>JAEAMG010000170.1_pt1 | contig 106682 bp, 89 predicted proteins | sample 8958741 | NCBI WGS metagenome assembly JAEAMG01 (sample SAMN16933256, study PRJNA681125) | bioreactor sludge metagenome | isolation source: anaerobic bioreactor treating anionic surfactant - SDBS | place: India: Bengaluru | collected 2019-02-28
CCAAATCACTATCGAATTCCGGCCAGCGTGGTTTAACGGGGCGCCTGAGATCAAGGTCAAGATCAAGATCTAAAGCAAGATCAAGGGCGGCTCGCTTCGCATCGTGGTTAGCGCGACTTTATTGTCGGTCTGATTGTTGGGGCTTGTGTGCTCTCACCCATTCAGAAGTCCAGCGTCACCCCGCTATACAACGCACGTCCGTCGCCGGGGGAGTGCAGCGACGCTTTGGCACCGTCCGGGTCATACCAGGCGTACTCGTAGTAACGGTTGGTGAGGTTTTTCAGTTGCAGGTCGACGCTGAGCGACTTGGTCACCTGGTACGTCGCGCCCAGGTTCATCAATACGTAGCCCCCGTAAGTGCCCTGGGTGTTCTCGCGTTCCAGGTAGTAGTTCGTCTGGCCGTTCATCCAGGCGGTGAGTTGCAGGGCCGGCGTGGCCTTGAAGCTGACGCCGGCGTTGTACAGGTGATGGGGGATGTGGTCGATTTCCTGGCCCTTGCTGTTAGGCAGTGTCGCGCTGGGCTGGAGGATTTTCGAGTACTGCCAGGCATAGGCCAGCCAGATCTCGGTGCGTTCATTCGGGTGCAGGTTCAACTGCGCGTCGTAACCCCAGCGGCGGGTTTCGCCGACGTTGTCCGACTCGCCGCTGGGGTCATTGAGCCGGCGGCTGACTTCGCCACTGGCTTGCTGTTGCCAATACGCCACACGGCCGTCGATCCAGTCGGCGGGGGTGAATTTGATCCCGGTTTCCCAGCCGTCATTGATGGACGGCGCCAGGTCGGTGTCCCTGGGCGGAATCTTGTAGGCCGCCGCGCCGGTGCCGACCTGGAACGTGCGCCCCCAGTTGGCGTACACGCTGGCCACGTCCCAGGGTGAGTACACCACGCTGAGCTTGGGTTGCCTGATCAGCCCGTAGTCGTTGATGTCGTAGTCCAGGCCGGTCATTTCGTTGGTGAAGTTGCCCTGGATCTTGTCGACGCGATACGCCGGGATGATCTTCAACGACTCGAACGGCTTGATCTCGGCCTGCACGTAGGCGCCGTAGGTGTCGAAGTCGAACTGCTGGTCGCGGGTTTGCGCCAGGCGCGTGCGGTTTTGGGTGCGGTAGCGCTCGCTCTGGTTCTGTTGCTGTTGCGCATCGGCGCCGCCCTCCAGGGCGAAGTCATACAACCAACTGACGTGCGGGCGCCAGGTCAGCGAGGTGAGGGCACCGTATTGGGTTTCGTAGGCGTCGCGCTCCTGCTGGGCACTGGTGCGCCAGTACTGGGTCCAGCGCCGGTCATCGAACGTGTTGACGTAGGTTTTCGCCGACCAGGCAAGGGTGTCGGTCAGCTCAGTGTCGAGATGCAGACTGAGCTGGTTCATGCGCCGCGTGCCTTTATCGCTGGCGTTGTAGTTGTTGGTCATGGTCGGATGTCGGCGCGCATCGTCCTCGCTCAAGTAACCGGGCTCCTGAGCCTCGGTTTCGTAGTGACGGGCGATCAGGCCGATGCGGTAGCTGTTGTCGTCCGGGGTGTAGAACCATTTGCCCGACAGCGAGAATTTGTCCGCCTCGGCATGGTCGCGGTAGCCGTCAGCCTTCTGGTAGGCGAAGAAGTAGTTCTGCGTCCAATTGCTGCCCTGGATGCCTTTGGCGAACTGCGTTTCCTGGGTGTTGAAGCTGCCATAACGCAGGCGTGCCCTGGTGTAGTCGCCGCCCGTGCGGGTGAGCATATTGACGTTGCCGGCGATGTTGTTCAGGCCGTAGCGCGCATCGCTCGTGCCGCGCACCACTTCGATACTGTCCAGCTCCAACGGGAAAATCATGTCCATAAACGGCATGTTGCCGTCGTTGCTGTTGCTCGGAATGCCATCGATCAGCAGCTTCACCGCATTCACTTCACCTTCGCCGTTGAAGCCGCGAAACGAGATCTTGCCGGAGGTGGTGCCCTGGTTGAATTCGGTGAGCATCACCCCCGGCGCGCGGCTGAACAGTTCCCAGCTGTAGTTGACCGGCATTTTTTCGAGGATGTCGGCACCCAGAATATCCACCGAGCTGAGCACGCTGGCGGTACTCAACGGGCCGCTGGCGCCACTTGCACCCTGGACCGTGACGGTGCCGAGGGTCAGGGCCGAGTCTTCGCTTTGGCTGGCTTGGGCAAGGGCCAAAGATAACGGGTTGAGGGCGAACAGACCGGCTGAAATCAGCGGCCACAGGCAACGGGACACGGAGTGACGCTGCGCACGCGGCGCAGTCAAGTGAACAGGCATGGACATACTTCCTGATAGCCAAACACTTCAAGGATGTTCCAGCCTCCGCAGTGGAAGGCTGATAACGCAGGGTTCGGGGCGATCAGGCGAGAGGAGAGGCGCGCGGGTTGAGGTCCGGCCAGCGGACCTTGGGTTGCAACGTTGGCAGCAACGGGTTGTCGAGGGCGATATCGGGTGTATAGCGCGGCAGCAGATGCCGGTAATGGCTGGAAGGCAGGGCGGCCAATCCGGCATGACCACAGCAGCAATCGCTGTGCTTCATGGTGCTGGGTGGCGGGGCCGACTGCGATGGGTCGATCAGCTTGGCAAAGCCTGGCGGCAGGGCTTGCGACGCGCCCCCGGAGCAGAATCCGCCCCAGAGCATCAGGCCGATGTCCGGCGTTTGCAGGGCACGGCTCAGCGGCATGGCCAGCATGTTGAGCAACAGGGCCAGGCAGGCGATCCAGGGGCTGACGCGTTTGAACATAGCCATCGAAGCAATCGACGCAAAAGGGCGGGTATTTAGCCGCAGTTCAGGCATGAAGTAAAACGCGCTATTTTGCCGCAGGCCTGGCGATCGAGCGCGGTGTTGGTGGCGCAACAGCGGTTCAATAAAGTGTTCGATTATCCGAGCCGTGCAGGGTGACCGGTACAGCGCAATCCCTTGAATAGGAAGGCTTATGCGCTTGGCATGAATTGTGTTGTGACCCGATTGGCGCTGACCCGACAACGGGAGGGGAAACCTCACCTTTCATAAGAACCCAAACACATGCACAACGTCTTGCAACGCACAATCATCGCCAGCCTGCTGGCACTCGGCGCCTTGGGCGGGCCTGTTGCCCAGGCCGCCAACGATCAACAGTTCATCCCGCTCGCCACCTACCGGGTCGGCGCCTATGCTTCCAGCGGCATTCCGTGGTGGGCGGGGGAGATTGATTACTTTCGCTACATCAACGAGGTCGAAGGCGGGGTGAATGGCGTCAAGCTGGTCTGGCAGGAATGCGAGACCGAGTGGAAGACCGACCGCATCATCGAATGCTACGAGCGCTACAAAGGTGGCCTGGACGGCGCGCCCACCGGGTTCTTCTTCACCCACAGCACCCCGGCCTCCTACGCGCTGATGGACCGTGCCGCCGTTGACCACATCCCGCTGATCGACGGCGCCGGCGGGCGTACCGAGTCCACCGATGGCCGCGTATTCCCTTACGCGTTCCCGTTGTTGCTCAACTACTACGGCCAGGCCTCGGTGGGCATCAACTACATCGCCCAGCGCGAAGGCGGCCTGGACAAGCTCAAGGGCAAGAAGATCGTCACCGTCTATCACGACTCCGCCTATGGCCGCGAAACCCAGGCGGCCATGCAGTTGCTGGCGCAAAAATACGGGTTCGATAACATCCAGATCCCCGTGGCCGACCCCGGCAACGAGCAGTCCACCCAATGGCGCCAGGTGCGGCAGATCAACCCGGACTGGGTATTCCTGCGCACCTGGGGCGTGTCCACTCCCGTCGGCATCAAGACCGCCGTGCGCTTTGGCATCCCCGTGGACCGCCTGATCGGTGATGTGTGGGCCGGCTCCGAAGCCGACGTGATTCCCGCCGGCACCGCCGCCAAAGGCTACCAGGCACTGGCGCCGTTCCCCGGTGGCGACAGCTTCGAGATCCATAAAAAGCTCAAGCAGTTCATCCTCGATCCCGGCAAGAGCAACCTCAAGGACCCCAGCTACTTTGGCAAGGTCTACTACAACATTGGCCTGATCAACGCCGCGATTGCCGTCGAAGCGCTGCGCACCGGCCAGGCCAAGTTCGGCAACCGCGCGCTGAACGGCGAGGAAACCCGCTGGGCGTTCGAACACCTGAATATCGACGCTGCACGCCTCAAGGCCATGGGCTTCGAAGGGCTGTTGGCGCCGTTGACATTGTCCTGCGCCGACCACGAAGGCGGCGGTTCCGCCCGGGTGCAGCAGTGGGATGGGCAAAAGTGGGTGCTGGTGACCGACTGGCTGCAAGCCGACCGCGCCACCTTGCGTCCGTTGATCGAAGCCAAGTCCGCCGCGTATGCCCAGGAGAAGGGCATTGTGGCGCGGGATTGCTCGGTGCAGTAAACCTCAGGCGGCGCTTGCCGTGACTTGCCGGCCAGGGATGGCCGCAATCAGTTCGCGAGTGTAGTCGCTGGCCGGCTGGTTGAAGATGTGCGCCACCGAGCCTTGTTCAACCACGCGACCCTTGCGCAGCACCAGCACCGCATGGGCGAAGTTGGCCACCACTGACAGATCGTGGGACACCAGCACATAGGCGATGCCCATCTCCCGTTGCAGCTCTTGCAGCAGGTCAAGGATGAGTGCTTGCACCGACACATCCAGGGCGCTGACCGGTTCATCCAGCAACAGCAGGTCGGGTTTCAACGCCAAGGCCCTGGCGATGGCGACCCGTTGGCACTGGCCGCCCGACAGCTCACGGGGCAGACGATCCAGAAAGCTCACCGGCAGGTGCACGCGGCTGATCAATTCGCGCGCCGCCTGTTCCAGGGCGGCGCCCTTGAGCAAGCCAAACGACACCAGCGGTTCCACGATGCTGTCGAACACCGTGAAGCGCGGGTCCAGCGCGGCGAAGGGGTTTTGTTGCACCAGTTGCAGGCGTTGGCGCAGCGGGCGGAAGTCGCGCCAGCTCAGGTCGGTGACGTCTTGCTGCTCGAACCAGACCCGGCCCTGTGTCGGCTTTTCCAGGCCGAGGGCGATACGCAGCGCAGTGCTCTTGCCCGAGCCGGACTCGCCGACGATGGCCAGGGTCTGACCGGGGTACACCTCCAGGCTCAGATCTTCCAAGGCCACGAAGGTCGACGCCTCGCCCTTGACCTTGGGCAGGGCAAACGTCTTGCCGACGTTGTGCAGGCTCAGGATCGGCTCATGCCCCAGGTCGAGCTGGAGCAACGGTTCACGCCGCTTGGCGAAGGCCGGGGCGGCGGCGATCAGCGCGCGTGTGTAGTCGTGGCTGGGGTGCGCGAGGATCTGCCGTGGCGGACCTTGCTCTACCACTTCACCCTGTTGCATCACCAGGATGCGGTCGGCACGGTCGAGGGCCACGCCCAGGTCGTGGGTAATGATCAGCAGCGAAATGCCGCGCTCCCTGACCAGGCGCTGCAAGTGGTCGAGGATCTTGCGCTGCACGGTCACGTCGAGGGCGCTGGTGGGCTCGTCGGCGATGATCAGGCGTGGGTTGCCGGCCAGGGCGATGGCGATCAGCACGCGCTGGCGCATGCCGCCGGAGAGTTCATGGGGGTACTGGCGTGCGCGCAGAACCGGCTTGTCGATGCCCACCTGTTGCAGCAGCTCGACAATGTCGGCGTCGACAGCGGGGTAGCGTTTGCCCCTGGCGAGTACCAGCGCCTCGGCAATTTGCTGGCCAATGCGCAACGTGGGGTTGAGGCTGACCATCGGGTCCTGGGGCACCAGGCCGATGGTGCGGCCGCGCAAGGCGCGTTTCTGGCGTTCGCTGGCGTGGGTCAGGTTGTTCCCATCTACCCACAGCTCGCCGGCGCTGATCTGCGCATTCTCGGGCAGCAGGCCGAGGATCGCGTTAGCCAGCGTCGATTTGCCCGAGCCGGACTCGCCGACAATCGCCACGGTCTCGCCCTGGGTAAGTGACAATGACAGGCTGCGCACCGCTGGATTGAGCTGGCCGCCGGAGCGGTAGTCGACGCTCAGTTGGCGCACATCGATTAAAAGCGGTTGGGTGCTCATCGCTGGATCTCCTCGAACGTGCGGGCAATATGGTTAAGGCTGAACACCACGGCCACCAGGAACAGGCCGGGCAGCAAGGACACCCACGGTGCAGTGATCAGGAAGTGGCGGCCGTTGGCGATCAAGGTGCCCCATTCCGCCGCCGGTGGTGCAGCGCCGAAACCGAGAAAGCTCAAGCCTGCGGTGGCGAGGATCGCCGCGCCGAAATCCAGGGTTGCCAGCACGGCTACCGGGCCCCAGGCGTTGGGCAGAATGTGCCGCAACAACGTGCGGCCCCAACTGGCACCGCCCAGGCGTGCGGCTTCGACATAGGGCAGGGTTTTCACCCGCAGCACTTCGGCGCGGGTGGTGCGGGCAAAGCCTGGAATGATGCCGATGCCCACGGCAATGGCCACCGGCACCGTACCGAAGCCGATCGCCGTGACAATCGCCAGGGCCAGCAACAGGCCGGGCAGGGCGAGCAGCACATCGACAAAACGCATGATCACCGCATCGAGACGGCCACCGGCAAACCCGGACAAAATGCCCAGCCCCAGCCCGCCCACCAAGGCAATGCCGACGGCCAGGGAGGCGGCCAGAACCGACAGGCTGGCGCCGTAGACCACGCGGGTAAACAGGTCGCGGCCCAGCTCGTCGGTGCCGAACCAGTGGGTCAGGTTGGGGGCGCTGAGTTTGGCGGCGGGCGCGGTGGCGTAAGGGTCGAAACTGCTCAGCAACTGCGGCGTCACGGCGGCGACCAGCGAGAACAGCACCACCAGCACCGCCAGGCTGAACCCCGGCCGGCGCAACAATGGCAGGAGTATCGCCGTTGTGCGTTGCAAGGGGCTGCGGCGGCGCCAGAGGGGTTCGCTGCGGATCAGTTTCCGGGTAAGCGTCGTCATGGTCTAGGACACCTTGGGCGTGTGGGAGATGCGCGGGTCGAGCCAGGGGTAAAGCAGGTCCACCAGCAGGTTCACCAGGACAAATGCCGCCGCCGAAACCGCGACGATGGCCAGCACCAGCGGAATGTCCTGGCGCAACACCGCTTCCTGGGCCAGGCGGCCGATGCCGGAGCGCGCAAAGATGGTTTCCACCAGCACCGCGCCGGACACGGTGTTACCCACCTGCAGGCCGATCAGGGTGAGGATCGGCAGCGCAGCATTCCTGAACCCATGACGGGCTTGCACCTGGCCTCGGCTCAGGCCCTTGGCGTAGGCGGTGACGATATAGGACTCTTTCCACACGCCCTGGAAACTGCGTTGCAGCACCTGGGCGTACACCGCTGCACTGGGAATTGCCAGGGTGATCGCCGGCAGTACGAGGCTTTCAACACCGCGGCTGCCGGTGGCGGGAAACCAGCCCAGGCCAAACGCAAACACCTGGATCAGCAGCAAGCCCATCCAGAACACAGGCACCGAAAAGCCCAGGGACGGCAAGCGCGCCAGCGCCTTTTTCAACGGTTGCCAGCGAACATACGCGGTGAGGTAAGCCAGGCCGATACCGCCGAGCAGCGAGAGCACAATCGCCAGGCCGGCCAGGGACAGCGTCTGGGGAAGGCGTTCGGCGAGCAATTCGGCTACCGGGCGATTGAGCGACAGCGACTGCCCGAAATCACCGTGCAGCGCACCCAGCAGCAGGTCGATATATTGCTCGAACAGGCCTTTATCCAGCCCGTAGTAGGCGCGCGCCTTGGCCAGGTCTTCCACCGACAGGGCATCGGCTTCCATGCCCGACGCACTGAGCATGATCGACAAGGTATCGCCCGGCAGCAGATAGAGGATGAAGTAGGTGATGCTATAGGCACCCCATAGCACCAGCAGCGCCTGGCCGACCCGGCCGATCAGGTAGCGGCTCATGGCGTGCCGACCTCGATGTCACCCAGCAGGGCAAAGCCCTCGGCGGTCCAGCGGAAGTTTTTTACCTTGGGCGATGTCGCGGCCTGCCAGACGCGCTCATACACCGGGAACGCCGAGCCTTCGTCGATCAGCAGGTCTTGCAGGTCGCCGTAGGCTGTCGCGCGTTGTGCGCTTTGCGTGGCGGTGATGCCCGCGTCAAACAGGCCCTTGGCGCGTTCAAGCACGTGCGGCTCAAAGATGTTCGTCGCTACGGTCGAGCTGTTGGCAGTCCGTGGATCAAGGATGGTTTGCAGGATGATCGGATCGGCGCGCGTCATGTAGCTGATCGTCAGGTCGTAGTTGCCGGCGGAGTTGTTGGCGACCCATTCGGCACGCGTGACCACGCTGAGTTTTACCTCAATGCCGACCTTGCGCAGTTGGTCCTGAAGCAGTACATCGCCCGCGGTCTCGGCCTGCATGACGTTGTAGGTCAGGCTCAGGCGCTTACCGTCCTTCTGTCGGTAGCCGTCTGCACCTGTGGTCCAGCCGGCACTGTCCAACAGGTGCTCGGCGCCCGCCGGGTCATAGGCGAGCTTGGCGCCCTGGCTCTTGAAGTAAGGCGTGGTCACATCAAAGATGCCGTCTACCACCGCGAACTCGGCGTTGTAGACGGTGCTCGCGTAGCTCGTGCGGTCGATGGCTTTCTGCACGGCGAGGCGCACCTGTTTATCGGCCAGTACGCGACCGCCACGGGTGTTGGGAAACAGGTTCAGGGAGGGCCCCGGCAGCGAGCGGCTCTGGATCGTCGCGCCCTTGGATTGCAGCAGTTTCAGGTCGACTTCCGAGAACGGGTTGCGTGGCCACAGGATGTCGGCCTTGCCTTGCAGGAACAGGCCGTTGCGCACGCTTTCCTCGGGGATGTAGGTGACGTCCACCGCATCCAGGTGTGCTTCGCCCTGGTTTTTCATATTCGCCGACGCCCAGGCGTAACCCTTGCGCTTGGTCAGGTGCGCGCCGACTTCCGGGGTGTAGCTGGCCAATACGAACGGGCCGGTACCGATGATCTTGCCGAGCGAACGCTCCTTGACGCTCAGCAAGTAGGAGGCCGGCGCGAGGATGGCCAGGTTGGTGGTGGAAGTCGCCTGCAGGAAGCCCGCGTTGGGCTGGGCGAGTACCAGCTTGACGGTAAATTCATCGAGCACTTCGGCGTGATCAAAGCCCGCCAGGTACGTCGCGCCGAAGGTGGCCGGCAACTCGGTAGCCAGCGCCTTGTTGCTGTCGAAGGCGGTTTTGACGGCCTTGGCATCGAAGCGCTCGCCGTTGCTGAAGGTGACGTTGTCGCGCAGGTGGAAGGTGTAGGTCAATGCGTCGTCGCTGATTTCCCAGCTTTTCGCCAGCCAGGGAATGATCTTGCCGGTTTCCGGGTCCTGGTCGGTGAGGGACTCGGCGATATTGCGCAGCAGCACCCGGTGTTCGAGCCAATAGACCTGGAACGGGTCGACGCTGACCAGGATGGTGTTGTCGCCAAAGAAGGCGATGTTCAGGGTCTTGCCGGCCTGGCTGTCACTGCCCGAAGGCGAGCAGGCGGCCAGGCTGAATGCCAGGACGCAAGGTGCCAATAGACGGCTCATCAAGTTGGAGGTGTTCAATGGGATGCCCTCGTATGGCGATTGGCTTAGAAGTCGTAGGCCAGCTTGGTGTACCAGTAGCCGCCGCCGGGGTAGAACGGCGGGTTACCGTAGGGCGCCAGGCCCAGGTTGCTGTAGACGGCGTGCCGGTCGGGGCGCACGTCGAAGATGTTGGTACCGCCGATGCTGACGGTGATCTGGTCGACGAAGGTGTAGCTGACGTCCAGGTCGGTGATCCATTTCGCACCGAAACTGCGGTCGCCGGTGGGGTTGACCGCCAGGGTCTTGACCGCACCGTAGCGGCTGGTTTGCAGGTTCACTGCCAGGTCCTCGACCTTCCAGTTGGCGCCCAGGATCCATTTGGTCTTGGGCGAGGCTTGCGTGAGATCGCCTTCGCGGTCGCGGCCCACCAGGGTGACGCCGGAGTTGGCCAGCGCACTCGGGGTGTCCCGGGTGCCTTCGATGGTGGTCTTGTTCCAGTTGAAACCCAGGCTCCAGCGCACATCGCCCCAGGCATCCAGCGGTGTGGTGTGGTCGGCGACCACGTCCAGGCCACGGGTGCGGGTATCGAACGCGTTGGTGTAGTAGTTGACCCAGGTGCCCGAGGGCACGCCTTGGGCAGTGAGGATGCCGTTGATCACGCCGTTGCCCTGGTCGTAGATATTGCTGGTCAGGGCGATGCGGTCGTCGATGTCGATGAGATAAGCGTCGGCGGTGATGCTGGTGCGCGGTGCCGGCTGCCAGGTCAGGCCCAGCCCGAGGTTGCGCGACTTCTCCGGTTTGAGGTCATCGCCGCCCAAGGCCTTGGCCAGGTTGCTGCCCGACGGGGTCAGGCGGGTGACGGCAGGCACCACGTTGCCGTTCACATCGGTAGCCACTCGGTTGTCGGCCACGGTGTAGCCGATCTGGGTCAGGGACGGCGCACGGAAGCCGGTGCCGACGGTGCCGCGCACGGCCACGTTGTCGGTCAGTTCGTAGCGCGAATTCACTTTGAGGCCGAAGGTGTTGCCCGAGTCGTCATCGTAATGTTCGATCCGCCCGGCAACGTCGAGAAACCAGCGCTCGGTCAGGTCAAAGCCCAGGTCCAGGTAGCCGGCGTAGTTGTTGCGGATCAGGCTGACCTCATCCTCCGGGCGAATCGTCACCGCCGCCTGTGCGCCCGATGCCGCCGGGTAGGTGCCGGTGATATAGGCTTCGGGGTCACCGGCGAAGGTGCTGAAATGTTCCCAGCGATGCTCCAGGCCGGCCGACACTTGCACCGGCGAGGTCAGGTTGAACAGGCTGTCGTAGCGGCGGGTGACGTCCAGGTTGTTCACCCACTGCTCGAAGCGGAAGGTGGCCAGGTTGTCGAACCTGGTCGGCGAGGCGGTGCCCAGGGACGGGTTGATATTCAGGTCGCTGGAATGGTGGACGTTGTTGCGTCCGTAGGTGGTGCTCAGGTCCCAGTTCCACTCGGCCGCTTGGCCCTTGCCGCCGAACAGCAACTGGTAGTCGCGGTCCTTGATGTTGTTGAGCGGGTAGTAGCCGTCGGGGAACACCTCGGGCACGGCGGCTCGGCCGGTCGGCAGGCGGAAGTAGTTGGCGGCCTCGGCATCGCGCTCGCCGTAGGTGGAGAACGAGTAGAGCGTCAGGTCTTCCAGGGGCAGTTCGGCGTTGTAGGCGAGGTTGAAGGCCTTCAGGTCGGGGTCGCCGTTCTTGATGGCCACACGGTCCCAGGCCGCTTCCTTGGCGGGGTCGTTGAAGGCGCGCACGCTGCTGTCGGCCTTGTCGTTCCACGCGGCTTCGCCGCGTTTGCGCGCGTCTGCGGAGAGGTGGAAAAAGCCGCCGTCGCCGAGCTTGAAACCCTGGTCGCCGGCCACCTTGATCGTTTCACCCTGGCCGGAAAACAACTGGCCGTAACTGGTTTCCAGGTGCCCACCGCTGTTGCCGGTCTTGAGGATGATATTGATCACCCCGGCCACCGCATCGGAGCCGTACTGGGCCGCCGCGCTGTCTTTAAGCACCTCGATGTGGTCCACCGAACTGACCGGGATCAGGTCGATGTCCACCGCATTGGCGCCGCTGTTGTCGATCGACCCGCGCTGGCCGGTGGCGCCGTTGTGCCGGCGTTTGCCGTTGACCAGCACCAGGGTATAGGCCGGGCCGAGGCTGCGGTTGCTCAACGGCCGCGTCACCGAGTTGTAGCCGGCGATATTGGTGCCGAAGTTGAAGGATGGCAGCAGCTTGGCAATCGCCTCGGACAACTCGGCGCGCCCGGTCTTGAGCAACTGCTCGCTGTTGATCACATCAATCGGCGCCGGGCTGTCGGCCACGGTGCGCTCCTGGCCACGCAGGCCGGTGGAGATCACGGTGACGGTGCCGAGCTGGGCATCACCGCTGGCGGCCTCGGTGAAGGAGGGCGCGGTGGCGAGCAGCAGGGAGCTGGTCAGCAGGGACAGGTGAAACTTGTTGAGGGGGAGCGGGGCGGCGAGGTCTGGCATGTCGAGATCGGTCCATTTAGCCTGAGGCAGGCTCCTGGTGGTCGGGGGTACGTCCTCCGCCAGGCATGGGGTCGGTCTGTGAAGTGAAGATATTCCTATAAAAAAACCGAGGGAAAGTCTTTTTTGGAATAAGCTAATTATTAAACATTGTCATTATGTGATTTTTTAAGATCATATATTTTTATTATGTTGTGCGCTTCATGCTCGGTTTTACGCTTGACTTCAAGGCGTCGGCTATTGCGCTGTCCGCTGGTGACGAGTCGGACAGCGGGGCGTTGGCGGGGTGGCTGCCTGACCGGCATTGTGATTGCGGCCCAAGGGGTTGCAGTGCCATAACCCATGGGCCATGTCACACCCCACGTGCATCTATCGTTATTGAGCATGTTTCGTATAAAAGACCGGTCGATATTAATCGTGTGTGTCCAGCATCTTTAGATAACTCAAGGATGAATAATCCGGCGTTCAGTATTCGATGCTTCTTGCCAACTAGTTGTTGCGCCGTGTAGCCCGAAATAGAGGCTGCAAGGTAATCTTGCCTTCGAAAGAATGAGGCGTGGCGTTCATTGGGCTCATAAACTTTGGTATGGCTGGCGCAGGTCGTAAATGAGGCTACGATAGGCTACAGAGGCGCTGGTTGGGCTATCTGTATGGAGGTGTTTTTGTGAGCCTTGCTTGGGGATGCATTCAAATGACCGGTTCAGGGAACGTATTCGTCGGGTAATTCAATTTTCAGTCATCGAACCTAAAAGCCTTTTGAAGTGTTTACGCCGGCTTATGGCCTGATCGTAAGCGTCGACCGATGCAGGAGTAGTAATGGCGGACAAGGAAGTGCTGCAAACCCTTGAGGGCGTGCTTGCCTGCCTGTCGGGTGCGGTTGTTGTCCTGGATCGATCTGCCCGGGTCGTCGTGCAGGGCCCTGCGTTCTCGGTGTTGCAGCGTCAGCATGGGGTACCTGCTGATGCCGCAGCCGAGTTTCTCTCCCTGCTGCGCCCTGAAGACTACGGGCTTTTTTATGCGGCGCTTGAAAAGGCCGATGGAAAATCCCGAGTGTCTTTCGAGGCGACGACGAGGGAAGCGAGCCGGTTGGGTGTATCGATAACGCCGTGGCGCGACGACTATTTTATTGCTGAGATTACCCCTGGTGTGGAACTCCCGGCTTCTCATGCCAATGCCGAGCGCTTTTCCGAGATCCCCCTTAAATCGATTTTCGATTCGTCCGGTACCGGCTTGGCGCTGGTCGCGCTTGACGGTCGCTGGCTGCGGGCCAATAACGTGATTTGCACGCTGCTGGGCTACAGCGAAGCGCAGCTGAAAAATACAACATTCATGGCATTGACCCACCCCGAGGACCGCGAGGTGGGCAAGCAGTTGATCGAAGAGTTGAAGGGCGGTGCACGGCAGGGCGCCACGTTGCATAAACGCTACATTCACCACGACGGTCAGGTTGTCTGGGTACGTTTGACCGTAGGGCTGGTGCGGGACGACCAGGGGCAACCGATTTGTTTTGTCTCCCAACTGGAAGACATCACCGAGAACTGGCAGCTTCGCGAAACCTTGCTGGGCAGCGAGCTCAAATTCCTCACCCTTGCGGAAAATTCACCCAACATCATTGTTCGTTACGATCGCAACCTGTTGCGTACGTACGTCAACCCGACGTTTCTGCACTTGACTGGCATGTCTTATGACGAGGCGATAGGCGCCAGCCCCACGCAGGAGTCCGGCCATTACCTGAGTCAACTGCGTCACGTGGCCTCCACAGGCGAGACGGCTCAATTCCTGAATAGCTGGGTGGTCGCGCCCAGTGGTGATTATGTGAGTTGTGTGGTCAGCCTGATGGCCGAGCGCAGCCCTTCAGGTGAGGTGGCGGGGGTGCTGGCGCTGGCCCACGACATCACTGAGTTGCGTAAGCAGCAAGTGCTTGAAGATGCGCGTCTGCGCATATTCGAAAGCATGGCCACGGGGGCTTCTTTAGATGAAACGCTGGCGTTGCTGGTGGGCTACCTTCAACTGGCCTTGCCCCACCGTTCCTGTGGCGTCGCGCTTGCAGAGCCAAAAAGTTTCGGGTCGTCGGCACGCAAGTCTTCGCCAGTGACGCTTGCAGAAGGCCTTCCTTCATTCTGGTCCGAGCCCATCGTGGATAACCAGGGGCACATCCTGGGGGCTTTCGAGTTGTCTCAGTCGCCCGATTCTCTGCCGGACGAGAGCGACCTGCTGCGTGTGCGCCAGACCTGTCACATTGCGGCCATTGCCATTGAACGCTGGCGGTCCGAATCGTTACTTCGGGAACGCGAGCGCCGTTACCGGGATATTTCCGACCATACCTTGGATATGCTCTGCCTGCTGGAGGTTACGCCACTTGGCGGCCTGCGGTGTGTCGAGGTCAATCCGGCGTTATCACAGGCGCTCGGAAAACCTCATGTGGATGTCATCGGAGAGGCTCTGGAGTCGATATTTGGTCGGTTGAATGCGGGGAAAATTCAGGCGCTTTACGAACAATGCATGGCCGTTGGGCGGGTGGTTGAGTCAGAGGAAGGGATGGTGCTTCGCAGTGAAGTGCGCAACCTGCACTTTACCTTGGTGCCGGTGGCCGATTCGGGGCGTGCGGGCCAGCGAGTCTTGGTGATCTGTCGCGATGTGACCCTGTTGACCAGGGCTCGGCAGAAAGAACTGGAGCGCCAGCACGACATCAACGCACTGGTAGAAAACAGCCCGGACGCCGTCGCGCGCTTGAGTGCTCGCGGGGAGGTGCTCTACGTCAATGCGCAGTTGAGAAAGTGGGTCGGCGGGGCCTGGCCGGAGCTGATAGGCATGCCCATGGATAAGGTCGCCCCCCTGAACGCCCAGGCCCAGCTTTTTCGAGAGTTGGTGGCCCAGGTGATTCAGCAGAATAAAGCCACGGAGCAAGAGTTTTTATTGTCAGGTTTGAAAAACGCGCCCAAGGTGGTGTTGATCCATTTTGTCCCAGAGCTCGACGGCCAGCGCGTCGTCAGTGTACTGGCCGTGGGGCGCGACATTTCCAAGCTGCGCGCTGCGGAACGGCGCCTGGCCAATTCCAATGCCCAGTTACGCGACCTGTCGACCCGCCGGGAAACGGCGCGGGAAGAGGAACGCAAGCTGATCGCCAGGGAGATCCATGACGAACTGGGCCAGCATCTGACGGCACTGCGCATGGGCATCTCGCTGTTGAGGTTTCAGTTCGGTGCCGATACGCCTGAACTTACCCCTCAGGTCGAGCGGTTGATGGCGCTGACCGATAAGACGATCCAGGTGGTGCGTGATGTCTCCACCAGCCTGCGCCCGTCCGCGTTGAACCTGGGGCTGGTGTCCGGTCTTGAATGGCTGACCGCCGAATTCGTCACCGTGACCCGGGTTCCCTGCGTGTTGCACTTGCCTTTAATTCCCTTGACCCTTCCGGATACCCACGTTACCGCCGCATTTCGCATCGTGCAGGAGTCGTTGACCAATATCGCTCGCTATGCCGAGGCGACACAGGTCAGCGTGACCCTGACCCCGCAGGAAACGCACTGGTTGCTGGAGGTCCAGGATAACGGCAAGGGGTTTGACCCCGACGCCGTCGGCCGCAAGACCTTGGGCTTGGCGGGCATGCGTGAGCGCGGCCTGATGCTGGGCGGCAAAGTGATCATTTTCAGCCATCCCGGACAGGGCACGACTGTCCAGGCGTTCATTCCGATGCACAAGGATATGTATTGATGATTCGCATGCTGATCGCCGATGACCACACCATCATGCGCGAAGGACTCAAGCAGTTGTTCACCCTGGTCGCCGACGTGCAGGTCGTGGCCGAAGCCGAGAGTGGAACGCAACTGATCGAACTGTTGCGTCAGGTCGAAATCGACCTGTTGCTGCTCGACATGAATATGCCGGGTATCAGCGGCGAGATTCTGATTGCCCGGCTGCATACCCAGTACCCGAACCTGCCGATTCTGGTGTTGAGCATGCATAACGAAATCCATATCGCGCAACGGGCATTACGTGCCGGTGCGCTCGGCTACCTCACCAAGGACCGCGATCCCGAAACCCTGTTGGTCGCGATCCGTCGAGTGGTCAGCGGTCAACGTTACCTGGACCCTGGGCTGGCAGAACAGATCGCGTTGCAAAGCAGCGGTTTGAAGCAGCAGACCTTTGTCGAAAGCTTGTCCGATCGCGAGTTCCAGATCCTGCGTTTGCTGGCGCACGGCATGAGCGTCAACCAGATCGCCGAGCAGTTGGTCATCAGCAACAAGACGGTCAGTACCCACAAGACTCGGCTGATGGAAAAGATGGGGTTTGCCTCCACCGCCGACATTGTGCGCTTTGCCATGACCCTGGGTATTTCGTAATGAGCGCACGCAGGTAGGAATTTTCCTACCCGGTTTTCCGGTATCCCTACCCCAGAATAGGGATGCTCCGATGGTGGCAGTGCCATTAATGGGCCAGTATCTCTCTCAAGCAGCCGGATTGCCGATCAGGCAGTGACGACATGCCTTGACAGGGAGACAGACCGTGAGCCAACAGACACCTTCCCCTTCCGCTGCTTTGACGTTGTTTCCCGTTGCCGTTGCGGGCCTGCTTGGCGGGCTTGCGCTGGCTTACAGCGCGAACTTCAGCATGGTGTCGCAGCTCGAGGGGGCCGCGTTGTTTGCGGCGTGTATCGGCATGGGCCTGTGGGCAAACAGCAGGTGCCAGGCGCACTGGAACCGCCTGCAACAGCAACTCGATCAAGCACCGGCAATCCCGCCGACGTTGGCCGTCGATAACGGTCTGGCCCAAGTGTGCGTCAGTGTGTTGCCGATCTGGTCGCGGCAGATAGAAGCGGCCCGGTCGATCAGCGAAACCTCCATCCTCAAGCTCAGCGAACGTTTTGGCACGCTGTCCTCAAACATCAGCCACAGCGTGTCCAGCAATGGCGGTCAAGATGCCTCGCAACAATTGGTCGACTTGCTGGAAGTCGGCCAGCATGACCTCAACTCCATCGTCCTGGCCCTGCGCGCCGCGCTCACCAACAAGGAGAGTGAACTCAAAGAAGTCATGCAACTCTCGGGGTTCACCGAGCAACTTCAGCAGATGGCCAAGTTTGTCGGTGACATCGCCAGTCAAACCAACCTGCTGGCCCTCAACGCGGCTATCGAAGCTGCGCGCGCCGGCGAGGCGGGTCGCGGGTTTGCGGTGGTCGCCGATGAGGTGCGCAAGTTGTCGAGCATGTCCGGCGAGACCGGGCGCAAGATCAGCGAAACCGTGATCACCGTCAACGCGGCCATCGCCCGTACGGTGCAAATGTCCCGCCACCACGCCGAACAAGACACCCTGACCCTCGCCGATTCGGAGCGTGTGGTCTCGCAGGTCATCGAGCATTTTCGTACGACCGCCCAGACCATCGTGCGCAGCAGCCATGACGTGCAGCAGCAGAGCGCCAATGTCGCCGACGAGATTGCCCAGGTGCTGGTTGCCCTGCAGTTCCAGGACCGCGTCAGCCAGATGTTGACCTTGATTACCCGCGACCTGGACAAGTTGCAGCAGCAGCTGGACGAACGCCATGAGTTGAGCCTCAGCGGACAAAACCTGGCGCCGATGACCAGCGACCGTTGGCTGCACGAGCTGTCAACGGCTTACACCATGCCCGAGCAACACGCCATTCATGGTGGTAAAGCACATGCCCAGGCCGATGCCAACGAAATCACCTTTTTCTAGAGGAGCTGTTCCGATGAGCAAAACCATTCTGATCGTCGACGATTCGGCCTCCATCCGCCAGGTGGTGAGCATCACGCTCAAAGGCGCCGGTTACGACGTGATCGAAGGCTGTGATGGTAAAGAAGCCCTGAGCAAACTGGACGGACGCAAAATCCACCTGATTGTCAGTGACGTGAACATGCCCAACATGGACGGTTTCAGCTTCGTCAAGGCCGCCAAGCTGTTGCCGGCCTACAAGTTTACGCCGGTCATCATGCTGACCACGGAAGCCAGTGATGCGATGAAACAGCAAGGCCAGGCCTCCGGCGCCAAGGCCTGGATGGTCAAGCCCTTTCAGCCTGCACAAATGCTGACTGCCGTCTCCAAGTTAATCCTGCCATAGCGATGACCAGCAACCGCTGGCCAGGAGGTTTGCATGAAAAGCTCCGTCCCGATGCTACGTCGAATCCAGGTCATGGAAGGGCCCCTGACGATTTACACGGCTGCCGAGCAAAAGGACGTGCTGTTGTCGTTGTTTCCCCTGGCCCATGAACTGGAGTTGGATTTGTCCAATGTCGATGAGCTGGACAGTGCCGGTTTGCAGTTGTTGATCCTCATCAAGCGCGAGTCGCTCAAGGAGGGCACCCAGCTGTTGCTGAGCAACCCGAGTTCGACGGTGAGCGAAGCATTGCGCCTCAGCGGCCTTGACGACTACTTCGCCAATGCGTGTTTCACCCAATCGGTCGGAGCGTGATCGTATGGCCCAGCCCATGAACATGGATGACGTGCTGCAGACTTTCATTGCCGAAAGTCGCGAGCTTCTGTTGCAAATGGAAGATGCGCTGCTGCAGATCGAGAAATCGCCGCAGGACCTGGACACCATCAACGGCCTGTTCCGCGTGGCCCACACCATCAAAGGCTCGGCCGGCTTGTTCGGCTTGATGCCGATTGTTGAGTTCACCCACGTCGCCGAAAGCGTCCTGGATCGAGTACGCAGCCTGGAAGTGCGTGTCGACGAGGCACTGAGTGCGTTGTTTCTCGATGCGCGTGACCATATCGGCCAATTGATCGACCTGCTGGCCGAGGATGGCAACCTGGATCGCCTGGATGAACCGGTGCGGGCTCAGGGTCAAGCACTCATTGAGCGGCTGTCGCTGTATCTGGAGGCGGCGGTCTCGACCCCAGCACCGGCCCTTCAAGCGACGTCTGCGGCGGATGAGCACGCCGGCAGTCCGGGCCATTGGCATTTGTCGCTGCGCTTTGGTCCCGACGTGTTGCGCAATGGCATGGACCCCTTGGCGTTCCTGCGTTACCTGAGCACGCTGGGGCGCTTGCTGCATACCGTCACCCTGTTTGAGGGCTTGCCGCCCCTGGCGGCCATGGACGCGGAAACCAACTACCTGGGGTTTGAACTCGCACTGGCCAGCGACGCCACCCTGGAGGTCATCGACGGTGCCTTTGATTTTGTTCGCGATGACGCGCTTGTGCAGATCCTCGCACCGCACGCCACGGTGCAAGCGTGTCGCGCCCATCTCGACGCGCTGCCCGAAGACAATGCCGGGCTGCTTGAGCTGCTGGTGCGTTGCGGCACACTGACCGAGGCCCAGGCCTTGCTCGTCACCCAGGACGCTGAGCAAGTGCCCGCCGAGACCCACAGTGAGCCTGAAGCCCAGGAATCGACGACGCCATCGATCAAGGCAGGCAAGGCCGCAGCGAGCAACGAAGGCAGTCTGATTCGGGTCGATGCCGCCAAGCTGGACCAACTGATCAACCTGGTCGGTGAGCTGATCATCGCCGGTGCCGGCGCCAACCTGGTGGCGGTGCGCAGCGGCATCGGCGAGATGATCGAAGCCACCAGCCTGTTATCGCGCTTGGTCGAGGAAGTACGCGACTCGGCACTGACCCTGCGCATGGTGCAGATCGGCGCGACCTTTACGCGTTTCCAGCGTGTGGTGCGGGACGTCTCCAAAGAGTTGGGCAAGGACATCGTGCTGCAAATAGGCGGTGGTGAGACCGAGCTGGACAAGACCGTCGTCGAACGCATCGGCGACCCGCTGACCCATTTGGTGCGCAATGCCATGGACCACGGCATCGAGCCTGCGTCGACGCGCATCCAGCGAGGCAAGCCTGCCCAGGGCACGGTACGCCTGAACGCCTATCACGAATCCGGCAGCATCGTGATTGAGGTGTCCGACGACGGCGGCGGCCTGGCCAAGGACAAGATCCTGGCCAAGGCCCGTGAGCGTGGTTTGGTGGGAGAGGGCCAACAGCCGGCGGACAAAGACATTCTGAATTTGATTTTCGAGCCGGGGTTCTCCACCGCTGACCAGGTCAGCAACCTGTCCGGTCGTGGCGTCGGCATGGACGTAGTGAAGCGCAATATCACGGCGTTGCGCGGCAGCGTCAGCCTCGAGAGCGAAGAGGGGCAGGGCACGACGGTGCGCATCCGCCTGCCGCTGACGCTGGCGATCATTGACGGCTTCCTGATCGGCGTGGGCAAGGCGTCCTATGTCATTCCGCTGAACATGGTCGAGGAGTGCATCGAGCTGGCCCCTCAGGCGGGCGCCGGAACCGGCTACCTGGACCTCAGGGGGGATGTGCTGCCGATCCTGCGGCTACGCGACATGTTTGATGTGCAAGAGCCTGGAGGTAACCGCGAAAACGTTGTCGTTGTGCAATACGCAGGCCTGCGTGCCGGCCTGGTGGTTGATCGCTTGCAGGGGGAGTTTCAAACCGTGATCAAACCACTCGGCAAAGTGTTTGGTGATGCCCATGGACTGGGCGGATTCACGATCCTCGGGAGTGGGGCCGTTGCCCTGATTCTGGATATTCCCAATTTGTTAGGACAAGTAGCCAAGGAAGCCCCACACCGGTCGATCCCGAGCCCTTTATCGACTTAATGAAGCGTCATCAGGAGTTCCTCGCCATGACTGTTATCAGAAATATCATGCTGCTGGTTTTCACCGCTGTGCTGGGCGTCTTCGTGTTGGGTGGCACCAGCCTGTACCTGGCTGGTGAAATCAATACGAGCGCCAGTTATGCCAACGTCAACACGGTACCCAGCCTGCTGGAAATCGACCGTGCCGCCGCGGCTTTCACCGACCTTCACGCCTTGCAATGGCAACGCTTGAATGAACCGGAAAAAAATAGCCTGCCGAGTTACGCAGACAGCGTGGCACAGAACTTCAGCACAATCGGCAAAACCCTGGATCGCTATCAGGGCGAGTTGACCTCCGACGAGCATGACGCGTCGCTGTTGAAAAAACTGCGTGGTCACCTGGCTGAGTTCGCTGCCTTGCAGGCGCGTTTCGACAAGCTTATCGACGATGGTGATCTTGCCTCGGCCCGCACATTGATTGAGACGAGCCAAGCGTTGCAGACCACAGTACTTTCAGCCATCAGTGACTTGCGCGAATACAACCTGGAACTGGGGCGTAAAGGCCAATTGCAAGCCACCGCCATCGAGAATAATGCGCGCTACATCATCCTGTTGGTGAGCGGCCTGACGCTGTTCGCAACCATCCTGGTCGGCACCTTGCTCGGGCGAAACCTGATGCGCCGGCTCGGTGCCGAACCTGGCGTGGTGCAAGCCTATGCCGCACGTCTGTCGGCGGGCGAGCTGAATGCAAAGGTCACGCTCAAAGCGGGTGACACCACCAGCCTGATGGCGAGCATGCAGCAGTTGGGCACGAGCCTGAATGAGCTGATGGTGGACATGAACCGTATGTCCAGTGAACACGACAAGGGCGAGATCGACGCCCAGATCGATGCCGGCCGCTTTCATGGCAGTTACCGCTCCATGGCCCAGGGCATCAACGATATGGTCAACGGCCACATCGCCGTGAAGAAAAAAGCCATGGCCTGCATACGCTCCTTTGGTAACGGTGATCTGTCTGCGCCCCTGGAGCAATTCCCCGGCAAAAAAGCCTTTATCAACGAAAACATCGAGCTGTTGCGCGCCAACGTCCTGGCGCTGATCAACGAAATGCAGCACATGTCCAGCGAGCACGAAAAAGGTGACATTGATGTCATGATTGACGTCGAGCGCTTCGCAGGTTCCTACCGTGATATCGGCCAGGGTATCAATGAGATGGTCAGCGGCCATATCAGCGTGAAGAAAAAAGCCATGGCCTGTATTCGCGCGTTCGGCGAGGGCGATTTGTCCGCGCCCTTGGAGCGGTTCCCCGGCAAAAAAGCCTTTATCAACGAAAACATCGAACAACTGCGCGCCAATATCCTGGCCCTTGTCGAGGACACCAGCCAGATCAGTGACAGTGCGCTGATCGGCAAACTGGACACCCGACCTGACGCGGCCCGGCATCAGGGCGATTTCCGCCGCATCATCGTCGGGATCAACGGTTCCCTGGATGCGATCATCGTGCCGATTACCGAGGCCATGGACGTGCTGTCGGCAATGTCTGCCGGCGACCTGACCCGCAGCATTACCGGCGACTACCAAGGCAAGTTCCTGGAGCTGAAGCACTCGGTCAATGGCACCGTGGAAAAACTCTCGGAAATCATCGGCGAAGTGCGCGGCTCGGCGGACTCGCTGTCGAGTGCCTCGGAAGAGATCTCGGCCACCGCCCAAAGCATGGCCCAGTCGGCTTCCGAGCAAGCAGCATCGGTTGAACAGACGTCGGCGTCGATGGAGCAAATGTCGGCGTCCATTGCCCAGAACACCGAAAATGCCAAGGTGACCGACGGCATGGCGGGCAAAGCCAACAAGGAAGCGTCGGAAGGCGGTCGTGCCGTGAAGGACACCGTGGCGGCCATGAAAACCATCGCCGAAAAAATCGGCATCGTCGACTCCATCGCCTACCAAACCAATTTGCTCGCGCTCAACGCGGCGATCGAAGCGGCGCGCGCCGGTGAGCACGGCAAAGGCTTTGCGGTGGTCGCGGCCGAAGTGCGCAAACTGGCGGAGCGCAGCCAGATTGCCGCACAGGAAATCAGTGAAGTGGCCAAGAACAGCGTGGCCTTGGCTGAACGCGCGGGCAACTTGCTGGACGAGATTGTGCCCTCGATTGCCAAGACCTCCGACCTGGTGCAGGAAATTGCCGCCGCCTCGGAAGAACAATCCATCGGTTCCGAGCAAATCAACAGTGCGATGTCGCAGATGAGCCAGCTGACTCAGCAAAACGCGTCGGCTTCCGAGGAACTGGCGGCGACGGCCGAGGAAATGAGTGGCCAGGCCGAGCAGTTGCAGGAGCTCATGGGGTTTTTCACCGTGCAAACCAAGCGTGCCGGGCGCAATGTCTCGATGCCCCAGATCAGCCGTGCGATGTCCACGCAGGACCAGGACAGTCGCTCGGCAGACGGCGGTTTCGTCCGCTTCGGGAGCTGACCGATGAGCACTTCAGCGGTCAGGCAGGGCGCTGTCGAACCTGCGCCGCCAGTGGATGAACCCCTGCAGTACCTGACCTTCCTGGCGGCTCAGGAGATGTACGCGGTCAATACCCTGAGTGTTCGTGAAATCATCGAATACAACCAGGTGACCACCGTACCGATGATGCCGGCGTTCCTGCGGGGGGTCATCAATCTGCGTGGTTCGGTGGTGCCGGTCGTGGACCTCAAGGCACGCTTTGGCAAGGGCACGACGGTATTGGGCAGTCGTACCTGCATCGTCATCCTTGAGGCCGCGAAGGAGGGCGAATCCCAGGTCCTGGGGGTGGTGGTGGACTCGGTCAGCGAAGTGATCGAGATACTCGACATCGATATCAAGCCCCCACCGGCGTTCGGCAACCATATTCGCACCGACTTCATCCGGGGGATGACCAAGGTGCGAGGCGAGTTCGTCACGCTCCTGCAGATCGAGCATGTGTTGTGTGTCGATGAGATGGCCGGCCTGATGTCTGTATAGGTATCTACACAACACTGGCTCAACGCTGACCCCCGGCAGATAGGGCTTTTGTGGCGAGCGGGCTTGTCCCGCGTTGGGGTGCGAAGCGCCCCTGATGAAGACGAAAACGTATTTGACCCGAGGTGAATCATGGCCCTACCCACCGACAATCCAGGCAACGCGACGGTCTCGAGCCCAAGCCAGTACCTCACCTTTGTGCTGGGGGAGGAGATGTTCGCCGTGGGCACGCTCAACGTCCGGGAAATCATTGAGTACGGACCGATCACCAGCGTGCCCTTGCTGCCGCCCAGCATACGCGGGGTGATTAATCTGCGTGGCGCGGCGGTGCCCGTGCTCGACCTGGGGGTGCGCTTTCGCGGCGAACGTACGGTGCAGACCCCAAGGACCTGCTTTGTGATCATCGAGGTACAGGCCAATGCCCAGCGCAAACCGGTGGGCATCATTGTCGATGCGGTCAGCGAGGTACTGGAAATTGCCGATCAGGACATCGAGCCCTCGTTGAATTTCGGCACCGATGTAAGGGCCGACTTTTTACTGGGCATCGGCAAACTGGAGAGCGGTTTTGTGCTGTTGCTGGACATCGGTCGCGTGTTGTCCCTGGAGCAGGTCGATGCGCTGGCCAACCTTGAGTCTTCGCTACCTTCGATCGCCTGAGTGTGCTGTGGGAATGTCCTTATGAACGTGATCCTCTCTGACGCCGAGTTCGTGCAGTTTCGTGACCTGATTTATCAAATCGCGGGCATCAGCCTGTCCGATGCCAAAAAACAGTTGGTGAGCACGCGGCTGGCCAAGCGACTGCAAGTGTTCAAGCTCAATACCTACGGCGCTTACTACAAGGTCCTGATGAAGGACAGCGTGGAGTTGCAGGTGGCGGTGGACATGCTGACGACCAACGAAACCTACTTTTTTCGCGAGCCCAAGCATTTTGATTTCCTGCGCGATGTAGCGTTGCCCGAACTGCGCGGCAGCGGGCCGTTGCGCATATGGAGCGGCGCTTGTTCGACCGGCGAAGAGCCGTACACCCTGGCGATGGTCCTGGCTGACAATCTCGGCGGCCGGCCCTGGGAGATTGTCGCGTCGGACATCAGCAGCCGGGTGTTGGACAAGGCCCGCCTTGGGCGCTATCCCATCGAAGGCACGCGCGGCATCCCCGAGGCGCTGCTGAACAAGTATTGCCTCAAGGGCGTCGGCGCCAACCACGGTTGCTTCATGGTCGACCCGGCGCTGGCGGCCAAGATCGATTTCCAGTCGATCAACCTGAATAATCCGCTGCCGAAACTGGGGATGTTTGACGTGATCTTCCTGCGCAACGTGATGATCTATTTTGACAACGACACCAAAGTCCAAGTGGTCAAGCGACTGATCAGCCACCTGAAGCCGGGCGGGTACTTTCTGGTCAGCCATTCGGAGAGTCTCAACGGCATCACCGATCAGCTGCGACTGGTCACGCCTTCCATCTACCGGAGGCCACATGCCTGAAACCCGAACGTCCACTGAGGTGTTCCTGAACCCTGGCGAGTGGTTTTTCGGCTCGGGTGCGATTCGGCTACGTACGGTGCTGGGGTCGTGTGTTGCATTGGTGTTCTGGCATCCCCGGCGCTTGTTGGGGGGCATGTGTCACTACCTGGTGCCGCAGCGCGGCGTGGCCAAACCGGGTGTCCTGGATGGCCGCTACGGCAATGAGGCGCTTGAATTGCTGCTCGGTCGAATACAGTCGATCAAGGCACTGCCTACGGAGTTCAGGATCAGCGTATTTGGCGGCGGGAACATGTTTCCGGGGCTTGTGCGCTCGGACAATGATTACGTCGGCCAGCGCAACGTCGAGCAGGCCATGCGCCTGCTCGATCTGCATCAGTTGCGGTGTCAACACTTCCATGTGGAAGGCGTGGGTTATCGAACGATTGTGTTCGATCTGGCCAACGGCGAAATTGAACTCAACTACCTGGCCTTGAAGTGAACCCCCAGCAGCCCTCATGGAGAGCGTGCGACATGAGCCTTATTAAAGTGCTGATCATTGATGATTCCGCCGTGGTACGTCAGGTACTGACGGCGACCCTGGGGCAAGACCCCGCTATTGAGGTTATCGGCGCGGCGGCAGACCCGGTGTTTGCCATGGACAAAATGAACAAGCAATGGCCGGATGTGATTGTGTTGGACGTCGAGATGCCACGGATGGATGGCATTACGTTCCTCAAGAAGTTGATGGCCGAACGCCCCACGCCCGTGGTCATCTGCTCCACGTTGACCGAGAAGGGCGCGGCCACGACCATGCAGGCACTGGCGGCCGGCGCGGTCAGCATTGTGACCAAACCACAACTCAACCTGCGCCAGTTTCTGACCGACAGTGCCGATGAATTGGCGGGGGCCGTCAAGGCCGCCGCCCGTGCCAACATGAAGCGCATGGTGCCATCCAGCGAGCGCGCTCCCGCAAGGCTGACGGCCGACGTCATATTGCCGGCGGGCACTCAGGCAATGGCGCGCACCACCGAGAACATTGTCGCCATCGGTACGTCCACGGGCGGCACCCAAGCCCTGGAGTTGGTGTTGACCGCCTTGCCCAGGGTCTGTCCGGGAATTGTGATCGTGCAGCACATGCCCGAACACTTCACCGCTGCATTCGCCGAGCGCCTCAATCGACTGTGCGAGATCGAGGTCAGGGAGGCGAAGAACGGTGACCGGGTTATCCCCGGTTGCGCGCTGATCGCCCCCGGCGGCCGGCACATGGTGCTCAAGCGCAGCGGCGCCCAATACCAGGTGGAAATTGTCGACGGGCCTCCGGTCAGCCGGCATCGACCTTCGGTTGATGTGCTGTTTCGCTCGGTGGCCCGCAGCGCCGGCAGCAACGCGCTGGGGATCATCATGACGGGGATGGGCGACGATGGCGCCCGGGGCCTGAAGGAAATGCACGACAACGGTGCCCGGACCCTGGGCCAGGACGAGGAGACTTGCGTGGTGTACGGCATGCCCAAGGAGGCATTCAAGCTCGGTGCGGTGGAGCGCGAGTTGCCCCTTGAACACATCTCGGCAGCGATTCTGCAATCCATGCAGCAGCGCCGCTGACGGTTCGTGAGGCTTTTTGTTTGGTTGGGCATGAGGTTGCCCAAGTGCCTACAAGCAGGAAATACCTGCTTAAACACCAGGCCGATACGGGCACTCTACGGTGCCCGATGGGTGAGGCTGGGACAGCCGAACTTCGCCGGGCGCACCTTGAACCGATAGATGTCGCGCTGTACGCCCGCCGAGCAATCGGCAAGCAGTGTCGCTGCGTAGGGCTGGTTTGTCGTCATGTCGGGGCAGAGCCCGGAGGCGGTGGTGTTCTGGCGTTGCCTGTTCGGCGCCCTGGCGATGCTGGTCGCGTGCTTGGTGCTTGGGGGACTGCGCCGCTCCGTGATCAGTGCTAGGCCATTCATTCTGGTGTGCCTGGGCGGGGTGGCGCGGGTCCTCGACGGGGTGCTGTTGGCCTTCGCCGGGTTGATGTCGGCCCTGCTGTACAGCGCCATTCTGGTCGACTGGGTTGCCGTCAGGCAAAAATGCGCGTGGTTCTGGTGTCACGGCCTGTCATAATCGGCCGGCCCACTTTCACACCCCTCAAGGAGCCCGTGCCATTCATGGTGCTGTTCAATCGATTGAGCGCGTTTTCCATCCAGGCGCGCAGGGCACTGGGACTGGTGTGGGAAACCTCACGGCCACTGTTCATGGGGCTGTTGCTGGCGACGATTGTCGCCGGGCTTCTGCCCGCACTGGCCGCCTGGATTGGTCAGCGCATTGTGGATGCCGTGGTCCACGCCATGCAGGTTCATGCGGCCGGCAGCCAGGCACCCGTGTGGCCAGTGATGCGCTACGTGCTGGCCGAGGCCGGCGTGCTGGCGTTGTTGGCGGCTGCGCAACGAGCGCTGTCGATGCAGCAGTCGCTGTTGCGGGTGAAGTTGGGCGTGAAGGTCAACCTGATGGTCCTGGAGAAAGCCCAGACCCTTTCGCTGCTGCAATTTGAAGACGCTGAGTTCTACGACAAGCTGGTGCGCGTGCGCCAGGGTGCTTCGACGCGCCCGCTGAGCCTGGTGACGAAAGGACTGGGATTGGTGCAGAACCTCATTTCGCTGGTCAGCTTTGCTGTCCTGTTGGTGCACTTCTCGCCGTGGGCCCTGTTGATTCTGGTGGTCGGTGCGTTGCCGGTGTTCTTCGCCGAGACGCATTTTTCCGGCAACGCGTTCCGCCTGTTCCACCGGCGCGCACCGGAGACGCGCCAGCAGAACTACCTGGAATCCTTGCTCTCCCACGAGTCCCATGCCAAGGAGGTCAAGCTGTTTGGCCTGGCACCGCTGTTCCTCCAGCGCTATCGCGACAACGCTCAGCGCTTGTATACGGAGGACCGCGAATTGACGCTGCGCCGCGACGCCTGGGGCTTTGCATTGGGCCTGCTGGGCACCGCAGCGTTTTACCTGGCCTACGCCTGGGTGGTACTCGACACCGTGCGTGGCCAGACGAGCCTCGGCCAGATGACCATGTACATCGTGCTGTTCAAGCAGGGGCAAGCTGCAATCACCGCCAGCCTCAGCGCAATTGCCGGGCTGTACGACGACAGCTTGTTCCTCTCTGACCTGTATGAATACCTTGAAACCCCCGTGATCACGCCGCACGGCCGGCTCACCCAGGGGGCGCGCCCTGGCGATGGCCTGCGCTGCGAGCAGGTCGGGTTCACCTACCCAGGCGCTGAATCTGCCGCGCTGCGCAATATCAGCCTGCACCTGGCACCGGGGAAAAGCCTGGCACTGGTGGGTGAAAACGGCTCCGGCAAGACCAGCCTGATCAAACTGCTGACCCGCCTGTATACCCCGGATGAGGGCCGCATCCTGCTGGATGGCAGCGACCTGCAAGAGTGGGACGAACACACCCTGCGCCAGCGCATCGGCGTTATTTTCCAGGACTACATCCGCTACCAGATGACCGTCGGCGAGAACCTGGGAGTCGGTGATGTCGACGCCCTGGACGACCAGGCACGCTGGCGCAGCGCTGCCACTCAAGGTGTGGCGGCTGAATTTATCGAGCGCTTGAGCCATACCTATTCAACCCAGTTGGGACGCTGGTTCGCAGGTCAGGAACTGTCCGGTGGGCAGTGGCAGAAAGTGGCCTTGTCGCGGGCGTATATGCGTCAGGATGCCGATCTGCTGATCCTCGATGAACCCACTGCCGCGCTGGATGCCGGGGCTGAAGCGGCAGTGTTCGAGCACTTCCGTGAGCATGCCAGGGGCCGCATGACCCTGCTGATTTCCCACCGTTTTTCCAGTGTGCGCAGTGCGGATCACATTATTGTGTTGGAACGCGGGCAGATGCTGGAGGAGGGCAGCCATACCCAACTGATGGCTGCGGGGGGACGTTATGCCGAGCTGTTCGACGTTCAGGCGCGGGGCTATCGCTAGGAAACCCAGCACCGCGTACCTTCTCTCTATTTGGCGGGGCCGGATTTGAACACGCCGCTGAGCACAAACGCATAGCGTTCCGGGCGGATAAAGAAGGTGGTGCGGTCGCAGCAGCGACCGTCGGCAAAGTAAGAGGTGCGTTCCATCACCAGCAGCGCGGTGCCGCGTTTGACGTGCAGGGTGCTGGCCAGGCTGGTATCGGCCGTTTGCGCACGAATGGCCAGGTCGGCACGGGTGACGGCCAGGCCGGTGATCGATTCCAGGATCGAGTAGATCGGTTGATGCTCGACGTCCGTCCAGACCACGCTGGCCAATTCGGCCGGTAGATGGCTGCGGCCCAGGGCGATGGGTTCGTCATCCACGAAATGCAGGCGCTCCAGCAGCAGGCAATCGTGGGCGGCTTCAAACAATCCCCTCAAGGCTTCCGGAACGGGCTGCAGCGTGTGGCTGATCACCTGCATGCTCGGTTTGAGCCCTTGCAATAACAACGCTTCATGGAAACTGCGCAACGCATCCAGGCCATGCCGCACCTGTTTCGCGGCGACGAACGTGCCTTTGCCTTGCTTGCGCTCCACCACGCCGTCGTCGCTGAGCTTGCCCACTGCCAGGCGCACGGTGACGCGACTCACGCCAAAGCGCTCACCCAGTTCGGCTTCTGACGGCAGTTTGCCGGTGGGTTCGAAATCGCCGCGCTGTATCTCTTCCAGCAAACGATGGGCGATCTGTTCATAGAGCGAGGTGGTGCTGTCGCGAAGAATGGACGTGGGCACGGTCGGTTTCCAGGGGCCTTGGAGTGGGGCGGTGCGCCTTCACTTCTAAGGTTATAAAAATAGGTTATTGGGACAACTTGTATTAATACGTATTATGTCAGGCATTCCCATTGTAAACGACCTGACGATACTTGCCATGCCCGACTCCTTGCCTTACGCACCGCCGCAAGCCGACGCACTGACGGTCGATGCCATCAGTTTCAGCTACCCCAACGGGCATCCGGTGTTCAACGCTTTCAGCCTGAACGCCAAGCCGGGCGAATTCGTCGCGATCCTCGGGCCGTCCGGCTGCGGAAAAACCACGCTGCTGAATCTGTTGTCGGGCTTTCAGCAACCCCAGAGCGGCCAGATCAGCATCAACCAGACCGCCGTGCGCCCGGAGCGCTCGGAGTTGGGGTATGTGTTTCAGGCGCCGCAGCTGTTTCCCTGGTTGAGCGCGCTGGAGAACGTGCGTTTCGGCCTGCGGATGACGGCGCAGCTCAGCGAGGGTCAGCAGCGTGTGCAGGCGTTGCAGTACTTGCGTCTGGTCGGTCTGGAGAGCGCGGCGCAACGCTTGCCCCATCAACTGTCGGGTGGCATGCAGCAGCGCGTCTCCCTGGCCAGGACCTTGGCGTTGGAGCCCAGCGTACTGCTGATGGACGAACCCTTCGCCGCGCTGGATGCGATCAGCCGCAACAGCATGAATGAAGAGACGCTGCGGATCTGGGCCGAGCTGGGTCAGACCGTGCTGTTCATCACCCACGACATCGACGAAGCGGTGTTCCTGGCCGACCGGGTCATCGTGCTCAACATCGCCCCCGGCGGTATCCATAGCGAACTGGATATTGCTTTGCCGCGCCCGCGCTCCAACCTGAAAACCCGGCGCCTGCCGGCGTTTCTCGATTACCGCAATGAGCTGATGGAGCGCATTTCCCACGTCATGGGCGCGGCCGAAGCCATCGCTAACCCCACCCGTCAACCCGAGTTAACCGCATGATCAAACGTTCGCTGCTTGCTCTTTCCTTGTCTGTTGCCGCCTTGGCAAGCAGCACAGGTGCCGTGGCCACCGAAGAGAAACCCCTGCGCGTGGGGTATGTGTTCGCCATGGCCAACGCCCCGGCGCTGATCGCCGACAAACAGGGTTACTACCGCGAGGAAGGCTTGAATGTCGACCTCAAGGCTTTGGGCGATGGCCCGGTGATCCAGCAGGCGCTGGCCGCCAATGAGCTGGACGTGGCCTATGTCGGCACGCCGCCGGTGTACCAATGGTTCTCCCGCGGCTTGCAAAGCCGGATTCTGGCCAAGGTCAATTACGGTCAGGCGGCGGTGATTGTCGATGCCAAGAGTCCGATCAACCGCCTGGAGCAGCTCAAGGGCAAAAAACTCGCCGGGGTCAAGAAGGGCAGTGGCATGGATGTGCTGTTGCGCGGCTATGTGCTGAAAGAAAACGCCGGGCTCAACCCGGACAAGGACCTGGACATCATCGACATGCCACCCGGCAACATGAACGCGGCGCTGGAGCGCGGCATCGTCGACGCGGCGTTTTCCTGGGAGCCCTTTGTCAGCCAATCGTTGCTGCGCGGGTCGAGCCGGATTCTGCTCGACGTCAACCAGGCGTTGCCGAACTACCCGTGGTACGTGGTGATCGCGCTGCCCAAAACCTTGCAGGAACGCCCGGACGACGTGGTCAAGTTGCTGCGTGCGCACCGCAAGGCCATCGCGTTCCTCAACGAGCATCCCGACGAGTCGAATCGCATCATCGCCGAGGCGTTTAAGCTTGAAGCGGTACAAGGGCCCGACGGCAAGACCATTGCCCCGGAGGCCATCGTCGCCCAGGCGCGCACGCGGTTGGGCTGGTCGGCGGACTTGCAGCCTGCGGACATCCAATTCATCCAGCGCCTGATGAATTATTCCCACGACCTGGGCTTTATCGACACCACGCTCAAGACCGAGCAGATCGTGGATACCGCCTACCTGGAAAAAGCCTCGCGCTGAGTCTGAGCCTGTCATGTCCTTGCCAAAACCGAATTGGGGATGGGCTTCGCTGCCATTCCTGCTGTTGATCTGGATGGCCCTGGCCAGCCGCTTTCCCACCTACATCCTGCCGCAGCCCTGGGATGTGGCGCGCGAAGCCGTGCGTTGGCTCAGCGACAGTTCGCTGTGGCAGCACCTCAGGGCGAGCGTCCTGGAGGAGGTCGGCGGTTTCTGCGCGGCGGTGGTTGTCGCGATTGTGCTGGGCACCGCCGGTGGTTTGTCTTCTCGCTTTCGCGATTTCATCTCGCCGCTCAACAGCCTGTTCATGGCGATCCCACCGATTGCCTGGGCGCCGCTGATCATGATCATTTTCGGCCTGGGTTATGTCTCGATTGTGCTGGTGATTTTCATTGCCGCGATGTTCCCCATGGCGGTGACCATCCAGGAGGGTGTGCAGGGCATTCGCGGCGGCGAAGTCCGTGCGGCACGCACCTTGGGCGCCAATCCCTGGCAATTGCTGGCCCACGTTTACCTGCCAGCCTCATTGCCCTTCGTGACGGCGGCCTTGCGCATCGGGTTCAGCCAGGGCTGGCGGGCACTGGTCGCCGCAGAAATGATCGGCGCCTCCCAGGGCATCGGCTGGATGGTCTCTACCGGCGGGCAGATCGGCAACAGCAGCCAGGTGCTGCTGGGCATCGTGCTGATCGGCCTGATTGCCTGGCTGATGGAGAGTTTTGTGTTCCGGCGCATCGAGCGCCACTACCAGAAATGGCGCGTGCAATAAGCACCGCCTGTTGCCTTCAAACCTTCAGTGGACCACTGCACGAGGTGTCATGTGAGTAATGTTTTCGATCCCCGCGAAGCCGGGCATTACATCGCCCCCCAAGGCCTTTACGAACGCAACAAGAAACGCCCGTTCCTCGGTAGCATCGACTGTGACCGAGACACGCTGATTGCCGGGCAATGGGATGAAATCACTCTGGTCTACGAGGTCGGCGGCAGCGGCCTGGCGGATGGCGCCTGGTTGAAACTGGCGTTCAAGTTCTACTCCGATTGGGCGCTGTTCCAGACCTCGAATCCGGCCGGTCCCAACTACGTCAGCGCCGAGTATCAGGCGGGCGAGCTGGTCCCCGGGCAGAGCCAGGCCACCGTGCAGCACTTGAAAGTGCGCTTCGACCAGAAGGGCCACGAACGGCCGTTCCAGAAAGCGATCATTATCGACATCATCGATGGCTACCTGAATCCCGGCGACACAATCACCATCCGCCTGGGCGACCGTCGCCAGGGCGGCGCGGGTACGCGGGTGCAGAGTTTCGTCGAGAAAGACTTCCGTTTCCGGCTGTTTATCGACCCCCTGGGCAGCTCGAAATTTGCCGAGGTGCCAGGCGATCCGTTGCTGAACATCGTGCCGGGACCGGCGCAGAGTGTGCAGTTGATTGTGCCGCGCCTGGTCAGCGCCGGTGAGGCGTTCGACGTGCTGCTGCGGGTGGACGATGCCTGGGGCAACACGTGCCGCAACCTGCCGCTCAACGGTGTGCTGACCCTGGTTGATCCGGAAGGCGGTGCGCGCCAACAAGCGTTTACCCTGGCGAGTGAAGGGTGGGCGACGGTGCGGCTCGAGGGGTTTGACCTCGGGGCGGTGGGCGAGTGGCGTTTGTCCGCCGAGGTGCACGCGCCTGGCGTGCGTGGCGCCCAGGGTTTTGTCACGGTCGACCCGGCCGGCAGCGCATTGCGCCCGCTGTACGCCGACCTGCATGTGCACTCCGATGACACCGTGGGCACCAACGACACGCTCTACAACCTGAGCTACGGCCGCGATGTCGCCGGCCTCGATGTGCTCGGCTACACCGCCAACGACTTCAATATCACCGAGCAACGCTGGGATCAGGCGGTGAAGCTGATTCACGAACTCAACGAGCCCGGCCGCTTCGTCTGCTACCCCGGCACCGAGTGGTGCGGCAACTCCTGCGCGGGCGGCGACCGCAACGTGGTGTTCCTGCATGATCGCAAGCCCGAGTTTCCGTTCGACAACCAAGGGCGCTTGGTGCGCTCCTTTGAGTGGAACGAGTTCACAGCGGGCACCATCAAACCGGGCGCCTGGCCGGTGGACGAGTTGTACGCCGCCTATGCGAAAGACCCGGAAGGCCACCTGATGATGCCCCATGTTGGCGGGCGCCGGTGCAACCTCGACTGGCACCACCCGGAGCTGGAACGCTTGATCGAAGTCGGCTCGGCCTGGGGCCAGTTCCATTGGGTCTACGCCGAAGCCCTTCAGCGTGGCTATCGGGTCGGCGCCGCGGCGAACAGCGATGAGCATCAGGGCCGTTGCGGCGGCGGTGTACCGGCCACGGCCGTGTTTGGCTCTCGCGGTGGGTTGACCGGTGTGGTTGCCGACGCTTTCGACCGAGCGAGTGTGGGCAAGGCTCTTCGCGCGCGTCGCACCTTTGCCACGACGGGCGAGCGTGCATTTGCCAGCCTGCGCCAAGGCCAGCACTTCATGGGTGAGGTCTTCACCGCCGATTCTAATGCGACGCTGGACTATCGATTGCTGGGCGAGGCGGGCTGGGAGCAGGTGGACCTGTTCGATGGCGATAAGCTGATCTGGTCGCGCAATCTGCACCAGGAGCTGGGTTTTTCCGCCCAACGCATCCGGCTGCGCCTCGGGGGGGCGCGCATCAAGGACCGCTATCGCGGCGCCTACTGGACCGGCGAGGTTCGCGTGACGGGAGCGGTCATCAACGGCTTTCGCGCCTTGGGCCTCGATCACCCGGAGCAAACCGTATGGCGCAAGGACGCCACGACCCTGGCCTTTCGCACCGACACCAACGGTGACACCGACAGTATCGAAATCGACCTGTCGCAATTGGCCGGCGCGACGTTGCAGGTCCGCAGCCGCATCGACAACTACATCAAGGTCGGCGATCCGTCCGAACCGCAGCCCTACGTGCATGCGCCGACGGTGCTGATGGAACTGTCCGGCGAGGAACTGCTGGCGCAGTCCCAGGTGATCGAAGAGTTGCCAGGGGCTGAGCTGAAAGTCTCCCTGGAAAGGACCACCGCCGAACCGCTGCCTCGCGAGTTGCAGGGCAAGATCGAGCTGGCACCACTCACTCTGCAACCGGGTCGCGAGCATCCGTTGTTCATCTGCGCACGCCAACGCGACCAGTCTCGGGTCTGGACCTCGGCGCTGTTCCTGACGCTTGCTTAAGGCCGCCGTGGCTGAACCCTGTCCGGGAGAGCGCAAAGAAACCTGTGGCGAGCGGGCTTGCCCCGCGTTGGGGTGCGTAGCAGCCCCAAAACCAGGCGCAGAGGCGTGCCTGATACACCGCATTCGTCTTCATCAGGGGCTGCTTCGCACCCCAACGCGGGGCAAGCCCGCTCGCCACAGGTACGGTGTTCTCCCTTAACTGAACGGCATCAGGCAGCAGTGTGGGAGCGTGCCGATAACGCCCGATTCAATTCAGGCATTGCGCCCCGGCTTTGGCCACCTGTGCATCCTGGCCGGACTTGACCCCGGACACACCGACGGCACCGATTACCTGGCCGTCGACGATGATCGGCACGCCGCCTTCGAGGGAGGTCAGCAAGGGCGCTGACAAAAACGCGTAGCGCCCGCCATTGACCATCTCCTCATACCCTTTGGACTCACGCCGCCCCAGCGCCGCGGTGCGGGCCTTTTCGATGGCGATGTAGGCACTGACCGGGGCGCAGCCGTCAAGGCGTTCAAGGGCCAGGGGATGGCCGCCGTCATCGACAATCACGATGGTCACGGCCCATTGATTGCTGTGCGCTTCGGTGCGTGCAGCCGCGAGGATTTGGCTGACTTCGGTCTGGCTCAGTACGGCTTTGGTTTTCATGGGGATTCTCCAGTACTGGGTGAGGGCAGTGCGGCCTCGACCAGTTCGATCCAGTGCCTGACAGGGGTGCGTCCCGCTCCGTCGAGGTGGGACTGGCAGCCAATATTGGCGGTGACGATGACGTCGGGGTGTGCGCTTTCCAACGCAGTGAGTTTGTTATCGCGCAGTTGTCGCGACAATTCGGGCTGGGTCAGCGAATACGTGCCCGCCGAGCCGCAGCACAGGTGGCTGTCGGGAACAGTGGTCAGGTTGAATCCCAGGCTCGTCAGCATGGCTTCAACGGCACCGCCGAGTTTTTGCGCGTGCTGCAACGTGCACGGGCAGTGGAATGCCAGGCGCTGATCGCCGTGTACGCCGAGCTTATCCAGCGGTTCGCCGCGCAGCACTTCAACCAGGTCCCTGGCCAGGGCACTGACCCTTTTCGCCTTGTCGGCATACGCCGGGTCGGTGCTGAGCAGGTGGCCATAATCCTTGATAAAGGCCCCGCAGCCGCTGGCGGTTTGCACGATGGCCTCGGCACCGCTTTCAATGCTCGGCCACCATGCATCAATGTTGCGGCGGGCACGCTCAAGGCCGGCCGCCTGAGCGCCGAGGTGATAATCCACCGCACCGCAGCAGCCTGCCTCGCGGGTCGGTATGACGCTGATCCCCAGTCGATCCAGCACCCGCGCCGTGGCTGCATTGGTATTGGGTGACAGGCTCGGCTGCACACAGCCCTCAAGCATCAAGACCTGACGGGCGTGGCGCATGGTCGGGCGCGGTTTGACCGGGTAGACGCGGCGCGGCAACTTGGCCTGCAAGGTATTGGGCAACAACGCCCGAAATAGCTGGCCGCTGCCGATCAGCACGTTGAACAGCGCGGGATTGGGGACGACGCTACGCAACCCCTCGCGCAGCAAACGCTGGCCGAGGGGGCGCTGCACTGCCGCGTCGACCACCGCCCGGCCGATGTCGAGCAAGGTGTGATAGTCGACGCCGGAGGGGCAGGTGCTTTCGCAGTTACGGCAAGACAGGCAACGGTCCAGGTGTTCCTGGGTCTTGCGCGTGACTTCATTGCCTTCGAGCACCAGCTTGATCAGGTAGATGCGCCCCCTCGGGCCATCCAACTCATCGCCCAGCAGTTGATAGGTCGGGCAGGTGGCATTGCAAAAACCGCAGTGCACGCAACTGCGCAGGATGCGTTCGGCTTCTTCGGCGCGAGGCAGTCGACGGGCGTCTTCGCTCAAGGTGGTCTGCATGGTTCAAAGCTCCGCGTACAGGCGACCGGGGTTGAAGATGCCCCGTGGATCGAGTTGCTGCTTTAGATTCCGGTGGTAGCGCATCAACGTGTCGGGCAGCGGTTGGAAGGGACTGTCGATCAGGCCCGGGTGGTAGCAGGTCGCATGCCCGCCGGCTTTTTCGACCACCGAGCGAATGACGCTCGCGTCGGCATCGGATTTGAGCCAGCGCTGGGCGCCCCCCCAGTCGATCAATTGCGTACCTGGCAGCGACAGTCGGGGCGTGTTATGCGGCAGGGACAGGCGCCAAAGAGGCTGATCCTCAGCGAAGAAACTCAACCGATGTTCGTTCAGGTCTTGCCAGTAGGCAGCGTCCAGCCACTCGCCGCCCAAGCGGTCATGGGCCGCCGCCACCGAGCCTTCGCCCCCTTCGAGTCGCAGGTGCAGGCGCTGGCCATCGTGACACGCAGCGCTGATCGGCAGCGGTTGCTGCCCCCATTCCGCCAGGCGCAGCAAGGCACGGTCGGCGTCCATCGCCAGGCTGATACTCAAGGTTTGCCGTGGTTTGGGCAGCACCTTGAGGGACACTTCGGTCACCACCCCAAGCGCGCCGTAACTGCCGGCCATCAAGCGCGACAGATCGTAGCCGGCGACGTTCTTCATGACCTCGCCGCCGAAGCGCAAATGCTTGCCCTGGCCGGTGATCAGCCGTGTTCCGAGGATGAAATCGCGGACCGACCCCGACCAGGGACGCCGTGGCCCCGAGAGTCCGCAGGCAATCATGCCGCCGACGGTGGCGTGTTCACCGAAGGCGGGCGGTTCGCACGGCAGCATCTGTTGCGAGGCGTCCAGCACTTCTGCCAACTCCGCCAATGGCGTGCCGCAACGGGCGGTGATCACCAGTTCAGTCGGGTCGTAGCTGACGATGCCTCGGTGGGCGCGGGTGTCGAGGACTTCACCGGTGACTGCGCGTCCAAGGAACGCCTTGCTGTTGGCACCCTGGATCCGCAGCGGCGTGGCGTTGGCCAGCGCCTGGTTGACCTGCTCCAGCAGCGCTGCGCTGGCGTCGATAGCGTGTTCGCTGTGCATCAGAATCGCTCCAGCTCGGGGAAGGGCATCTGACCCAGATGAACATGCATGGCGCCAAACTCGGCGCAGCGGTGCAACGTCGGGATGTTCTTGCCTGGGTTGAGCAATCCGCCTGGGTCAAATGCGGCTTTGACGGCGTGAAAAACGCTCAGCTCGTCACTATTGAACTGCGCGCACATCTGATTGATCTTCTCGCGGCCCACACCATGTTCTCCGGTGATGCTGCCGCCGACCTTCACGCACAATTCGAGGATCTTGCCGCCCAGGGCTTCGGCGCGGTCGAGTTCGCCCGGTTGATTGGCATCGAACAGGATCAGCGGGTGCATGTTGCCGTCGCCGGCGTGAAAGACATTGGCCACGCGCAGCTCGTACTCGGTCGATAACGCCGCGATAGCGTGCAGCACGCCAGGCAGTTCGCGGCGCGGGATCGTGCCGTCCATGCAGTAATAATCCGGGGAGAGGCGGCCCACCGCCGGAAATGCATTCTTGCGCCCGGCCCAGAAACGCACGCGTTCGGCCTCGTCGCGAGCCTGGCGCACTTCGGTGGCGCCGGCTTGTTCCAGCACTTGGCGCACACGGTCGCAGTCAGCGTGGACGTCGGCTTCCACGCCATCGAGTTCACACAAGAGAATCGCTTCGGCGTCCACCGGGTAGCCGGCGTGAATGAAGTCCTCGGCGGCGCGAATGGCCAGGTTGTCCATCATCTCCAGGCCGCCCGGGATGATGCCGGCGGCAATGATGTCACCCACCGCACGGCCGGCCTTTTCGACGCAATCGAAGGCTGCCAGCAGCACTTTGGCCGTTTGCGGTTTGGGCAGCAGCTTGACCGTGACCTCGGTGATCACCCCGAGCATGCCTTCGGAGCCGGTAAACAACGCGAGCAGATCGAAGCCCGGAGAGTCGAGGGCCTGGGACCCCAGGCTCAGGTGTTCGCCGTCGACGCTTAGCACGTCGACCTTGAGCAGGTTGTGCACGGTCAAACCGTACTTCAGGCAATGCACGCCACCGGCGTTTTCCGCCACGTTACCGCCGATGGAACAGGCGATCTGCGAGGAAGGATCCGGCGCGTAATACAAGCCAAACGGCGCCGCCGCCTGGGAAATCGCCAGGTTGCGTACCCCCGGTTGAACCCGGGCGGTGCGGGCGGCGGGGTCAATGTGCAGAATATTGTTGAAGCGCGCCATCACCAGCAGCACGCCTTTTTCCAACGGCAGCGCGCCACCGGACAAACCCGTGCCCGCGCCACGAGCGACGACTGGCACCTTCCACTCATGGCAGAGCCGAAGCACGCCCTGGACCTGATCGATGTGGCGCGGCAGCACCACCAGCATGGGCGTGGTGCGATAAGCCGAGAGGCCGTCGCATTCGTACGGCTTGAGCGCTTCGCGCTGGTGCAGGATTTCCAGATCAGGCAACCGAGCCTGCAGGGCGTGCAGCAGCGCATCTTTATCGACGTCAGGCAGGACGCCGTCGACGCGTTCATCGTAGAGAATGTTCATAGTCGGTAGGCGACCCTCAGTTGTTTTTATTCGAGGTCTGTTCCGATGCAGCTGGCTTGCATCATTCGCCTGGGGCGTTTTACTGTCTATGGGTTGGTGGGCTGGTCGAACCAGTTGTTTGATCGTTGTTTTGTTATTTTTTTTAAAAAAAACAGCAAAAACAGTGAATTAGTCTCGTATTTTAACGGTAGTGAGTCGGGCGCTAAAGCTGGTCATACCAGTTGGAGGTTGCATGGACAACACAGGAACGGGCCGTAGCCTGCAAGTCGCCGACGTGGTCTGTGAGCGCATCGAGCGGCTGATCGTCGACGGCGTGCTCAAGACCGGGCAACTGTTGCCTTCGGAGCGGCGCTTGACGGAAAAACTCGGCGTTTCGCGTACCGCCCTTCGCGAGGGACTCAAGGTGTTGCGCGCTCGCGGGATTATCAACACCGAGCAAGGCAAGGGTTCATTCGTCGCCGACCTGTCGGGGCCGGGCTTGGCGTCACCGCTGCTGCACCTGTTCAGCTCGCAGCCGCGAACGCTCTACGATTTATTCGAGGTGCGCAGCCTGCTCGAGGGCGAATCCGCCCGCCTGGCGGCCCTGCGTGGCACCGACGCCGATTTTGTCCTGATCACTCGCGCTTATGAGGCATTGCTCGGTGCCAATGGTCATTCATTGGAGGCGTCCGAACATGCGCGGCTCGATCATGCGTTCCACCTGGCGATCTGCGAGGCTTCGCACAACCCGGTGCTGGTGCAGACCTTGCGCTCGCTGACGGACTTGCTGCTCAACACCGTCTTCGCCTCGGTCAACAACCTCTATCACCGTGAACCGCAGAAGCGCCAGATCGACCGCCAACACGCCCGGCTGTATAACGCCGTGACCGGGCGCCTGCCAGAGCAGGCGCGCAAGGCGGCTATCGCGCACATCCAGAGCATCTGCGAAAACCTCAGGGAAATTGAAAGCGAAGAGCAACGGCTGGTTCGGTCCACGTTGCGACTGGAGGGGTGGGTGTGATCCGGATCAAAGTTGCAATCAGCGCTCATTTGCGACGCATACGCGGTGCCACGCCGGTCAGATGCTTACGCACACACGCCCAGGCTTTATGAAGGCTGCTGCGCAGTGACACGGCATCAAGGGTCATGATGCGTAATGAAATCCCGCAATCGTTGGGCAATGCGCTGACACCCAGGTAGCAGTCGGGGTGAGTGGGCAGGGCATTGCGCAAGGCGGTTTTCAGCGCTTCGACAGGCAAACCCTGACCCACGAGCATAAATGTCGCCAGGGTCTGGAAGGCATGGCTGACGCCCGGTAATTGCCGCAGCAGGTCTTGGCCGTTCAGCGCCAGGCGATCACCAGCGAGTAACCGGCCTGCCGGGCAGCGCACTTCCAGGTCGGCGCGGTAGACATCGAAGAGGCCGGCACTGTCTTGAGGGGTGTGCAGGCAAAACGCGTCGCACAGCATCACCCTGGCGCCCGGGTGCAGATTCACCCTCACCTGGCTGTGCAGTTTTGCCTGGGGAAACAGGATCGTCGCCATTGGCAGGTATTCCAGTAATGCTCCGCGTTCGGCGGTGAGGCTGACGACCTGGCGTGCCGATTGTTCGAGCATGCTGTGCGCTACCGTCGCCGCGCCAGTGCTGACATGGACTTGAGTGTCCGGCCCGGCATGCAGGTACATCTGCAAATCCTGCCCTGCGAAAATCCCGCCCGAGCACGACTGCACATACACGGCGGCCATGCCTTTCGGGTCGTCCGGCAGCTTCAGGGTGCGGCCCAAATGAAAGGGATAGCCCACGCGTTGCTCGCTGATATAACTGGCGCCGGACGGCGCTTTGCTGAAGGCAATCCGGGCCTGCACCGGCGTCGATGCCTGGGGCGGGGCAAGCAACGGGCGAAGCAGTTCCTGCGGTGCGTTCATGGTCGGTCAAACAACACGGCACGGCTGATGGCGTCGACTACTGCGTCGACCCCGTCGCCCGTCGCGCAGTTGGTGAACAGCACGGGCCGGCCGTTGCGGGCTTCGGCTGATTCGCGACGCATGCGTGGCAGATCCACGCCCACATAGGGCGCCAGATCATATTTGTTGACCACCAGTAGATCACAGCTCAACACGCCGGGCCCTCGTTTGCGCGGGATGTCATCGCCGCCGGCGACATCAATGACAAAGATCCAGTAATCCACCAGATCCAACGAGAAGGTCGAGGCCAGGTTATCGCCGCCGGACTCAATCAGGATCAGGTCCAGGTTCTCGAATCGCGCTTCCAGCTCGTCGGCCATTTGCAGGTTCAGCGTCGGGTCTTCGCGGATCGCCGTGTGCGGGCAGGCGCCGGTTTCCACCGCGAGCACCCGTTGTGGGTCGATCAGGCCGCTGCGCTGCACGCGTTCGGCGTCCTCGCGGGTCGCCAGGTCGTTGGTGATGATGGCCAGCTCGGTGCCGCGCGCGATGAAGCGCGGAATCAGTTGCTCCAGCAGGCGAGTCTTGCCCGAGCCGACCGGGCCGCCGATCCCGACGCGCGCGGCGCCGGGGTGGGGTTGCGGCTGCGGTGCGGCGTTGAATGCAGTGCTCATTAGCAGGTTCCTTTTATTGGCTGTGATCAGCGCAGCATGTAGCGCTGGGCCAGGGGCACTTCGCTGACCGGCTCGCAGGTCAGGCGCTCACCGTCGGCGTACACATCGAAGGTCTGGGGGTCGACGCGAATGTGCGGGCAGGCGTCGTTGTGCAGCATGTCGGACTTGCGCAGCGTGCGGGTGCCGAAGGCCGGCAACAGGGCTTTTTTCAGGCCCAGTTTCTCGGCGGTATTGGCCTCCAGCGCAAGGCGGTTGACGAAATTCACCGACAACGCCTGTTTGGCCTCACCAAAGGCGCCCCATTGCGGGCGCATGACCAGGGGTTCGCAGGTGTACAGCGAGGCTGCCGAGTCGCCCATCACGCCGTGCACGATAAAGCCGCCCTTGACCACCAGCTCCGGCTTGATGCCAAAAAAGGCCGGGCGCCACAGCACCAGGTCGGCGATCTTGCCCGGCTCCAGCGAGCCGATGTAACTGTCGATGCCGAACACCCGCGCCGCATTGATCGTGTACTTGGCGATGTAACGCTTGATGCGTTCGTTGTCGCCCAATCGGGTTGTTTCCTCCGGTAGACGGCCGCGTTGGTCTTTCATCTTCGAGGCCAGTTGCCAGGTGCGGCAGATCACCTCGTTGATGCGCCCCATGCCCTGGCTGTCGGAGCCGAGGATCGAAATCGCCCCGGTGTCGTGCAGGATGTCTTCGGCGGCGATGGTCTGCGGACGCACTCTGGACTCTGCGAACGCCACGTCTTCCGGCACGTCCGGATTGAGGTGATGGCAGACCATGATCATGTCCAGGTGTTCGTCGAAGGTGTTGACGGTGTACGGATTGGTCGGGTTGGTCGAGGAGGGGATGCAGTTGGCTTTTCCCGCCACGCTGATGATGTCCGGGGCGTGGCCACCACCTGCACCTTCGGTGTGGTACATGTGGATCGTGCGGTCGCCGATGGCGGCCAAGGTGTCTTCGAGAAAGCCCGATTCATTCAGGGTGTCGGTGTGCAACTGCACCTGGAAGTCGTATTCATCGGCCACCTTGAGGCAGGTGTCGATCACGGCTGGCATCGCGCCCCAGTCCTCGTGGATCTTCAAACCCAGGCAGCCACCACGCAACTGGCCAAGCAGCGATTCCGGCTTGCTGGAATTGCCCCTGCCGAGAAAGCCGAAATTGATTGGCCAGGCTTCAGAGGCTTGCAGCATCTTGCCGACGTTCCATTCGCCGCCGCAGTCGATCCCCACGGTAATCGGCCCGAGCGAGCCACCGATCAGCGTCGTCAGGCCCGCCGCCAGCGCGTGGTCGCAGAGTTGCGCGGAGTCGAAATGCACGTGCACGTCGATCCCGCCGGGCGTGACGATCAGGCCTTCCGCGTCGCGCACGGTGGTTGCGACGCCGCAGATCAGCTGCGCATGAACACCGTCCATGACCTGCGGATTGCCGGCCTTGCCGATGGCCACGATCTTGCCGTCCTTGATGCCGATGTCGCCTTTGACGATGCCGATCACCGGGTCGATGATCAGCGCGTTGCAGATCAGCATGTCCAGCGCGCCGTCTGCGCTGTCGTGCCCCGGCATCAGGCCCATGCCGTCGCGCAGGGTCTTGCCGCCGCCGTGCAGGCACTCATCGCCGGGCACCGCGTGGTCGAATTCCACCTCGGCCAGCAACGAAGTATCCCCCAGGCGCACGGCGTCGCCGGTGGTGGGGCCGTACATCGCGGCGTATTCCTTGCGGGTCATCGTTGCCATGGGTCACGCCCCCTTGAACTGTTGCGCGCGTGCTCGATCGAGCGCGATGGCTTTGCAGGCCGGATCGTGCAGGTTGCCATTGGTCAAACCGCTGAAACCGTGGATGTCCCCCGTGCCGCCGAATTGCACCAGCTGCACTTCGCGCAGCTCCCCCGGTTCAAAACGCACGGCAGTGCCGGCGGGAATGTCCAGGTGCATGCCGAAGGCGGCGGCGCGGGGGAAATCCAGCGCCTTGTTGACTTCGAAAAAGTGGTAGTGACTGCCGATTTGCACCGGCCGGTCGCCGGTATTGATGGCCCGTACGGTGGTCGTGGGGCGACCGCTGTTGAGCTGTATATCGCCCTCGGGCGAGATGATTTCGCCAGGTGTCGGCATGACGGCCAACGGCAGCTGGCCGGGTCGAATCGGCTGATGCACGGTGACCAGTTTGGTGCCATCGGGGAACGTACCTTCCACCTGCAGCACCGGCAGCAGCTCGGCGACGCCGGGCATGACATCGTCAGTGTTGAGGAGCGTCGAGCCGAAACCGATCAACTCGGCCACGCTGCGCCCCTCACGGGCGCCTTCGAGTATTTCATCGGCAATCAGCGCCGAGGCTTCCGGAAAGTTCAGGCGCAGCCCTTTGGCGCGGCGTTTGCGCGAGAGTTCGGCGGCGCTGTACAGCGTCAGCCGCTCAAGTTCGGTGGGCGTCAGCAGCATGTTCAAGCTCCTGTGTCGGCAGCAGGCGTGTTCGTGCCCGTCACCTTAATTGGCGAAAAGACGGAGGTCCTGGGTTTCGTGACGCATCACGGCGATCTCGGCCATGGGCGTGAAGCCGCTGGCGTCGTCGAGGGCGAGCGGGGCCTGAGCCAGCAGTTGCAGGAGCAAGGGCTGGATGTCAGTGAGCACCCGCTGCGCGTCCACATGCCCCATTACGCCCAGGCGCACAGCGGCGCTGACCAGTCCGGTGCATAACCCATGGGCGGCGGCGAGTTGGCAGTGCTCGAGTTGCATGCCGAGTTGTTTCCACAGCAGCCCTTGCAGCACCGGCAAATGCCCCGGCGTTGCTCGGGCGAGCACGTGTTGCTGGTAAGCGGCAGCGCCGGGTGTACCGAGCGCGACATGCACGCCGAGCAACGATTGCCCTACGCGACGTGAGCCTTGGCGCAGTTCCTCTGCCAGGGTCAGGGCCTCGATCTGGCTGTCCAGGTCCATCAGCGCGGCGAGGTCAGCCGCTGCATGCCAGGCGGCGCACAAAAACACCCGGTCAAAACTGTTCCAGCGATGGCGCAATTGACCTTCGACGAAGGCCCGCACCTGAACGCCGCGATCATTTTGCAGGCCGCGCTGACGGCGCCTGGCGGGGACGGGGTCGGTCATCGCGGCGCTTTGCCCCAGGCGTGCATCGGCCACCAGCGTTTCCAGGCCCCATGACCAGGCAACCGCACCACCAGGGAAAAAACTGTCGGCCTGTTGCAGCGCCAGCAGGCTGCTGCGCAACTCGGCCGGTGCGGCGCTCATAGGCGCTGCACCCGGCCGTCCGCGAGCATCGGCGCCAGACGCTCGAGGTAATCGGCCTCAGGGCCATTCAGCGGGATCCGTAGCGTAGTGCCTGCAAAGCGCACGGCCCAGTGCATGTTGCCGGCGAAATACCCCAGCTCCAGCGCGGCGGCAGCGTCCCTGGGTTGCAGGTCGAGAACGTGCACGTCCTGCATGTGCACGACGATGGCGCGCTGGCCGTCGAGCATCAGCACCGAGCCGTTACGCAGTTGCTGATGGCGCTGCAGCCGAATCGCACAGTCGGTGCCGCGATCACTGGCCAGGCGCAGGCGATGACGCTGAATATCGCTGGCCGACAAGCTGAGGGTTTCGACCTGGCCGGCGTGGCTGAGGTCATGCAAACGGTCGGCGAGGGCAGGGTCGCTGGCCTGGCCGAGAATGCGGTCGAGGATCAACATGGTGTGTGCTCCCAGGTCCGGTTTCAGATGGTCAGGTAGCGCAGGATGCGCTCACGGTCGACGGTTTCGCGGACCTCGCTGTGCACGAACTCACCTTTCTCGATGATCAGGTAACGGTCGGCCACCGCCATCGCAAACGACAGCACCTGTTCGGAGACGATCAGCGAAAACCCGCGTTCTTTTTTCAGCAGGTTCAGGGCCCGGGCGATGTCCTTGATGATCGACGGCTGAATGCCCTCGGTCGGCTCATCCAGGATCAGCACTTTGGGGTTGGAGACCAGCGCGCGGGCAATCGCCAGCTGTTGTTGCTGGCCGCCGGAGAGGTTGCCGCCCTTGTGTCGACGCATTTCGAACAGCACCGGAAAGTACTCGTAGATGTAGTCGGGAATCGGCGCGGCGGGGGCGCCTTGCATGCCCGTGAGGATGTTTTCCTCCACCGTCAGGTACGGAAAAATCATCCGCCCCTGCGGCAGGAAGCCCACCCCGGCGGCGACCCGCTCATAGCTCTTGCTGGCGGTGAGTTCCCGGCCCGCCAGCGTGATGCTGCCGCTACGCGCCGGCAGCATGCCCACCAGGCTTCTGAGCAGGGTGGTCTTGCCCATGCCGTTGCGACCCATGATCGCCAGGGATTCGGCCGGTGCGAGGGTCAGGTCGAGGTTGCGCAGCACATGGCTGTCGCCGTAATACACGTTCAGGTTATTGACGCTCAGCATGCTCAGTGCCCCAGGTAGACGTCGATGACGCGAGGATCGTTTTGCACCTGATCCATCGAGCCGTAGGCCAGGGTCTTGCCCTGGTGCAGGACGGTGACTTTGTCAGCCACTGACTTCACGAACTCCATGTCGTGCTCGATGATCACCATGGCGCGGCCCTTGGCGATGCGCTTGAGCAGGCCGGCGGTCTTTTCCCGCTCGCCTGCACTCATGCCGGCCACCGGCTCGTCCAGCAGTAACAGTTCCGGGCGCTGCATCAGCAGCATGCCGATCTCCAGCCACTGCTTTTGCCCGTGGGACAACAGCCCGGCTTTGCGCCCCAGTTGGTCCTGCAGGAAAATCATCTCGGCGGTCTGCTCGATTTCTGCTTGCAGGGCCGGGTCTTTACGGGCGAACAGGCAGTTGAAAATGCCGCGTTTGCCCGGCGATGAGATGTCGAGGTTCTCGCGCACGGTGAGGTCTTCATACACCGAAGGGTTCTGGAACTTGCGCCCAACGCCCGCGCGGGTGATCTGGTACTCGATCATGTTGGCCAGTTGCAGGTCCTTGAAACGGATGCTACCGGCGCTCGGGCGGGTTTTGCCGCAGATCATGTCAAGCAGGGTGGTCTTGCCCGCGCCGTTAGGACCGATCACCACGTGCACCTGGTTTTCTTCGACATAGAAATTAAGGCTGTCCACTGCCTTGAATCCGTCGAACGACACCGTGAGGTCTTCGACACTCAGCAACATCCCGCTCATGACTGCACCTCCTGTTTGTTGTGGCCAAGGCGTTGCAGCAAGCCGGCCAGCCCGGTCGGCAAGAACAGCACCACGCCCATGAACAGGAAACCGATGAAGTACTGCCAGAAGTTGACGAAATTTTCCGACAGGTAGGTTTTGGCCACGCCAATCAACAACGTGCCGTACACCGCACCGACCAGCGACAGACGCCCGCCGAGGGCGGCGTAAATGACGATTTCGGTCGAGGGGATGATGCCTACCAGCGACGGCGACGCGAGGCCGACCTGCAGGGTGAACATCACCCCGCCGAGCGCCGAGATCAGCGCCGCCACGGCAAAGATGAACGCTTTGAACAGCGCCGTGTTGTAGCCGGAAAACCGTACGCGGTCCTCACGGTCACGGATTGCCACCACCACTTTGCCCAGCCGGCTGCGCAGGATGAACCCGCACAACGCCACGCAGCCCAGCAGCAACAGGGTGGTGATCAGGTACAGAATCCAGGGCGTTTGAGGCGTTTGCAGGCTCAGGCCAAAGGCGGTCTTGAAGTCGGTCAGGCCGTTGACACCGCCGGTGTAGCCTTGCTGGCCGATGATCATGATCGACATGATCGCCGCCAACGACAGGGTGATGATCGAGAAGTACACGCCGCCCACGCGCTTCTTGAAATACGCGTAGCTGAACACAAACGCGAGCAATGCCGGGAGGACGAGGATCGCGGCAAAGGTGAATGTCGCTGACTCGAAAGGCTTCCACCACCAGGGCAGCGCGTCGACGCTGTTCCAGATCATGAAGTCCGGCAACGCCGAGCCGTAGAAGGCGGCGAGCGCGCTCGCGGCTTCGTCGGTGGCCGTGGCTTCAAGTTTCAGGTACATCGCCATCATGTAGCTGCCAAGGCCAAAGAAGATGCCCTGGCCCAGGCTGAGTATCCCGCCGTACCCCCAGATCATCACCATGCCCACGGCGCAGAATGCCAGGCTCAGGTATTTGCCGGCCAGGCCCAGGCGAAAGTCGCCCAGGCTCAGGGGCAATATCACCAGCAACAGCAGCGACAGCCAGATCAGGCTGTGGCGTTCGAGCAACGGCAGCAACCCGCCGCGCAGCCGGCGGGTGGTCGGCGTCGAGGTGTTGGAGCGAGTGGGGGGCGTCTCAGTCATGTCGTTCATCTCAGCGTCTCACTTTCGCGGCGAACAAGCCGTTGGGGCGGAAGAACAGCAGCACGATCACCACCAGCAGCGTGATGGCTTTGGCCATGGAACCGGTGGTGAGGTATTCCAGCGAAATCTGCGTCTGGCCGATGGCGAAGGCCGACAAGAAGGTGCCCAGCAAACTCTCCACCCCGCCAAACACCACGACGATGAAGGTATCGACCAAGTACTGCTGGCCGCTGACCGGGCCGGTCGAGGCCAGCATGGTGAACGAGCTGCCGGCGATCCCGGCCAGCCCGCAGCCCAGGGCAAACGTGACCGCATCGACACGGGCGGTGTTAATGCCGGCCGCCCCGGCCATGGCGCGGTTCTGGGTGACCGCGCGAATGCGCAAACCCCAGCGGCTGCGGTACAAAAACACAAACACGGCGCCGGCGATCACCAGTGTCAGGCCGATGATGAAAATCCGATTGAGCGGCAGTTCCAGGCCTTCGCTGATCTTCCACGCGCCTTGCAGCCATTGCACCGTGGGCACGCTGACTTCCTTGGGGCCGAAGACCTGGCGAAACACCTGCTGCAGCACCAGCGACAGGCCCCAGGTCGCCAGGAGCGTGTCGAGCGGGCGGTTGTACATGAAGCGAATAAAGCAGCGCTCGAGCAGGAAACCAAACGCGAAGGTCACGACGAAGGCCACGCCGATGCCGATCACGAAATACCAGCCCATGTAGTCGGGGAAGTAGCGCGCAAACACCACGGACGTGACGTAGGTCATGTAAGACCCCATCGCCATCAACTCGCCGTGGGCCATGTTGATTACGCCCATCAGGCCAAACACGATGGTCAGCCCCAGGGCCATCAGCACCAACACCGAGAACAGCGAGAACCCGCTGAAGACCTGCATCACCAAAATATCGAAAGTCATTGCGTCGCTACCTGTCGCTGCACGTTGGCGGACCGCGTGGGCGGGAGAGGGCGCGAGTCAGATCGCGCCCGACCCTGCATCACAGTTTCGGGAAAGGGTTGGGTTCGATGGGCGCGGACTCGTAGATCACGTCAACCTGGCCCTGGGCGTTGAGGGTGCCGATGCGCGCGCGCTTCCACAGGTGGTGGTTGTCCTTGTGGACTTTGACCTCGCCTTCCGGCGCGTCGAGGGTCAGCTCCGAGGACGCGGCGATCACGGCCGGGACGTCAAAACTGCCGGCTTTTTCCACGGCTTTCTTCCACAGGTACACGGCGGTGTAGGCAGCAGCCATCGGGTCGCCGACCACGCGCTTCTCGCCATAGCGGGCCTTGAAGGCGGCGACGAATTTCTCGTTGACCGGGTTTTTCAGGCTCTGGAAGTAGCTCATGCAGGTGAGAAATCCGGTGAGGTTTTCTGCGCCGATGCCGGTGACTTCTTCCTCGGTGACGGCCAGCGCCATCAGCGTCTGGTTGCTGCTGTCGATGCCGGCGGCCTTGAGCTGTTTGTAGAACGCCACGTTTGAGCCACCGACGATGGTCGACAGCACGATGTCGGGCTTGGCGGCCTTGATTTTGTTGATCACCGAGGAGAACTCGATATTGCCCAGGGGCAAGTAATCCTCACCCACGATGGCCCCACCCTGCTTGGTCACCGACGCTCGCGCCAGCTTGTTGGTGGTGCGTGGCCAGATGTAGTCCGAGCCCACCAGGTAGACGGTCTTGCCTTTGTTGGCCATCAACCAGCTGACGGCTGCCAGGGTTTGCTGCGAGGCTTCGGCGCCGGTGTAGATGATGGCCGGGGATTTTTCCAGGCCTTCATAGAACGTCGGGTAATACAGCAACGCCTTGTTGCGTTCGAACACCGGCAACACGGCTTTACGCGACGCCGAGGTGAAGGCGCCGAACGTGGCGACGACGTGATCGTTTTCCAACAGCTTGCGCGCCTTTTCGGCGAAGGTCGGCCAATCGCTGGCACCGTCCTCGACGATCGGATCGATGGTCTTGCCGAGCACGCCACCGCTGGCGTTGATTTCGTCGATGGCGAGTTTTTCCGCATCCACCACCGAGGCCTCACTGATGGCCATGGTGCCGGTCAGCGAGTGGATGATGCCGACCTTCACGGTCTCTGCTGCCTGCACCTGGCTGACCAGGGAAAACGGCAACAGGCTGAAGGCGCCCAGCAACAGGGCATGCTTGATCAAACGGCGTTTGTCGTTGTGCATTCACTTCTCTCCAGGAATAAAAAAAGCCCGACATCCCGGCTAAACCAATAGTCGGGAAATCAGGCTTCTTGTGCCGAATCTGGCGGGACAGCTGTGTCCGATCCAGTCGTACGCGAGGTGCTTCCCTACTTGCCAAGGGGGCGTAGGGCAAACAGCTGGCGCGATGTCTCAGGAGAGTTATAGCAAGGGCAGTGCCAATTGCGACCAGGGCGTTTTCCGGGCAGTTGAAGGGGCGTGCGAGTGACGCCTGCATCTATTGCCGTGTGTCGCTGGCCTGCGCTGCTTTGGCGCGAATGCAGGATAAATGCACCAATACCGTGAGCGTGTGAGGGGCATGGGTTGGCTCCAAGGCAAGGATTGAAACCGGCCGGCGCCACGCGTGCAGTTGCCCATTGCGTGTGGCCCACTATCTGCATGAGCGACAGGCAACACCCTCGCAGGGTCCCTTGTCACACGCCCATCCTCGGCAGGTGTGGAAGGCCCCTCGCATGACTGGCCCTGACAGTGTTGTCGCGCCAGCCCCAGGCACAACCCGCCTGAGAGCAGCCGTTGCGTTACACGGCGTCTCGCTCAATCATTTTTTGCGCAGGCCTCCAGACCCCCATCCCTCCACGAGCGGGTGTCTTTTCTCACGTTGAACAAGGTTTATAGGCATGGTTGACCAGTCGATCCGCATAGGCGGTCTGTTTTCCGATACCGGTGTCACGGCGGCTGCCGAGGGCTCGACGATGCGCGGTGCGCAGTTCGCAATTGCGCAGATCAATGCGGCAGGCGGGGTCGATGGTCGCCCGCTGCAGTTGATTACCCGCAACCCCGATTCAACGCCCGCACTGTACGCCATGCACATCGAATCGCTGATCCGCGAAGAACACCTGCGGTTTTTCTTTGGTTGCTACACCTCGGCCGCACGCAAGGCGGCACTGCCGATTGTCGAGCGCTACGACGCGCTGTTGCTGTACCCGGTGTATTACGAAGGTTTCGAGTACTCGCGCAATATCATCTACACCGGCGCCACACCGAATCACAATGCCTTGCCGCTGGGCAATTACATGCTCGACAACTTTGGCAATCGCGTGTTGATGATCGGTTCCGAATATGTCTACCCGTACGAAACCAATCGCTTGATGAGCGACCTGTTGTACGAGCGTGGCGGCACCAAGCTGGGCGAGTACTACCTGCCGCTGAAAAACGCGCGTCCGGAAGATTTTGCCAAGCTGATGGTCAAGGCCAGGGAGCTCAAGCCCTCGTTTATTTTCTCGACGGTCGTCGGCGAAACCATGGGGCATTTGTACCAGGCTTACGCCGACGCGGGCTTTGACCCGTCGGTGATGCCGATTGCCAGCCTGACGACCAGTGAAACCGACATTCAGCAAATGGGGGTTCACCTGGGCGCAGGGCATATTTCGGCGGCTACGTATTTTCAGTCGGTGGACACGCCGACCAACCGCCAATGCATCGCCCAATACCGCGAGCTGTTTGGTCAACACCAGGTCACTGACCGTTGCTGGGAGGCGGCGTACTTTCAGGTGCATTTGCTGGCCAAGGCGATCGTTCGAGCTGGCAGCACGCAAGTGGAGGATGTGCTGCAGGCCATGCGCGGGCTGGAATTCGAAGCGCCACAAGGACGCATTCGGGTCGATGCCAACAATCACCACACGTACCTGTTTTCGCGGATTGGCCGGGCCAACGTCGAGGGCCAATTCGACATCCTTTACGAGAGCCAGACGGCACTCAAGCCTGACCCATATGCCATTGCACCCAATTTCAATGAGTGGTCCGGCTCGGTGGGGAGACGTCCATGACCTTGCGCGCCGCCAAGAAACGCCTGCGCAACGACAGCGCGACAGGCATCAAGGACCTGCGCGACGTCAGCGTATTGGTGATGCACCCGGATGACGAGGATGGACGCAACCTGATCGAGCAGTTGCAGCGCATCGGTTGTCAGGTGCGTGTGCAATGGCCGATCCCGGAGCGCTTGAGCGCCGAGGCGGACGTGATCGTGTTGGCGGTGTCGCCGGAAAGCCTGTCGACCAACACGCCATGGCTGCTGCATGCGAGCACGCCGCCGATCGTTCCGGTGATTGCCTATGAGAACCCGATCATCGTCGAGGCATTGGTGCAGTTGAACGCTTGCTCTGTCATTCCTTCGCCCGTGAAGTCGTTCGGGTTGCTGACCGCTTTGGCGATCACGCTGAGTCAGTCACGCAAGGCCCGCGAACGGGAACGGCACGTCAAGCGCCTGGAAGGGCGCATGGCGGTCATGCGCACCGTGCAGCAGGCGAAAATAATCCTTATCGAAACCAAGGGCATGTCGGAGACCGATGCCTACAACGCCTTGCGAGATCAAGCCATGGCCAAGCGCGAACCGGTGGAAAAAATCGCCGAAGCGCTGGTCAAAGCCCATGAGTTATTCCGACAAGCCTGTTCCTGAACAGCCTTTGAGCATCAAGCTTGTGAGGGCTTGATCCTCTTCTGCGTGGACGTTTGCCATACGCCTCCCTTGGCAGGTATGGATCACCGCGTGGCGACCGGCGTGGACAATGGAGTCCTCCGGAGCGAGCCGTAACCTGTGCAGTGGGCACGGGCGGCTTGAGTCAATGATCGCCCGATATCGGGTGGTTCTTAACGTCATTTGGAGAACACCATGTCCGTAAAACGCCCCAGCAAAGCCGACTTTCTGATTGCCGCCGAAGACCACGGTTATCACCTGACAGATAGCCAGATGGAGGCCTTCCTCAACCTGGCCGATGAAACGTTGAATTCCTACGAAGCCATCGATGCGCTGTACGCGGCCAACGTCGCGCAACAAGCGCCTGAACGCGAATACAACAAAGCCGCCGAGGCCGACAACCTGCACGGCGCCTGGTACGTGAAAACCCGAATCGTCGGCGCGGCGCAAGGCCCGCTGGCGGGCAAGACGGTGGTCATCAAGGACAACGTGTCGGTGGCTGGCGTGCCCATGGCTAACGGCTCATTGAGCCTGGACGGTTATATCCCGTCCGAAGACGCCACGGTGGTCAAGCGCTTGCTGGCGGCCGGGGCCACGGTGGTGGGCAAGTCGGTGTGTGAAGACTTGTGTTTCTCCGGGGCAAGTTTTACCTCCGCCAGCGGCCCGGTTAAAAACCCCTGGGACCTGACGCGCAATGCCGGCGGCTCGTCCAGCGGCAGCGCGGTGCTGGTGGCGCTAGGTCAAGTCGACATGGCCATCGGCGGCGATCAGGGCGGTTCGATCCGCATGCCGTCGGCCTGGAGCGGCATCGTAGGGCACAAACCGACTTACGGCCTGGTGCCTTACACCGGGGCGTTTCCGATTGAGCGAACCATCGACCATGTGGGCCCGATGGCCAATAACGTGCGCGATGTGGCAGCGATGCTCGACGTCATTGCTGGGGCCGATGGGCTTGATTCCCGGCAGAAGAGTCCGCCTGCGGTCAACTGCCTCGCGACGCTGGACCAGGGCGTTGCCGGCTTGAGAATCGGCGTGCTGCGAGAGGGGTTTGCGATCCCTGGGATGTCTGAGCCGCAGGTGGATGCACTGGTAAAGGCGGCGGTCGCCCAGCTTGAAAGCCTGGGCGCCAGCGTCGGCGAAGCGAGTGCTCCGTGGCACACTGGCGTGGCGCTGGATCTGTGGAACGTGATTGCCACTGACGGCGCCGCGTACCAGATGTTGCAGGGCAATGGTTACGGCATGAACGTCGACGGTTATTACGATCCGGACATCATGAGTTACTTCGGCGAAAAACGCCGCGAACACGCCGATGCGTTGTCCAGCAGCGTGCAAGCGGTCGCGTTGACCGGTCACTACAGCCTGAAAAACCTGCATGGCGCCTACTACGCCAAGGCACGGATGCTGATACCGGAACTGACGCGCCAGTACGACGAGGCATTCAAGGATTTTGACGTGTTGGTGATGCCCACCATGCCTTTCGTAGCCACGCCGTTGACCGCCGCGGATGCGCCCGTCGAGGAGTACGTGCACAGTGCACTGGACATGCTCGCCAATACCGCGCCGTTTGACCTCACGGGGCACCCCGCGACGTCGATCCCGGCGGGGCTTGCGGACGGCTTGCCGGTCGCCATGATGATCGTTGCTCCGCGCTTCCAGGACGCCCTCGCACTGCGCGTTGCCCAGGCCTACGAACACGCCCGTGGCGCATTTCCTAAACCTCCGGCGCTGTAAATAGTTTGCCTGCCCAGGCGCTGGCGAATACGTTCGCTGGCGACTGGGCTGCGTGACTGAACCAGCGGTTATGCATCAGTTTCTTGCGTAAATCTGTCGTCCGCGTTGGGTACGCTGTCACGTTATCCCGTCGATCAAAATATGTGGTTGTCCGCGACTGCACTGCTCAATCCGCGCCTCAACCTGGTACACCTCGCGCAGCATGCGTTCGGTGATCACCTCATGACTCGCGCCGCTGCCCTGCGCGGTGCCGTGTGCAATCACCAATACCTGGTCGGCAAAGCGCAACGCCTGGTTCAGGTCATGCAGGGCAATAAACACGATGACCTGCTGTTTGCGGGCCAGTGCGCCCATGAAGTTCAAGACCTGCACCTGACGATGCATATCGAGGGCGCTGGTGGGCTCGTCCATCAGCAGGATTTCCGGCTCGCGCACCAAGGTCTGGGCGATGGACACCAGTTGCTGCTGGCCGCCGCTGAGTTCGCCGAGGTTGCGAAAGGACAAGTCGCTGATGCCAAGGACCTCGAGCATTTCGTCCACCCGGTTCAACTCGTCATCGTGGACGGCCCATTGCGGCGACAGTTGCTTGCGGGCCAGGAGCACCGATTCGTAGACCGTCAACCGCGCACTGGCATTCAAGCCCTGGGGCATATAGCAGATGCCCTGCCGGCCCTTTTTCGAGTCCTGGAGGATCACCTGCCCAGGCCCGTCGATCAGCCCGGCCATGCGTTTGAACAGGGTGGACTTGCCCGCCGCATTGGGCCCCACTACCGCGACCACCTGGCCGCCGGTGAACGCGGCCGTGGTAACGCCACGGATGATCGTGCGCTGGCCATAACGGGCACCCAGGTCCTGCAGTTGAATCTTCACCATGAGTTTTTCTTCCCGCTGAGGATCAGAGATATGAAGAACGGCACGCCGATCAGCGAAGTGACCACCCCGATCGGGAAGATCGCGCCCGGGATCAGGGTTTTGCTCACCACTGAACTGGCGGACAGAATCAGTGCGCCGGTCAGCAGCGAGGCCGGCAGGAAGAAGCGCTGGTCCTCGCCGATCAACATTCGCGCAATATGCGGGCCGACCAGCCCGATAAAGCCGATGGTGCCAACAAAGGCCACGGGGAACGAGGCAAGCAGGCTGACCATGATCAGCGTCTGAAAGCGTAGGCTGCGCACGTTGATGCCGAAACTGGCGGCCTTGTCGTCGCCCAATCGCAGTGCGGTCAGGGCCCAGGCGCGTTTGGCAAAGATCGGCAGGGTGATCACGATCACCAGGCAGATCACCCCGAGTTTGGGCCAGGTGGCTTTGGTCAGGCTGCCCATGGTCCAGAACACCACGGCCGCCACGGCTTGCTCGGTGGCGAAAAACTGCACCAGGGCCAACAACGCGTTAAACGTGAACACCAGGGCGATACCCAGCAGCACGATGGTTTCCGCGGTGACCCCGCGACGCATGCTCAGGAAGTGAATCAGCAGCGCCGAAAGCATGGCCATGATGAACGCGTTGACCGGCACCATGTACTGCGCCGCCAACGGAAACAGCGCCACACCAAACGCCAGCCCCATGGCCGCACCAAAACTGGCGGCGGCGGAAATGCCCAGGGTGAAGGGGCTGGCCAGCGGGTTGTTGAGGATGGTCTGCATCTGCGCTCCGGCCAGGGACAACGCCGCACCCACGGCAACCGCCATCAGGGCGATGGGCAGGCGGATGTCCCACATCACCACGCGAACCTGCGCCGGCGCACTGTCCGGCGCAAAGAGTGCACCGAGTACTTCATTGAAGCTGTAGCGCGCCGGCCCCAGGGCAAGGTCAAGCAGCACGCTGCACAACAGCAGCAGGGTCAGGCCCGCGAGGATCAGGCGTTTGCGCAGCACCAGGCGCCGGTAGGTGTCGCGTTGAATCACCGCGCTCATGGTTTGAGGCTCACGAAGTAACCCGGCTCATAGGGCACTGGCAGGAATCGTTCGTGCAATTCGCGGAACGAGGCTTCAGGGTCCAGGTCGGTAAACAGTGTCGGATGAAACCATTTGGCCAACTGCTGGATGGCCACGAACTGATACGGGCTGTTGTAGAACTGGTGCCAGATCGCGTGGAACGCCTGGTCATCCTGTGCCTTGATCCCGGCATAGGCCGGGCGCCGGGTGTACCAGGCCAGTTTGCGCCGGGCTTGCGCCATGTCGGCACCGGGGCCCACACCGACCCAATGGCCACCGGGGGCAAAGGCTTCCCAGTTGGCACTGGTGACCACCACCTGTTCCGGATTGGCGACCACCACCTGCTCGGGGTTCAGCTGGCCGAAGGTGCTGGGGATGACGTTTCTGGCGATATTGTTGCCACCGGCCATATCGACGAACAGACCAAAGTTTTCATTGCCGAAACTCAGGCAGCAATCGTCGGTGTAGCCACCGATACGTTCGATGAACACGTTGGGGCGCTTAGGCTGTTGCGCGTTGATCACGTCGGTGACGCGGCGGATCTGCTGGTTGCGAAAGTCGATAAATGCTTCGGCACGCGCTTCTTTGCCGAACAACTGGCCGAACAGGCGCATGGTCGGTTCGGTGTTCTGCATCGGGTGGTTGCGAAAGTCGACGTACACCACCGGAATCCCCAAGGCGTCGAGCTTTTCGATATACCGGGCATCCTCGGTGGCGTGTTGGGCCTCGATATTGAGGATGATCACGTCCGGGCGCTGGGAGATGGCCTGCTCGATATCGAAGGTGCCGTCTTCAAAGCCGCCAAAGGTGGGGATTTTGGCGATGGCGGGAAATTTACGCAGGTAAGCGCCATAGGTGTCCGGGTCGGACTGGATCAGGTCCTTGCGCCAGCCGACGATTCGCTCTATGGGGTTTTGCGTATCCAGCGCGGCAACCAGGTACAACTGACGACCTTCCCCCAGAATGACCCGCCGGACCGGCAGGTGCACCTTGACCTGGCGCCCGAGCAAATCGGTGACGGTGCTGCGCGTTGCCTGCGGCTCGGCCGCCGTTGACGGCAGTGCCCATCCCAACAAACCCGCAAATAGCAGCCCGGCGAAGGCGTGGCTGCGTCGAACAATGGTAACCATGGTTAAAGCCTTTGCAGTGGTCGAGCCGGGTGGCGGTGCAGATAGCCGTGCCGGGCCGAAGGTTTCAGAAATCGACCGTGGTCGACAGTAGAAGGGTGCGTGGCGAGCCTTGAGAGAACGCACCATAGGAGGCGACGCCCGACCAATATTCACGGTCGAACACGTTCTGTACCGTGGCGCGGAAGGTCGTCGGCCGCTGGGCGATGCGCGTGCTGTAGCGCACGCCCATATCGAAGCGGGTCCAGGGGGCCAACTGCTGGGTATTGGCCTGGTTCACGTATTGGCTGGCGGTGTACAACGCGCCGCTGGTCAACGTCAGCCCCTCGACCCAAGGCACGTCCCACTCGGCCCAGAGGTTGGCTTGCACCTTGGGCACCCCCACCGGGGTGTTGCCCCGGTTGGCGGCTACTCCGCTTTTGGTCAGCTGTGCATCCAGCAACGTCACGCCGCCGAGCAGGCGTGTGCCTCGGCCGGCCTCACCGGATACGTTCAACTCCAGGCCCCGGTTGCGCTGTTCGCCTTGTACCGCAAAGGTGGTGCCTGACAGCTCGCCGCTGGGTTTGGTGATCTGGAACAGCGCGAGTGTGGACATGACCGTGCCGTAGTCGAGCTTGACCCCGACCTCATGCTGGCGTGAAACGTAGGGGGCAAAGACCTGGCCTGCGTTCGAGGCCGTGGCGGGGGCGATATCGCCTTTGCTCAAGCCTTCCAGGTAGTTGTAGTAGAGCGATACATGCTCCCACGGCCTGACAACTGCCCCGAACAACGGCGTGGTCTTGCCGTCGTCGTAAGCCGTCGTCACCGCGCCTGCCGCGTTGTAGTTGTTGGAGCGGATGGTCTGTCTGCGCAGGCCGGCAGTCACCTGCAGGCGCTGATCGAGCATCGACAAAGTGTCGGCAACCGCGACGCCGGATAATTCGGTCGCCGAGACTTTTGGCGTGGCAGGCGTTGCAATGTCTACCTCGGGCCGTGAGATAGGGTGGTAAATGTTCGACAGGATCGGCGGGCCTGAGAGGATGCCGCGCGACAACTCATCGCGATAACGCGTGACTTGCAGCGTGGTGCTGTGGCTGATCGGCCCGGTGTCGAAACGCAGGCGGGCACCGGTGTCGACCGTGTAGCGCCGGACCTTGAATTTGTAGTAGCCGGGAATCGACGAGGTGTCGCCGGCGGTGTTGATGATGGTCGGGGTCTGGTCGGACAGGCGTGCCACGTTCGACTGCCCACCGCCGGCATGGGCAAACAGGGTCAGTGCGTCGCTCACGTCATACTCGCCACCCAGCAAGGCCGATTCGTCGCGGGTCTTGGACCAGCCCCAATCCTGGCTGACGTTGGTTCGCCCGTTGGCGGCGTGGGGAATCGGCACCTCGGAAGCGATCAGGAAGGGCCGTGACGCGGCGTCAAATTGCTCTTGCTGGGCGATCAGGTCCAGGCTGGTGCGCAGTCGATCGCCCTGGTAATCCAGGGCGATGGCACTGACTCCGACATCCCGCGATTGCTTGTCGATGACGGTGTCACCCTGCTGCACACGGCCGTTGACGCGCACGCCGAATTGACGGTCTTGGCCAAACCGCCGACTCAGGTCGATGTGGGTGCCCAGTTGCAGGTCCTGGGCATAGGTGGCAGTGACGCGGGTCAGGTCCTCGTCCAGGGAGCGCTTGGGGACCACGTTGATCACGCCGCCGACGGCGCTGTTGGGGGACATGCCGTAGAGGAGGGCGCCGGGGCCTTTGACCACTTCGATGCGTTCGGCGTAGTCGGTGAATACCCGGTAATTGGAGGCCACGCCGTACACCCCGTCGAACGCGAGCTCCCCGAGGTTGCCTTCGCCCACCGGAAAACCACGGATAAAGAATGAATCGACGATACCCCCCGTCTGGCCGGTGGAGCGGACCGAGGAGTCGCGCTCCAGCACGTCGCCCACGGTTGTCGCCTGCTGGTCCTTGATCAATGACGCGGTATAGGTGCTGATGCTGAAGGGCGCGTCCATCACATCCGTATTACCGAGCAGGCCGAGACGCCCGCCCTCGGCCACCTGGCCGCCCGGGTACACCGGCGGCAGGCTATCGGTAGGTTGTTGCGCCGCCTCCACGGTGGTGGCCGACAACGTGACCCTGCGCAGGACCAGGGTGTAGCTGCCATCGCTGCGCAACACCATCTCCAGGCCGCTGCCTGCGAGCAAACGCGTGACGGCCTCCTGCGTGGAGAAGGTCCCGCTCAGTTCGGGACTGATCAGCCCCTCGGTGATCGACGGCTGGAACGACAGGGCAATGCCGGCGTCCACGGCAAAGCTTGAGAGCGTAGCGCCGAGCGGGCCGGGGGCAATGTGGTAGGTCTGCACAGCGACCGCGTTCAATTGGGCCGGTTCCCCCGCCAATGCCGGCGCGCGCACAGCACTGGCCAGCAGCAGGCTGAGCACGACGCCGTGCACCATCGGTTTGAACGGACGAGCCGGACGCAGGGGCCGTGCTACGAGCATGAAAGGATGACCCAATGGACGAGAGGAAAAGGCTGTTCCTGTGTTTGCCAGTCGAGATCGAAAAAAGTATCACCCTGGCCACGGTTTATTTTTGCGTGAGCTCAGGCGGGCGACAGGGTGACCCAATAACCGCGCAAATGACTGTTCGCCAGCACGGGGTAGGTGTGCACCAGCATGCTTAAGGTGCGATCGGTATCACTGATCGGAAAGGCCCCGGAAATGCGCAGGTCGGCGATGGCGGGATCACAGCGCAGGAAACCTCGGCGGTAGCGCGTCAGTTCCGCGACGAAATCCGCCAGGCGCATCTTGTCGGCCATCAACATGCCTTGGGTCCATGAACCGATGTAGCGATCGGTCGGCGCCAGGTCACCAAAGGTCTGTGAGGAGAAGTCGGTGCGTTGCCCGGCGTTGACGATCAGCGGTGGGGTCTGGCGGTTATCGGCCAATATCACGCTCACCGCGCCGTCGATTACCGCGAGGTGCGTGCGTGGGCTCACTTCACGTACGGTAAAGCGTGTGCCCAGCGCCTGCATGCGCCCCTGGCGGGTGCTGATCAGGAAAGGGCGGGGCAGAGGGGCTGTGTCCACGGCCGTCTGCACCAGGATTTCGCCTTCGCGCAGGTGAATAAGCCGTTGGCGCTCGTCGAATACGACGTCGATGGCAGTATCGGTGTTCAGGGTGATGCGCGAGCCATCGGCCAGGGTCAGTTCGCGGCGCTGGCCAACGTCGGTACGGTAGTCCGCTGACCATTGCTGCGATTGCGCCAGCTTCCAGCTTCCCCAACCCACGGGCATCACCGCCAGCAGGATCGCCAGCTTGCCCAGCGCTGCACGACGTTCCGGGCTGTTTGGTCGGTCCAGGGCCGACATTGCCAGGGACGACGGCAGGCCGCCGAACTTGCTCTGCAGCAATTGTGCACGCGACCAGGCGCGATCCCGCTCCGGGCTGCTGACCTTCCAGCGCTCCCATTCGGCGCGTTCGTGGTCGCTCAGTTCGCGTTCGCTCAAGCGCATCAGCCAGTCGGCGGCTTCTTCGAGTACCTGCGGGTCTAGCGGCGGTTCCTTGCGCAGACCGAGCATTCACTCCACCAGCATCAGGCACTGTACGAAGGCCTGCTTCATGTAACGTTTGATGGTGATCAGCGATACACCCAGCTGCTCGGCGATGTCGTCGTACTTGAGGCCGTTGATCTGCGACAGCAGGAAGGCGCGCTTGACCAGCGGCGCCAGGGTATCGAGCATGGCGTCGATTTCGTGCAGGGTTTCCAGCACCATGAAGTGCGCTTCGGGCGACGGCGCTTCGTGGGCAGGCACGTTCGCCAGTGCATCCAGGTAGGCGCGTTCCAGTGCCTTGCGCTGGTACCAGTTGACCAGAATGCCCTTGGCCACGCAGCTCAAGTACGCCCGTGGCTGGTCGATCACCGTGACTTGTGAGGCCAGGATCCGGGTGAAGGTGTCCTGGGCCAGATCCGCCGCATCCATGGCGTTACCCAGTTTTCTCTTCAGCGTGGCATACAGCCAGCCGTGATGCCCGCTGTACAGGGCCTCGATGGCGCGCAGGTGATTGAGGTGATTCGCGGAAGAGGTTTCGCTCATGGCGGCAGATTTGTTTGTAATTGAGAAGTATTCCCAATGCTAGTTGACAAACCGACGTGAGCGCAAGCGCGATCATGTCCGGTGATCAGGCGTGTGACATGCGTATCGAGGCGTTAATCAGCGATTGGGCGGCGCGGACACCGACCAGTACCGCAACGCGACCATGGGAATCAGCGCCACTGCATAGGCCAGGCACACGAAAAGATAGGTGTATTGCAGGCCGTAGACCTGGCTCAGCAAGCCACCGATGGAGATGCCGGCAATCGAGGCGAACTGCGCGGTACTTTGGGCAATCCCCAGTACGTAGCCTTGTCGCGAGCTGTCGGCGGTTTTCGAGACCAATGCCATCAGTACGGGGGTGGTCGCTCCCAGCAGGACCCCCCAAATGAAGTAGGCGACGATAAATACCACGGGGCTGCGCGTTACGCCCGCCACGGCAGTCAAGGCGATGCAACCCACGACGATATACGTGATGCGTTGCAGGGTTTCTGCCTGGGAACGATGCTCGAAGTAGCGCGACCATGCCGTTGCCGACAGGATAAAACCCAGCGCCAGCAACCCGTAGCACAGGCCGACGACGGAGTTGCTGACCTTGAACGTCGAGCTTACGTACAGCGAGAACGATGTCTGCGGCAGCATGCGCGCCAGCAGCAGGATCCCCATGACGCACAGCAGTGACAGCAGGGGAGAGCTGCGCCATACGCTGTCGGTGCCTGCGGCCGGCGTGCGGGTGGCCACCGTCGGTTGCTTGGGTACAGGGGGCACATCCGGCAACGTCACGGCGGCGATGACGGTACAGAGTGCGCAGAGCATCGAGGCGACGATGTTGATCCAGAAAAACGTCGCGTAATCGAGGATCAGGCCGCCAACAACCGCACCCAGCAGTGAGCCGACATTGGTCGATATCTGCAGGATCGCAAATAGCCGCGCTCGTCGCGACGGCGCTTCGATACTCACCCCGTAAGCCTGCGCCGGGGCGATATAGCCGGCAAAGGCGCCCTGCAGGAAACGCAGCACCAGGATGACCCAGATGTCGCTGAAAAACGCCAGCCCGAGCTGGGTCAGGGACAACCCCGCGAGTGCGCGGATCATCATCAATTTGTGCCCGTAGCGATCGCCGATACGGCCCCAGAATGCACTGGTCAGCATGATGCCCAGCATCGGCCCGACGTACACGGCGATGCTGGCGAAGCTGAAGACCGACTCCGAGGAGGCCAGCCCGCGCAGGTGCACGGGCCAGAACGGCCCGCTCATTTCCATCGCGCCCATGGAGACCAGCTGGATCGCGAACAGAAGATAAATGAGGATTCTCACACGCGAACCCTGGATGGCACCTGCTTGGGACATGAGTACTCCTTGGTCAGCCACAGGGCCATTTCATGCAAGTGTGGGAGGAACGCGGCGTCCAGTACAACCCTGCGCACCGTGCAAAAAAAATTAAATGGGAGGGTGATACTTTTTCGCACGTCGACTGGCATTAGGAGTGATTCCCATTTTCTCTCGTTGAAAGGATCCTCTCGTCATGCCTGTTGCCAGTCGGCCCTGCGGTGAACGCGCGTTAACACTTGCCATTCGAACGGCCCTGTTGAATTTCGTCATGGTCGCAGCGGGCGCCAATGCCTGGGCTGAGACACCAACGCCTGCCGTCACGGATGACAGCACGCCCAGCCTGACCCTCGACACCACCACGATCGACGGCCGCTACAACGGCCCGACGGCGCTGCCCGAGGTCCTTTCCGGTGGGCAGGTGGCGCGCGGCGCGCGGCTTGGAATGATGGGCAACAAAGACGTGATGGACACGCCGTTCAGCGTCACCAGCTACACCGCCAAAACCCTTGCCGACCTGCAAACCGTCACCGTAGCCGATGCCCTGGAACGCGACCCTTCGGTGCGCTCCACGGGGCAGACGGGCGGTATCGTCGATTCGTTTTTCATTCGCGGTTTTGCCATCGGCGAAGGCAACCTGGGTGAGCTGGCCTACGACGGTGTGTACGGCGTAGCCCCCAACTACCGGGCTTTTACCGAGTACGCCGAGCGTATCGAAGTGCTCAAGGGGCCGGGCGCCTTGATGTACGGCATCTCGCCCAACAGTGGCGTGGGTGGGGTGATCAATATCGTGCCCAAGCGGCCGTTGGAGGAAGACCTGACCCGGTTTACCGGCAGCTACGCGTCGGACTCCCAGGCGGGCGGGCACCTGGACATCAGTCGGCGTTTTGGTGCGGAAAACCAGTTCGGCGTGCGCTTTAACGGCAGCCTGCAGGGTGGCGACACGGCCGTGGACGACCAGCATCGAGACGTAGGGATCGGTGCGATTGCCCTGGATTACCGTGGCGAGCGGCTGCGCCTGAACCTCGACTACATCAGCCAGAAAGAAAGCTTCGAGGGCGCCTCACGCCCGTTCACCATCGCACCGGGCGTTGACGTGCCATCCGCCCCCAATGGCCGCACCAGCCTGCCGCAAAAGTGGGGCTGGTCGGATACCAAGGAACAGTCCGCATTGCTCGGCGGTGAATATGACCTGAGCGACAACCTCACCGTGTTCGCCCATGCAGGCGGCGGCAAGTCGGATGTGAAACGCATGTCCGACCAGGTGCCGCGCATCCTCAATGATGCCGGTGACACCAGCAACGTGCCGGGCTATTACAAATTCAACGTCGACCGTTCTACCGCCGATGTGGGGATGCGTGGACTCTTCGCCACCGGCCCGGTCACCCATACCACTACGCTGATGGCGACCCGTTACCAGGATGAGCTGTCGCGGGGCATCAACAACGGCACGACAATCCTCTCCAATATCTACCACCCGGTGGACACGCCCAAGCAATACATCAACACGCCCAAGGTGCTGCGGATCTCGGAGTCGGAGTTGTCCGGCGTGGCCTTGACCGACACCTTGGGGATGCTCGACGACCGTCTCCAACTAAGCCTGGGTGTGCGCCGGCAGTTTATCGAGTCACGTAACTACGATGCCGCCGGCTCCGTCAGCTCGCGTTACAGCGCCAACGCCACCACGCCGTTGCTGGGTGTGGTGGTCAAGCCTTGGGAGGACGTGTCCCTCTACTACAACTACGTCGAAGGGCTGAGCAAGGGCGACGCGGCACCGGGCACGGCGAGCAACGCTGGGGAAACTTTTGCGCCGTATGAGTCCAAGCAGCACGAACTGGGGGTGAAGTATGAGCACGGCACCTTCATGACCACACTGGCGTTGTTTCAGATCGAGAAACCTGCCGGCGAACTGGGCGCCAATGGCGTGTATTCGGTACAGGCCGAACAGCGCAACCGTGGCCTGGAACTGAGCGTGTTCGGCGAAGTGGCCACCGGCACCCGCTTGATGGGCGGTGTGACCTTCCTCGATGGCGAGCTGACCAAATCGGCGACTGCCGCCAACCAGGGCAACAAGCCGGTCGGCGTACCCGATATCCAGGCCAATCTGTGGGCGGAATACGACACCCCGTGGCTGGACGGTTTTACCCTCACCGGCGGCGCGATCTACACCGACAGCCAATACGTCAACCAGGCCAACACTCAGCAACTCGATTCCTGGACCCGCATTGATGCCGGCGCGCGTTACGCCACCAAAATAGAAGGGCGGCCGACGACTTTCCGCGCCACGGTACAGAACGTGTTCGACCGTGAGTATTGGTCCGGCGTGGCCTCTTATAGTGCGTTTTCCCCGGGGTATCCACGCACCTTGCAACTATCGGCTACCGTCGATTTTTGACGGGCGCCGGTTTGGAGCAGTCATGCACCAGCAATAACCTTCAGGCTTGCTGGTCGCCCGATCGTCAATGACCCGAATTCGCCATTGCTCAAAGGTGCGCAGGGGTTTACAGCCCTTGCGCTCTTTGTTGGCGTGGCTGCTCAGGCGATCGTTCTGCGAACAGGCGGCGCCACGGTGTTCTGCGATCATTGCCCTTTGAGAGCGCTTGCCACTGCAGCCGAAAGTGAAGTTGTGGCTCTGCCGATCAGCGTCGAAAGCTGATGGCTGTCATCGAAAAGCGCGTCTTTGGACGCGCTGACATCGTAGCCCGCCAGTGCATGTGCCAGTGGCTCCGGGAGGCCGAAATTGATTAACGCAGCGGCGTAGTCGGTTTCAGGCAAGTTCTTGTAGGGAATGTTCCTACCCGTTTGCCGAGAAACCTCGGCTGCGAGTTCCGATAACGTCCAGGCGCAGTCTCCCGCCAACTCGTAAATCTTCCCTTCTTGATCGTCGCGGGTGAGCACTACGGCAGCCGCCTGGGCGAAATCTTCCCGTGTCGCCGCTGAAATCTTTCCGTCACCTGCGCTGCCGATTAATTCACCGGCCGATAACGCGCCAGCAATAAAGCCGGTGTAGTTCTCGGTATACCAACCATGACGCACTATCGTGAATGCCAACCCCGACGCTTTGAGCTCGGCTTCCGTTTGCCGATGCTCCTCGGCGAGGTCCAATGAAGAGGTATCAGCGTGCAGTACACTTGTATAAACAACGCGCTTCACACCGGCCTGCTTTGCTGCGTTGATGACATTTCGATGCTGCGAAAGTCGCTTGCCTATTTCGCTTGAGGAAATGAGTAGCAGCGTGTCGACTCCGTTGAGCGCCGCGACCAGCGTTTTCGGACTGTCGTAGTCGGCAACACGTGCGTCCACCCCAAGATCACTCGCCTTGTCAGGGTTGCGCACCAGCGCGACTATGTTCGACGCGGGTACTTTTTGCTTGAGTTTCTCGACAACGAGGCGGCCAAGTTGGCCGGTGGCTCCGGTGACGGCGATCATGAGGTGGATCCTTTTACAAAATTTGATAGAGCCGGCAGAATATGGCCTTAGCTAACTTTTCGTAAGTACGCACCTAAAGGTAAGTGAACATGCCGGATTCCGAGTCCTCTGGAGCAACCCCTCCCGCAACATTGGCCAACCGACTGCACAGCGGCGAATTATTCGCCCCGGATTGTCCATCAAGGATCGTGCTCCAACACGTCAGCAGCCGGTGGGGAGTATTAGTATTGGTGGCCTTGCTCGCGGGTACGCATCGCTTCAGCGATCTGCGTCGCAAGATTGGAGGCGTCAGCGAAAAGATGCTTGCGCAGACCCTCCAGTTTTTGGAACTTGATGGCTTCGTTCTACGCAAATCTTATCCGGTTGTGCCACCTCACGTTGAGTACAGCCTCACCCCTATGGGAACTGAGGTAGCCCGCCATGTTGAAGGCCTGGCTGACTGGATCGAAGACAATCTGCCAAGAATTTTGGATGAACAACGCTCTCGACAGGTTTCATAAGGGGCTTCCGAGCCCTGACACGTTAATACAGGAGAGAATAGGAAATTCACTCCGATAGTCAGGCGGTCAGTTGCCGATTCATGGCAACAATGTCCTCGTGGGTGAAATGGCCACCGGGCGTCATGAACTTGGCCATCAGGGCGTCCCGGTTTTGAGGCGCCTTCAACTTATCTGCCGCGCACAAGGCAAACCTCAACTCTGGCAACTTCAGTTCGGTGCAATAGGCAGGTGTACCGGGTTGCTGACGCCATGAGTCTTCAAGGCTGCCCGCGGCAAGCGCGGTAAAGCCGTGACCGCGATGGCAGCAGAGGCTACTCACACGGTTGACATTATTCTGCCGGTGGTTTGTAGCCCGCCAGCATTTTCAATACCTCGTCATGGGACCCGCTCGCTTCAGCAAACCGTAAGGGCTTGGCGCGTTCGACGACAAGTTCGCTTGGGGTCGGAGAGATCTCGAGCAGTTCGAAGATTTCATCCAAGAACTCCTCCAAAGGCATGGCGTGTTCGTCGTTTTCCTGCCCGAGCAAAGTGGTACGCACACCCGGCGGCGCGAGCTCTATAACCTCAACCGGCGAGTTCTCCAGCTGCACTCGAAGACTTTGAGTGAACGAGTGAACTGCGGCTTTGGTTGCGCTGTAGGTCGGTGTTGCAGGCAGCGGGACAAATGCCAGGGCCGAACTGACATTCACAATCGTTGCGCTGGGCTGCTTGATCAACTGGGGAGTGAACGCGTAGACCATACGAATCGTGCCCAGTAAGTTCGTGGTTACGATATCTTCGGCTGTGCTCAGGCTTTGCGGATCAGTCAGATCCTCCCAGTGCATGATCCCGGCGTTGTTTATGAGAACGTTCAGGTTCGGATGGCTGATCGCAAGCGCTTTGCTGCTGCGTTGGATGGATTGTGGATCGCAGACGTCCAGCACGATTGATTCAATACCTGGATGCTCCGACACGATCTTGTCGAGCAGCGCCTTGCGACGTCCCGCGATGATGACGGTGTTACCCGCCTTGTGAAGCCTGAGCGCCAGACCGAGGCCGATGCCCGAGGTGCTGCCAGTAACCAGAATCGTGTTGCCAGTGCTGTTCATAGTAAACTCCAGAAATGACGCTTAAACGGACAGGTGTCCGCTTGATGAAAATTACCGGACAATTGTCCGATTAGCAATGCACTGAAGGAAAACTTTGCCCATGACTGACGAATTGGTGATGCGTTCTGACGCCAAGAAAAACCGCGAACGGATACTGGAAGTCGCTGTGCACGAGCTGACCAGCGATCCTGCGGTTGCGTTGAGCACGATTGCGAAGAAAGCTGGGGTAGGGCAGGGCACGTTCTATCGCCACTTCGCCACCCGAGAGAAGCTGGTCTTCGAGGTCTATCAATTCGAGATGCAACAGGTGGCTTCGTTGGCGGAACATCTCGTCGCGACAAAACCACCCAAGGAGGCCCTCCGGGAATGGATGGACTGCCTCGCTGAATACGCAATGACCAAGGCAGGACTCGCTGCTGCGATTCAACAAGCTGCGTCCGTTTACGAGTTCCCGGGGAAGTCGGGATACGCTCCAGTCCAGGCCGCCGCCGAGTTGCTCTTGAGGGCGAATGAAAAGGCCGGGACGATTCGTAGCGGGATTACCAACGACGATTTCTTTCTGGCCATTGCTGGAATATGGCAAATGGATGCCCAGAGCGAATGGCGCCCGCGTCTCGCCAGATTGATGAGCCTGGTGATGGATGGTCTGTGCGCTGGCAGCCCCGAAAGCCTGAAGAAGAACGCATAGCCGTTAGGGCTGCCTATGGCCAGCGACCTTGTGGTCACTGCGCCCAGGTGTTTCAAGGTCAATTTGAATCGTGCCCTGACGTCAAGCAGGTCTTGGCCCACTCACGATAATTATCCGAGAGCGTGTATTTTGATAGCAGCTCAGGAAGGGAAAGTTCGCGTCCCTGTACGCCGCTTTGTTCGCGCAGCGCCTCGTAGGTCGCTTTGATTGCGCACAGATAAGGGGCATGCCCATTGACCACGATCCGTACATTGGCGGCACTCAGTTTCTCGGCATCGTTCAGGGCCGGATTGCTGTAGTTGATCAGCATGATCGGCACGCCAAGGTGCGCAGTGAGCGCGTCCAGGTGCTGGAAATCCTTAACGCCAACCAGGCAAATAGCATCTGCCCCAGCCTTCTGGTAGGCCGCGGTGCGAGCGATGGAATCTTCCAGCGTGGTAACGGCCACATTTGTTCTGGCGATGATGCCGAGCGCATCATCTGACCGGGCAAATCGCGCAGCGTAAATCTTGGCTGCGGCTTCTTCCCTGTCGATAAGCACGTTCGACTGTGCGTCGTACTGGGCCGGTAGGTGGGTGTCTTCCAGCGTCAGGGCGGCAACACCGGCTTTCTGAAGCTCGGTCACTGTACGCATCACATTAAGCGCGTTACCAACCCCATGATCAGCGTCGCCGATGATTGGGATTTGACTGGCCCGCCCGACTCTAGAAACCTGTTCGACGTATTCATCCAGCGTGAGCAGCGCAATGTCAGGTGCCCCGAGCACTTGAAGCGAGGCAACGGAACCGCCTTGGATGGCAACCTCAAAACCAAGGTCGGATGCCATACGAACCGAGATAGGATCGAATACGGACGCGGCAAATTTACACGTGGTTCCCTGGAGCAAATCACCAAACGCCTTGCGCAATTCATGATGAGATCGCTCGATCATTTTTTCGGCTCCACCCAATTCATTCGAGGCCTGCTTCGGGATGAACCAGACCAGGAAATCACTACCGGTCATGGCCATGGTTGACGCGCAAATGACCGGTAAACTGTGCTGATTACTTTTGCGGCAGCAAGGCTTTGCGCGCTGCTTTTTCGTGTTTCATTGCGGCAATCTCCCGCTCGCAGGCTTCGACGTCAAAGGAGTTGTCCCATTTGGCAATGGCGATGGTGCCGATACCGTTGCCGATCAGGTTGGTCACGGCTCGCGCTTCGTTGAGGAAACGGTCTATGCCCAAGAGCAGGACCAGGCCTACCAACGGAATGGAGTGGATGGTTGTGAGCGTTGCCGCAAGGGTTATGAACCCGGCACCCGCCACACCGGCGGAGCCTTTTGAGGTCAGCAGGAAGACCCCCAATAGAATCATCTGATCCATAAACGTCAGTGGCGTGTTGGTTGCCTGTGCGATAAAAATCGCCGCCATGGTGAGGTAAATGCAGGTGCCATCTGCGTTGAAGGCGTATCCAGTGGGTAGCACCATGCCCACCACCGACTTCTTGCAGCCCAGCTTTTCAAGTTTCACCATCATTCGCGGAAGCACGGCTTCGGTTGAGCAGGTGCCAAGCGTGATGAGAATTTCATCTTTGAAATAACGCAGGAATTGCATAAGCGGCATGCCCGACCATCTGGCAACCGTACCCAGTACCACCACGATGAAAATCAAGGTGGTGACGTAGAGCGCGACCAGCAACTGGCCGAGTGACAGCAAGGTACCAATGCCGTACTTGCCTATCGTGAACGCCATCCCGGCGCCGGCACCAATCGGAGCCAGGCGCATAACCATTGCCACGATCTTGAACAGCCCTTGCAGAAACAAGTCGATGGTATTGATCAGCGGTTTGCTGGTTTCGCCCATTTGAACGAGGGCAATGCCCATCAATACCGAAATCAAGATGACCTGAAGCATGACGCCATTCGAAAATGCGCCAATGAAGGTGCCCGGAATGATGTTGAGAAAGAAATCAATGGTGCCGCCTTGCTCACTGGCGGCCTGGCTGTACTTGGCGATAGCGCTGGCATCAAGCGTGGTAGCGTTGATATTCATCCCGGCGCCTGGTTTTACGACATTGACCACGATAAGGCCGATGACCAGCGCAATGGTTGAAAGGATTTCAAAGTAGAGCAGCGCCTTGACGCCAATCCGCCCGACCTCCTTGATGCTGCCCATCTTGGCGATACCCACCACGACGGTGCCGAAAATAATCGGCGCCAACAGCATTTTGATAAGTTTGATAAAGCCATCCGCAAAAGGTTGAAGCTTGGCTCCGAATTGCGGTTCAAAGTGACCAATCGCTGCGCCGATGACGATACCGATCAGCACCTGTACATACAGCTGGCTGTACCAGCGGGATTTGGACATTTCCACGGAAGCACCTCATTTTATTTTTGTGATGGGCATGTGGTTTGGCGTCAGTGGATGACGCCTGAGTCTGCGGCCCCTTTAAAAGACACCGCAGATCGAGGTTGATCAGCCTTCGCCTAACTCACGCATGACTGCGTACAAGGCGGACTTGGCTTCGAAGCCAACACCTGGAATATCCGGCAGGCCGACATAACTATTTTCCACCTTGATTCCGTCGGCGAAGCCGCCGAAAGGCTGGAACACGTCGGGGTAGGATTCGTTACCGCCCAGGTGCAGGCCGGCTGCGATGTTCAGGGACATCTGGTGGCCACCATGTGGAACTACGCGGCGGGAAGACCAACCCATTTCTTCCATCACTTTCAGGGTGCGCATGTACTCCACCAGCCCGTAGGACAAGGCGCAGTCGAACTGCAGGAAGTCGCGATCAGGGCGCATTCCACCGTGACGCAGAAGGTTACGGGCATCCTGGTGGGAGAACAGGTTTTCCCCGGTGGCCATGGGCAGCTCATAGTGATTGGCAAGCTCTGCCTGGAGTGCGTAATCCAGCGGATCGCCGATCTCCTCGTACCAGAAGAGGTTGTACTGCTTGATGGCTTCCGCGTAAGCAATACCGGTCTGTAGATCGAAACGACCGTTGGCATCGACCGCCAGGCGACGACCGTCACCCACCACTTCAAGCACCGCTTCGATGCGACGAATATCCTCATCCAGCGGTACTGCCCCAATCTTCATCTTGACGACGTCGTAGCCACGATCCAGATAGCTCTGCATTTCTGCTTTGAGCTTGGTCTGGTCTTTACCTGGGTAGTAATAGCCACCGGCTGCGTAGACCCAGACCTTGTCATCTGCCACGCCATTACGGTAGCGGTCAGCCAGCAGGCGATACAGCGGTTTGCCTTCAATCTTGGCGACGGCATCCCATACAGCCATGTCGAGGGTGCCAACCGCGACAGAGCGCTCGCCGTGGCCGCCTGGTTTTTCGTTGGTCATCAGGGTTTTCCAGATGGCGAACGGGTCCAGGTTGTTGTTTTCATGGTCGACGAGCGTGTCGGGATCAGCTTCCGTGATGCGCGCCAGGAAACGATCCCGCATCAGAGCGCCTTGGCCATAGCGACCATTGGAGTTGAAACCGTAGCCGATGACGGGTTTGCCATCGCGAATCACATCGGTGATGACGGCGACGACCGAGCAAGTCATCTTGGAAAAATCGATATAGGCGTTGGCAATTGGGGAGGCAATGGAAACTGTTTTTTCACGGATGTCTACGATACGCATGACGGGCTCCTCTTGTTGTTTGTGGCCCCACGTTATGCTTTGCGATGTCACCCGCCCAATGCTATTAATGCCGCACCCTATGCACAGGAGGCATGGCCCCTTGGAACTCGTTTGGCTCGAAGATCTTTCAGCGCTTGCGGAGTACGGCAGCTTTGTCCGTGCCGCCGAGGCACGCCACGTTACTCAGCCAGCCTTCAGTCGAAGAGTACGGTCACTGGAGAATTGGATGGGCGTCGAGTTGTTTGTGCGCACACCACAAGGCGCAACCCTTACCGAGGCCGGAAGGCAAATTTTGCCCAGTGCCCAGGAAGCGGCCCGGCACTTGTACAGGATGCGTAACGAGGCTCAAGAGGTAGCAGGAATCGCGGCCAAATCACTGCAATTCGCGGCAACTCATTCGCTGTCGTTTACGTTTTTTCCCAAGTGGCTTCGAAGCGCTGAAAACGGTGCGCCCATTGAGGCAGTGAAGCTGCACTCGGACAGCATGGCCGTCTGTGAGCAGATGCTGATACATGGCCAGGTGCAGTTCCTGCTTTGTCACCGCCATCCCGACGTTCCACCTTTACTGGCGCCTGATCAGTTCACCAGCAAGAAGGTGGGGGAGGACGTCCTCGTTCCGCTTGCGAGTGCTTCCACTCACTTCGGCACCTCGCCGGCGGCATTGCCTTACCTCGCCTACACCCATGAGTCTGGACTGGGACGTATCGTCGCCCACAGATTACGTGGCAAAGAAGATTACCTTCACCTCAAGCCGCTTTTCAGCAGCCACCTTGCAGCGGTACTCATGTCCATGGCCCTGGAAAGCAAAGGCGTGGCGTGGTTGCCCAAGAGCCTTACCGAGCAAGAAATCCTGGACGGGCGCTTAGTCAGGGCACTCGACGAAAGCTGGGATATACCTTTGGAAATTCATCTGACGCGCCCGAAAGCAATCCTCAGTCAATCTGCTGAAGAGTTTTGGAGCAGGGCGGGTAGTGACGCGCAAACTCCCACATGACGACCGCCCAGTGACACGCAATGTCCAAGCGGGTCTTTATCTTTATGTCGGATGACTGAGCGAAGGAGGTTTTCTGGCTCCCGCCGCAGAGTTTAACCAGAGCAGCATTGCGGCGAGAGAGGCGGCGACTATCAGCGTAAGCCACATGATGACCAGCAGGGTGAAAGTGACACTGTTGTTTAACTCACGAAAAATGCCGAAGGCAAAAGCCGTGTACCAAGACACACCCGAAACTGCACCGGACGCAAGAAATAAGGCCGCTCTTTTGCGAGACACGCCAAAGAGCAGGGGGCGACTCACGTCGCGTAGGGCTTCTGGCAGCACAAGCGCGTGGATGATTATTCCGTTGATGGTCAGCACGATCACCACAATGACCTTCGCCCAGAGTTTGGGGTTTTCAAACTTTTCCGGCGACTCCATCGCGTAAAGGGCAAGGAAACCAAGGCCTGAAAGCCACAGTAGGCAGAGTCCAATAGTGACCGCGTCGCTGATGAAGTGAAAGGTGCGTCCGATTTCAACCGGGAGGCTGCCCCGGCGCATCCAACGCAAGATCCAGAGGTCCAGCATCGTGGCCCCACCAAGACCGAAGCACATGCCGAGCAGGTGTATACCGATAAGGAGGGTCAGCACTTTTAGCTGTGGGAGTGGATCCGGCAATGGAACGCTAAGCGCGAGTGTGTCGGCGAGTAAGTGACCACTGCCGGACAGCGCCAGCAGGCCGCCTAAAACCATGAGAGACGTGCGAATCTTCATTTATTACGGCCTTGGATGAGTGTTTTTAGTTGGGCGCGTGCGCAGTTTATTGACTGGAATAGGCTGATCAAGCGGCTGCTATCTATAGCGTTGCAGCAACCAGGAAGATAAGTTTCGGGTTAAATGAGTCCAGCGACGATAACGCCACATCAGCAGGTAGCACGGGCGTAGCGCCTACTCAGGAAGGGACCGGTGCTTGAGCATCGATCAGGTTCCGACTCTTGAGCTCCTCCCAAAAGGCTGTTGGGATACCGACCTTCATCGCCTGCACATTGGAAACGATCTGTCCCGGCGAGCGGGCCCCCGGAATGATCGCAGACACTTGCGGATGTGCTGCCGCGAACTGCAGGGCGGCAGTATGAATGTCGATGCCATGTCGTTTGGCAACCGCCATGATTCGCGCGCGCTTTTCCACCGCGCCGGCAGGCAGATCCAAGCTGAAGTTATATCGGCTGCGCCCTCCCAGGAATCCATCGTTCAGTGGTGTTCCAACCACAACGCTGGTGCCCTTACGGCTCAACGCCGGAAAGGTGTTGCGCAGCGCATCGCCGTGCTCAAGGAGCGAATACTGGCAGGCAAGCAACACGATGTCGGGCGTCGGGTCATTACCGGCCATTGCCTGAACCACAGCATTCGGCGTATTGACTCCGAAGCCCCATGCCTTGATGAGCCCCTCATCACGCATCTTTTCAAGCTCAACCATCGCCCCAGTGCGCGCAATTTGATACGCCGCTTCCCAGCCGCCTTCCAGTTCGGTGTTATCGGGCGAGATGTCATGGATAAAGACGATATCGATACGCGGCAGCCCCAGCCGCTGCAGGCTGTCTTCCACGGAACGACGCGCGCCTGCCGCGGTGTAGTCATACCGGTAGTTGAAGGGCGCGGGGGACTTCCAGATGGCATGGTCCGCGCGCGGGCCACCCGCGGCAGTCAATACGCGTCCCACCTTGGTGGAGACCACATAGTCGTTTGGATCTTTGCCGTGCAGAAAGCGGCCGACACGATATTCACTCAAGCCAAACCCGTAGAACGGCGACGTGTCGTACAGCCTCACACCTGCGTTCCAAGCGGCCTGTAGAACCAGGCCTGCCTGCTCGTCGCTGATCGGCGCGAAGATATTGCCAATTTGTGTCCCGCCCATACCAAAGCGTTGAGGCGTCATGTATCGCAGGGTAGGCGAGGGCGAATTGGTGGGCAGGTCTGTGCGCACTGGCCGGCCTTCAGTCCGCATCACGCTCCCGCGCTCCGTCAGTAAAGACGGCGCTGGGGCTGTGGTCGCCGAACTTGCGACACTCGATGCTGGCAGCAACGCGGCTGCAACAGTACCCACTGCCGAGTAAGTAAGAAAATCTCGTCTGTCCATCCAACTTTCCTTTCACGACCGAGGTTTCACGGGATCATCGAAGCCGGTATTCGTAAGAGAAGTTAGAACAACCAGGGATAGCCGGGTGACCCTAATACGCCATATTTTTTGCATAATCCTGCCGATATGCTTGTGCTGAGCACACACTCTCAGCAGACTCGAACATTCCGTAAACAGGGGCGCATGTGATGACGAGCGGGTCCTTCTCGCAGTTTGGTTCCGGCCATCTGCATTCTCTGGTGTTGCGCGATCCCATACAGCCCAACGAACGTCTCCAGGCACTCAGGCGGCTGATCGAAAAAGTCACCCGGCAGATTGGTTTGAACGAGGTCTGCAAAACATCGATTCCTGGCCTGGCCTTTTATCGAATGACTGACCTGGGTACGCCCACTTACTGCATTTATGAGCCTTGCGTGGCCATCATTCTGCAGGGGGCGAAGGAGATCACATTCGGCGAAGAAGCCTGTGAGTTCGGGCAGGGCGCGTTCTTCGTCACGTCGGTCGACATTCCCACACTGGCCCGCACTACCGCCGCCAGCGAGGAAACCCCCTATTTATCCGTCGTGTTGAAGCTCAACCTTTCCATGCTCAGCGAGGTGATCCAGACCTTGGAGCCCCCAACGCAGGAAATGGCTACTCAAGCGCGGGGCTTCGTATCCGGTGCGGCGTCGACTGAGCTGCTCGATGCATTCGCTCGACTCGCCACGCTGATCGAGCGGCCGCTGGAAGCAGGCTTGATGTCGGAGCTGATCAAGCGGGAAATATGCGTTCGGCTATTGCTAAGTAGTGCAGGGCAGTGGTTGCGCAGCGTCACGCGCGACGGTTACCGAGACAAGGGCATCGTGAGAGCCATTGAATGGCTGAAACATCACTACGACAAACCGCTGCACGTGGCCGACCTCGCCGAGCTATCAGGAATGGCCAGCTCTACGCTGCATCACAGTTTTCGCAAGCTGACAGGCACCAGCCCCGTTCAGTATCAAAAAGCGTTACGGCTGCAAGCCGCACGCAGCCTGATGTTGACCGATCGGGTAGACGTGAACACCGCCGCGTTGCGAGTCGGCTATGAAAGCGTCGCTCAATTCAGCCGCGAATATGCCCGGCGTTTCGGAGCCCCGCCCTCGAGAGACATCAAGCACGCAAGGGAGCAGGGCGGAATGCTCGACTAGCGGCGCTTCAAAGGGGAATGTGGGTGGTCGACAAGACCTGACGCAACCCCATGAACGATCGAATCTGGCGAACCCCCGGCAGGTAAAGCAATTGCTCCGCGTGGAGCCGGTTGAAGCTGTTGCTGTCCTTGGTTCGTATCAACATGAAGTAGTCGAATTCCCCCGTCACCACATGGCACTCCATGCAGCCGGACACTTTTTGTGCGGCTGCCTCGAATGCGGCAAAGGATTCCGGTGTGGAGCGGTCCAGCACCACGCCGATCAACACCACCATCCCCGCCTCCAGCGCAACATTGTCCAGCAGTGCAACGATGCCTTTGATCAGGCCGACTTGCTTGAGCCTTTCGACGCGCCTGAGGCACGCCGGTGCACTCAATTTCACCTTCTCTGCAAGCGCCACATTGGAGATGGAGGCATCTCGCTGCAGTGTCTTGAGAATGGCGCGGTCGGTTCGATCCAGTGGCTGCGGCATCGGGGCGGATACGCCTGGCTTCTTTCGAGTGTTTATTGCGTTCATGATTGTTTATTCGCAATTAAAGTGTGTTTTGTATTTTAAGTGAGAAATTATAGTTCTTTAAATAATAAAAGTTTGCAACACATCTTTTTAGAAAACTTCTTAGTATTGAACTCATCGAAGCCCGCCTGAAACAACCTGGAATGCAACCTTTGCCTTTCGGCCTGGCGCTTTGATGTCCAGTAATCAAGGAGCAGCGTCATGAACCTGAATCGTTTTAAACGTTATCCGTTGACCTTCGGTCCTTCTCCCATCACGCCCTTGAAGCGCCTCAGTGAACACCTGGGGGGCAAGGTCGAGTTGTATGCCAAACGTGAAGACTGCAACAGTGGCCTGGCCTTCGGCGGGAACAAAACGCGCAAGCTCGAATATTTGATTCCCGAAGCGCTCGAGCAAGGCTGCGATACCTTGGTTTCCATCGGCGGCATCCAGTCGAACCAGACTCGCCAGGTGGCCGCCGTTGCCGCTCACCTGGGCATGAAGTGCGTGCTGGTGCAGGAAAACTGGGTGAACTACTCCGATGCGGTGTATGACCGCGTTGGCAATATCGAAATGTCTCGCATCATGGGCGCCGACGTACGACTGGACGCCGCCGGGTTCGACATTGGCATCCGGCCCAGCTGGGAGAAGGCCATGGACGATGTGGTGGCGCGGGGCGGCAAGCCGTTCCCGATACCGGCGGGTTGTTCCGAACACCCCTACGGCGGCCTGGGGTTCGTCGGCTTTGCCGAGGAAGTGCGAGAGCAGGAAAAACAACTGGGTTTCACGTTCGACTACATCGTGGTGTGCTCTGTGACCGGCAGTACCCAGGCCGGCATGGTCGTCGGTTTCGCTGCTGACGGCCGTTCGAAGAACGTTATCGGCATCGATGCCTCGGCCAAGCCAGAGAAAACCAAGGCTCAGATCCTGCGTATCGCCCGGCATACCGCAGAGTTGGTGGAACTGGGCCGTGAGATCACCGAAGACGACGTGGTGCTCGATACACGTTTTGCCTACCCGGAATACGGTTTGCCCAACGACGGCACGTTGGAAGCCATTCGTCTGTGCGCAAGCCTTGAAGGTGTGCTGACCGATCCGGTGTACGAGGGCAAATCCATGCACGGGATGATTGAAATGGTCCGCCGTGGTGAGTTCCCCGAAGGCTCGAAAGTGCTGTATGCGCACCTGGGCGGGGCGCCTGCGCTGAATGCCTACAGCTTCCTGTTCCGCAACGGCTGATTAACGCCAATAGCCTTTCGGCGCGAGCTTGCTCACGAAACGCTGGGGGTGGTCGGCATGAATGTTGAATGTCACCACCCCAGCGTCGGATCACCACCCGGAGCACGCGGCTCCTATCCAACCGTCGGGAGTACCGCCATGCATGCGATAACGCAATCCGCAGTCTGGATCAAGGAGCCTTCGGCGGATGCCGGAGTGGTGATCGTTACCAGCGCCGCGTTGCCTCAATACATGATCGACAAGCTGCACGTGGCGATAGAGGAATGGGACCAGGTGGCTTATCTGGCCGTCAAACACTCCGAGGTGTTGATGCTCGACTGGTTGCGGGTCGGGTCCAGCCCGGAGCAATCCGCTGGGGGCTACGCGTGCCATGCCAGCCAACTGTTGCGCTGCGTCTCCCACGGAAGCTTTTTACTGGATGTCGAAACTGGCACGAATTGCGGCATGACGTGGCTGGGATCTGTTTGCGGTCATCCGTTGCGCGTGGTCGAACTTGGAGGAGTAGCTTCCTCCACTGCGCAGATGGATCAGCAGGTGGAGGCGGTGTTGGCGGCGACCCGAAGCCTGGCGAAAAGCGTGTTGCAGGCACGCGGCGTCATTTAACCAAGGACCTGGTCCATTCGGCTGTTGGAACAATAAAGGCACCGCTTATGAGCCGAACTGTCGATTGTCGTCCCAACGCAATGAAGTGGATGCGCGAGCCTTCAAGTGGCACGCGCATCGTGGTCATCGTGTGTGGACTTGATAGCGTTCATATTGACTTGATTCATCAAGGGTTCAGCTGTTTTGACAATGTTGCGCTGATCCATGTCGATACGGTGGACACCGTGCCTGGCAAGCTCGTTGATGTGCAAGTGACCGAGAGTGACTGTTCCTTTGTAGTGCTCGGTGAACTTGATGAGCGTTTATTGCATAGTCTCTCCATGGGTAAACGATGCATCTACTCGATAGCGCCGGATGGGGCGGCCGAATGCTCCGTCCTTGCGGCAGTGGAACAGGTAAAAAACCTCGCCCGAGTAAGCCATTCGCGCCAACTTGAAGTGATACCCGACAGCGGTAGGCGCTGCCTGTGAACCTGTCGGATACCCTGACCTCGGCGATGTGTAGAAACCCTTGACCTCAAACGTTATCGCCGACCGCCAGAATGGTCGCCACCAAGGCCAGGGCGCGAGGCACCAGGGTGTCCAGTTCCAGGTATTCACGCTCAGTGTGAACCTTGCCACCCACCGGGCCGAGCCCGCACAGGGTTGGAACGCCCAGGCTGGCGGTGAAGCCGGAGTCGGCGCAACCGCCGGTGAATTCGCCCTCGACGCTGAAACCCAGCGCCAGCGCTTTTTGTTGGTAGAGGTGCAGCAGTCGTTCGCTGTGGCGTGCTTCCATCGGTAGAAAGGTCGTCGCTTCCTTGAGCACGGCGCGGGTGCCAATCAGTTCTTCTTCGGCGACGATGGCCTCGATTGCGCTGAAGATCCGATCCCAGTGTTTGAACTCAATGAAACGCACGTCCAGCCGGGCGCTGGCGCTGGGCGCGACGGTGTTGCTCGACGTACCACCGGATATCAGCCCAACGTTAGTGGTGATGCCAGCCGGGTAATCGGTCAAGGCATGCAGCTTGACGATCTTGCGGGCCAGGGCCTCGATGGCACTGGCCCCGTCGGCATGGTTGACGCCGGCATGCGCCGCGCGGCCGCTGACTTCGATGAGCAGCGTGGCTCCGCCTTTGCGTGCGCTGACCACGTTGCCGCTGGCCCGGCCGGGTTCGGTATTGAGCACGGCGCGGGCGGCACGGGCGGCGTTTTCGATATGGGGTCTGGCACTGCCGGAGCCGATTTCTTCGTCACCGGTGTACAGAACCTGCACCGGATAGGGCAACCGACCGGCGCGCTTGAGTGCCTTGAGGGCGAAGCAATTGAGCACCAGGCCGCCTTTCATGTCGGCGACGCCGGGGCCATAGGCGAGGTTGGCGTCGCGGCTGTAGCCGCGAGTCGTGGTGGTGCCTTTGGGGAAGACTGTGTCGCGATGGCCCAGCAACAGCACCGGTTTTCCAGAATCGCCTGGCACTTCGGCGAGCAGCACGTCGCCAAAACCCTCGACCGGTATGCGCTTGAGCAGGATGCCGTCGGCTTCCAGTTCAGCCGCGAGCAGCGCGCCCACCGCGTCGACACCCGCCTTGTCATAGCTGTTGGAGTCGGTGTCGACGATACGCCGCAGCAGCGCTTCCATGGCTTGGCGCTGGTCAGCCAGCCAGTCCAGGGCCTGTTGTGGAGTGGCGCTCATTGCGCCTGCTCCCGTAACCGATGTTCATGAGCCAGGCGTGCCGCGTCGTTGCCCAGGTCCCAGAACAGCCCGGCCATGATTTGCAGGCTTTCCTTGACCACCGGCGCCAGCAAGTGTTCGTTCGGCGCATGCTGTGAACAGGCCGGGTACGAGTGCGGCACCCACAATGTTGGCAGGCCCAGCACGTCCGCGAACACGTCGTTGGGCAGCGAGCCACCGAGGTTTGGCAGCAGCGCAGGTTTTTTGCCGGTGGTCTGTGCCAGGGAACTGAGCGCCCAATCGACCCAAGGGCTCTGCGGGTCCAGCCGAGTGGCATGCATCACATCAATGCGGCTTTGCTTGACCTCGACATTGCTGAAACCATGGGCATCCAGGTGGGTGCGTACCGCCGGGATAAAGGTCGTGTAGTCGCTGTTGACCACGAAGCGGATATGGCAGTGCGCGTTAGCCTTGCCGGGAATCGCATGCACAGGGGCGTCAGGGTTGCCGGTCTTGAAGGCGATGACGTCGAGGGTGTTCCAACCGAACACCTTTTCGCTCAGCGAGAGCTGCGGGTTACCCCAATTGGCGTCGATTTCCGGATCGCCCGGTCCGCCGCCGACGTCAATATCGGCCAGTGCCTGTCGAACCGGCTCCGGCAGTGTCTCGGGCATCAGGCCCGCAACTTTCACCCGACCGTGTTCATCGACCATGCTCGCGATGGCATTGGCCAGGATGATGCCGGGATTGGCCAGCAACCCGCCCCAGTTGCCGGAGTGATGGGCGCCCTCACGCAAATTGACCACCAGCTCGAAGTTGAATACCCCGCGCGAGCCAAGAAAAATCGTCGGACGTGACGCCGCCAGGCGCGGGCCGTCCGAGGCGATGAAAATATCCGCCGCAAGCTCTTTGCCGTGCGCGGCACAGAATGCATTCAAGCCCGGCGAGCCTTCTTCTTCGCCCATTTCCAGCAGCAGCTTGACGTTGAAACCCAGCTTGCCATCGCGCGCCTTGAGCGTTTGTTCCAGCGCGGTCAGGTTGATCAGGTGCTGACCTTTGTTATCCGCCGTGCCGCGGCCGTACCAGCGATCGCCTTCGGCAATGACTTGCCACGGCGACAGCCCTTCGCGCCATTGCGCCTCATAGCCGCGCACCACATCACCGTGGCCGTAGCTGAGCACGGTCGGCAGGTCCGGGTGTTCAATGCGCGTGGCGATCATGAAGGGGCCGCGCTCTGCCACCGGGTTGTCATAGATCTTGACGCTGAAGCCCATTGCCTCGACATGGGGGGTGATGAAGTCATTGAGGTAGCGATACAGCTCGGGCTGGCTGTCCGCTGCCTGGCTTTCGGTGTGCAAGGCGACGCTGCGTTCGAGCAGATTGAAAAATGCGCCGTTGTCGAATTGCGCTGTGGTGTTGCTGATAGCCAGTGAACGACTCATGAGTGGACAAGCTCCAGTGTTTGGGCAGAAGTGTCGTGAAGGTGGCAACGCACGTTGCCGCCGATAAGCGAACCATTGGCCGGGTAGGCCGTTTTGCAGGGGGCGAAGCAGCTCGGGCAGCGCGGATGAAAGGCGCAACCGGACGGCGGTGACATGGGGTTGGGGAAGGTGCCGTGCAGGCCGATGTCGGGAATGCCCAGGCGCGGATCGGGCGTGAGCACCGAATCCAGCAAGGCGCGGGTATAAGGGTGACCGGGTTTAGCGAACAACGCTTCGCGCGTGCGTTCTTCGACGATGCGCCCCAGGTACATCACTGCGACCCGGTCGGCGAGGTGTTCGATGACCGCCAGGTTATGGCTGATCAGCAGATAGGTCAGGCCGAATTCGCGCTTGAGGTCCTGCAGCAGATTGAGAATCTGCGCCTGCACCGACACATCCAGCGCGGATGTGGGCTCGTCGCAGATCAACACATCGGGGCGCATGATCAGCGCCCGTGCAATCGCCACCCGCTGGCGTTGCCCGCCGGACAGTTGGCTCGGGTAGCTGTCGATCACCCGCTTGGGCAGGCCGACCACATCAAGCATCTGTTCGGTCTTCCTGCGTCGCTCGGCGGTGCTGCCGATGTCATGCACGATCAGCGGCAGGGTAACGATTTCACGCAGGGTCTTGCGTGGGTTCAGCGAGGAGTACGGGTCCTGGAAAATCGGCTGAATATGCCGGGACATTGCCTTGCGATCAGTCGCCGCCAGGTGTTTGCCATTGACCAGCACATCGCCGCTGGTGGGCGGCAACAGACCGAGCAGCATCTTGGCCAGGGTACTTTTGCCGCAACCGGACTCACCCACCAGGCCGAGGGTTTCGCCGCGCATCAGGCGCAGGGAAACGCCATCCACGGCCTTCAGGGTCGCTGCGGGTTTGAAAAAGCCCGTGTTGATCCGAAACTCGCGGCGGATGTCACACAGCTCCAAAGCGATGTCTTTTTTCATGACCTTGCACGCTCCTGAAGGCGAATCGGTGCCGGGGCCGGTGCGGCGAACAGGCAGCGCGCCATATGCCCGTCCTGTTCGACTTCGGGGATGTGTTGCGCGCAGGCCGCTATCGCTTGCCCGCAACGATTGCGGAACGCACACCCTTGCTGTTCGCCGACCAGGCTCGGCACCAGGCCTGGAATCGAACCCAGCGCCTCACCCGGTTTGGTCCGGCCAGGGATTGGAATACTCGCCAGCAGACCCCGGGTGTACGGATGCTGCGGGTTCTCGAACAGTTGCAGGGCAGGGGCGGTTTCGACGATTTCCCCGGCATACATCACGGCGACCCGGTCGGCGATCCGTGCTACCAGCCCAAGGTCGTGGGTGATGAAGATCACCGCCAGGCCGAGTTCTTTCTGAATGTCGCGGATCAAGCGCAGGATCTGCGCTTGAATGGTCACGTCCAGTGCCGTGGTGGGCTCATCAGCGATGATCAGGTCCGGTTCGCACATCAACGCCATGGCGATGATCACCCGCTGGCGCAGGCCGCCGGAAAGCTGATGCGGATACTGACGCAAGCGCTCGGTGGCATTGCTGATCCCGACCTTCTCCAGCATCTGCGCGGCGCGCGCCAGGGCATCCTTGCGTGAGACCTTGCGATGCTGGGTCAGCACTTCGCTGAGCTGATCGCCAATGCTGTAGGCCGGGTTCAGCGAGGTCATCGGTTCCTGGAAGATCATCGCCAGACGGTTGCCGCGCAGGTCGCACATGCGCCGCTCGCTTTGGCCGAGCATGTCGATGCCGTCCAGCGTCAGCCGGGACGCGCTGCGTTTGGCCTTGCGTGGCAACAGGTCCATCAACGCCAGCGAGGTCAGGGATTTGCCGCAGCCTGACTCCCCGACGATGCACAGCATTTCACCGCGCTCGACTTCAAAATTCAGACCGCGTACGGCATGCAGCATGTCATCCGGCGTCGGGCTGTTGCCCATGGGGATGTCCACGCGCAGGTTTTCCACATGGAGTAGTGCCATGTTCGGTTCCCTCTATCAGTTACGGCGGTCTATCAGTTACGGCCGTCGGGCAGGATCAGATCGCGCAGGCCATCGCCGACCAGGTTGATGCCCAGCACCAGAATCATCAGGGCGACACCGGGAATGGCGATGACCCACGGGGAAAAGAACATGTAGGGCTTGCCTTCCGCGATCATCAAGCCCCAGGACGGCGTTGGCGGTTGTACGCCCACCCCGAGGAATGAGAGGGCCGACTCCAGCAGGATCGCGTGGGCCATTTCCAGCGTCGCGACGACGATCAGTGCGCCGACCAGGTTGGGCAGGATTTCACTGGCCAGAATGCGCAGGGTCGAGCAACCGAGCGCCTGGGCTGACGCCACATATTCAGCATCGCGAATCTGTTGCACCGAGGCCCTGACCACCACCGCGAAGCGATCCCATAACAGGCAGCCGAGCAGCACGATCACGACTTTCAGTGAGCCGCCCATCAGCGAGGCCGAGGCCAGCGCGACCATCACCACCGGCATCGCCAGCCGGGTGGTGATCAGGTAGCTGATAAACGCATCGACCTTGCCGCCGTAGTAGCCCGCCAACAGCCCCATGACCGTGCCGATGAAGCCCGAAATCAGCGCCGCTGCAATGCCGATGAACAGCGAAATACGTGCGCCGTAGAGCAGCCTCGAGAGGTAGTCACGGCCCAATTTGTCGGTGCCGAGCACGTATTCCCAGGTGCCGTTGGCCATCCATACCGGCGGTTTCATTCGCAGCATGACGTCTTGCGCATAAGGGTCGTAAGGTGCCAGCCACGGCGCGAACAGTGCACCCGCGAAGATGATCAGCAACAACACCGCGCCGATGGCGAAACCACGATGACGCAAGCTCTTGCCAAGTACTCGGCTGAGGCTGCTCGGTGGTGGCAGGTAGTCATTGATCGCGAGGGTAGTGGGGGTGCTCATGTAAGCCTCCTAGCGCACGCGAATGCGCGGGTCGAGCAGTGCGTTGAGCACATCGGCCAGCAACGTGAGGATGATGTAGATCACTGCAATCAGCAGGACCACGGCCTGTACCACCGGAAAGTCGTCACGGGCGATGGCGTCCCAGGCAAGTTGCCCGATGCCCTGCAGGGAGAACACGGTTTCGATCACCACCGAGCCGCCCAGCATGAAGCCGAACTCCACCGCCGCCAGCGCGACTACCGGAATCAGGGCGTTGCGCAGTGCATGCTTGAACAACACGCGGGCAGGGCGCAGGCCCTTGGCGCGGGCGGTGCGGATGTAATCGGAACTGAGCACGTCAAGCATGCCGGCGCGGGTCAGGCGCATGATTGCCGGCGTCGCGTAGTAGCCCAAGGCAATGGCCGGCATGACGAAGTGCAGCAGGGTCGCGTTGCCGGACACCGGCAGCCACTTGAGCGTCACCGCGAACACCACGATCAACATCAGCGCAAACCAGAAACTTGGCATCGCCTGACCCAGCACCGCGATGCTCAAGGCCAGTCGGTCAACCCAGGTGTCGCGTTTGACCGCAGCCAACACGCCCAGTGGGATGGCCACCAGCAAGGCGATTCCCAGCGCCATGGCACCTAGCCCCAGAGTAATCGGCAGGCGGCTGGCGACGAGGTTGTAGACCGATTCCTGAAAGAAAAACGAGTTGCCCAGGTCCAGCCGCAGCAAATCGCCCAGCCAGTTGAAGTACTGGGTCGGGAGCGGTTTGTTCAAACCGTACTGCACGCGAATCTGTTCGATCTGTTCGCTGGTGGCTTCCGGTCCGCCAATGGCGGTGGCGAGGTCGCCGGACAGATGTAAAAGAGAAAAGCTGATCACCGACACGGTAATAGCAACGCAAATCGCGATGCCCAGGCGGCGCAGAAGGAATCCAAGCATGGCAAGTTTCCTCATATCCAATGGATGACAAGTGTGAGGACGTGTCCGTGGCGCACGAGAGTCCGTGCGCCAGGTTACGTATTACTTCCACGTGGACTCGACGAAGCGCGGCAGCTCATCCGGGTACGGCGTGAACGCGAGTTCGGCGGTGTAGGCGTAGTTCATCGAGTAGTTGAACAGCGGCGCCCAGTAGGCCTGTTCGCTGATGCGCTGCAAGGCCTTGCGGTAGTTGTCCTTGCGCACTTGCGGGTCGAGGGCATTGTCGGCGGTCTGCAACCAGCCCTGCACTTGTGGGTCCTTGATATTGTCGTCCGGATTGCCCTTGAACCAGGTACCGGCCGACGCCGAGGTGTCGAGGATCGAGAACGAGCCCCAGGCCTGAAACGACATGGGCACCTTGCCGCCACGTTGCTGATCGCGCAGGGCGGCGTACTTCAAGTAGCGCAGCTTGGCGTTGATGCCCACTGCGCGCAGGTTGCCGATGATGGCTTCGACGTAATCACGGTCGCGATAAGCGAAGATTTCTGTCTCGAAACCATTGGGGTAACCGGCTTCGGCAAGCAGCGCCTTGGCCTTGGCGGGGTCATAGTTGTAGACCGTGGCCGCGGTGGTATCGCAACCGAATTGGCCCGGATAACAGGCAACCTGCAAGGGCTTGGCTTCGCCACCGACCAATTGCGTGGCCAGCGCATTGCGGTTGATCGCATGGTTGATGGCCTGGCGCACCTTGAGGTTCTTCATCGGTGAGTTTTCAGTGGAGGTGCCGCGTGCATCAAGAATCAGGAAACCGATGCGCATGGTTTCGCCACTGGTCACGGTCAGGTTCGGCATGCCCTTTAGGTCGACCGCCTGATCCGAGGTCACACGCCAGGTCCAGTCGACACCCTCGGTCATCAACTCGGCCAGGCGGGTTTCTGCATCCGGGATCACGCGGAACTTGAGGTGGCTGATATGTGGCTTGCCTTGCGGGCTGTCCGGGAAGTAGTCCTTGTTGATCTCCATGGTCACGCCTTCGCCGGCCACCACCGACACGGCTTTATACGGCCCGGTGCCGATTGGCTTGCGACTGAATTCGGCCAGGCCGACCTTCTCGAAGTACTGCTTGGGGAACATCGGAACGGCGTTGGACAGGTATTCCAGTGCCGGCGGGAAAGGCTTCTTCAAATACAGGCGGACGCTGTAGTCACCGGTTTTTTCGGCGCTCTTGATCCAGTCTACGTTTTGCACGGTAACGACTTTCGCTTCGGGCGACACCACGTAGTTGAGGGTGAACACCACGTCGTCGGCGGTGAAGGCGTCGCCGTTGTGGAATTTGACGCCTTTGCGCAGCTCAAAGTCGATGGTGGTGTCGTCGACCTGCTTCCAGCTGGTGGCCAGCATGGGTTTGTATTCGCCGCTTTTGGGATCGCGGTAGATCAGGTTGTCCCAGATCAGCCGGCCGAGAATCACGCCTTCGCGTAAATCGTTGTGATAGGGGCTGATGTTTTCAGGCTCGCTGTCGGAAGCGTAAACCAGGGTGTCGTTGGCTTTGCCGGCATGCGCCGGAAAGCTGCTGATAAGGCCCATCAGCGCAAGACTGCAAGCGAAACCTTTGATGCCCATGCCGTCGTCTCCGTTGGCGAGAGTGGTTGAATCAAAGGGCAGCGAATCGCAAATGCGTAAAGGAGGATGAAAAGGTCGGGCACTGTTTTTTTTGGTCTGGACACGAATGTAGGGAAGGGCTATCAATGCCACAAGCACAATATTTCGATACTTCCTTTGCCGAAAAGGCAATCCTTGGGGGCTCCGATGCAGCTGTATGGCGTGCAGTCCACGGCACTGCGCTATTTTCTTGAGGTCGCGCGATGTGGATCGATCAGCGAGGCCTCCGTGCGGCTGAATGTGGCGGCCTCAGCAGTGAGCCGACAAATTTCCAAGCTTGAGTTGGCCCTGGATGCCAGCCTGTTTGAGCGTCGTGCCCGCGGCATGGTGCTCAGCGAGGCGGGCGCGCGACTGGCGGCGTATGCGCGCAAGTCGCAGCTTGAGGCCGAGCAGGTGGTGCTGGAAATTACCGAGTTGCATGGCCTGAAGCGGGGCCATGTGCATGTTGCCTGCTCGGAAGGATTTGCACTGGAATACATGCCCAGGAGCATCAGCGCATTCAGGCGTGAGTACCAGGGCATTCATTTCACGTTGGAGGTCTGTGCGCCCGCTGAAGCGACCGAGAAGGTTCGCTCCGGTGAAGCCGATCTGGCGATGACGTTCAGCCTGACGCCGCAAAAGGAAATCAAGGTCGAACATGTCTTGAGCGGGGCGATTTTTGCCGTGGTCTCCAACGCCCATCCCTTGGCCGGGCGTCAATCTGTCAACCTCGCCGAGTTGCAACCCTGGCCCATTGCATTACCCAAGGCTGACACTACGATACGGCAACTCTTCGATATCTGTTGCGGTGTACAGGGGTTGTTGTTCGATCCGGTCTTGACCACTAATTACGTTGCCGCGCTCTACAGTTTCGTCCGTGAAGAGGGCGGCATCAGCCTGGCCAGCGAAATGACCTTGCACAAACAGGTGGCGGACAAGCAGTTGCAATGCTTGCCGATCCTTGATGAAGGCATGCAGGCACGACGTATCGAACTGCAAAGCATGGCGGGGCGCAATCTACCGGCGGCGGTTTCTGCGTTCAGGGATTTTCTGATCGCTGAGCTGACGAAGGCGAAGCGGCGTTGAAAAGATGAGGGTACTCGCTGTTTATCATTGCAAGTTAGTGACGAAATTATAAGTCGGTCACCCGTTGTCAAGGGCTTTTCGGATGCGTAAGCTAGCCGCATGAACAAGACCTCCATAGCTTCCCCCAGCACCCGTGGCCCAGCCGATCATGAGATCCGGGACCAGATTGTCGCAGCGGCCAATCAGCACTTCAGTCAATACGGCTACAGCAAAACCACGGTCTCCGACCTGGCCAAAGCGATCGGGTTTTCCAAGGCGTACATCTACAAGTTCTTTGATTCCAAGCAGGCAATTGGTGAGGCTATCTGTGCCAATTGCCTGGCGGAAATCATTGCCGCAGTAGAGCAAGCCATCAATGTAGAGGACATCTCGCCGACCGAACGTTTTCGCCGCCTGGTGAAAACGCTGATCGCTACCGGGGTGAATTTGTTCTTCAGTGACCGCAAGCTCTATGACATCGCCGCATTTGCAGCGTCTGAGAGCTGGCCCAGCACACTGAAATATGATGCGCAGGTCAGGCAGTTCGTGTTGCAGATCGTGCGCGAAGGACGAGAACTCGGTGAATTTGAACGCAAGACACCGTTGGACGAAACGGTCGATGCGATCCACCTTGCGCTTCGCCCTTTCGTCAATCCGTTGCTTTTGCAATACAACCTTGACTTCGTCGAGCTGGCTCCAGTCCTCACCTCCAATCTCATTCTGCGTAGCTTGATGCCGTGAGCCGACGCTAATCAGCTCTATCACTGTGCCAATGTGTCCCTGTAAGTTCGGCTTCATCTGTCGAGTTTGTGACTATTGTGGTAAGTGGTCACGTGAATAAGTATGGCGTATCCATCCTTGAGGGATCGCCATGAACCAGCTTCGCCATCAGCCACTCTCAAATGGATTCGGATTTGGTGGTGTGAATGCGAGTGTATTCATCACCTGTCAGCGTCAAAAGTGCACCTCCTTGCCGAGCTGAAGCGTAGGCCGCGTCCATGACCTGCATGATTGCCTCGGCGTCGCGTAATGACGCAATTGGCACCCATGAACGATCAGTTTAAAACTGAAGGTTTTCGCGCATTTTAATCCTTGTCATATGGGATCAGCGCTTAGGCACTTAATGTAGCGTTGGTAGGTTCAGGGATACCGCGGGCAAACCTTCGAGGTCATTCACTCCGTCAGGCTTACCTGCGCGGCCTCGTCAAATTTCAACCGGGCCGTTTCAACCTCAGGCAATTTGTCGAGCGTCCATTTATGCAATTCGCGAAATGGCTGCTGCAGTGTTCGACCCAGTTGGGTGATTTCATACTGGACCGCCACGGGCGAGAACGAGATGACCTGGCGCGAGACGAGACCATTTCGTTCCAGTCGCCGCAGGCACTGTGTCAGGGCCTTCTGAGTGACGCCCTCCAGGCGACGCCTGATGGCGTTAAAACGATGCGGCCCGTCATCAAGTACCGCCAGAACCATCATCGACCACTTGTCTGCGATTTGGTCGAACAGTGCCCGGCTTGGGCACTCCGATGAAAAACATTGCGGCTTTAATTCCAGCATCTAAGTTTCCTCATATATACCTAGGCTACTCTAGGTGCCTAATTGACATTAGGTCTACAAAATATACTTATATGGCTTCCAAAAGCAAATGGAGTCCATCCAATGTCAAACCCTGATACCAGCGTTTTATTTCGTCCTCTTTCCATCCGCTCGCTTGAACTGAAAAACCGCATTGTCATGTCGCCGATGACGAGGCAGTTTTCGCCAGAGGGCATCCCCGGTGAAGGCAGCGCTGCATACTACCGGCGGCGGGCCGAGGGGCGGGTCGGATTGATTTTGTCAGAAGGGACCGTCATTGATCGTCCCGCTTCACGTAACGGCCCCGGCATCCCTTTTTTTCACGGTGAAGCAGCGCTGGCCGGATGGAAGAATGTGATCGATGCTGTTCACAATGCGGGGGGCCGTATGGGGCCGCAACTCTGGCACACCGGCGCAGTTCGTGACGTCAGCGGCTGGGAGCCTGATGCGCCGGTTGAGAGCCCATCCGGCCTCGATGCACCAAATGAACCGCGCGGTGTGGCGATGAGCGAAGAGGATATTGCAGACGCAGTTGCTGCGTTCGCCAAGGCGGCGGCGGATGCCAAACGCCTGGGTTTCGACACCGTTGAGATCCATGGGGCGCATGGTTATTTGATCGATCAGTTCTTCTGGGCCGGCACCAATCAGCGCACCGATCGTTATGGCGGACCGACGATCAAAGAGCGCTCGCGTTTTGCCGCTGAGATCGTGTCCGCTGTTCGTCATGCGGTCGGGCCCGAATTCCCCATCATCATGCGCGTTAGTCAATGGAAGCAGCAGGACTTCGGGGTGCGCCTCGCCGATACCCCTGCATTGATGGAGGACTGGCTGCTGCCGTTGGTTGAGGCGGGTGTTGATGTTCTGCATTGCTCGCAGCGACGCTTTTGGGACCCTGAGTTTCCCGAAATTGATGGTGAGAACGGGCTGAACTGCGCGGGCTGGGCGAAGAAAGTCACGGGAGCCACAACCATTAGCGTCGGCTCGGTTGGGCTGGATAACGATGTTACCAACGCCTTCGCCGGCAAGGGCTCCGCCCCTGCAAGCTTGGACCGCCTTGTCGAGCGCATGGAGCGCGAAGAGTTTGATCTGATCGCGGTAGGGCGTGTTCTGCTGAGTGACAAGGATTGGGTGGCCAAAGTGGAAAAAGGCGATTACGTAGATCTGAAGGGCTTCAATCCGGCCTCTTTAGCCGAATTGGTTTAAGCCTTACACCGGAGTGGGGAGTGTTATGCCACAAAGGTTTTAATCTATAGGAATCAGAGGCCGAGCCTCGGCTTTTGCGAGCTGAAGTCGTAATCCGTTTGTTTCAATGACTGACCTGTTACGACCACTCAACATCCGTCGGGGTTGGGCTGAATTACAGTGGGTCCCGGGCATCTACGTGCAAGTCGTAGATGCCCTTTGGCCGGGTGATACGGCGTCGCCACGATCTGAGAGCCTGGTGATTTGATTGGCTTTCAGTCAGAGTCGATGATGCTCGCCGGCTGCCAATCGGCCTGGATGGCGACTTCGACTTTCGAATCCAGGGCACTGGCCGCCCGAAATCCTCCATGGCCGCGCGCGAAGTGGGCACTTTGATACTATGCTCATGCTCACTGCAGGCAATTCGCTGGTTTCAATTGTCGGTTGCTAAGGAAAGAAGTCTGTATATGCCTGGTTCTTCATGCCCGGTTCTATTATTGGAACAACCGAATGAGCAGTCTGGTAACCAGTGTTTATCGGCGCATTATGGAGAACAGCATGGATACTAAACCGATCCACAAAGTGTTGTGGCGCTTCGCCGGCTGCGTGACCGGGCTGGCGATGATTGCTGGCATTCCTGCCCATGCCGCCGTCGACGGCCCTACTGCAAGTCATAGCATTGCCTTCAGCAACTCCTACGCGGGCAGCGATTTTCGCAAGGTGATGGTGCGTAACTGGCAGGAGATTGCGGCCCAAGCGCAAAAGGATGGCTTGATCCGGGAGGCCCCGGTGGTCAGCGCCAATAACTCGGCGTCGGAACAAGCCGCCCAGATTCAGGACATGATCGTCAAGGGTGTCAACGCCATCGTTATCCTGGCCGCGTCCGACACGGCCCTCAACGGGGTGATCCGCGATGCCTGCAACGCCGGCATCGTGGTGGTGGTCATGGCCAGCCTGGTCACCGAGCGTTGCGTCTATACCGTGGATTACAACTGGTCCGCCATGGGCCGCGTGGAGATGGACTATATCGCCGAGCGTCTCAAGGGCAACGGGACGCTGCTGGAGATCCGCGGCATTGCCGGCGACGCTACCGATAAAAACATCAGCGACGGCATTCGCAAGGCCGCCAGCGACTATCCGGGCCTGAGGTTCGCCAAGACCGTGTATGGGAACTGGACGGCTTCCGTCGCACGCAAGGAGGTGGCTCTGGCGCTGCCGTCGCTGCCCAGCATTGATGCCGTCGCTACTCAAGGGGGCGACGGTTATGGCGCGGCCATGGCGTTCAAGGCGGCGGGACGCCCTTTGCCGATCATCGTGATGGGGAACCGTCAGGATGAACTCGCCCTGTGGAAACAGGAACGCGATGCCAATGGCTACGAAACTGTCTCGGTCTCCGCGTCCCCGAGCGTCTCCCAGGTGGGTTTCTGGGTGGCCCAACAGATTCTGGCGGGCAAGCAGGTGCCGAAGTTCGTCGAGGTGCCGCTGGTACGCATTGATGCGAAAGACCTGGACGCCTGGCTCGCCACTATGCCTGTGGGCGGCGCTGCCAATCCTTTCTACGGCCAGGCTTCCGTTACGGCGATGATCGACGCGGCCAACAACAATACAACAGCGCCTCCGGCGCCTGTGCCGGAGGTTATGAAGCAGTAGCGGCGGGCGGGGATGCGAGGTGCCATGTTGACACTCAGACCGTTCAGGGACAGGCCCATTGCCGTCAAAATTGGCCTGGCGGTCGCTGCACTGGTGTTCCTGATGCTGGCGGTGTCGCTGGTGAACCTCTACGGCCTTCGGGGCATGGTCCGTGCAGTGGACTCTGCCAGCCATTCCGCGGAAATTCTGGCGTCGGTCAATGGGGCCACCGGGCGGGTGGAAAACTTTATCGCGACCCGCGACCAGGAAAGCCTGTCCCAGGCCGAAGGCATGGTGGCCACAGCTATCGCCGGCCTCAGCGCCATTCCGGTGGCTGAGGCGGAATCGCTCAAAGGCAGCCTGGAGAGGCTTTCGGCAGCGATCGCCACCTTGCGGGCGGCGACCCTGACCATGGATGGCGAAACGGAGAACATGACAGTCCACTACGGCCGGATGCGAGAGGCGACGGTCCTCGTCGAGCAGGGCATCGCCGATGGGCTGAAGGGGCTTGATGCGCGCACCGCCGACCACGAGGCGCAGGTGAGCAACATCGAAAGCGCCCATCGCATCCTGGATATTCTGCGCAACAGCGAACGGATCATCACCGCCAATGTGGCCAAGAGGCTGGTGACCGGCGATGGCGCGGCTGCCACCACCGCGCGAAACGCTTGCGCGGCACTCCCGCCCGTGGTCGAGCAATTGCGCGAGGTGATGGGTGAGCCTCAGGCAAGAGAGACCCTGGACCGGTTGGCGACAGCGCTCGCTTCTGCCTGCCTGGCGGTCGAGCACCTCGGCGAGTCGCCCAAACACCTTGAAGGTGAAGTTTTGCAGCATCTCGCCGCCGTCGGGGAGGTGGCCGAGCGCCTTGAGGCAATGTTGGCTGAAGTGGAGGAGCACGCTGCCCATGACGCAAGCGACATTCAGGCCGCAACCGGTTTACTGCACAATGCAGCCGCGCTGTCCAAGCGCTTCGCCGAGCGCGTTGCTACTCTGGAGGCGCAGACGCTGTCGTTTCGCCTGGCACCGTCGGCCGATGTCGCCGGCGCTGTCGGCGACATCCTCGACGAGCTCACCCGTCTCGCTCGCGTTCTCCCTTCGTCCATGGGGCTGCAAGCCAAGGCCGCGCCCCTGACGGTTACCGACCAGATTGCCGGCTATCGCGCGGCATTCGCCAGGTTCCATCAGGCGAGCAACTCCTTGAGCGGCGCACGCGACCAAGTTCGAAGCGAGGCACGGAGCGCCGGCCTGTTGGTTGCGCGCTTCGCGGGTGAAGCGCGCTCTGACGCCTTGGTTCACAATGATCGCGGCATGCTTGCGACGATAGTCGCGGGCACCGTCGCCATTTTGCTGGCTGGCGCCATCGCCTGGAGCACCTCGCGGTTTGTGGCGCAGCCCATCGTGGCCCTGGCCTCGGTTATGCGCCGGCTTGCCGCCGGCGACTTGAACGCCGAGATCGCCAGCGCCGGACGCGGCGACGAGATAGGGATCATGACCCGCGCCGTACGGGTGTTCCAGGAGAACGCCCTGAGAATCCGGGTGCTGGAGGCCGAGGCCGAGGCCGAACGACAGCAAGTCCAGGCCTCTTTGGAGAGAATGGTCGCTGAACGGACCGACACGCTGCACCGACAGACCGAGGTGCTGGAGGCCCAGGCTGTCGAACTCATTCAGGCGCGCAACCAGGCCGAGACAGCTAACCAGGCAAAGAGCGATTTCGTCGCCACGGTCAGCCACGAACTGCGCACCCCCCTGACTCTCATTCTCGCCCCCCTGGAGCAGCTCTCGGCGGCGACCAGCCCGCCGGCGGACTGGCGTGTGCAAATCGAGCGCGCCCAACGCAACGCACTGCGCTTGATGAACCGGGTGAACGATATCCTCGATTTCTCCAAGGCCCAAGCGGGCAAGTTTGAGCTGTGTCCGGCGCCCATTGATTTGAGCAAGGTGGTTGGTGTGCTGGCCGAAGATGCCGCCATGGCGGCCAAGGGCAAAGGCTGCACGTTAACCTGCAGCATCGATCCTGCGCTCGGCACGGTTTTCCTGGACCCCCATCACTTCGAGAAAATTCTCCTCAACCTGGTGAGCAATGCCATCAAGTTCACGCCCGCTGGCGGCACCGTGCACCTGGCAGTCACTCACCTTGATGCCGAGCGATTTGAATTCGCGGTGCAAGACTCGGGGATTGGCATTGCGCCAGACAAACTACCGCTGCTGTTCCAGCGCTTTTCCCAGATCGACAATTCCGCCACGCGCCACTACAGCGGCACAGGCATCGGTCTCGCCCTGGTCAAGGATCTGGTCGAACTGATGGGCGGCGAAGTCGGTGTCAACAGTGAGCCCGGACAAGGCTCGTGCTTCTTTGTTCGACTTCCGGTAGGGGCTGAGCAAGACTCCTTGCCGAGCGAAGCCAGCAACATGCACGAGCGATCGTCACCGAGCACAACCGAGCAGCGCCACCTGCGTTTCGACGACGGCCGCCAGGGCAATGGCAACGACCAGGTTTCGACGCAAGGCGCAGACGACGAGCAGTCCCCGGAGCGTGCCTCGCAGTCCAGGGTACTCGTCGTAGACGACAGCCCTGAAATGCTTAGCTACCTCAGCGAACTTTTGCACAATGACTACATTGTCGCCACCGCGGCTGATGGAGAGCAGGCCTGGGCACTCCTGCAGCGCCGACCGATCGATGTGGTCGTCTCGGATGTGATGATGCCGAAGCTCGACGGTTTTGGCCTGACAGCCAGAATCAAAGCCAGCGCCGGTTTCGCCCACTTGCCCGTGATCCTGTTGACCGCCCGCGGCGGCAGTGAGGCCTGCGTCTCCGGGCTGGAGAGTGGCGCCGATGACTATATCGCCAAACCCTTCTCGCCGTTGGAGCTCAAGGCTCGCATACGCGCAGCGATACGCATGGGCCAGGTGCAGGCCGAACTGCACGCCAAATCCCGTCAAGCGGGTATGGCCGAAATCGCCACGACTGTGCTGCATAACGTTGGCAACGTCCTCAACAGCGTGAACGTATCGGCAGAACTGGTCGGAAGCCAGATGCGTACCTCCAAAGCCCAGGGGCTGGGCAAGGTGGCTCAGTTGATGAACGAACACGTCGATGACCTGAGCACTTTTCTCACCAGCGACCCAAAAGGAAAGATGCTGCCCGGCTACCTGCTCAAGCTGGCGGAGGTGGTGAAGGCGGAGCAACAGGGCATCATCGAAGAACTCGAGCGACTGACCAAGGGTGTTGACCACATCAAAAGCATTGTCGCCGCCCAGCAGTCCTATGCCGTGGCCGTCAGTGTCGTGGAAACAGTGCCGGTTCCCGAGTTAATCGATGATGCCCTGCGCATGAGTGCCGGATCACTGGCGCGTCAGGCCGTGACGGTGATCAAGGAGGTTGCCGACTTGCCCCTGCTGTCGCTCGACCGGCACCGGGTGCTGCTGATTCTGGTGAACCTGATCAGCAACGCCAGGCAGGCGTTGGACGGTGTGGTTGATCGCAGCCCGTGCATCACGCTCCACGCCTCCCTTGTTGACGGATCAGTATTGCGAATTACGGTGGCCGACAACGGCAATGGGATTGCGCCAGAGGACCTGGCGCGTATCTTTTCGCATGGCTTCACTACTCGCAAAGACGGTCACGGTTTCGGCCTGCACAGCTGCGCGCTAGCCGCGCATGAGATGGGTGGGAGCTTGAGCGTGCACAGCGACGGGGTTGGACAGGGCGCAACCTTCACCCTCGATGTGCCGCAGAGTGAACGATGAACACCGAACCGGCACATGGTTCTTCGTTGAACAACTACGCCTCGATATTGGCGGTTCTGGTCTTGAGCTGAGCGATTGAGTTTAGACAGGCGGCAATGGACTGATATAGCCAACAACCTATTGTTATAAAAGTTTTATGGAGCTTGCTGGAACTCCGTTACAGACTATCGGGATCCCCGAAAAACATTTTGACTAGGCTCTAGTACGGTGCTTTCAGCTAAAAAAATAAAGTTATGCCCCCATTTTTGCCCCCCCCATTCGCACCGGGTGTGCGAGCGATCGCGAACGGCGATTTCTGACGGGCTCCAGTATGGCAGTGCCTAGCTTCCAGTGTAATTCCGTTTGGGATTCAGTGTAGGTTGGGGGTTTCTTGGCGCAGACGAGTCTATGATCGTTTGAGATACCGCTTTGATCGGCCACTATCCATAGTGGCCACCGGTGCGAGGGGCCACTGCCCGTGCTCGAACATACGTCTTGGCCCGGGCACAACGCCAATCCGCAAGATGCGCGATCAATGTATGCCGGTGGGCCCAGGGGGCGGCGGCTCGGCTTCCAACAATGGCGCCAGCATGATTGGCGCGGTGCACCAGGCCTGCTGCTGTAGCAGGTCGGTTTCGACCCCCTATGCGATAACTGCGTGGGAAGCACCGGAATTTGTCACCCTGGGCGGCGCCTAGGTGCTCATCCATGAAGTACACACGTTGAGTACGCTTTAGGCTGAGCCGGATGCAATCAAGGCAGCCCACAAAAAATCAAATATGTAGATCTGGTCTTCGTCGATTGCGTGAGCTAGTACGAAACCGCATACGGTCGCCCAGCTAGTTTCCCAAACCGCTGTATATATCTATGATGGGGCACGGTTAATCTCAATTTGTTGCTGTGTTCGGGAGTGCTGGTCGAGGCGGTACCGAAGGATCTTGCTCGCTCTCATAGTCGATGCTCAGAAGGATACTGGTCGGTGAAAATCAGAAAGATAGTGATCAAGAACTTTCGTGGAGTGAAAGAGCTTGAATGGAACCTACCAGCGGCCGATGTCATCTGCCTCATAGGGAAAGGTGACTCGTCCAAGTCCACAATCTTGGAAGCCATCCGCTACACGTTCCACCCCCAATGGAATCTCGCCTTCAGCGATTCTGATTTTTATCAGTGCCGGATTGCTGACTGCATAAACATCGAAATCACGATCGGCAATTTGCATGAGGATTTCTGCGCGCTCAACAAGTACGGTCTGCATCTACGGGGTTGGGATGCGACAACTCGGAAACTTGAGGATGAGCCCGATGACCATCTGGAAAGCGTGTTAACTGTCCGGCTGACGGTCGAGAAGGACTTAGAACCGAAATGGACAGTGGTCTGTGACCGTAATCCAGAGGGTGTCCCTTTCAAGCAGGCCGACAGAACCAAGGTAGGAGTGGGCCTCATCGGTGTATACAGCGAGAGAGAGCTTTCCTGGGCAAACGGAACTGCACTTGCCAAGCTAACCGCAGCACAGAGTTTAAGCGAGCTGTTAGCCAACGCGTCAAGAACCGCCAGAAACTCGTTGGATATTGACCGGCCTGTCACCCTTATAAATTTTGATGCTGCAGCGATCAAATCTCAGGATATTGCGAAGCTGCTTGGTGTTCCCGTATCAGAGGCCTTCAAAGCTCACCTCGACTTGGCTTCCATCAACCTGCGGGTAGGTGGACTTGCCCTGCATGACGGCGAAATACCGCTGCGTCAGTTGGGGCTCGGTTCTCGCCGCATGCTTCAGTGCGGAATCCAAAGGGCGGGGTTGGGCGAAGGCCATATCACTCTGTTCGATGAGCTGGAATTCGGCTTGGAGCCGCACAGAATCACACGTCTCATTAAGCACATCAAGGAAGACAACCGCGGGCAATATTTCCTGACTACGCATTCGCCCATGGTGCTTCGCGAACTCACCGTACAGGACCTTCATATCGTCCACAGCAGAGGCGGGGCGGTTACGATCATCTCCGCTAGTGAGCAGGGACTTGAAGAGCACGAGGTTCAGGGAAAGATTCGCTCGAGCACTGAAGCATTTCTGGCGAAGAAAGTCGTGGTGTGCGAGGGCGCTACCGAAGTCGGCTTCCTGAGAGGTTTTGACGACTACCAGATAGACAACGCAAAGGACCCGTTTTCCTTTCACGGTGTAGCGCTGTTGGACGCAAAGAGTGGGAACAAGGTAAAGGCACTTGCCAAGGCGTTCAAATCACTCTGCTATGACGTATCCGTTTTGGCTGATGCCGACGCGCAAGATCAGTTTTCCATTGCAGATGAAGCTGAACTTCGCAAAATGGGCATTCCGACTTTTGTATGGAGCGAGAATCTTTCACTTGAAGAGCGGGCTTTCCAAGATCTGCCATGGCCCGCGGTGTTGGCAAGCTTGAAGCTTGCTCAAGGTAAGCTGGGATTCCCTGTGCGTGACCAGGTGCTATCCAAATTTGCCGGCCCCTTAGACAAAGATTGTGCCGTGTGGGGGGAAAGTCCTGAGCTGCGTGTTGCTATCGGCGTTGCCGCGAAAAAATCTGGCTGGTTCAAGGACACCACTAGAGGGGATCTATGGTTCAAGGAAATCTGCCCGGCCTTCCAAGATGCCGCCTTCGGCAAAAAGAACCTTGCACTTGAGCTCGGAAAACTTTGGGAGTGGGCCGAGCATGTCTGAAGAGTTGGCGATCAAGCTCAACGACTGCGCTACTAAGGGGTATGTGCTCGCACCTGCGGGGTATGGAAAGACACACCTCATCGCGTTGGCAGTGAAAGCTTCCATTGGCAGACAACTGATCCTCACGCACACCTTTGCCGGGGTGAACTCCATCAAGACGAAGATGACTGACTTAGGTGTTCGCTCGTCTCAATATCAGGTGGATACGATCGCCAGCTGGGCGCTGCGTCTTTGCCTGGCCTATCCCAAAACGTCAGGGTGGAAAATTGAAAACCCGACCAGCAAGCAATGGAACAAGCTCTATGAGTGCTGCTCTTATCTTCTAGCTAAGGGGTTCATTCGGCAGGCCGTGTCGGCCAGCTACGTCGGTGTCTATGTGGACGAGTATCAAGACTGCTCGGACTTACAGCACGCGTTGGTCTGCACTTTGGCTGACTTCCTTCCTAGTCGAATCTTAGGTGACCCCATGCAGGCCATCTTTGACTTTGACGAAGGCAAACCTGTGGACTGGGATGTGAGCGTCTACCCCAAATTTGACTGCCTGGGGCAGCTGGAGACGCCTTGGCGATGGGTAAAGGCGAAAAACCCGGCTCTCGGCGCCTGGCTCAAAGAGGCAAGGCGAAAGATAGAGCTAGGCCAACAGATTGACTTGCTGAGCGAGCGGCCGCCGAGTGTGGTTCGTATTCACACCGCTCCAGAATACCTCGAGACTAAGCAGTATTCGTCGCTCTGTGGATTGCTCAATCATACTGAGAGCGTAATTGCTCTACATGGCGGCGATCAGCAGTCCAAAAACAAAACTCACCGTTTAGCCCGCACCATGGCTGGCCGCTTTTCCTCGATCGAGGAGGTTGAAGGCAAAGACTTGCATTCCTTTCTTAAGAAGCTTGGGGCTGCTAAGACGGTTCAGGTAGGATTTCTCCTGGCAATTGAGTTCGCAAAAAAATGCTTCACTGGTGTCAATGACGCTCTGACTGCGGGCACCAAACGCGGCGAGGTGGCTAATCTTCGCAAAGGTACGAAATACCCCCTGGTGCTGCAGGCAGCGAATGACTACCTGAACAATCCTACGAGCACCCATCTCAAAGCGTTCTTCCTGACTCTGAAGAGCAACCCAGAGACGTCTGCCTATCGTCGTGACCTGCTGTATCGCTTCCTCTGCGTGCTCAAGATGCATGTTGACGGTGAAGGGGAGACGCTTGTTGAGGCCGGCGTCAGGTACCAGCGCGAGATGAGGCATACGGGGCGGCCTATCAGCCACCAAAAGCTCATCGGGACAACGCTGCTGGTTAAGGGCCTTGAATATGACCATGCCGTCATTCTCAATGCAGATGCACTGGACGCGAAGGACTTGTACGTGGCGATGACCCGAGGTTCAAAATCGCTCACCATCATCGGGACATCCAGGCACTTGCCAGCTTAGGCTCATCCTGGCTCAGCAGCGACGTTCTCAAGCGCCTCATCGCCCTGCCGGACGAGTGATTGGAAACCTACTCAATGCTGATCAGGTATTCCGCCTCTTCTCTAGATTGAGTTTCGTGCCAAGTGGATCACGCGTGCGCTACCTCCTCGCATCGCTCCTTTGCTTCATTTCGCCTCGATTGCAGCCTGCTCGCTCTATGCTACTTAACTCGTCCACGGATTCATGGAAAAAAGGGGTAACCACACAGAATTCCTTTCCGTCGATGGCGGGGGACTCTGCAAAATTTCAGCGTTCGAAGGGCGACGATTGGGTTTCTTGGAATATCGTACAGAGGCTAAAACCCTTCCTCTTGGTCATATCAAAATGTGATGATAGGTGGCGCCTTCGTATACTAAGCAGCACAAGCTCGAAGCCCTTTTTCGTGTGAACTATTTACAGTGCGTAGCGTGATGCGGCTAAGGCTAAGTCACTAAGTTAGAGTGAAAATATTTCCATAAAGGATCTGGTGGAGCATTGATGAAATGGGCGAGTTGAAAGAACAAAGCAATCCATTCTCGACAGGGGGTGGTGGGGTCAATTTCGAGACGCGCATTCAAGCCTCCTTCATAATTGCTTTAATTGCTGGCACTCCGGTGCCCTGCATGCCCGCTAGTGCGCGTGTCAAGTCGTTGAGCTTCCAAAGCAAATATAAAACAGTGAATACCGATGATGTTCACGTGGTGGCGGAGGACGATCTACGTCAGTCATACAAGCTTTATATTCAGATCAAGCATGAGGTTACAGTAACTGAAACTGCTGAAACGACATTTTCGGAGGTTATCAGCGCTGCTTGGCAGGACTTCAAAAATCCAACTTTCAATGAGCGTTACGACTCAATTGCGTTAGTGACAGGGCCTCTAGCTAAAGTCGATGTCGCGAATACAATTCCGTTTCTAGAATGGGCTCGTTACTCCGCTGATGCGGAAGAGTTTGCGTTGAAGTCATCGACAGATGGGTTTACGAGCGAGAAGAAAAGGGAGCGGTTGAAAAAATTCAGAACTCAGTTGGATCGAGCTAATAATGACATTGCTCTGAGTGACGATGAGTTCTGGCGGTTTTTGAGGGCGTTCCACCTTGTTTCCTATGACTTAGATCAAACTGGATCTGTGACGGCAGCGCTGCTCGGATCTTTAATCAAACATCACTCCGACCTACCTCCTTCAGCTGTGCTGGCTAAGATAGTCACTGTCGCACAAGAGTTCAATCAGAATGCTGGGACCCTGACTCTCAATAATCTGCCTGTTGATTTGACAAGTCTTTTTAAGCGAGGCGTGAGCGAGTCGCTAGATAAAGACATAGGCAAGCTGCGCGAGAGAAGTAATTATATTTTTGGTGGTATTTCTAGCTCTATTAATGGAATTCACGTATCGCAGCATGCCGCGGTGGAGGAAGTCCGGAACGCTTATAAAGAAGGTGGATTCCTTTTTGTTACTGGTGAGCGAGGCGCTGGAAAGTCAGGGCTTGTAAAGGAATTCGTTAAAACTATCGGCAGTGATACTGCTGTTTTTTACGTGCGCGCGGAAGATTTTGATAAAAGTCATCTTAATGATGTGTTTGCCGGTTTCGGGCTTCAATCGGATTTAAGTCAGTTGGCTGGCCAGTTTGCTTTACTCAAGCAGAAAATTCTGATCATAGAGTCGGCGGAAAAGATTTTGGAGCTGAACAATGCGTCAGCATTTTCTGACTTGCTCAATTACATTGGCGGGCAAGAGGGGTGGGGCATTATTGCTACCGGTCGTGATTACGCATATCAGCAACTAGCATTCAACTATTTGCACTCGCACGGTATTATTTTCAATAGCCTGGCAGTTAAAGGCTTCACTCCAGACCAAGTTGGAAGGGTTTGTGAAAGCGTTCCGTCACTTAAGATTTTGGTCAAAAACAGTTCAAATGCGGCACTTCTTTCTAATCCATTTTTCATTGATCTAGCTGTCCGAGCATTGAAGAATGGTGCTCAATTCGACGCTGGTGAGACGCAATCCGAATTCAGAACAACAATTTGGAATGCGGTAATTGAAAATCAGAGAGATCGCCGTGCCGGCATGCCTTCTCGCAGACGCTCTGCGTTCATCGAGATTGCAAAACAGAGAGCCAAGAAAATGGTTTTCGGCGTGCGTGAACTGGATTTCGATGCTGAGGTTGTTGCGCAGTTAGAATCAGATAATCTGATTACAAGAGATCCGCGTACTTCTTTAATAAGCCCTGCTCATGATGTATTAGAGGATTGGGCGTTAGAAGAATTTATCGAGAGCGAGTACCTGGAGAGTTTGGGTCGCACGACTGAGTTTTTAGCGGCTATTGGAAGTGAGCCTGCTATTAACAGGGGGTTCCGGCTGTGGCTCGGCCAGAAAATGGCGTCCGGATCAGAATTGCAAGATTTTATTGAGAGTATCTTGGAGGGCGAGGACGTCGCTAGTTACTGGAAGGATGAGGTAATTGCTAGCATCCTTCAAAGTGATCAGGTTGAAAAATATTTACAGTTGCTCAAGCACAGCCTTCTGTATGAAAATTCCAGTTTGTTGTTGAGGTTTTACTTCATACTGCGCCTTACATGTCAAATGCCTATTGAAGGTATCAGGGGCGTAGCTGCTAAGGGTGAGGGCTCTGAAGCCACATACTTCCTATGGCTAAAGCCTTTCGGTAACGGCTGGCAGGCGCTAATAAATTTCACATATGCTAATCGTTCGACATTAGGGGAAAGTGCTGGGAAGCATATCATTGAGGTCTTGACCGTTTGGGCTGAAGCCATCAGTATTTGGTCGAAGCTGCCTCCTGAGTCATCGATTGTAGGTGAGCTTTGTCTGCATTTACTGGAGCCGCTTGCCGATAGTTATAAAAAGGAAACTGTACGTAATAAACTGCTGAAAGTTCTTCTGAAAGTATCACCATCGATACCTGAGAAGTTTCAAGCCTTAATGGAACGTGATGTATTCGTTTCTAAGCGTAGAAATGAGCGTCCACGTTACGCTGATGAGCTTGTAAGTTTGGCATTAACGAGCGAGTTGGTCACGACGCTTAGCCGAAATAATCCGGACCTCGTCATACGCCTCTCGATGCATGAATGGATGCGCGTAGAGCCAGATGAAGTTGATCAAATTTTTCGTTCTAGGCCAAAAGGGCGGGAAACTTACGGCCTGGAAGATCCGCGTGGTTACTTCCCAGCCAGTGGCATGAGGGGACCGTTTAGGTCTCTCCTCCAATACCATCCACGCAAGGGATTGGATTTCGTCCTAAATCTCTGCCGAACGTGCGCAAGCAATCATGTAGGCTCTGAGGACTGCCAACCCCATCAGCCAACTGAAGGGCTGCTTGATGAAATGATCGTCGAGACGCATAGCTTGAATACGCAAGACGGTGCGGAAGTTTTGCACTACGCTTCCCCGCATTTGTGGAAAGGCTATCGAGGTCATTCAACTGTGCCTTACCTGCTTCAATGTGCACTCATGGCTTTTGAAAATTGGTTGGTCGATTATGTTGAAAACCCGCCAGCTAAAAACGAATTGGATTGGATTTATGACTATGTCCTGAAATCCAGTAATTCCGTTCTTACAACAGCTGTTCTCGCGTCAGTTGCAATAGGGTTTCCGGAAAAAGTCGGTGTGTCAGCTTACCCGCTATTACGTTGTCCTGGTTTTTATACGCTTGATCTGATGCGAGGTGTACAGGAACAAGGGGGTCGAGAAATTAACTGGTTCGGCACTCAACGTGATGCAATGTCTCGACTCTTCGAGCAAGAGCGAAGCGTAGCCGCTCTACGAACCTGGAGACGCGATACTTTAGAGACTCTGCTGTTTAAGCTTCAGTTGTTAGAAGCTCATCAGTCAGAGGCATACAAAATTGTGGACGAGCTAAAGGTAATCGCTGAGTCAACTAAGAACACAAGCCTACAGTTCATGATTCACCGAGTAAATACGCGCGCTTTAAGGGTTGTAGAGGTTCGGGAGGATAATCGAATCGTTGTTCAACCCAAAGACGAACTTAGCGAAGATCTACAGCAGATCCAGCGAGATCATCAGGAAAAGCACGGTTCAGATTCTTCTATAAATCGCCTATACGTCTGGTCCAAGTCTGTTTACGAAGATCCTGCAAGTAAAAGTATGGCTTTGATAGAGGTCGAACACGCTATTGAGGAAGCCAAGCGTATCCTCAAGTTAATTGTCGAAAATAGCGTTGACAATTTTTATAGTATGGCACTGGGTGCTGTCGCTACCACCGCCGCAGTAGTTGTTCGTGATCATATAGACCAAGTCTCCGCTGATGATATTGATTGGTGTGTGGAGTTAATGAGTGAAATCATCATGCTTCACGCTGATGAGATTGATGGGCACATGGCAGTGGACATAACTGATGCGCATGGTGCTGGTGCCTGCGGTTATGTCATCGCGAAGCTTTTGATTTGTGAGTTAAAACCTGAACAGGTTGAACTGGTTAAATCAAGTATCGTAATAGCTATTACTCACTCTAATGTTCATGTGTGTAGCTCAGCGGCGAAAGGCATTCGAGATTACCTATGGGAAGTAGATCCGATCCTCGCTAACTATTGCATCGGTGGTGCGGTGGAATTTGCGCGATTCGAGGTAGAAACGAGCCATATCAGAAGAAATTCCTATTATGGTGGTCATAGTGATTCGGAGGAGTGGGGCGATCTAGTTTCTCTCTTCAGAAATGATGTGTTGAACGGGAAGTATTGCTTAAGCCTTGACGAGATTTCACGACAGTCTCATTCATTGTGGCGTTTCCATATCCCTATGCTCATGGTGCCGTTCAACAGCGTTGGTGATATGTGCGGTGAGCTTTTCACAAAAATAGTAAATATGGTGTACGAAGATGAAGCGCTTGATCGACGTTCCGATCGTTCGGAGCGGATACATTACGATGTGAAAAAGGTAATCCAGGACTGCGTGTCTGAGCATGTTATAGCTGGTAGGGGCAACGGCTTTTCATCTGTGCTTAGTCTTCTCCTTGAAGGGTGCAGTAAAGCCCCGAGCTTCATTCACATAATTAAGCTTCGATACGACGGGGCCATGGAAAAGTCTGGCAATTATCCGGGGATTTGGGAGTTATGGAATTTGCTTGCGCCAAAGTTGCACGAGATAGCGCTAGTAGATAAAGATGCTCCTTATGTCGGGCATCAGAATGATCTAAATACATTGTTAAGTGGAATGCTATACGGGAGCGGAGTCGGTGAGAGACATCCTGATAGAGTGAAAGCGATCGAGGTAGGGGCTCAATACCTAAAGGATTTCTTTAAGCAATCAGCTGGAAATAGTCTTGTTTACGAGTCTCTATGTACTTTGATTTACGATTTTCACGATCTCTTTTTCAATGAAGGAATCTTTGTGTTGGCCAAGGAGTATAAGAAGAATCGAAAAATTTTAGAGATGCGCGGCAATACGGTGTTTTGCCTTGAGATGTCGCTAGCCAGATTTTTACGAGGCCCCAATCGAACTTTGGGTCGTAAGCTGTATGAGGCCTGCCTTGATTTGCTCACTGGGGTTGTGGAGACAGGTTCGGCAAGGGCCTATTACCTGCGAGAGTCACTCATCAGAACGTATAGAATAGCGCTCTAGAGGACCATCGTCGTCTATAAGCAGAAGATATACACGTTTGATGCAGAACTAATTAAGGTAGAAGTAAAGCAGGTTTCCGGCCTGCTTTGATTTTGTTAATTCAATGAGGCAAAGGGTGATGGGAATTTGCTTTTGTAGCCTTCCGGCAAGACACCGAGGTGGGATTTGAAGGTCCTCAAAAAATGACTTACGTCTTTGGAACCTCAGGCAAAGGCGGCAGCTGAGATCTTCTGAATTGTCATCTTCCGACTCGAATTCAGAAGCGCACCTATCTGAGTGTCTATCCAAAATATAGCGTCCGCATGAAAGCCCGTTCTGAGAAAATATTCGATGAATCGTTCGCTTCGAAGTACCCAGTTCGCTGGTGTAGTGGTCTAATGAAACCGGACACCCATTTAGGCGAGAATGCTCGCCAGAACG
>JAEAMG010000172.1_pt1 | contig 106402 bp, 79 predicted proteins | sample 8958741 | NCBI WGS metagenome assembly JAEAMG01 (sample SAMN16933256, study PRJNA681125) | bioreactor sludge metagenome | isolation source: anaerobic bioreactor treating anionic surfactant - SDBS | place: India: Bengaluru | collected 2019-02-28
CGACCCTCTGCTTGTAAGGCAGATGCTCTGAACCAGCTGAGCTAAACGCCCGAATTTGTATTCGGATTTGTAATACCTTTCTCCAAAAGCGTTGCAAAGATACTGCTTTTTTTGATATTTCAAAATATACAATTCACTTTTTTGAGCTATTTTTTAAACTTTCAGATCAACTATCTTATTAGCAGATCCGAACAAATTCCATTTAATTATTATTCATCCGGATCCGAAGTAAATCAGTACTCAAATAATCCAAATTCGCTTTCAATAAGGAGTTCTTTTTTGTCGGAACGCTCGCAATGTCCAACGATTTGCGCTTCGATACCGAAAGATGCAGCGATTTCAATCACTTTTGCAGCAAACTCCATCGGCAAATAAACCTCGAGTCTGTGCCCCATATTAAATACTTTATACATTTCTTTCCAATCAGTCCCCGATTCTTTCTGAATCAATTTAAAAAGTGGTGGAACGGGAAACATATTATTCTTAATAACTTTAAGATTGTCGATAAAATGAAGGATCTTGGTTTGAGCGCCACCAGAACAATGTACCATTCCATGTATGTTAGGTCTGAGTTCTTCAAGTAGTTTTTTTACAACAGGCGCATAAGTACGGGTAGGCGAAAGCACAAGCTTCCCTGCATCGATACCCAAACCCTGAATCTGATCAGTCAGACGACACGAGCCCGAATAAGCCAATTCCTTTGGAATATCGGGGTTATAGCTTTCAGGATACAAATCGGCAAGATAGCTGGCAAAAACATCATGACGGGCCGAGGTAAGCCCGTTACTACCCATCCCTCCATTGTATTCCTTTTCGTAAGTTGCCCGTCCACTCGACGAAAGCCCTACAATCACATCACCGGGGCTGATATTAGCATTGTCAATTACATCGGAACGCTTCATACGACAAGTTACGGTACTGTCAACAATCACCGTGCGCACCAAATCTCCAACATCAGCAGTTTCGCCACCTGTAGGATAGATATTCACCCCCATTGCGGCCAATTCGTCCACAAGCTCATTTGTTCCGTTTATAATAGCCGAAATAACCTCTCCTGTAATTTTATTTTTATTCCGCCCAATCGTGGACGACAGTAGAATGTTATCTGTAGCTCCCACACACAACAAATCGTCAATATTCATAATGAGTGCATCCTGGGCAATACCCTTCCAAACCGACAAGTCCCCTGTCTCTCGCCAGTAGACATAGGCCAGCGCTGATTTCGTACCTGCTCCATCGGCATGCATAATGTTACAGTACTCTGGGTCGTTAGCAAGAAAATCGGGAATTATTTTACAAAAAGCTTTAGGGAAAAGTCCTTTATCGATATTCTTTATCGCGTTATGAACATCTTCTTTCGATGCTGAAACACCTCGCAGATTGTAGCGTTGATCACTCATTTTGTTGTTTTTGAAAATTTATAAAACTCTTTATATTGACTCATTACAATCACTGTTTATCTTCCTGAATTGGAAATCAGTTCTGCAATTCGTGAATTCAATTTATCTTCTTTATTTAATTTTTCGAGACTTATGTGCATTCTGTAGCACCAAAAGTTTCGTGGATTGCTGGGCACGTTAATACGCTCGGCAAAAGGGTGTTCGAGACATAATTTAGTTTCGAGCGCCATCCAATCCTGCCACGGGAGAATAATCCACATAGCTTCAGATGCCAAATGTTGTTCAATAATTTTTTCGGCAATCCATTGCTCACATTTTTCAGGTGCTGGCCCCTGAAAGCCTAACACCCGGTTATAGAACCGCTGAGTAAGTGTCGGATCCTCCTCCCACCATGCCCTGATTGGATTCATATCGTGCGTAGAGGTTGTGCAAACCGACCGGTAAGGCGCCTCCGAAGGCATCGCAAATTCAGCATTTGGCTTTTTAGGCATTCGCTGAATTTCGAGACTCAAGATTTCAAGCGCATTCATTACATCAGGTACCGAATCGGGCACCATGCCTAAATCCTCACCACAAACCAGCATATTAGTTGCCGAAATCAGAGCAGGTAATTTTTTCATAGCCTGCTGTTTCCAAAACTCATTATGACGATGATAGAAATAATCGACATAAATTTTATCAAGCAATCGCCTTGTTTCATCGTTCAGATCGCGGAAAGTAGCTGAGTTATGCATCGAAATACGGGGATGAAATTTATCCGGCTCACGCAAATCTCTCAAAAATATTACCTCACAATGAAGCATATACAAACCATCCCTAATAAGCACTTCTTTATTTCCGAAGTTATACCCCAGCATTGCAAAGTGTGATTCGATTTTCTTTTGGGTATCAAATTCGGGTTTGAATTTATAATTCTGCCAACCATCGGGCAACAAGTACTCGCGAATTACATCGTCGGTATACTTTCCGAAAATGGCATAAAGCACATGTTCCCTCATATAAGGCTTCAGGTAGCGATTTTCGTCCCACCACAAACCACGGGACTCAAGTTCTACTTTCGAAAATGGCAAGGCAGGATTGAAACTACCGGTCAATCCCCAGACATCATTTACAGGAATTTCCCAAATTCTAAAGAATCCAAGAATGTGATCAATGCGATAAGCATCGAAATATTCCGCTAATTTTTGAAAACGTTTTCGCCACCACTGATAACCATCCTTTGCCATCAACTCCCAGTTATAAGTAGGGAAACCCCAGTTCTGGCCTGTTGCCGAAAAGTCGTCAGGCGGAGCTCCGGCCTGTACATTCGAATTGAAAAGCTCAGGATCGACCCAGGCATCAACACTGCGGGGACTTACCCCAATAGGGATATCACCTTTTATTGCAATACCGTTGGCGCGGGCATATTCATGCACCTCGGACAACTGAAGGTGTAAATGATATTGAAGAAAATAGTAAATGGCAATTTCATCAAAACAGTCGGAGGCAGGATCAGTCAACACCTTTATTTCAGTCGCATTATACCTACTATAAACAGGCCATTTCCCAAACTCAGGCGTTTTATACAAATCGCGCAAATACGAAAAGGCTGCATAAGGCACCAACCATTGCTGATTTGACTCGAAAAATGCTTTAAACCCGGCCGATTCGAACACTGTTTTACGTTCGATAGGATAAACTTCTTTGAAATACTCCCACTTAACATTCATCACGTTTTGATAATCGGAGAATGTTTTTGCATTTAGTTCTGCTTTTCGGGCTTCATAGTAGGCTTTTCTTTCTTTATCTTTTATTTTACCTACCTTTTCGAGATGCAAATACACCGGATGCAGGGCATAAACCGACACTGCATTATAAGGATACGAATCGTAATTGGTATGATAAAGAATTGTATCGTTGATAGGAAGGGTTTGAATAATTTGCTGACCTGTTTTTTTGGCCCAGTCGATCATCAATTTTAAATCATCAAATTCGCCAATACCAAAACCTTTCTTGCTCCTCAGCGAGAAAACAGGAATTGCCACTCCGGCACCTTTCCAGGAGGGAATTGTACGTAAAAAATGCTCATCGTTCACCATTGTAAGCATTTGCGGATCAGCCTCTTTCAGCACGCGGTTAGGACCTCCACCCCAAGCCAGCACCTCATCGGTTTTAGTATCTACAATCAGGTATTTGTATTCAAGCGGAAATTTTATATCGTTGGCATCGAGCATTATACTCCAGAACGGAAATTCAGATTCATCGAGTCTTACCTTTTTTGACACATCCCAATTCCCGATGACGTGTTGATTTCCTACGATAGCAAAATGGCGATCGGGTTCCATCTGCGAACAATTCAATCGGAGTTGAATACTTCCGTTGGAAGCGAAAATTGGCTTTTCGACCGGCAATCGTTTAAAAAAACAATCAGAAAAAATACTTGTCGAGAACGGGCTATCACCATAAGGTCCGCGCCAGTTGTCGAAAACGTAAACTGTTTGCCTGTTTTGGGGCAACTGTAGCATTCTTATACCGCCATACTCGAAACTGCAAGTTTCATCCTGAGCATACAACGCATAGCTGTAGCTAATCACATTCAATTCATCAGGAATTTCGACTAATACCGACCATTCTGACTTTTCGTTACAGCGCATGCCGTAATTCTGTTGTTGTTCTAAGCCGTCGGTTGAAGAAGTCGTGAGCGAGAGCCGTAGTGTTTGCCCCCATTGCGTTTTATAGTGAACCGTGAACCGTATATTCATATAAGTGTCAATTATTACTTTCTACAAACTTAGAAAAATATAAATCAGATCATCCGGAGAAAGCAGATACATGATATAAAAAATCTATGCAAACGATTGAAAAAATAAAACCTTCTCAGCTGTCGGTTGAACTAAGCTAAGAAGGTTTCTGATGAGGTTCGTGGCGGATTCGAACCGCCGTAAACGGTTTTGCAGACCGGCGCCTAGCCACTCGGCCAACGAACCTTATTTTTCGGTCTGCAAAGATAGTATAATTTTGATTTAAACCAAAGCTTTCGGGATAAAAAACCGCGGTACGGACCACCTTTGTGGATTATTGACGCCCCGGCATGCGGCGATTTCCGGGCCAATTACCAATCAATTCCTTTCTGAATGAACGCTCTGCAGCAAAGTAATTAAATATGGTTTCGTCGTTCAATGATTTTTTTAATTTCAAATAATAATTTTTTTGCAATTGTGCTTTTTCGATATCTAGCCCTATGAAGCGCTTGTTGAGCCCTTCGTAATCGGGTTTATTGTTCGATCTTTTTTCATCTCTGAACTTTTTAAAAGCATCTCTCATTTGTTCCGACAATTTCCACAACACTTTTTCGTATTCCATAAAGACAGGCTCAATTTTATCGGCCTGCTGTGGTGTTAGCTTAGCCTGCTCCACCATGTACTCCCATTTACGCGCATGTATATCAGCCACATTTGGATGATTTTTGAAATCCTGAGCCTGTAGTCCCAGGTTCAAAATCAAAAACGCTACTATCAAATATTTCTTCATTATCTTATTTTTTATTAATTTGTCAATTGGCTTCGTCAGACAGATAATAATCAATGATATCATCCTCGTCGACCTGCGAAAGAACATATAATTCGTAATTTTCAGTATTGGCCAACTGCTTGTTTTGATAAACATTATAGGCACCCTTTCCGATAAAAATAACACCCAGCATGATGGCTGCCGCATACATCCATGGCCTCATAAAATGAAATACCGGCACTTGTTTTACGGCTATATGAGCATCCATATTCAGTGCAAATTTTTCAAAATAATCTTCAGGAACTGTAAATGGCAGTTTATTTCCGGCCTGATCAAACGATATGTGTTTTTTGTTTTCCATAACTTACTTTATTGACTAAAATGAATCCAGAAAGTTTAATTTTGTTTTGATTTTTATTTATTTCGAGCATCTATACAATTTAACCATTCTGTTCGAAATACTTCTCAATCTTCTTTACAGCAATGTGATACGAAGCTTTAAGCGCTCCCACCGTTGTTCCGAGTATAGCTTCCATTTCTTCGTAAGTAATATCATCGAAGTATTTCATATTGAACACGAGTCTTTGTTTCTCGGGCAAAGTAAGTATTGCTTTCTGCAACATGAGCTGAACTTCATCTCCATCAAAATAGGTGTCTGACTGAAGGTTCTGCAGCATCATCTTCTCGTCGTCGTCCATCGAAGTATGATTCCTCTGCCGCTTATTGGCCAGAAATGTAAGCGTCTCGTTGGTTGCAATTTTGTAAAACCATGTTGAAATTTGCGAGTCACCTCTGAAACCATCAAGGCCATTCCATGCTTTAATAAAAGTATTTTGCAGCACATCGTTGGCATCGTCGTGCGAAAGCACCATTTTACGAATATGCCAGTACAACCGTTCCTGATACAACCTTACTATTTCAGAGAATGCAGATGCTTTTTTTTGTTCATTTTTAAGCCCAAGCAGCAATTCGGCTTCGGTTCGATTCATAGAAGGCAATTACTAATTTATATTTTTACTTATCTGCACTCACACTAAACAATTATTAAAAAAAATACCTTTTCGTCATTAGACGATTGAAAATCAAAAAGGTTTAATCCTCCATATATTAATTTTCTTTTTTTCTGCCTTTAACATTCTATCGTTTCCCGACAGATCTTTTCTTAATTCTATTTCGGCAAAACCGGCATCGCTCAACAATTGCATTACCTCCTGCCCCCTATCCCGATGAATTTCGAAAAACAATTGCCCGCCGGCCTTTAAATGCATAGCAGCAAACTCTATGATTTTACGATAAAACAACAGTGGATCATTATCGGGAACAAACAAAGCAAGGTGAGGTTCAAAGTTGAGCACATTAGACTGAATTTCAACTTTTTCAGCATTGGGAATATAAGGAGGATTACTTACAATAATATCCCATTCACTGTTCTCAGTCTCGGGCTGCAGAATATCCTGCTGTCTGAAATCAACAGTAACTTTGTTTATTGCCGCGTTTTTCCGGGCCAGTGCTAATGCATCGTTCGAAAGATCATAAGCAGTTACAAAGGCTTTCGGCAGCATACATTTCAAAGAAACAGCAATACAGCCACTTCCTGTACCTATATCTAATATCGAAACTGAATTTGTATTGTTTTGCGATGCGAGAATCCATTCTACCAGCTCTTCGGTTTCGGGACGGGGAATGAGAACAGAGGGATTGACTTTAAAACGCAAGTCCATAAATTCGCATTCGCCAAGTACATATTGGATAGGTGTATAAATTTTAAGCTTTTCGATAAAACTATTCAGCAAATCACGTTGTTCATTAGAAAAATTTGTATATTTGTTTACTATTATTTCCGTGCGCGAATATCCGGTAATGGAAGCAATAAGCAGATAAGTAAAACTACTGATTTCTGTATCCGGATACAAGCCGGCTAATTCTTTTTTAATATGTTCTATTGACTTTTGCATATTACAAAGATAGAAAAAAAGCGTACTAACAACCAAAAGCTATATGGAAAATAAAATGACAGACAATAATAGCAAAACCGCTTTAACAAAACAAACAGCCAGATCGGTAGAAGACTACATGCAACGTTGTTTGTTTTTAGCTCGTCAGGGCGAGAGTCATGTGGCTCCGAACCCGATGGTGGGAGCACTTATTGTTTATAACAATGAAATTATTGGCGAAGGCTATCATCATAAATACGGACAGGCACATGCCGAACCCAATGCTATTAATGCTGTAAAAAACCAGGAACTACTGCAATATTCAACTTTGTATGTAAACCTCGAACCATGTTCGCATTATGGCAAAACGCCTCCCTGCGCCAATTTAATAGTAAATTGTGGAATTAAACGTGTAGTAATAGGAACACTCGACCCCAACCCTAAAGTTTCGGGACGAGGCATCAAAATACTTCAAGCCGCCGGCATCGAAGTCGTTGTGGGCGTGCTCGAAAACGAATGTCGGGAATTAAACAAGCGCTTCTTCACTTTTCAACTGGAAAAAAGACCTTATGTTCTGCTAAAATGGGCTCAGACCCGTGATGGATTTATCGATATCGCAAGAAAAGATAATACCGAAATGCCGCTTCAGATTTCGAACACAATGACCCGACAGCTGACACATAAAATGCGATCCGAGAATCAATCGATAATGGTGAGTACCAACACTGTATTGCTCGACAACCCAACACTTACGGTCAGAAACTGGGCCGGAAAGAATCCGATCAGAATAGCAATAGACAGAACACTCAAAGTTCCGAGTCATTACAATATACTGGACGCTAAAGTACAAACCATTCTGTTTACCGAAACCGAAAATAACAGCCAACCAAACGTCGAATACATAAAAATTAATTTCGACGAAAACAGTCTGCAGTCTATTTTAAACGAATTATTTAAACGCAATATCAGTTCTGTACTAGTGGAAGGCGGTGCACAGCTACTTCAGAACTTTATAAATGAGGGGCTGTGGGATGAAGCTAATATCGAGGTTTCAGAACAAATGATAAACGAAGGCGTTCCAGCTCCAACCATCAACTGTCAACCCTGTAAAACAGCAATTTTCCATCGGCATTTATGGCTGAACTACCAGAATAATAACAAAAAGTTTGTGTAACAATGGATCGTCTTTTAACAATTATATTCATTGCGCTTTATGCCTATACGCTTGTTTCAACAATATCTGTGTTGTTGCTCGAAAACCGTAACCCTACAAAATCCTTGTCCTGGGTACTTGTTTTATTGTTTCTTCCTATTATCGGATTAATTTTCTATCTGATTTTCGGACAAAATTTAAGAAAGCAGAAAATAATTTCGAAAAAGAGCATCCGTAATCCTGCCAATCGACTCAAACATCCGTTCGACATCAGCAAAGTTGACGAAAACATCATTGACAATAATCAATTGAACCTCATCAAATTACTTTACAAAAATAGCGACGCTACTGCTTACACCAACAATAAAATCGAGATTTTATCGGATGGAAAAAAAACATTCGATGCCATGTTCGATGCCATCCGAAATGCAAAAAACCATATACACGTTGAATTTTTCATTTTCGGAAACGATAAAATTTCTAACGAATTAAGAGAACTGCTGATACAGAAAGCACAGGAAGGCGTAAGAGTAAGAATGATTTATGATTATTGGGGAAGTATTTTTCTCTCAAGAATTTACCTACAGTCTCTGCGCGATGCAGGTGTTTTTATAAAACCTTTTCTGCCACTGAGACTTAGATTCGGAAGAAGTAAAATTAACTATCGTAATCACCGAAAGATACTCATTGTCGACGGCGAAATAGGCTTTACAGGAGGTCTGAACATAGCTGACCGATACCTTTTCGGCAACTCACTCGGCCATTGGCGCGACACATTTGTACGATTCGAGGGACCGGCAGTACACGGACTGCAACAACTTTTTCTCACCGATTGGTACTTCGTAGAACACAAATTGATTGATGACGATAAATATTATCCCACATCACGGAAATTCAGAGAAAATATAGTTCAAATAGTGAGCAGCGGACCCGACACCGATTGGGAAGCCATTATGCAGGGAATTGCATCGGCTATTATGTCGGCAACAAAATATGTTTACATCCATACGCCATACTTCATCCCCAACGATGTGATAGACACCTGTATGCAAATGTCGGCCCTGAGCGGAGTGGATGTACGATTAATGATTCCCGACCGCTCAGATTCGAAACTAACAGATGCCTGCACTTCAAGCTATCTTGGCAAAGTGCTCGAAGCCGGTATCAAAGTTTACAAATACAAAAAAGGATTTTTACACAGCAAAGCCATTGTTATTGACGGCTTTATATCTATTGTAGGCTCGGCCAACCTTGACGAACGCAGTTTTAATCAAAATTTCGAAGTGAATGCCTTCATCTACGATACCAAAACTGCCGAAACGCTTAGCAATCTGTTTGAAAGAGATATGAAAAACTGCTTCGAACTAACGCTTGAGGCATGGACCAACCGCAAACGCCGACAAAAACTGAAAGAATCATGGGCACGACTTTTCAGTCCGTTAATGTAACTTTCGGCCAAAATAACAATTTTGCATTTTAAAAACCCGTCCAAAATCTTGGGAGAATAATTTTTTTTGATTACTTTTGTGTCTCCAAAAAAATTAGCGGGATGTAGCTCAGCCCGGTTTAGAGTACTGGTCTGGGGGACCAGTGGTCGCAAGTTCGAATCTTGTCATCCCGACTGCTAATAAATAAAGGCTTACAAATTGTAAGCCTTTATTTGTTTTTTATCAGGTTTGCTTCAACAGCTTTCCGCAGTAAAAAATTCAACAGCAGATCACGCACACGGTCAATCTACCACCACTTTCACCACCTCATTGCCGCAACGCACAATGTATACTCCCTGCTGCATTACGTCAAACTCAGTGTTTTGTATCGCCGGCACCGAATATAAAATACGACCCGTAACATCAAAAACTGTCACTGGCATTGCTTGTTTGTTTTCTACTTTAATGATTCCTCCCGCAGCATATACCTTACTCTGTGCGTCATCAACTAAAGGTGGATCCAATTGCGTTTGAGTACACTGACCATCAATAGTTACATTTCGCACTTCCCAGGTAGCCGCCACAGTTTCGTTGGACTGATATTTAAAAGCAAACCTTATATTTTGCTTCATCAAGTCAGTAGGAATCGTTATATCTCCTGAATTTACAAAAGTCCAGTCATTACCCGCCGGCATAGTGGGGATAGTAAGTTTTGTCCAGTTGGCAGTGCCTGGCAGGCCACTGCTGTAACCGTCAGTGACCCAAAGTGAATAGTTGACCATATTATCACCCGACGAGCCGGCATAGTTCAGCGCATGTTCAAAACGAAGAGTGGCAGCGCTGCTTTCCGACAAATCCAAAGCCGGCGAAATAAGCCAGTCTTCGTTAGGATTAGCGACGCTGTTTTGATATCCCGAAATTACTGCGCCATATTGAGCACGCCAACCCCATGTCTGAGTTCCCTGTACGCTTTGCTGCGTGAAACCACCAAGACTCTGACCAAATGTTTCAGAAAAACTAAAATTCTGACAACCAGCCGGCGCATCTCCAAAGCTAAACGTGGCACTGATAGGGTAATGATCGGAAGTAGTCGACATAAAGTTCGGTACCACCTGCGCAGCGGTAGTTTCGCGGAGCACCGTATTTGTGTAGTTATCGAATAGTTCGTTGGAGATAATAATATTGTCGATCACAGGACTATTGTAGTAAGGATCCCACAAACTGCCGGTAAGCCCTTTGTAGTTTTGGGTGTCGTCCACAAAATTTTTGTAGGGCGATTCGGCAGGTGAGCAACTACCACACTGTGTACCCGATAGATAATCATTAAAATCGCCAAGCAAAATTACATTTTTTGTATTATAACTGTTTCCATCCAGCAAAGTTTTAAAACTCAAAGATGCAGCTTTGCGACGTGCATAACTCCCCTCGTCGCCCATAGCTTTGGCATGAATATTTATAAGTGCCACCGGAACAGTGCCGCTGCCAACTACAAAATTCAGATTATAAAGTGCCGGATACCTACCACCTGACCAGTTGTAAGAAGTACCTGCATTACTCATAAGTGAAGCGCTTACGAACTGTACTTTCGATTTTTTATAAATAACACCCTGATTTTGACTGCAATTGTCGGCCGACCATGGAATAATACTTCCACCCCATTCGCTACCAAGCCGCCTCACCAAAGTATCGATAGTGCTGTAGGTGCTACTGGTACCCACTTCCTGTAAAGCTACCACATCCGCATCAAGCGCTTTGATCACCTTAGCCACATTGTTCACCTGAAGCTGTTCATCCGTTGGTCCAATGGTGCTGCAAGTCAACCATTCGGTATTCCAGGTCACAATTTTAAACCTGCTGTTTTGTGCATTTGTAAAAGCCACCATCGCAAAAATCATCAGTAGCGTACATCCTATTCTATTCATTGATCCAGATATTAATAAATTATTGGTCCTTAGCGCCCGTACAGCAAAACTGCGCAGATCGGAGGGGGCGCAAAAGTACAAATAATATTTGTGTAATCATGCAAAAGACAGCTGTAATCTTTTCTATTGCAGAAAGAACTATACAATTAAGTAATACTTCCGAAAGTTTTTACGTCAACTGCTTTTTTAGCGCTAATTGGTTTCGAAACCTGCAAATGGACAACACAAGATGGAACGGAGGCAGACAATAAGCAGATGCCCGAACTATCGTCGCCCACCGAAGGAGCTTATTATTCGTGAGAAATGACTTCTGCAACCGGCTGCACAGGGTTATAGCTCCCTTTGGGTTGAGACATGAGCTATTTTCTCAGATCTCTTTTATTATCGACAAAATCTATCGCCTTATAGAAAAAATCTTTCCAACATTCGTTTAAATTGTGTTGTTTATCATTCAGAATTAACAAAACAGAAACAAATAAAAAACAAAATTGAATATGAAACAAGTAAAATTGATAGCCCTGCTTTTGATTGCAGGTACGTTAGCAGCATTTGCACAAAAGATTGACGTAAACCCTTCGGATGCTGTTGTTAAATGGACAGGCAACAAGATTGGTGGTGCACACAATGGTGAAATAAAAGTAAAGAGCGGTACACTCGAACTTAAATCCGGGAATATCGTAAAAGGAAGTGTGGTTATTGATATGAATTCGATTACCTGCAATGATATTGAAAACGAATCAGTCAACAAAAAACTTGTGGGTCACCTTAAATCCGACGATTTTTTTGGTGTAGAGAAATTTCCTACAGCTACATTCACTGTAACAAAAGCCGCTAAATTCAGTAATGGCAAAGCTAACGTATCGGGAAACATAACCATCAAGGGCAAAACAGAACCTGTAAATTTTGTAGTGACAAAGCAAAACAATGTGTACAAAACACAGTTGAAAGTGGATCGTTCGAAATTCGACGTACGCTACGGTTCTAACTCATTCTTCGATAACCTCGGCGACAAAGCCATTGACAATATCTTTATCCTTGACATTCAGCTCACTGCTAAATAAAATACAGCAAAGCCTACAAAACAAAGTGGTGGTTTCACAAACAGGTGAAATTGCCACTTTTTTGTTGCTGAATTTTCCTTACACCACACTTATAATTTTGGCACAGCAGGCATATTTCACCGGCTCTATTTTGCAACCACAGTTGTGTTTCCAAACTCAATACCTACCGACCCCAAAGCTGTTAGCTGCTCTGCGTCTTCTATCGAAATATTAAAATCAAACTGAAGCGTATGTGTTTGTGCCGGCGAACTAAAGCCTACAAATAACAATACAATTGGGCAGCTCCATCGTACAAGAAAAAGACATATATTTCTCAACCATTCACTAAATAACGCGCTGGCTATTGTTTGCATCCTCAAAAACCAGGAAGATCCCCTCCTGCCGGATATCTTGAGCAAATTCATAAAACTTTACGGGCTTCTACTGTTGGTGAGCCTGCCGAACCTTAGTTCATTTATGTAGCTATCCGGAAGGACAGGCCAACTAACAAACGATCAAAAGGTCTTCGACGTTTTGATCGTTTGCATTTCATTATCAGAGTGTGGTTTGCATTGCCCTGATTTCTGCTTTTTGGCAGCCGGGAAATCCATTCTCAATGAGTTTGTTCAGGTCGTCGATGTTTTTATAGTTATCCCGTCGGCCACAAAAATACATTTCGGCGAGCGGATATTTTTCAATGACTTTCGAAAGCAGCACCTTCAGCGAAGGCACTTCGCTGAGTGCTGCATATTCTTCGTAAGTATAACTTGTGAACGTCACATTCACTCCTATCCCTCTGTTGTCGAGCCAATAGCCATTGGCGAGTTGCACCGGAAGTGCAGGTTTTCCGTTGTATAACAGGTCGGGTGGAGCAGGATAAGAGACTATTTGTGTACGATCGGCGTTCATTATTACCGGGACAAAGTTACTGAAATCGCGGATCGTTTTATAAATTATTGTTTGTTCCACTGCCGCAGCTGTCATATCGTTGTTTTTTTCTGTTACATTTTTAGCCGGCTTACAGGAAAACATAAGAGCTGTTATAAATAAGGAGCCAAGAACTTTTTTCATTTTCAGTATTATTATTGAAATTAATTATTGTTTTACGAACCGAAGTGCATCAACTCCGCTTGCAGTATGAATTCTGATAATATAACTCCCTGCTTTCAGGTCAGAAACATTGATTTGTGTCTCCTGCTCGTTGTCGAAACTGTGGCTCAATAAAAGTTGCCCGGTAATATTGTAAATGCCGACAGCTGTCATTCGTTGTCCTGACCGCACATGTAGGAGGTCTTTCACCGGCACAGGATAAATGCTGATGTCCGTTTTAGCTTCTATTTTTTCTACCCCTGTGTAATCGTTTACAAGGGTGAAGTTCAACTGGGAGTTTTCGTTAGGACCTACTCTCGCCCAACTATCTGTAACCGGATTTCTGTAATACAAAGCCAACTTGTATTCACCGGGTTCCAAGTTGATAGCGCCGCCAAAGCGAATTGTTTGGGTTTCGTTATTATCAATTACCACATCCTGATTTCCGATATATGTGAGTGAGCTACCACCAGTTGTAGCGAAAACAAAAGCGATCATTTTATTGTCGAAATAAGCCCCTGCATTTTTAATAGTAGCAGTCATCACATCGTAACTTTTGTTCACCCGGTTGTTGTTGGCAAAGCTTATCTTGCTGGTGAGCGACAAGGCTACTGTTCCGGTGGGAGCAGCTTTTACCTGAACAGTTTGCACATCTCCAAACGCATACAACGACTCTACCCCATTGGGATTGTTGTCGGGATCGTACATGGCAGTAAGTTTATACTCACCTGGCGCAAGGTTAATGACACCGTTGAAGTTCAGTTCGCGGGTTTCAGTATTGGCCAGATTTACATTTTCGGTACGGATAAACTGAGATACCGAACCGTCAGTAACCGACTGAAGAGCAACACCTATCAGAGAGTTATATTCTTTTCCATTATTCTTTATTTTCAGCGTAATACGCCCTGTTTTTGTTTCATAAAGATTGCCTGTTACTGTCATCGATTCGAGGTTTAGCTGCGGTTTTTCGCCGGTTGGCGTACCGAAATAAACTTTCGAGCTGCTTACTCTTACATTCAGAAAAGAAGGTTTCCCTACTTGCGAGCGCATTTTCTGCCATTGGCTGTCAGTTGATTTTTTATAAATCGTATACAATCTATATTGACCCTCCTGCACATTGGCAGACAAGCCATTGAGCGTAAACGTACGAGAACTCCATCCATAGCCTGCTTTAAGTTCCGACACCTCAGATTTTGTAAGTAAGCTTACAAATTCATTGTTAACATCATAAAGGCCAATACCTATTTGTCCGGTAAAAACATTAACACCATAATTATATACTCCCTTCACCCCAAAGCTCATGCTAGCGTTACGCAAAAGTGAATCGGCAGGATAAGAAATGGTGTCGTTCATATGAATTTGATGTATGAACTGAGTGCCTGTAGTTGGTTTTTGCAATCCCACAACAATGCTCTGGCCTCCGTTGTAACCAGCTGAACTACCGCCAATGCCCTGATCGGAAGGGTCGAGTGCAGAAATCTGAAAATATCCATCCGACGAGCCTCCCCATCCCCAATTAAAGTGAAAAAGCCCATTCGCATCATAACCATCGCACACAAACTGATGTCCGGCAGTCTGCGACGAACCTGCATACAACAATGGTCGACCTGCATTTAACTCTGTCTTTATCAAGCTAACCCATTCCTCTCGACTGTAGTAGTTTCGGGAATAAAATTCGAGATTCTGATCGTATTTAAAATATTTACGCATAGCCTCAGCCATGGTCTTAGAAGACGCACCGCTCGACAAATCGTAATTCATACTCACAGCCACTCCGCAATTGTACATAAGCGTGGCCACTGCATTTTTCTGAACAGCTGTGCTTGCGCTGTTGTAGGTATTTGTCATGTTGGCCCAGTCGAAAGTTACCGTCGAAAAATCGGAAGACAACGGAAAGTTATGAGTGAAGGATGTGTAACTATTTGATTCTTTTCCTGTTGTTGGATAATTATAGTATTTCATTACCTGAGCCATAGCAGTAGCTACACAGCCTGTCACTGTTCGTTTTCCGGAACTTGTGATGACGGGACAAAGCTCATTATAAGGTTCGCCCTGATTCCACTTAATACCGCCAAGCATTGGAGCGATTGATGTTGCAAAATCGGTTTGCTGCGATTGTATGTTGTTGATTTTTTTTGAAAACGTTCTCGTTGCACTGTTTGTGGCTTCACTTTTCAACAATTGAAGTTCAGCCTCGTAAAAGCTCAGCCAATCTTTCATATTGTCGGGGATATTTTCAGGGTCGAAATTGTTCGTGTCGGAGTAACCAAGTATTTCTCGTGCGCGATCGTCGCCCGAAACAATCACAAAGCCATTGTCTCCATCCTTTGAAAACACATCAACAAATGTCACCCTTGCTTTGGACTAAGAAATGAAAAATCAGAGACGAAACGACAACTTTTTACAAAAAATATTGCCTGAATTTTGCTGCTCAGGAAGCCCCTGTTTCGATGTTTGATTCGTTCAACATTTAGGCAGTGGACAAAAATGATGAATTATTTTCTTCGGTCCCTTCTATTTTGAATTAAAATTAAATTCATTCAGCAATAAATGTTCAACAATTGCAGGAAAGTGATTTTGAGCCTGATATTCAAACCAAAGCCTGTTGGTGTTTTTGTGCTGCATTTTTTTTCGACCCATTAAAGACTGTATTTAGCCACCTTCATCTATATTTATCCTCCATCAATATACTTTTGTCCACCCTCTACGTATTATTTGTATTTATCTTTGCAGTGTTAATCTTTGAGTCCACGGCAATAAGTAAATGCTGTGGCAATTTTAAAGTTGATAATTGTTACTGATAATTAACTAAATTAAATTTAATTTTATGAAAACACCCAAATTAATGAAGCGCGCTTTGTACGTATCAATTTTGGCAGTATTTGGCTTAGTCGGCTGCGAGGGATTGGATCTTTATTCAATCGATGCACCCTCTGATCTGCAGAGCAGGATTGATTCGATAGCTGCGGCAAAACCAAGTACAGGCGACACCACTTACATCAACATCACAACAGCCATAGTAGGAGCTGAAGACAACAGTGCCGCCTGGTGGACTGCATTTTCCGACTATTTCTCCATTCCGACCAACAAACTCTTACATTTGGAGTTTATCAACCATTCTTCAGGCGCAGGTAACTGGAACAACTGGAACCTTGCCATTACCAATGAGATAACAGATCGTGCTGCTGCCGGTTACAAAGAGTACTTTGTGCTCCGTTCGGATGCCTACGGTTGGGGTGGCACAATGGCAGCCGAAGGATATGCCTATGACGGAAAAATGATTGTTCAAAACTATCCCGACACCGATGGAGATGGCGATATATGGAACGACTTCCGCACTACAATGCAAGGTGCCAAAGTCACAATTGAGGTAGACCATTCCGCTACTGGTAATGTATATGTAACAGCCACGGCTGTAGGCAAAAATGGGACTACTCTAGTAGAGACCTACCAGCAACCGGTTTCTGCTGTGGCCGACATAGTAGCTTTCATAGTTGCCGACGGTAGCCATTTCGAAATGAAAAAAGCATACCTTATTCCATCAAAAGTAACTGTAGTCAAAGATGTGGATCCGGTTTCGATTGCTGTTACAGGAGCTCCTGCTTTTGTTGAATTAGGAAATGAAAACTTCTGGGGCGATGCAACAGCCACTGTTACCTTTGCTGATGGTTCTTCCGCCCAGGTTGATTCTACAGATATATCATTCACTGTGATTCCCGACATGAAAACCCTCGGAGTAAAAACAGTGATTGTAGCTTATAACAAAACCAAGCAGGGTGCCTACTGTAAAGCCATATCGACTTTCTACAAGCTGGAGGTAACCAACCCTGTTGTAAGTCTGGAAATTACAACGCTCCCATTCATAACTACCTACCACTACTACAACAGTGACCCGATTCTATTCAACAAAACAGGATTGGTCGTTACAGGCACCTATTCCGATGGCACAAAGGGAGTGATACCGAACGCAACGCTTCAGTTTGGCAAGATTCCAGCGGTCTCAGGGACTCAATCTGTCTTAATCTCTTATGTAGGAGCAACAAAAACAGTGACTACCACCTGCCCGTTGACGCTTGTTAAAGGTATAGCACAGGTAGGTTTAACCGACATGACAACTGCCTGGTGGTCGGCATTCTCCGACGACTACAATGTTGCATCAGGCACGAGCAAAACAATTACTTTGTACTGCTACTCCGACAATGCAGCCAACTATCACAGTCCCTGTACAATTCTACGCAAAGCCGATAAGACTGAAAACGCAGTAGTTCGTATGGATAGCTTCGGTTGGGGCAACGGCTATGGTACAGCCACCCTTACATCCGACTGGAATTGGGATAATTTCTCATCGAGCATAAGTGGTTCTAAGGTAGTCATCACAGTTACAAACAATGGTAACAATACTGCTGATATACTTTATAATGTGACTTACATCAATGGCGAAACGCATTTCCAAAAATATGCAGGTGTAACGGTAGACAGTTCTGATTTGAATTGTGCACTCGTAACAGAAGGATCTTATCTCGTAATTATAAAATAACAAAATAAACATATACATTATGAAGTATTCATATTTCATTCTATTGGGATTGCTGGCACTAACACCGGCAACATATGCAGAGGGCAACAACAACCTTGCTCAAACAACAATGATTCAGACTGGCAATATAATAGTAAAAGGTAAAATCGTTGACGAAAGAAAAGAACCGCTTCCGGGCGCTACCATCCAACAAAAAGGCACATCCAATGGTGTCATTACCGACATCGATGGTAACTTCTCAATTTCTGCCTCTTCTGACGCTACGCTTACAGTCTCCTTTATCGGCTTCAGAAGTGTTGAAATACCCGTTGGAGGAAGAACAGCACTCGGCAATATCACGCTGATTTCGGAAATAAAAGAACTTGATCAATTAGTTGTTATAGGTTATGGTTCGCAGCGCAAAGTTGACCTTACAGGTTCAGTTGCAGTTGTCAACACAGAAGAAATGAAGAAAGTATCCAATTCAAACATATCGACAATGCTCGAAGGTAAAGTAGCAGGCGTTCAGATTACATCCGACGGACAGCCCGGAGCCGACCCTACAGTACGTATTCGTGGTATCGGTTCGTTCGGTAGCACTGCTCCTCTCTACGTTATCGATGGAGTGCCAATGGGAACAACAATACGCGACTTTTCGCCCAACGATATCGAAACCCTTCAGGTACTTAAGGATGCATCGGCTGCCGCCATCTACGGTTCGCGTGCAGCCAACGGCGTGATTATCATCACCACCAAACAGGGTAAGAAAAACGAGGCCATGAGAATCAACTATAGTGGCTACTATGGCATGGATCAGGTACAAAACGGGGTATACAATGTTATGGACGCTTACCAATATGGGGATTATGTAACAATGGCCTACAATAACAGCGGTATGGATGTACCTGCCGGATACAATCCTGCCAGTGCGAAGTACATTGACCCTGCTCAGGTAAATACAAACTGGTTCAACGAAGCGTTCAAAACAGGAATTCGTCAGAACCACAACATCAACATGTCAGGAGGCGGTACCAACAATACTTACAACATCGGTCTCGATTTCTATAGCCAACGGGGAACAATGGTAGGAGCCGGTCCAAATTTCGACCGCTATACTGCTCGCGTCAACAACACTATGGACGTTAAGTTTGTAAAAATCAAAACAAATATCGTATACAGCCACAGCAATCAGGACAACATGGCGCTCAGTAATGCCAACGAATACGTACAAGGTCTGTACGGAGCACAATACCCTGTTATGGCATCGGCGCTGATTACACCACCAACCATCAAGGCCTACGATCCATCCACCTGGGTACTCGACGATAAGATTTCGGCTGCATCTGAATACAGCTATGACTCTTACGGTTATGGTACTTACTACGACGATGTTCATGGTGACTTACGTGTAACAAACGTACTTCTCACCAATAGCTTGCTCAAAAGAAACTCAACTGTGGACCGTATTGTTGCAGCAGCTTCTGCAACTGTCGACTTCATAGGCATGGTTGGCCACAAAAGCAAGAATCACAAGTTGGATTACAATCTGAATGTATCGTACAGCCGGACTTTTGCTAAAGACTTTACATTTGTGCCCGCATTTATTCAGAGTACAACAAACTATTTGTCGAAAAGCAACGAAAACCTGTCACAGGGCTATCGCAACTACAGTGATGCACTTGTAGAAAACACGATCAATTACGATGGTAAATTCGGACTCCATCACATCAATGCTGTTGTGGGTCAAACATTCGAACGCGAACTCTACCATACACTCACAGGCAAAGGCGTGAACATGCCCGAACCTTATTACCTGCAGGTAAACAATGCAGAGGAAACTGATGCAACCAGCTACGAAAGCGAACACGTGTTGGCATCATACATCGGTCGTATCAATTACGATTTCAATGAAAAATACCTTATTTCGGCAACAGCACGTCGTGATGGTTCAAGTCGTCTGTCCTCAAATGACCGTTGGGACTGGTTTCCATCCATCTCAGGAGGTTGGCGCATGGAACGCGAAGAATTCTTCCCTATAGCCGAATCGAAGATCAATTTATTCAAATTACGTGGTAGCTACGGTGTACTTGGAAACGAGAATATAGGCGAATACCAATACATGGATGTAATGTCGAGAGGTAACTACACCTATAGCTTTGGCAACAACAAGGTGACCGGCTCGGCCATATCGAACTATGTGAACACAGCCATCAGATGGGAAAAGAAAAAAACAATTGATTTTGGTCTTGATCTCGGTATGTTTAGCAATCAATTGGAATTTACTTTCGACTGGTACAAATCTACATCCGAAGACCTTCTTTACAGTGTAGCTGTACCAACAAATGCAGGCGCTACCAACGGAACAGTAACAATGAATGCAGCAACAATGCAAAACTCAGGACTAGAGTTTTTGCTTGCCTATCACAATCATAAAAACCCTGTTAAGTTCGACATTTCGGCCAACTTAAGCACTCTCAACAACAAGGTAATAAAGTTGGGCGTTTCGGGCGAACCCCGTACCGATGGCTACAGCCGTACAGAGGTAGGTCGTGAAGTAGGTGCATTCTATGGTTATGTTTCCGAAGGACTCTTCCAGTCGCAGGAACAAATAGACAACCGCGTCAATGCTGAAGGCGAACACATCAATCAGAACGGAGCACAACCCGGTGATGTTATCTATGCCGACCTCAACCTGGATGGCGAAATCACAAACGAAGACCAACAATTCCTGGGCAGTGGTTTAGCAAAAATCCATTACGGATTGAATGCGCGGGCCGAATGGAAAGGTTTTGAGTTAAGCATCTCTACCTATGGAGCTGCAGGCTTCAAAGCAGTTGACTTTGTTGATGTCACTTTGCACAGCTCTTATGGCGCGCTCAACAAGAGCGTTGACCTGCTGAATGCCTGGACACCGGACAACACAAACACCAATGTGCCCCGCGTAGCCTACAAATCGTCAGGTTCAATCACAAACGATATGTTCAGTCAGCGCTTTATTCAAAATGCATCCTATCTTAAAATTGCCAATATCGAAGTAGGCTATAACTTCCCCGACAGATGGTTTGGCAATTATCTGAATGGCGTTCGCATATTTGCATCGGCTCAAAATCTGGCCACTTTGTCTGAATACAAAGGTTACAACGTAGACTTCTCCGGAGGTACATTTACACCCGGATACAACTATGCTTCGTATCCAACACCACGAACCATTATGTTCGGAGCACATTTCTCATTCTAAAAAAATAATTCAAACAAAAATAGAATATCAATATGAAAAATATAAACAGAATTCTAATAATGTTGGCATTTGTTGGAGGCATGACAGCCTGTAATGACGAACTCGATGTTCAGAACCCTAACAATCAGACCACTTACGAATTTGGCAATACCGAATCAGAACTTCAGGAGGCTGTTATCGCGTGCTACAACCGCATACGCCTCGAAGGCACATTTGCCCGCGTTGGTTACACTTTGGATGCTGTACGTGGCGACGAAGTGTGGAACTCGTCTCAACAGTGGTACCTGGAGTACGACAACCTTAATTCTCCGGGCACAATAGAAATAGGTGACATGTGGCCATGGCGCGACAACTACCATATTGTAAACCGCACCAACTTTGTATTATCGAAAGTAGATGTTGTAAAAATGTCGGAAACTTCTTATAATCAGATTGCCGGACAAGTCCTCTTCCTCAGATCGCTTGCCTATTACAACCTGGCTACCTACTATCAGAATGTTCCGTTAATTACCGACTATGCATCCTATTCGAACATCAACACAATGTATGCAGCCAACAATACGCAGGACGAAGTATTTGATCAGATAGAAGCTGATCTCACAAAAGCAATGCAGCTATTGCCATCGCGCGACAAAGGTGGCGAATGGGCGAAAGGGCGTGCTACATGTGGCGCCGCCGCCGGATACCTGGCTCGCGCACTGATGTTCCGTCATAAATATGCCGAAGCTTATGTTGTACTGAAAGACATTATCGCCGGCAAGTACGGACATTATGAACTTACAGCCGACTATGGTGATAATTTCAGAGAAAATACTGAAAATAATGTTGAGAGCCTTTTCGAAGTTCAATTTCTTGATTTTGGCACAGGGGGCACCGACGAAGAGTGGACTCCGGTAAATATCAGCTCGCAAGCCACTCAGGGTCATGCTGTAGAAAGCAACTACGCTTCGCAGGCATTGGGTAGCTGGGGTGACCTTGCCGGCGCACCATGGCTGTACAACCTGTTCAGAAAAGAAAACAGCACTGATGGCCGTCTTGATCCACGTTTATACTGGACATTGATTACCTACGAAAGTGAATACAGCAGCTATACCGGCGCTAAAACAGCAGCATATCCTAACGGAGATCCCCGCAGCAATACCATTTATAAACAGGATATTACTGCAACTCCTCTATCGAACAACGCTCAGGGCGGTATATCAATTGCTAAATTTACAAATGCGAGAAACAATATCTATAGTTCTATTACAAACGGTTTGCATTGTGGCATCAACCTGCGTCTTATGCGCTACAGCGATGTTTTATTGCGTGCAGCCGAATGCGAAAATGAGCTCCATGGCCCCACTCAGATAGCTATCGATTACATCAACATCGTCCGCCGTCGTGTTGCGCTTAAGGATCTTAAACTTTCCGACTTCCCATCGGCCGATGCGCTTTTCGAACAAATAGCAAACGTTGAACGTCCTAAAGAATTCGGTTGCGAAAACGGACGTGGTATTGACTTACTCCGTTGGGGATTCTTCTACAGTACCGATCGTCTGAATCAATTGGTAGAGCACGGCTATTACAAACTCGATGGTAAAGCTTCCACCGATGAGCTTACAGCCGAAACTGCTTCAGGTTCATCTTTCAAATACTATTACAAAGGACATGAATATTTCCCTATCTATCAATCGACGCTGAATGCTAACCCGAACCTCACGGGCAATTCGGCCAACAAGAATGAAGATAACGGACCTGCTTTCACAGCTAAATGGACGGTTCGTCCTGTTGTAAAATAGAAATTATTCGCCTATATTTGAAACTTCCTTATCAACTATTTTTTATGCTGATAAGGAAGTTTTATTTACCAAAAAATTCAGACACGAAACGGGCATTAAAGTATTTACTATTTTACAATGTACAATTTACTATTTTAATGCGAATCAGGGGTTGAAAATAATTCTATTTTGCTTATTGTAAACTATTTCCCATAGGTATGTATATCCATAGAAAATAGAAAATCATCAAAATCAGTTCCCCGTAGGGGATAAATAAATATAAAACATGAATGTCCTACGGACAATAAAACATTGATGCGTGTCTATTCTATTGATATTGAAGTCCTACGAACTACTTTCAACTCCTGATTTGCATATTTAATAAAGAAAGATAAACAGCAAGAAACACCCATGACCTAACTAAAAATTCAGGACACACAAGGAGATGATTAAAATTTCACTAAACATTCTTTGTCCCTTCTTATTCCCCCTTTAGGGGGCTAGGGGGCAGACATAAATTACAAACACATGAAAATAAAGTATTTACTTATATCTTTGATCGGCATAACTACCTTCTCCTACGTAGGTTGCAAAGACGAAGCGCCGCAGCCGGATGATCCCAAGCCTGACACCCTTGCCAATTTCAGTATTCCATCATACGCCGACGATTATTCATCCATTTCATCGTGGAGCAACCGCAACAAGTGGAACCTTGCCAATGTTCACGACCCATCGGTGGCCTACTACAAAGGCTATTACTATATGTACGGCACCGATGCCTCCTATGGCAATGAGGCTGTAGGACATGGACATTTTCAGGGCAAACGCTCCACCGATCTGGTCAATTGGAATTGGGTAGGCGGACCTTTTTATCAGGCACCTTCCTGGGTAGCCGACTCGCTCAACGCCATTCGTTCGCGCATGGGACTCGTTGCCATTGCCAAGGAAAATATAATGTATGGTTACTGGGCGCCGGTAGTACGCCGCGTCAATGTTGGCGGGCAAGAGCTTTTGCGCATGTACTACAGCATAGTTATCGACAACTATATCAAAACCGGCAAAGCCAACACCACAGCCAACTTTGATGGAAGCTGGACCGAACGCGCCTTCATCGGTATGTGCGAATCGACCGATCCCGCCGGAGCTGTATGGATCGACAAAGGTTTCGTCACCACTTCATCTTCCGATCGCGGCAAAAACTACAGTCGCGCCAGTACAAATGACTGGAGCGCCTATTTTTACTACAACGCTATCGACCCTACCTATATAGTAACGCCCGAGGGAAAACACTACCTGATACATGGTTCGTGGCACAGCGGTTTCGCATTGTTGCAGGTAGATGCAACCACCGGCAAGCCTCTGAAAACACTTGGCGAGCCTTACGCTGCAAGTGCAAGTGAACTAACGGCCCGATATGGTTTGAGAATAGGCACGCGCACAGCTTCGTCGCGCTGGCAGGGCAGCGAAGCTCCCGAAATAATATACAAAGATGGTTATTACTATTTATTTATGGCCTATGATGGTCTGGACGTGCCCTACAACACACGAGTGGTAAGAAGCACCAACATCGAAGGTCCATACCTCGACATCACCGGGCGCAACTTTACAAACGGAAGCGGCGACTCCTACCCTATCGTCACCCATCCTTACAAATTCAACCTTAGCAATGGTTGGGTAGGCATAGCACACTGCTGCATTTTCAAAAAAGAAAACACAAACGAATGGTTCTATATGTCGCAGGGACGATTGCCTGCTAATGTGGGTGGCAACGCCTATTCCAATGCCATTATGATGGGTCATGTACGCCGCATTGTATGGTGTCCGGCCTCTCCCGCCGAGCCCGACAACCTGTGGCCAATAGCATTGCCCGAGCGTTACGCTGCCGTTCCCGATTATGGCGCCATAACCAAGGACTCGCTCACAGGCACATGGGAGCATATCAACCTGAAATACAGCTATGGCGTACAAAACAGCAGCACTGCGCTCACCCTCAAGGCCGACGGCACTATGACAGGAGCGCTAACCGGCAACTGGAGTTATGATGCAACGAAAAAACAACTGAAGCTGGGCAACGTTATTGTATGCGTGGAACGCGAAGTAGACTGGGAAGCCACCCCACGCCGTGTAACATTTGTATATGCAGGAACCGAAAAAAATCTAAACGCTACCTACTGGGGCAAAAAGAAAAAATAACGAGAATGTCAGGGAAAGATCATCCCTCAATAGAAGTTTAGCATTTACAATTGAATAAAACAGGATATCTACAAAGTCTGCCCGACCTTCAATTGGGCAGACTTTGTGTTATTATATCTTGTTTTTTGTGCTTTGGTAGCTGCTAATGTGAGTTCGCGGACGTCTGAGGTGAACCAACGGTCATGACCGAAGGGAATAATTGCAATCACCTCGTAATGTATTATAAGGATTTGTAATCCGAGATACCTACCGCTGCAAAATATTTATTGAGCAAAGATAACTATTTAATCTAATTATTTAACTTAGCGGATTGTAAATACTTATAATACAAGAAACTGGGATTACAAATCCCAGCGACGTGCGCCAACTTTAGTTCATCTAATTACATATCCTGAAGGACATGGGGAATTGGAATAATTCAGGTTTCACCGACCAATCGGCATGAGTGGAAAATTTTCGTTACTTTTGCAACGAAAAAGAATATAAATACAGATCCCTGAAAAACCATGATGCAATATATTAAAAATATGATCGACAGCCTGCTCAACAACTGGGGCGTGTCGCACGAGATCATTATTCATCTGCGATTGCTGATACTGTTAGTCATTCTGATTTTGTTGTCGTTTCTGGCCTTTTGGATTACCAAAAAGGTGGTTATCAACTACATTTACAAAATCATCCGACACACTCCCGTAAAATGGGACGACATTCTGGCCGATCAGCACACCTTCAACGGACTGGCTCATATTATACCCGCAGTAATTGTAAAAGTGGCTGCTCCGGTTGTTTTTTCTGATCATTCTGGCTTTTTGCCTTTCATATATAAACTTACCGACTCCTATTTGGTCATTGTGGGTTTAATACTGATACTTTCGTTTCTGAAAGTCATCGAATTCAGTCTGTCGAAAACAGCAGCATTCCGCGAGAAGCCTATCACCAGTTATTTTCAGCTTATTCGCATCATTTTATATCTGGCTACCGGCATTCTCATACTTTCCATTTTGCTGGCAAAATCGCCTTTGTATTTTCTGAGTGCATTCGGGGCAATGACCGCTATTTTATTACTGATTTTTAAAGATACCATTTTGGGATTGGTGGCAAGCGTGCAAATCTCGTCGAACGACATGGTGCGCGTAGGTGACTGGATTGAAATGCCAAAGTTTAATGCCGACGGCGATGTATTGGCCATAAATCTGAACACTGTAAAAGTGCAGAATTTCGACCGCACTATCACCACTATTCCAACTTACTATTTTATTTCGGATAGTTTTAAGAACTGGCGTGGAATGGTTGAAAGCGGTGGAAGACGCATTAAAAGAGCCATTTACATCAACGCTCAATCCATTCGGTTTGTCGACCCTGACACACGCGAACGTTATAAAAAATTCAATCTGCTGACTGAATATATCAACAAACGTCAGAAGGAAATTGAAGAATACAATGCGAATAACAATATCGACACCTCTATTTTGATTAACGGACGACGAATGACAAATATCGGGGTTTTCAGACATTATGTGGAAAATTACCTTAAAAACCATCCGCGCATAAGCAAAGAAATGACGTTAATGGTAAGACAATTAGCTATTGAAGACAGAGGTGTACCCATCGAAATTTATTGTTTTACAAACACTACAAAATGGACTGAATACGAATCGATACAAGCCGATGTATTCGATCATGTGTTATCAGCAGCGGGCTTTTTCGACCTGGAAATTTTCCAGCAACCCAGCGGAAAAGACATTAGCAATGCCATTGATAATTTAAGGAGATTAGCCGACTAAAAATGTCGGCTTTTTTACTGTCAACAGGCAAATCATTGCTTTATACACAATTTATGTTATTTGCCTAAAATTATTTTTCATATTTGACTTATTGTGGTTGCATTTGCGACATTATTTACATAATTAGTCGAGCCTTAAAAAGCCCTCGTCCCACCGGATATCTTCATTTAATGTAAGAGCTTCGCTGATGTCTGACGGAATTTGCAATTCCGTCGTAATGTATTATAAGGATTTTTAATCCGAAACACTTTCCTTTTTATACAACTACCACTTTTAAAAGTCCTTTCCCTCCTGCATAATCAATCGCCGAGCTATAGCGATAATCTTCAGGCCTGTTTACAATTTCTGCTTTTACCGGGTTATAGTGAATATAATTCAACTTTTGTTCAAAATACTCATTAAGGTATATCCCCTGAGCATCATTACCTTCTTGCCAAAAACGATAATTCTTTATCTTCTTGTCGTTCTTTCCTGAATACTCAAAACGATTCAACATCCATTCCGATCGGCTTTCAGATATTTCTGTCTTAATAGTGGCGATTATTTCCTTACTGGTAAATTTCTTAAAGTCACGCCAAATATCCGAAACTTTAGCCTCTCCTTCACTTCCAACTATGGCGTGTAAATGATTGCTCATTAACACCCACGCATAAATAATTAAACCTTTGTGTTCCTGACAATACTGCAACGATTCTATCACAATATGTTTGTAAATGGGACGTGTAAAAATATCTACCCAATCTACTACTGTATCTGTTACAAAGTATACTTCTCCATTTATTCTATGTTGTATATCCATGGTTAAATATATTTATTGAGCAAAGATAAGTATTTTAATATAATATTTGAACTTAGCGGATTATAAATCCTTATAATACAAGAAGCTGGGATTACAAATCCCAGCAACGTGCGCCAACTTTAGTCATCTAAAGAACATCCGACAGGACAGGCTTATTCTCCCTTTACTGCCACACGATGCAATTCGTGCGGCAGCAGAGGATGCTATAAACGAAGAAACGTTTTAGTGTCTCGTTCCTCAACAACTAAAAGTTTGCACACACTCCAAACTTCAAAACGTCGCAGACTTTTGAATGTTTCTTAAAAAAACGAAGCTATAACCGAAGAAACGTTTTAGAGTCCTCCTTCGTTAGACGACTAAAAGTTTGCACACACTCCAAACTCGTCCCACCCCTCCCCAAAAAAACAACTAAAACCATCCGATCTCAAAAAACAACAGATTAAACCTTTTTTTATGCAGGTCAGGCTTACTTTGCTGCATTATAATCACTTAGGCCATCCACAGCACTTGACTATTGTCATCTTTGTATTTATTTTTGTGGAGTAATTATGTGTAAAAATGTTCCACTATAACATAAACACATACTTAAAACAGGACATTATGATCTATCAATAATTTTTTAACAAAAACTCGGAAATCATGAAAAACATCATTTACTCATTCCTGACATGCCTTTTCATAATCCTTCCAACACAGGCAGCTACCAATTTCAGTGGTGGTAATGGTACAAAGCAAAACCCTTATTTGATTTCCAGCAAAACAGATATGGAAAATTTAGCAATCAACGTAAATAATGCAGATTATTATTTAGGAAGATATTTCTTGTTGACGCAAGATTTGATAGGAATTACAAGAGGAGTTGGAAACGGATTAAGCAATCTACCTTTTAAAGGTACTTTTGATGGTGGTGGACACACCATAGATGTAGATATAAATAATAGCTATTGGGGATACGGAGGTTTATTTGCAATTATTAATAATGCTACTATTAAAAATTTAAGAATAACCGGAAGTATTGTATCCAGGGACTCTTATAGTGGCGGAATTTGCGGGTGGGCTACTTCAAGTACAATCTCCAATTGTATAAATGACGCAGATATTATCTCGGATATTTCCGCTGGTGGAATTTGTGGTTTGGCTCAATCAAGTACAATTATTAACTGTTTGAATACTGGTAATATATACTCCGATGGTAACTCGGGTGGAATTTGTGGAAATACTTATTTATCAGACACAAAAATAAGCAGGTGTATTGCTACAAACAAAATAATAACAGGCTCAACTTTATCCGGAAGAATAATGGGGTCTACAGATGGTACCAATGTGATTGAAGACTGTTATGCAGATACTGACATGGAAGTAAACAGGAAAACTATAAGCAGCCAAAACCCGTCAGACAGAAACGGAAAAGATTTGGAGAAAGCGCCATTTTGCGCTAACAAGCCAACGGTAGTTTTCTCAAAAGAAGCATTTTGTGCCTTGCGCTGGGAAAGGAAGCTTAAGAACTCGGCAGAATGGGAGATGCTAAACTGCACTGACTTTATTTATAAAGAAACGAATCAAACACCTGGCATTTATCAATACAGGGCTTTTTTGCCAAACGAAAGTTATACCGAAATCATAGAAATAGATTATTTAGATGAATTTACTTCAGAGATAACAATAACAGCTTCTGCAAAAATTCTTACAGTTCACGAAAAACTTAGTTTATCGCTCAATATTAGCAATTCTGCTTATCAATATCAGTGGTATAAGAACGGAGTAAAAATTACGAACGCTACAAATTCGACACTGACTGTTGAATCGGTTAGCTTTGAGGATGCCGGGTTATATACCTGCGAAGTAAGTAATCCGTGCAGCAAAGCAGTTTCAAACGCTGTACGTATTGAAGTAAACAGGATAACTCAAACAATAAACTTCCCTGAAATACCGGAAAAAACATTTGGCGACAATAGTTTTGTACTACCTGAAGTAACAGACAAGGGAATGAAAATTTTGTATGAAAGTAATAATACTTCAGTTGCAATAACAAATGGAAATGTGGTAACTATTGCCGGAGCAGGCATAGCTACTATCACAGCAAAACAAAGCGGCAACTCAATATATGAAGAAGCTTTTCCTGTTTCACGCACTTTAACGGTACGAAAAGTCAATCAAACCATTACAATGTCTGATATAGCTGAAAAAACCTACGGTGATTTTGCTTTTACTTTGCCCGGAATAAGTGACAAAGGATTGAGTATTGTTTACAGCAGCTCCAATCCGAACATCATTTCAATAAGTGGAAATACCTTGACAATTTTAAATGCCGGAACTGTTGAAATCACTGCAAGTCAGCCGGGAAATTCAAATGTAAATGCTGCTGTTTCAGTGACGAAAACAATCAAAGTGAATAAAGCCTATGTAAAGATTGAAGTTAAGGATGTCGAAAAAGTGTATGGCGAACCCAATCCGAGTTATTCTGTTTGGTATACCGGTCTTAGAAATAACGAAACCCCCTCCAGTTTCAAAAAAATGCCGACTATAACTACCGCAGTCACAACATTGAGCAACGCAGGAGTTTATGGTATTACGATTGGAGGTGCCGAGTCAGATAAGTACGACTTCAGCTATGTCAATGGAAAATTCACCATTACAAAAGCACCACTCGACATATATGCAATTTGTTATCATATGCCTTATGGCCATACAGTTCCAAAATATAAATTGCATTTTATTGGTATGAAAGGCAATGACACATCTGATAAACTCGATGAATTACCTCTAATAAGCTGTAATATCCCGGAGAATGCTCCATTAGGTGAATATACAATAACATTGTCCAACGGAAAAGACAAAAACTATACATATAATTTACATAAAGGGTATGTATGGGTTGAAATAAATAATGGTTACACCGGAAACATACAGTGGGATTTAACCGATGGAAAGCTCACCCTGTCCGGTTCGGGTGAAATGTTGAATTATATATATGACGAATCTATAAAAATGTATTCAATGCCATGGAAATATTTCAAGAGCTGGATTGATGAAATTTCATTATCAGATGAGATTTCGGTTATTGGCGATTATGCTTTCTTTTTATGTAGTAATGCAACATCCTTTAAACTTCCAGCAAAGTTACAATCAATTGGAAGTTATGTCTTTTACGGTTGTGAAACTTTACAGTCTATCACCCTACCCGCTCAACTAAGATTTATCGATGAATGCGCTTTTATTGGTTGTTCCAGTTTGTCTAAGATATCAATACATAATGCAGAACCACCTGTTCTAAATTTTAATGTTTTTGATGTTGATATTTTAAATTCATGTACATTGGAGGTGCCTATCGGTTCAGGAAATATTTATAAGGCAAATGCTAAATGGGGAATGTTTAAGAATATTGTCGAAGTGAGTTTCTATAATGCGGTTTCAGAAACAAGAGATACAAACATCAAACTTTTTAAATCAGCGAATGGTATTACAATTGATGGTCTGAACGAAGGAGATACAGTACAGATTTTTAACCTGTCAGGGAAACTAATTTATAGCGATCACGTAAACAGCAATAAAAAAACACTACATCTTCCTGCTAAAGGAGTATATATATTAAAAACCGGAAGTGGCTATTATGAGAAATTTATTTTTTAATTAGGAATCATTATTTTGCAGGCATTGAAACATCTGACTCTTTTGATTAATTGAAAGGAGCCAGATGTTTTGTTGCTCAGCCAAACACTACATCAGCCTCAGCTTCTCCTGCACCTGCGCCTGAAAGTTGCGGGAAATGTATAGTTCCTTTTCCTCATCGAAGGGTGGAATCAGACAGCAGGTTTTTCCCTTAATCGAACAGAGGTAATTGATATTGATAATCTGATGGCGGTTGATCTGTAAAAAGGACGACGAAAAAGACAAAACATGTTCGGATTTAATGTTTCTACCCAGTGTTAAATGCCTGCCATTTGCCATTAGGGCACTCCATTGCCGATTTGATTTGGAATAAGTAAAATATCCAACTTCATTTACCCGAAGCATTTGATAGCCGGTAATATCGGCCACCATAAAACTTTGATTGGACGGTAATAGCTCCGACAACGCTTTCTCAAACGAACCTGTAGCTGATATTTGTTCGACGTACTCAAAAAAACGATTCATAATCGTTGCAAACTCTTCGGAGGTGTAGGGTTTGAGCAAATAATCGAAAGCCGACTGTCGGAGTGCATCGAGCCAATATTCTTGGTGTGAAGTATAGAAAACTACTAACATAGACCAACTAATGCGGTGACGTAGCTCCTGTATCAGTTCCACACCACTCATACCGGGTAATTCCACATCCAGAAAAAGCAAATTTGGTTTTTCCCTTAATATCAACCTCATTCCTTCTTTCACTGTCGAAGCCTCTCCTGTCAGCATCACTTCCGGATAGTCGGTGAGCGATTGGCGCAGGTTATGTATACATACCGGTTCGTCGTCAACAACTACTGCTGTGTATTTTTTTTCTGTCATAAATCCTACCCTTTCCGATTTCATTCAAACTTATAATTATCAGGCACATAAATATACACCAGGGTTCCGTTCAATCCTTCTGTTGCACTTTTTATAGTGAATGTCATTTTTTCCCTGTTCACCGCGTTGAGCAGATCAATGGTCTGATAAAGCACTTTAAGTCCGGTGCCGGTACCGGTGAATGTATTTACCTCTCCCGGCTTATAGCCCCGGCCATTGTCTTTCACTACAATGGCAGTTCCTTTCCCTTCTTTTGCTACACTTACCGAAAGAATTTTTTCTGTCGTCAAAGGTCTCAGGGCATGTTTTACGGCATTTTCCACCGGAATTTGGATAATCATGGGGGGAACCATAACAGCATCGGACGCAACCTGCGGATCTATCTGCCATTCCACCCTAAAATCAGGTCCGAGGCTCATTTTTTCCAACCGTATATAAGCTTGCACAAATTCGAGCTCCTGACTAAGCGTAACATGCGTGCTGTCGGTCAACTCCAGGCTTCTCCTCAACATTAATACCAACCCTTCAAGATTCGAGCGGTGTGTGTCATCACCGGTGCTTATCTCCCGATTAAGGACATTAAACATAAAATGTGGTGAAATGCGGTTGCGTATATTGAGCATCCGAAGCCGTGTCATTTGCCCCTGCATTTTTACCCATTGTTGCTCCTTTTGTTTTTTCAAAAAGAGATATTGCATGAATGCCAGCGCCACAATGAGCAGACTAATGATTACCCACATTAAGTTTCGTGTACGGAGTTCCCGTATATCCGATGCCTGTTCGGCTATCTGCATCTCTTTTTTTATCAAGGTAGTATCCTGCGAATATCGCAAATCAATCTCGGCAATGCGCATTTTGGTACGCTCTGATCGAATGGAATCGTCCAGCGCCACGTTGTAAAGCAGATAAGTATATGCTTCACGAAAGTTTCCGGTACGGGCATAGTATTCCTGTATGTATTTATTCCTTAGGTGGATAAAAGTAGGTTCAAGACCTGATTCCAGCTTTCTGTTTTCGTCTTTCAGGTATCTTCGCGCCAGCAGGGGTTTGTCTTCTTTCAATGCCAAGCCCGCTTTTACGGTTTCGACATGATAGAGCAAAGGCAGATCGTTAGTGCCGGAAAAAAAGGCATGAGCTTCGTCCAGGTATCTGTGCGCCGAATCGGGTTGGTTCAGGTGAAAAAATATTTCTCCCATATTGGCATTCAAAAGATTGATATTGAAAAGGTATCCTCCCGGAATTAACAAGGCTTTGCCCTTCCTGTACCACGGCAAAGCCTCCGCATACTCTTCGGCAAAGAAGTAAAAGTTCCCGCGGCTGTTGCAGAAAAAAAACTGTTCGCTCAGCGAGCGCTCATTGTAATGCTTTTCGGCTAAAGAGAAGTAGTGATCAGATAGTTCAAAGTCGCGTAACTCCATGTACAACTGAGCCAGACCCACGTATATAGGGAATTCAAAATGTTCACCCATTCTCAAAGAATCGGTTACAGAAAGGGCTTTTCTGAAATAAAGAGCACTCTGCGCATAATCTCCCTTTCGGGTGTACATGTCGGCAATATTGATGTAGAGGTCGGGCATTTTTTTTGCTTCGCCACTCAAACTATAGCTGTCTAAGGCCTTTTTGTAATAATAAAGGGCCGAATCCTGCTTGCGGATATGAGCGAAACAATTACCAATGCTATTGTACGCCAACGAACGCAGCAAATGTGTCGGTTCGGTGAGTTTTTGCCGGTCGGTAAAGGCAATCACCTGACCGGCTGTGAGTAGAGCAGAATCAATGTTGCCGCCTACAAAACAGATGGAGCTGAGAGTTTGCAAACCCTTATAAAAATCCAGGCTGTCCTTTGTCGTTTTCATGGCAGTCTCCAGTATGCTGCGCGAATAGGCCTGATTGCTGTACACCGAATCCATTACTTTGACTAAAATAGTATCCATCTTTACATTAAGGTCTTTGTCCGTGGTTTTTTTTCCACAAGCAATAACAGAGAAGGAGATAAGCAGATAAATAAATTGTTTCATTTTTATCGTTGAAAACAAGTTATTACTAACAGACACAGAATAACGTAAACCTACAAATGCAAAGTTACAAAATAAAATAAAAAAAGCAAATTTTTCACAAGCCATTCTACAAAACACTGTTTTAAGATGATACTTTTCCTATCATAATTCCGACTGAATCAATAAAGTTTCACTTAGGGATGAACCAAACGAATAACCAAACAAGAGCTTTGTCAATTTCGGACAGGACAGCAGCTACAAAACAGGTCGTATTTCCGGCGCAAGTCTTCCCCGACCCACCGGATAAGCTTATTCAACATACAAAGCTTCGCGAACGTACAAGATGAACCGACGGTCATGACCAAGGGAATAACTGTAACCCTAAACTCTTACCGCTGCAAAATGTATTTATTAGAGCAAAGATACGTATTTCATCTAAATATTTAACTTAGTGGATTGTAAATTACCGACCCGCGCCCATAAGGTATAGAAAAACTCTTTAAAATTTATTACCTTTGCAGCATGTTTTTTTTGAAGTAATAAAATGATTGATAATAATATATTTCACAATAAGAAGGTGGCATTCCACACCCTTGGATGCAAACTGAACTTTGCCGAAACGTCGGCGATAGGGAAAAAGATGGCCGAAGAGGGCTTTACGAAAGTGCGGGCAGGCGAGCAGGCTGACGTATGTGTGATCAACACCTGCTCGGTAACCGACACAGCCGACCACAAATGTCGTCAGGCCATTAACCGCCTCAACCGCCAGCACCCCAATGCCATTATGGTAGTAACAGGTTGCTATGCACAGCTGAAACCCGACGAGATTTCGAAAATTGACGGGGTGGATCTGGTGCTTGGTTCCAACGAAAAGTTCAGCGTCCTAGATTATATCCGCGACATCGACAAAGAGAAACCTGCCGAAGTGCATACAACAAAGGTGAATCAAATCAGAGAATTTAAACCTTCGTGTTCGCGCGACGACCGCACCCGCTATTTCCTGAAAGTGCAGGATGGTTGCGATTATTATTGCACTTACTGCACCATTCCCTTTGCACGTGGCCGCAGCCGTAGCGCATCGGTAGCCGAAACAGTGGAAAGAGCGATGGAGGCCATCAATGCAGGAGCGCGCGAAATAGTACTTACAGGGGTTAACATTGGCGATTTCGGCGTGCATACCAACGAGAACTTTTTCGATCTTGTGAAAGCGCTGGACAATATCGAGCGCGATGTGCGTTTCCGTATTTCGTCGATTGAGCCCAACCTGCTGACCGACGAAATCATCGAATACGTTAAGACCAGCAAACGCATTATGCCCCATTTCCATATTCCGCTGCAATCGGGTACCAACGAAGTGCTTCAGCTTATGAAACGCAAATACAACCGCGAACTCTTTGCCCATAAAGTGCAACTTATCAAGCAATTGATGCCACATGCATTTATTGGCGTGGATGTAATAGTAGGCGTGCGTGGCGAGACTGCCGAACTTTTCGAGGCTTCGTGTCAGTTTATCGATGGGCTTGATATTTCGCAACTGCATGTGTTTACTTACTCCGAACGTGCCGGCACCAAAATGCTGGACATAGAACAAAGCACACCTTTGGCCGAACGCAAAAAACGAAGCGACATATTGCACTTGCTTTCGGACAAAAAAACGAAAGCATTTTACGAAAGTCAACAAGGCAAAAGCTATCCTGTACTGTGGGAAAGCCGGCACAATGGCGAAAACATGGTAGGATTTACAAATAATTATGTAAAAGTAGAACGTCCGTTCGACAAAAATATGGTGAATACAATTCAAACCGTCACCCTTGGCGAATGGAACGAAGAACGATCGGCACTGAAGATGAATTGACAATTGTCAATTGACAATTGAATTACGAATTGTGAATTATGCATTATTAATTATTCATTATTAATTAAATTAAGGTGTTAGCAAAACGCATTATCCCCTGTCTGGACATCAAGGACGGCAAGACAGTAAAAGGAATAAACTTCGAGAACATTACCGATGTGGGCGATCCGGTTGAACTGGGCGCATTGTATGCAAAAATGGGAGCCGACGAACTCGTTTTTCTGGACATAACGGCTACCAACGAAAAGCGTAAAACCCTTTCGGAATTGGTCACCCGCATAGCGAAACATATCAATATTCCCTTTACAGTCGGCGGTGGCATATCGAGCGTGGAAGATGTATCGGTATTGCTGGCTTGCGGTGCCGACAAAATATCGGTGAATACATCGGCTGTACGCAATCCTCAACTTATCAGCGATCTTGCCAGTCAGTTTGGCAGCCAATGTGTGGTACTGGCCATCGACACCAAATGTATTGATGGCGAGTGGTACGTTTTTCTGAACGGCGGACGCATTCCGACCGAGATAAAAACAGTGGATTGGGCCAAACAGGCCGTAGCGCTTGGCGCCGGCGAAATTTTGTTGACATCGATGAACAACGACGGCACTAAGGATGGTTTTGCGCTCGACATTACCCGCGCTGTTTCGGAGGCTGTCAATGTACCCGTTATAGCCAGTGGAGGTGCGGGAACTATGCAGCATTTCGTAGATGTTTTTGCACAGGGAAAGGCAGATGCGGCTTTGGCTGCCAGCATTTTCCACTACAAGGAAATAGGTATCCCCGAGCTGAAAAGCTTCCTGAAGGACAAAGGAGTGGAGGTGAGAATATAAGAGAATTCGAAGATTTGAGAGATTTGAGAATTTGACGATTTGAAAAGCTGGAGTGGTATCAATACATCACTGTCAATGCATAGATAATTATGCCCGTCACTGTGAGTAAAAAGGTAAGAACAGGAATGCGGACAAGGGAGGACTCCATCTGAATATTTAAAACTCCGGGCATGAATTTCGACAATGCAAAGTAGCATACCAAAGCTGCTAAAGTTCCTACAAGCAGTCCTCCTGCGATATCAAAGGGATAATGAACTCCCAGATAAATACGCGAATAGCAATTTATAAGCGACCAGACAACTATCATAACGGTAAAATTCCGCTTCCTTACCAACAAGGCGCTCATCAGGGCAAAGCCGAATGTGTTGGCGGCGTGGGATGATACAAAACCAAATCTCCCGCCGGTATAGCCATTCACCAGATGCACAATACCATTGAGCGAAGGTTCGTGCGAGGGCCGTAAACGTTGTACAGTATTTTTAATAATTCCGGAAGAAATCTGATCGCAAATCACCACACATAAAACAAGGGAAAGTATCAGCCAGAGCGCGTCGAACTTCTTTGTTTTTATCAACACATAAATCACCGAAATATACAAAGGAACCCATACAAGAATCTGAGTGAAAGCATACATAAACCCATCGAAAAAGGAATTATGCATGCCGTTGAAGAACAGTAAAAGCCCGGTATCGAACAAATTTAAAGATTGTATCAGGTCCATGTATTGCGCTTCGTAAGGAATTTTCAGATTTTCTCTATGTGATCGCCCTCTATCCAGCCTACGCTTCCGTTCCCCAGCACTATTTCAGTCCAGTCGTTCAGTTCGCTCTTTACCTTTACCTTTGTACCCTCGTGCAGCTGAAACAGATCTGTTCCGCTCTTGTCGGGCGAACTCTTCACCGACACCGAGCCCACCATAATAACGGCTTCGTTCTGATGCATAAGCTGCGACTTGCGCAAGCCTGAAAAAAACATACCAACAACGGTGAACGCAAGAAAAACAACAGCTATGTAGAATGATGTTTTTCTGAAACTGAGCGTATAGCCGAAAATAAAAAACATAAATCCGGCGATAGTAACGACAAGAGAGATAAGACTTATAACAAACCATTCATTTGAGCTGAGCAGTTTCATCAGAAAATCCATCCAGCGCATCAGGAAAAAAGAAGGCACCTGCACCACATTATCCACCACCTTTTGCTGAGCCATTTCCAGGTTCACGCGGGCTGCCTTATAGTTGGGTTTAATGCGAAGTGCACGTTCGTAATTCAAAATAGAACGACCTGTCTCGTTCATTTTATAATAACTGTTGGCAAGATTGTAATATAATTCAGGCGCTACCTGATCGGTTTTGAGTACCTGTTCGTAAAGTTCGGATGCTGCACTATAATCGCCCTTCGAATACAGATCGTTCGCCTTTTTGATCAAATCGGTCTGAGCAAAAGCCGAACTTACAAGACTGACCAACAAGATACAAATACATATTATTCTATTGCTTTTCATACTGTTACGATTTTTTTATAATGTCCTCTAAATTACTTATAGCTTCAATAGCTTCAGCATACAAATTGCCCATTTCCTGTTGACCCGAATTGGGCGCATACCGTGCAAATTCGCAGGTGTTCAGTATATCGGTAAACTGCTTTATGGCATCAGCATTCACACCTTTTTCCGTTAGCTCGGCTTCTACCCTTTCTTTTGTAAGCGAGGCAGCCGGAATGGCCAGTTTATCGCTCAGGTAGCTCCATACAGCCTTGAGTACTTCTTCGTAGAACTTATCCTTTTTCCCTTCATTCAGGAGCTTTTGAGCCATTTTAAGTCGCTTCTGCGCTTGTTTATTGGCTTTTTTATTTCTTACAAATTCAATGTTCGAATTTTCGAGCGCTTTTCGTTTCAATACAAAGAAAAGAAACAAAGCTACAAGCAGAGGAATAAGGTATAAAATCCAACCTTCGACAGTACCAAAAACAGGTTCGGTTTTCTTTGTTAGTTTGAATGGTTTTGTTTCAATAAACCGGATATCTTTACCCAATTGTTTTACATCCTCTTTGTTGACATAATTACCCGAAACAACACTTTCGCCACCTTCGCCCTTCGATACTTTAAGGTTGTAGACAGGGGTACGCAATGTTTTATATGTTTTTTCCTGTAAATCGAAATAAACAAATTCAGCTGCCGGAATTTCGAAATCACCTGCACTGCGAGGAATAAACAGGTATTCAATTGTTTTAGTCCCCGACACACCCGATAAAGTGGTTTTAAAGTTGTTATTCACCTTAGGGTCGTATATTTCAAAACCTTCGGGCAATTCAATATCAGGGTTTTTAATCAACTTCATGTTTCCGCTACCCGAAATAACGACTTTCAGGGTAACTGCCTCGTTGGCCTTAACCTGCGTAGCCGAAATAGTCGAACTCATCGACAGCTGACCGACAGTACCCGAAAATCCTGCAGGTTTTGCACCCGGAAGCGGATACACCTTTACTTTTACAGCCGGTGCAACAAGGGCTTTATTCACATTGGTGTACGAATCGAAAAAATCATCGAATATACTACGTACCTGCGTTTTGTTTTGTACGCGTATAACAGCCTCGAAACTAGCTTTATCAATTGTTATATCGCCGGTGCGCTGCGGATAGAGCAATACCTGATACAACACTATGGTTCCATAATTCTTCCCGTTAAAGTTTTCGTACGAAAGCTGTTTGTTCTGGCTCTGATCCAGCTCCTGCTTCAGAAAACCATTGAAGTCGGGCATTTTCATATTGTTCATACCTGCCACATCGGCAAGCGTGTACAATTTATAGGTAACTACTACCGGCTCCTGTTCGTAAACACTTGATTTTGAAATATTGGTACGAATAAATATTTTATCATTCGTTATTTTTGCCGTGCTTGCTCCCGACTGAGCCGCCGAACTACCGGCAGCATCACTGCCATCGTCGGGCAATACCTTTATGGATAAACCATTGGATGAATGTTTCTGTCCGTCCACAATTATACTTGCAGGGGGCACCGAATAGGTTCCTGTTTTAAGTCCCTGTAAAGTAAAAGTGTAAGAGATGGAGAGCGATGAGGAGGCTTTGCCGTTGATAACCTGATAACTTGAGCTTCGTGATTCGAACGGACCAGCCAACACTTCAAAGTTTGTAAATTCGGGAACCTTTAGGTCCTTGCCCGTAGCGTTGACGGTATAAACTAATTGAAAGGGTTTGTCAACAATTACTGTAGAGGGTGCACTTGCAGTAAAACGCACAGGTTCCGCAGCACCTGCAGCAAATGCACTAAATAACATTAACGCAATTAATAATATCTTGTTTTTCATATATTTATAAAGCTTACAATGTTTTAACTAATAAAAAAACCCAAACATTAAATCTCAACAATTACCAATCCTTGTCAGCGCTTTTTTTGCCTCTAACCTGTTGCTGTTTTGCCTTGTCTAAAGCATCTTTTTCATCCTGCATCAGGGCATCAAGTATTTGTTGCGCATTCTGCTTTGTCATTTGCGGTTGTTGCGGCTGAGGCTTAGGTTGCTGCTGTTCCTTGTCTTTTTCCTTCTCTTTGTCTTTATCCTTGTCTTTGTCCTTATCTTTATCGTTTTTCTGCTTTTTCAGCAGGGCTTGGGCAAAGGCCAGATTAAAACGGGTATCGTTGTCCTTGGGGTTTGCTTTGAGCGCCATCTTGTAGGCCTCTATGCTCTCTTCAATTTTCTTTTCGGCCAACAGCGAATTGCCTGTATTGTGAAACGATGCTGCAACCTTTACTTTATCGCCGGGTTGCAACGCTGCTGCAATTTTATATTGCTCCAGCGCTTCTTTGTATTTATTTTGTTTGAAAAGTGAATTTCCGAGGTTGTAATTTGCTTCGAACGAAGCCGGATTCTTCTGCAATCCTTTCCGATATTCAACTTCGGCTTCGGTGTACTTTTCTGAATTATAGAATTTATTCCCGGTTCGTACATCAGGACTTTCCTTCTGCGCAAACAGCTGAAAACTTATCAGAATAAACAGTATTATAATATTATATTTCTTCATCTTAATATTTTGTACTAACAATTATCAATCGCCTCTCTGTTCGGTATTTAGATTTTCTTGTCCTTAGCAATCAGTTTATCTTTCAGATTGAAAATTCTCAATCTACTTAATATCTTATTCCGACGACTGAAAACAAATGTATCAATCACCAAAAGCAACAAAGCCAACAGGGCAAAAGACTGGAATTGTTCATTATAATCTGAGAAAGACTGTGTTTTAATGTCCGTTTTAGCAATTTTATCAAGCTCTTTCGAAATCATTTTATAAGCAGTATTTGTATTGTCAGCCCTTACGTAAACCCCTCCACCATCAGTCGCAATGCTTTGGCACATTGCTTCGTTGAGTTTGGATACCACTACATTGCCTTCTTTGTCCTTCCAGAAACTCATTGTTCCATCCACGGGTATCGGCGCCCCATCGGGTTTTCCCATTCCTATCACATGAACAACAATTCCATTTTCGACCGCCAGTTTGGCCGCTCCTATAGCATCGTCCTCGTGGTTTTCGCCATCAGTAATAAGTATAATGGCCCTGCCTGCTTCACTTTTCTCGCCAAACGACTTAATGGCAAGATCGATAGCGCTTCCTATAGCCGTTCCCTGACGAGGCACCAATTTAGGCGAAATCGTAGAAAGAAACATTTTAGCAGACACATAATCAACCGTGATGGGCAACTGCGTGTAGGCATCGCCGGCGAAAACTACAAGACCCACCTTATCATTTGTCATGTCATCCACAAGTTTGGATAATACCTGTTTTGCTTTCTCGAGTCGGTTAGGTTGTATGTCCTGCGCCATCATCGAATTGGATACGTCCAGAGCAATCATTACTTCTATGCCTTTGCGTTTTTCTTTTTCCATTTTGGTGCCAAATTGCGGTTGCGCAAGCACTATAATCAGAAAAACAATGGCTGTGAGCTGAAAATAGAACTTCAATTGTGGCCTTACCACCGACACATTTGGCATTAACTCGGCCAATAAATCAGGGTTCCCAAATTGCTTTATCTTTTTACGCTTTTGCAAAGTGCTGTAGATAAAAATACCCACTAAAACGGGAATTAATATCAGTAAAAATAAATATTCCGGATGTGCAAATCTAAACATTGTAATGTGTTTTTGTGAAAAAAATAATTTTCTTTTCTACAGTTTGATAAATCTTCAGGTCAGGGAATTCGTTTCAAAACAGTATTGCGCAACAGCACCTCTGCCACCAAAAGCAAGAGAGCTACAATCGCAAAAATATAAAACTCTTCATTTTTTTTGTTGTATTCGCGTACATCAATCTTTGTTTTTTCCATTTGATCAATTTCCTGATAAATGCTGCGAAGTTTATTGTTGTTGGTGGCTCTGAAATACTGACCACCTGTCATTGTAGCAATATTCTGTAAGGATTTTTCATCAAATTCCGAGTCCATCAACTGGTATTGCAATCCCATCGGCGTTTGTACCGGAATGTTCACTTTTCCATATGAACCTACCCCAATAGCATACACCCTGATACCAAAGCTCTGTGCAATTTCGGCTGCTGTTATGGGCGCAATGTCTCCTCTGTTGTTCGATCCATCAGTAAGCAATATAATTACTTTCGATCTTGCCTTACTATCCTTGATGCGGTTCACTGCATTGGCAAGTCCTAACCCTATAGCGGTTCCATCCTCGATAAGTCCGTAGTTTACACCTTTAAAAAGGTTGATCAATACGGCATGATCGGTCGTTAAGGGACATTGGGTAAAGCTTTCGCCAGCAAAAACAACAAGCCCAATGTTGTCGTTCGGACGAGAAAGTATGAATTCAGAAGCAACCACCTTAGAGGCTTCCAACCTGTTTGGTTTCAAATCCTCAGCCATCATTGTACCTGATATATCGAGAGTTAACATTATATCTATTCCTTCTGTGCTTTCGGTACGCCATGAGTTGGATGCCTGCGGACGTGCCAGCGCAATGACCACCATCGTTATTGCCAGACAACGTAAAACAAAAGGAACATGAAGCAGCTTTATTTTTAAAGTCTTCTGTTTCATCTGCAAATTCCGGTGCGACGAAATCTGTAGACTTGCATCCGAATGGTGCATTTCCTTTATGTACCAAAACACAACAGGAATGAGCACTAACAGAAAAAATAAATATTCAGGGTTATTAAATGTCATTGTTTTTTTAATTTGAAAAGTTACGACCTATCAATAAAAAAGAAGGCAAAAGCAGCTCATCAGTTACAGCACCTGTCCTCTGATTTTAGCGCTGAAAAGCTCTTAATTATTCACTTGGGATTTCTTCATTGGCATCTTCGGTTGTTACTGACTCCTCAATTTTTGTTAGATCAACAAATAAAAAAGCATTGCTCAGGCTCAATTCATGTTCATCCGGCGCCGGATTCCATTTTGCAAACTTAACCAGATCGGCCAAATGAAGCAATTGCAACAAAGCCGAGTAGGCTTGTTTTGATTCAAATTTCAGATGATTAAGGTGCGCTACTATCTCGTCGGACGTCATTTCCATGCATGGAATGTCAAAAGTTCTTTCGATATACTCCCTTATAACATCAGTAAGCTCAGTATGATATTCTTTTGTACGGTTCTGCTGCCATAACTTTTGCTGTTTTATACTGTTGAGTTTGGATAGGGCCACTTCGTAAGGAGGTAAAACCGGTTCGGGCGAAGCCGTAACAAAAATTGGTTTTTTATGCATCAACCGACGCACCATAATAACAAGCGCCACAATGAGTAATAAAATAAGCAACGCTATTAATATCTTTCGAATCAATCCTTTCCAATAGAACTTTGGCGTGAAAACCGATTTAATATCAGTCACCTGGTTCGATGCAGTATCGATAACAAAAGGTTGAATCACTTTTAGCGAGAGCGATTTGGACCAGGTAGTGTCGCCATTGAGCACAAAAGGATAAGGCGGAATATACAGCAAGGAATCTTCAAAAGCAGTAACAACATAATGTTGCGTTACAAGCAAATGTCCATCGGGCGAACTTACAGTATCGGCTTTCATGGGCTCAACAATCTCGAGCCCTCCAATGATTGTATCGGAAAACAAAGGTGTAACGACCTTTTGATTAGGCTGCTGCGAAATTTCGAACGATAACTTTGTCTGTTCCCCTATCCACATCGAAGTTGAATCGATGCGCGCAGTAACAGTTATGTTCTGAGCCAACAGATGAACAAAAAAAGTACTTGAAAATACAATACAAAAAATAAGTATCTTTCTCATAAAAGTTTAATTATCAACCTATCAACTTTCAACCTTTTTGATTGTAAGGTGTAAATGTGTAAAAAATAGTGTTCTCAGGCCCTCATTTTGAAAAGCTTCATCAACGCGCGCACATAATCCTCCGAAGTTGTCATTGATACAGAATCCACGCCGGATTTGGTAAATGTTTTTTGAAGTGCCAACTGGTTTTCGCCCCACGAATGTTTGTAAGTAGTGCGCATTCTTTTGTCCGAAGTATCCACCCAAACGCGACGACCTGTTTCGGCATCCTTGAGCTTTATGAGTCCCACATCGGGCAATTCGGCCTCACGGGCATCGTAAACCTGCAAAGCCACCACATCGTGCTTTCGGTTGGCAATTATCATTTCCTTTTCAAAATCGGTATCGATAAAGTCGGAAATAATAAAAGCGGTAGAGCTTTTCTTAATTGCATTCGTAAAATAACGCAATGCAGCGGCGATATTTGTTTGGTTGCTTTCGGGCTTGAAGTCGATAAGCTCCCTGATAATTTGCAAAACATGTTTACGACCCTTTTTAGGTGGAATGAACTTTTCAATTTTATCTGAAAAGAAAATAACACCAATTTTGTCGTTATTCTGAATTGTTGAAAATGCAATAGTGGCAGCTACTTCGGTAAAAATATCCCTTTTCATCTGCGATACCGATCCAAAATCCCGGCTTCCGGAAACATCAATCAACAAAACAACTGTTAATTCGCGCTCTTCCTCAAACACTTTTATGTAAGGATGGCCGAAACGTGCAGTCACATTCCAGTCGATGGAACGAATGTCGTCGCCATACTGATATTCACGTACTTCGGCGAACGTCATACCAAGACCTTTGAAAGCTGAATGGTATTCGCCTGCAAAGATGTTTTTCGACAAACCTTTTGTCTTGATCTCTATCCTTCGTACCTTTTTTAATAATTCACTCGTTTCCATATATCTTATGAACTAATGTGCTAATGTGAATAATATGCCAATGTGAGTAATGTACTAATGTAAATAATTGGCACATTGCCATATTAAATTATTGGCACATTCAATAATTGGTAAATTATTTAAGGCACTTCGATAGCGTTCAGAATTTCAGTAATAATTTCTTCGGTAGTCATATTATTGGCTTCGGCTTCGTAGCTTAATCCAATGCGGTGACGCAACACATCGTAACATACAGCACGTATATCTTCAGGAATCACATATCCGCGGCGTTTGATAAACGCGTAAGCACGAGCGGCCAGAGCCAAATTAATAGAAGCACGCGGAGATGCGCCAAACGAAATCATATCTTTCAGCGAATCGAGTCCGTAATCCTGAGGAAAACGAGTAGCAAAAACAATATCAACTATGTATTTTTCAATTTTTTCGTCGATATACACCTGGCGTACTATATCACGCGCCTCGATAATATCTTTGGGCGAAAGTATGGCTTGTACTTTTGGCTTTTCTTTCAGCAGGTTCTGACGAATGATCAATCGTTCCTCTTCTTTTTTAGGGTAGTTGAGCACTACTTTAAGCATAAAACGATCCACTTGCGCTTCGGGAAGCGGATAAGTACCTTCCTGTTCGATAGGGTTTTGAGTTGCCAATACAAGGAAAGGCTCTTCAAGTTTGTATGTATTTTCGCCTATCGTTATCTGACGTTCCTGCATAGCTTCGAGCAAAGCACTCTGAACTTTAGCCGGCGCACGGTTTATTTCGTCGGCCAATACAAGATTCGCAAAAATAGGTCCTTTTTTAATTTTAAATTCTTCGCTCTTCTGACTGTAAATCATTGTACCAATAACATCGGCAGGCAATAAATCGGGAGTAAACTGAATACGACTAAAATCGCATTTAATTAAGTCGGACATCGTTTTAATGGCTAAAGTCTTAGCCAAACCGGGAACCCCTTCGAGCAAAATGTGACCATCCGAGAGTAAGCCTATCAGCAATGATTCTACCAAATGCTTTTGGCCAACAATCACCTTATCCATGCCCATTACAAGTGCATCCACAAACGAACTTTTCCTTTCAATTCTTTCGTTAAGTTCTCTAATATCAACAGATTGATCCATATATAATACTTTAAATTTTATAAGTAATTTTAGATAGCAAATATAGTGTTATTTAGGGTGCTATATCATTGATTTAATAACTATTAACCTGAATTTACATTCATATCGGTATAATCCCCGCTTTCAAAGCCTCATCAATAACTTTTAAGAACTCTGCTTCAAAAAAAGTTCTGCCATTAAAACCAAATGCAGAACTATTTAAAAAACAAAAAATCAATCAATTAGACTTTCTTTTCACATACAAGTCGTGCAATTCCTTTGCCTTCTTAATGCAATCGGGATTATCTTTGTCTATCAACCGTTTGTCTACCTGAGGTATACGTATTTCCACATTCAGAGGCAAATTATCAGGATTGGCAATACGATCTTTGTTCGCTTCGTAAATATATACCCAAAAATCTTTCAATCCATAATAACGCTCAGCAATCAGAGTCAAACGGCTTCCCTGTTTTATTGTTTCTGTACCCATGAATTTGTTGTATTTTCTGGGACCATCAAATAAAATTTTCAGACTATCAACCACCTCTGCTACAGGATCTACAGCTACTGAGTCAATAAGCGTATCGGCAACTAAAGTATCGCTCTCAACCGGCAGCAATTCCGGCTCTACAGGCATCTCATCGATAGGAATTTCGGGCACCTCGTCGTCGGTAAACCACGACTTGAATCCCGAGAACCAATCGGCTACAGTTTCATCAATATTTGTAATTTTATGAGCTGTTTCTTCGGACAGCAATGTGTACTTTATCCAGCATCTTGTAGCAGACGACAAATAATAATTTACAATAAATCCGCCTACAAGCAGAAAAGAAACAAGTATAAAGATAAGACAACCGTTATTTCTTTTTCCATTTGATTTAACCCGAAGTGTAAAGGGCTCGGGAGTCGACAAAATACCTGGATGTCCCAGCATTTGAAACGGAACTTCCTTGCGAACAGAAGCAGCCCTAAGCATCTCCCCTCTATTCCTTCGTGTAAGCTCTTCTGCATTTTCCTCTGGTTTGTCTTCGACTTGTTCGTTCGCGCTTTCTTCAGTTTCAGGCTGATGACTAATAACTTCTACCTCACTTACAGACTGTCCGGCAGGCTTTATTTCTTCATTCTCAACTCCAGCAATCCCCTTATCTTCGGCGCTTTCAACCGAAGCCAGAATGCTTTCGACGTTTTCCACTTTCGCATCCTTTTCTGTATCAATCGGCGTTGTGAGTTCAGTATCCAAATTCAGACGCTCATCATTTTCGTCTTCTATCCATTCAGGCTCAGATGAAGCATCTTCTTTTTCCACCTTTTCTTCACCTATATTATACTGCATCTCAGACAATTCGATATTTAGTTCATCATCGTCATGCGGTTCAGTCTCATCTTCCTGTTGCGTATTGTTTTCCGAGAGCGCACTTATTTCTGACAGAAGTGATTTTATCTCGGCAGCCTGGCCACTCAGAATATTAAGAGTATCAAAACCATCATCAGTTTTTACCGGTTCGAGCACCGGACTATCGCTATCGAGCAAAACAGGCTCAAGATAAGCAAAAGGCTCATTTACCAGGTCTTTCAATTTCGAATCGGGCGTAAAGGTTATTTTATTATAACCTTCGAGCATAATTTCGTCACCGGTTGTCACGTCAACGCTCTTGCGTGGATCGTTCCACTGCAACTTAAAAGTACCTAAGTTTTTTACCTTTACAAGCTCACCCTTGAGCAACTCCTCCTCAATTGTCGAAAACATTGCCTTCAGAAAATCTTCTGCAAGTTTTTCGTTGATGTTTAGTCGTTTAGCTAATTGCTTGATCAATTCCTGCGTTGAGACTTTATCTTTATTCATGATCTGTCAGAGCGTTAATTTTATCCTTAAGTGTATTGCTTTGCTTGAAATTTACTACTAACTTTGGTGGAATTAAAGTTCGCACCTGAGTGGCCGGATGAACTGAAATGCGCTCTTCTCTCTTCTTAACTTCCAACTGACCAAAGCCATGAATCCCAATCGTTTTGCCATCAGCCAATTCGCTAACGAATACAGAAACTGTTGCGTCCAGCATTTCCTCCACCTCTTTTTTAGGGAGTTGCATTTTTGCCGCGATATTTGAAATTAATTCTTTGTTATTCATGTTGTTGTAATAAAAATTTGAGCATATACATCTCCCTTGTTCATCAAAAATCAATTAATTGCTGGTTTTTTTCAACGGGCATACAAATCGAACTCACTGGCATCGGTTATTTCGGCAGTATAAAACTCACCGATAGTTACACCTTCGGTGGAGAGCGGAATCAACACTTCAGGATCTACTTCGGGTGAATCAAATTCAGTTCTTCCCACATAATTTTCGCCTTCTTTTCTGTCGATCATCACTTTCATTTGAGTACCAATCTTGGTTTGATTTATTTCAGCTGAAATAGCTTGTTGCAAGGCCATGATATCATTCAGTCTTTCCTGTTTCACATCCTCCGGAATATTGTCCTCATAAGTTTTGTAGGCATGAGTTCCTTCTTCGTTGGAGTATGTGAATGCGCCCAATCGTTCGAAACGGGCAAACTTCATAAATGCCTTCAGCTCTTCAATATCCTCTTCAGTCTCGCCGGGATGCCCAACCAACATGGTGGTACGGAGATGAATACCGGGCACTTCTTCCCGTATACGTTTTATCAAATCGTAAGTTTGTTCTTTGGTGATATTCCTTCGCATAATTTTAAGCATATGGTCGCTCACATGCTGCAAAGCAATGTCGAGATAACTGCAAACATTGGAACGTTCACGCATCACCCTCAAAATATCGTAAGGAAACTGTGCAGGATAAGCATAATGCAGGCGAATCCATTCCACACCAGGTATATCGGCAATACGTTCGATCAATTCAGGAAGTTTAAGCGACTTATATTTATCTAATCCGTATGAAGATAAATCCTGTGCGATGACATGAAACTCCTTCACACCCTTCGCCACCAGGCTTTTCACCTCTCCTTCAATATCCTCCATCGAACGGGAGCGATGCTTTCCGGTAATGATGGGGATGGCACAATAAGAACAACTACGGTTACAGCCTTCCGAAATTTTCAGATAAGCGTAATGCGCAGGAGTTGTCAGCGTACGTTCTAACCTCAAATCAGCTCTGAATTCCTGACCTAAATCGGTAAGTATGTTGGTGTAATTGAACTTTCCGTAAAACTTATCCACCTCAGGAATTTCGGCTTCCAAATCTTTCAAATATCTTTCGGACAAACATCCCATAACAAAGAGTTTGTCCATTTTTTTCTTTTTCTTGCGTTCGGCAAATTGCAAAATTGTATTGATACTTTCTTCCTTTGCATCGCCTATGAAGCCACAGGTATTAATAATAACAATTTCTCCATCAGGCTTTTCGGCATCATGACGCACCTTATATCCCAGTGCATCAAACTGACGCATTAACTGCTCAGAATCCACCAGGTTCTTTGAACAACCCATGGTTACTACATCTACAGTTCCTTTACTATTTTTTGTTTTTGACATTCAATTCTTAATTAAAAAATTCGATTTCAGAGATTTAATATTCAATCTCTACAACAATGACCGACCACCTTAGTTCAGCCGGCTTATTTTCATTACAAATCCCCCACCCTGCGCCAAATTTATTTTCAACTTTCTATCCGCAGGTATATCAATCAGCTCATTCACATAGTCGCGCGCCACACGATCTGCATTTTTTCCATCTTTGAAAAGTTGTGCTACGAAACTTCCGCTTCCGAGAAATGATAGATCCAGTTCGAGCGTACGCGCATCCCAGTTGGTCATCGAGCCCACATACCAGTCATTTCCTTTCCTCCGGGCAATGGATACATATTTTGCTATTTCGCCATTCAAAGCCACGGTTTCATCCCACACGGTAGGCACTTGTGCAATGAATTCTGTGCATTCATTTTCATTCATATAGTTCGAAGGATTATCGCATAACATATTCAGGGGCGATTCGAAAATGACATATTCAGCCAATTGCCTGCATCTTGTACCCTGGCTCATGGGTTCTGAATTAATAGGTCGGTAATTGTCCTTCGTAGCATTGCGCATGGCTCCCTGAGTATAATCCATCGGACCTGCCACCATGCGTATAAATGGAATTGTAACATCGTAAGTCACCTGATCAACAGTTGGTTCCGACCATTTCATTTGTTCCAAACCATGTACAGCCTCGAAATTAATTACATTGGGATAAGTGCGCTGCAGTCCGGTAGGTTTGTAAGTCCCGTGAAAATCGACTAACATCTTGTATTTGGCAGCTATACGGGCAGTGCGATGATGGAAATCGACCATAGGCTGATCATCGCGATCCATAAAATCTATCTTGAAACCTTTGATTCCCATTTCGGAATAATGTTTGCAAACGCCTTCAATATCTTTATTGAAAGCATTGTAACCGGCCCAAAGTATCAAATCCACATTTTTGCTTTTGGCATAAGCCACGAGGGCTTTCAGGTCGATTTCGGGTACAACCTGCAACAAATCGTTTTTCAGATTTACAGCCCATCCTTCGTCAAGGATTACATATTCAATACCATATTTGGCTGCAAAATCGATATAATATTTGTAGGTTGGATTGTTTACCCCGGTTTTGAAATTCACATTGTATAAATTCCAGTCGTTCCACCAATCCCAGGCCACTTTACCCGGTTTAATCCATGACAAATCGGAAATCTGTGTTGGGGTGGCTAACTTATAAACCATATCGCTATTGGTCAGCTCATAATCGTTTTCCGAAACAATAATGACGCGCCATGGAAAAACTGTACTGCCATTGCATTTAGCTATAAATGACTCAGCCGACTGAACTTCGTCCTGCAAAAGGTTATGTCCACCCTGCCTGGTTTCTTTGGGATAAGGAGCAAAAACGCCCTTCAAACTGTTCGATCCGCTAGCATTGTTCAAAAACATTCCGGGATAATTCAGCACATCCGATTCGGCGATACACACTTTTTTCCCGTGCACACCTTCCACCACCAAAGGACTGAATGCAAGCCTCTTGCTATTCCATTCCGAAAGAGAAATATATTCGTATCTGTTTTCGAACGAATTGTAGAACTGCTTCTCAAATGTGTCTTTAGCTCCGTTTCGGTCATCGACATAAGCTACAAAAAGCTTTTGATTTTCCGGAAAATTGAAAACAGCCGTTTCGTTTTCGACAATGAACGGTTGTTTCATTGTCGTTACAAAACGATAGGCCACACCATCATCGTAAGCTCTGAAAATAAGTTGATAATCACCTTTAAAACTAAGAATGAGTTCATTATAGTTATTTATGATTTTATTTTTTTTGTAAATTACCGCAGCTATTTGCTCATTTACGGTTTGTTTTTTGGTTTTCAGCAACTGAGGCCGAACTCCCAAGTCCCGACCATCGCTTAGCTTCAAAGCCACAGGCGACTGCGCCACCATAATATCTCCGGCATGAGCAACCGAGTATTCTATGGTTTTGTGAATCGCAATTTCAGCTTTCAGTTTTCCATTCGGCGACAGAAGCGAAAAATGCTGCTGAGCAAATACAGGACTCAAAGCTATGGACACAAGCACAAAAAGGGAGAGTAACTTTTTCATAAAGCGACAAAAAAAAATGGATTGATTATTCGAACAATGAAGCTACAAACGCATTCCGGTCGAACACCTGTAAATGTTCCATGCCTTCGCCTAACCCAATGTATTTTACAGGAATTTTAAACTGATCCGAAATTCCTATCACCACACCACCTTTGGCAGTGCCATCCAATTTAGTAACAGCCAGAGAGTTTACATCTGTTGCCTTCGTGAATTGCTTGGCTTGCTCAAACGCATTTTGACCTGTAGAACCATCAAGTACCAGCAACACTTCATGTGGTGCATCGGGTACAATTTTTTGCATCACATTTTTAATTTTCGACAACTCGTTCATCAAATTCACTTTGTTGTGCAACCTACCGGCGGTATCGATAATAACCACATCAGCATTGTTGGCTTTTGCCGAAGCCAGAGTATCATAGGCCACCGAAGCCGGATCAGAGCCCATTTTTTGTTTGATGACAGGCACGCCGGTACGCTCACCCCAAATCACCAACTGCTCTACCGCAGCAGCCCGGAAAGTATCGGCAGCGCCCAAATACACTTTTTTTCCGGCCTTTGTGAACTGATAAGCCAATTTACCGATAGTTGTTGTTTTACCAACGCCATTGACACCCACCACCATGATTACATAAGGTTTATTGGGCAGAGGGCTATCAAAATCCATTGGCATATCCGAGTTATTTTCGGCAAGCAGTCCGGCAATTTCTTCTTTCAAAATACCGTTCAACTCCGATGTACCCACATATTTATCCCTTGCCACACGTTCTTCGATGCGACCAATAATGCGTAGCGTTGTTTCCACGCCCACATCCGAAGTGATCAGTACTTCCTCGAGATTATCGAGCACCTCATCATCTACCTTTGATTTACCGGCTACAGCCCGCGATATCTTCGAAAAAACACTCTCTTTTGTTTTTGATAAACCCTGATCAAGTGTTTCTTTTTTATCCTTACTGAAAAAATTAAAAATACCCATTTTATTGTCTATAGTTTTAGCAAAAATTGATTACAATTTACTTTTCTAATAATTTGTAAATTGGCAGGTTGGCCTATTTACAGCTGAAACGAATGAACTACAAAATTAAGGATTTTTTCTGAGTAAACCGCAAAAAAAATCCCCTCATTTAAAAAACGAGGGGATGCTTTTTTATATCGTACGATATTATTTAGCAAAATAATCTTTTACTTTATCGTTGTGTACAATTTCCTCCTGAAAAATATACGCACCGGTTTTAGGTGATTTCACCATTTTAATAACCTTTGCGAACGAACGTCCTTCTCCGCTTTGTAGAGATGCTACCGCTTTCTTTGCCATGATTCAGATATTATTTAATTTCTTTGTGAAGAGTTACTCTTTTTAAAATAGGGTTGTATTTTCTCAACTCCATACGTGCCGGTGTATTTTTTCTGTTCTTCATCGTGATATAACGCGAAGTACCAGGCATACCGCTTTCTTTATGCTCTGTGCATTCCAGGATAACCTGGATTCTTGCTTCTTTTGATTTTTTGGCCATGATAAATTTTCTCCCTTAATTATGCGTATAAAAACCCTTTTTCGGCAGCTTTCTTGATGGCTGCATCTAATCCAACTTTATTGATGGTGCGTAGACCGGCTGCTGATATATTCAAGCTAATCCATGTATCTTGTTCTACCCAATAGAACTTTTTGGTAAACAAATTCACATCAAAAGTTCTTTTGGTGCGACGTTTCGAGTGCGAAACATTGTTTCCTACCATTGCTTTTTTTCCGGTGATCTGACAAATTTTTGACATTTCAGTATATCTTTTATTTAATTACATTTTTTCTCAAAAACAGTGCGCAAAATTACACTATTTTTTTTAAACATACAAGCTTTTTCCTGAATAATTTTGAGAATAAATTCCTAAAGACATAAAAACAGGAACAAACAGCTCACAAACAAATACTTATTCCTCAATTACCTCTTTGAGTATCAACATTGCAGTTTGTGCTGTACGTTCGATATTCTGGATACGCACATTGCCGAATTTAAACTCACGGGACACTACGCCTTTGGGTGAACTCACTGATATCCAAACCAAGCCAACTGGTTTCTCAGCAGTCCCTCCATCAGGTCCGGCAATGCCTGAAGTAGCAAGCGCATAATCAGTTTTTAACAATCTTCTGACATTGTCAGCCATTTGCTCCACCACCTGCCTGCTCACAGCACCATAAAGCTGAATGTCGTCAGACAACACATTGAGCACATTCACTTTCACCTCGTTGGAATATGACACCACCGAGCCTTTGAAATACTTTGAACTTCCGGGAACTGTTGTTATTTTGTGTGCAATAAACCCACCTGTACAACTTTCGGCAGTGGACAGCGTCATACCTTTGGCTGTAAGCAAGTTGCCAATCATCTCCTCAACGGGCGTATCGTCATAAGCCACTATAGCATCGGCAAGTATTTCGGTAAGTCCTGCAATTTGCTGATTGATTGAAAATTCGAGTGCGAGCGGATCTTCCGAAATTCCGCTCAACCTGAGTTTGATGATCCCATAATTGGGCAAATAGGCTAAATGAATATCGGCTGGCAAGGCGTTTTCCCAATCAGCAATTTTCATTGCCAACGCCGACTCAGGATAGCCCTGCACTATAACATTTTTGTGAATAATCGTAGGAGTTTTGTATCGTTGAGACAGGCGCGGAATCACTTCGGTGCTCATTACATGCTTCATTTCATTGGGCACACCGGGCATAGAAACAATCACTTTCCCGTTTTTTTCGAACCAGGTAACCGGAGCCGTTCCCACCCGATTTTGAATAACAGTACAGCCATCAGGAACAAAAGCCTGCGTACGTGTGAGCTCGTTGACTGCGCGTGAACGGTTAACGAGCACTTGCTCTATATTTTTATAAACTTCGTCGTTGAAAACGAGCTGCATACCAAAATACCGCGACAGGGTTTGTTTAGTAATATCATCTTTCGTTGGACCAATTCCGCCCGTAAAAAGCACCACATCGGCACGTTCGAGCGCCAAATCAAGCGAAGCAACAATATGCGCAGCATCGTCGTGAACAGAAGTGATTTGAACAATTTCAAAACCAGCCTTATTCAATTCCACCGACATCCAGGCGGAATTAGTGTCGACAATCTGACCAATCAGAATTTCATCGCCTATTGTAATGATTTCAACTTTAACGCTATTTGTTTTCATTTTTTAAATATATCTACCAGGGCAACCTTATTAGCTAAAGATACTTAAGACAACCATCAGCTTTTAACTCCGAACCCGATGTTGTGCCGTTTTTGCATCTTAGGTTCTTTTCAATTCTTTATCCGCAATTTCAAGCTGATTAAACCAATCGGCGCCGAAGCGACGAATTAACGGTTCTTTCAGAAAACGATATACAGGCACATTCAAACCGCCACCTAACGTTCTGGCACAATCGCAAATTCCCCAGCGATGGTAATTCACAGCCGTAAATCCGTCGTATTTCTGCAATCTTACCGGATACAAGTGACACGAAATTGGCTTGTAAAAGTCAGTTTTACCTTCACGATAAGCCTTTTCGATGGCACACTTGCAAATCCCCGACGCATCGGTATATGTAAAAACACATTCAGCTCCGTTTACAATTGAAGTTACAGGCTCACCTGATCGGTCGATATAAAAAAAGCCCTGCTTTTCTATCACTTCTTTTGCCTTATCGGTCAGGTTATCCCAGACTACAGGCAACAATTCCTGGATTGTATCAAGCTCATCATCCTCCAGTGGCGCACCTTCATCTCCCTCAATGCAGCATTCGCCTTTGCAGGAAGCAAGATCGCAAACAAATTTTTCGTCGAGCAAGTCAAAGCTTATAATTGTATCGTCAATTTGTAACATATAAGTATTTTCTATTTAACAAAGTGGTATTTACCATAAAAAAACAAACAGAACATCACGGGTTTATTAATGCCGTAACCTACTATCTTCATTACTTAAAAACCGTTTATCAATGTAATGAAAAATCATTAAAAAAGTCATTCACGATCTGCATCGTAATCATCATGCCCCTTTAAGGCTGGTAAGCCCAGATGAAACCTGACAGCAATGATGCGCATAAGAATAACCGAAGCAGCCGAAAGAATTTGTGTTATTTCGCTCGGAAGCCCGAACTCGGAACAGACATAGAACACAATTCCGCCGAGCACACAAGCCAATGCATAAATGTCTTTTCTGAAAATCAGTGGCACTTCATTGATCAGGATATCGCGCATAATACCACCTACCGATCCGGTGATCATCCCCATAATGATTGACACCCAAAAAGGAAAGCCAGCCTGAATACTTCTTTCGATACCCACCACCACAAACAAGCCCAAACCGATGGCATCAAAAATAAAAAATGTATTATTAAGTCTGATCAATTGTCGGCCAAAAGCAATTACGCAAAGTAAAGCTATGCCAGTAATGATAAGATAAGAAGGTTGCTGCATCCAAAAGGGCGTGACATCGAGCAATATATCGCGCGTTGTACCACCTCCAATGGCAGTAACCAGACCCACCACGTAAGCTCCAAACCAATCAAATCGTTTTGCAGAGGCCAAACGAATACCACTTATTGCAAAGGCAAACGTACCGGCATAATCTACGAAATTAATAAAATTCATTCTTTCATCTGTGAATTATAAAACAAAAGCGCATCAAATTTAGTTTGATACGCTTCAAGTATTTTTATCCTTACAGCAATTATTCGTTAGGAGCTGCCTCTTGTTTTGCAGCTTCAGGATTTTCGCCAAAGCCCGGCGCTACAACACCCGGTTCTTCTTTTTGTGCATTTTGATATTGCTCTTTGATCTCTGATTCGTTAGAAGCCACATTGTTTTTATCAACTGCCACAGAACCTACAGAAAGTAATAAAACAACAGCGACCAAGGTCCAGGTTGCTTTTTCGAGAAAATCAGTTGTTTTCCGAACTCCCAATACCTGATTGGACGAAGCAAAACCGGAAGCCAAACCTCCACCTTTTGAATTCTGAACCAAAACCAACAAAGTAAGTAAAATCGATGCTATAACAATTAGAATTGTAAAAAGAATGTACATAATATGTTTATTTTTTTGAGTTTACGAGTGCTTTTTCTAAAAACCGAATTTGGTCTGCAAAGTAAATACTTTTTTTCGGATTTATCAAATTTAATTTCTTCAATATTTCAATTGCTTCGGCGTATTTCTTCTCGCGAATACATTTTTTTAAATTTTCTTCCGATATTTGCGAATATGCTTCAAGTGGCTGCACTTTATCGCCAAAGTAATCCGGAATTGGAATATGAACCGGCTCACGACTTGTAAGTTGTTTTTCTGCTGTATCCTTTGTTGTATCGGCATGTCCAACAGCCCCTACCCTTGCCAATTTAAGCCTTTCGGCCAGGTTTTTCAGCGTTTGCCGGGTATCTCCACCTTCGGCTTCCACCGTATTTACCAAATCAAAATAGCTACCGGAATACTTCGGAATCCTCTCTATTTTGTATTTTTGTTCTACATTTTTGTCGGGATGTAAATAATAAAACAACCTGCGCCGATCGGCACAATACATCGAAGCACGATCTACATACTTCTGAGCATAAATACTTTTAGCATCGCACGCGGCCTTTGCCAACAACAAACGTGGCTGTACAAAATAAGGATAGAACCCAATCATCTCCTTCAAATCGTCGACATGCTTACCCGAAACTGTTGTTGGGTTTTTTACAATCGAAATGAACTCTTCATGCGTCATTATCAATGCGTATAATTAATTTTACATGTTTACCACTTCGCCACAGTATCGTTATAAATATTATCAACGACTTCGTCGATCATTCCTTTAAGCAACTCATCCTGAATATCGGAAAGCATTTTATTGCTATCGAAAGTATTATAGGCAGTATATTTCTTTTCGAAATCGTCCTCCGGATTTTGGCTGTTTGTAAACCGAACGTTAATAGTGATCGTAAGCTTTGTTTGCGAAGCATAAGTATCAGCGCTGATGGCCATTGGAGTCAACTCATACCCAACAATTTCGCCTTCGAGATGCAAATCTCCACCTTTTTTGAGCAATTGCAGGCGTGTTGTTTTTCTATATGCGTCCCTCAGTTTTTCCGAAAACTCCTGCGATAGAGGTGCATAAACCAACTCGGCTGTATTTGCAAAATCGACGATCGAAATTGATTTTGTTTTCGTATAATCAATATTTCCTCCGTTAAACTTATATGAAATTGTACACGACACACTTATAATCAACACAAGCGCAAACATCACAAACCTGAGCGATTTTAATGTTGAAAAAACAGCTTTCAAACTTTTTATATTATTCAATTCCATATTCTTTAATTTTCCTGTATAAAGTACGTTCCGATATTTTCAGTTCATCGGCCGCCGCTTTTCTTCTTCCCCTATGTTTCTCGAGCGTAGCTTTTATCATTTGCCGCTCCATATCTTCGAGACTCATCGGTTTTTGTGTCGATTCAAACTCCTGATATTCTTCTACATCCTGAAAATCATCTATTTCATTCAAATCTCTTGAAAAAGCCGTATTCTCACGCTTAATATTATCAGTTTTGTATTCAATATTCGATGCAGGAGCAGTAATTATCGTATCATTCAAGGTATGAAACGCAGGATTCATATGCGTGCCGGCATCATGATTTCCTCCCGCCGGAGCTCCCATAATATCATGAACAAGTTTTTTAAGATCAATCATGTCTTTCTTCATATCGAACAACACCTGGTACAAAATTTCCCGTTCGCTGTTGAATGATTTCTGATCATTACCCACTTTTCCAAAAATGGCCGGCAGCCTTTCCACGTCATCCTTAGGCAAATACGAACGTAAAATCGAAGCATTGATTTCGCGCTGCTGCTCAATGACCGATATTTGTTCTGTAATATTCTTCAATTGCCTTACATTACCATTCCAGTAATAATTTGTAAGCAATGCTTTTGCATCATCGGTGAGTTTAATGGCTGGCATCCGGTACTTCTCAGCAAAATCGGAAGCAAATTTACGAAATAACAGCACAATATCCTCTTTCCTTTCGCGCAAGGGTGGTACTGTTATCGGCACCGTATTTAACCTGTAAAATAAGTCTTCACGAAACTTTCCTTCCCTGGTTGCCTGACTCATATTCAGGTTAGTAGCAGCCACAACACGTACATTTGTTTTCTGCGTTTTGGAGGAGCCTACCTTTATAAATTCACCCGCTTCGAGCACACGCAACAAACGTACCTGCGTCGAAAGGGGCAATTCTCCCACTTCATCCAAAAAAATTGTTCCACCATCAGCCACTTCAAAATACCCCTTACGGTCGGCTGTCGCCCCTGTAAACGATCCTTTTTCGTGTCCAAACAGCTCTGAATCAATCGTCCCTTCGGGAATGGCTCCGCAGTTCACCGCAATATAGGGCCCATGTTTACGATGACTGTAATAGTGAATAATCTGTGGAAAATTTTCTTTTCCCACACCACTTTCACCAGTTATAAGCACCGACAAATCGGTTGGAGCCACCTGAACAGCTATATCAATCGCCCTGTTCAGTAATTCGGAAGAACCGATAATACCGAACCTGTGCTTTACTGACTGTATCTCTGAATGTTGCATAATTTTATTGGTTTAATATCTGAAATTTTGACATACAACTGACAAAAATAACAAAAATTTAAGTAGAACCCAGCAGACAAAAACAATAATTATCTAAATTGAGTTGATAATCAAAGAAATTTAAGGATTATAATTTGCCTTCAGCCTCCTCCACTAAAATTGTTTGTGTGGGGAATGCAAAATCTAATCCCGCTTTATTAAATGCCGTTAGAATTTCGAAATTCACTTTCGAAGGTACTTCGGTTACATCTCCTGTACTCTTTATCCAATATATCAATTTCAAATTCAACGAATAAGCAGCAAAATCAGAAAACACTGCTATCAGGCTTTCTTCATCTACTTCGTTGATGCGTTTCGGGATATTCTTCAAAATTGAAATAGCCTCGTTCATTGCTTCAGGCGTAGTATCATAAGTCAGACCTATCACCATCACCACTCTGCGCATAGGCTCATCGCTAATATTTTCTATGGAAGCATCCACAATTTTATAATTCGGTATCGTCACCAAACGCTTTTCGAGTGTTCGCAGACGAGTACTTCGGATACCGATATCCTCAACAAACCCATCGAAGCCATCCACTTTTACACGATCCCCAATACGGAAAGGCCGGTCGGTAAAAATAGTGATTCCACCAAAAATATTTTTTATAGTATCCTGGGCTGCAAGGGCAAAAGCCAATCCTCCGATTCCTAAACCAGCAATAAGGGCACCCACATCAACGCCTACATTTCTCAGCGCCATTACTATGCCGATGGACCAAATAACCCCTAAAACTGTACGACGAACGATGGAAAGCAGTGTGTTATCGATATATTTACGATCAGGATCTTCAGCCACAGGCACTAAATATTCTTCAATCAGCGCATTGACAAACCGCACCAGAAACCAGGTAACGTTTAACACAATCAGGAACTGATAAGACCTTTTGAGTAAAACATCAAATTTAACATCAAATTCCAATCGGCTAAGGGCAATCCATACTGCCAGTAAAATGATCCCTAAAAGCACAGGCGCCTGCAGCATTCTGAATAAGATATCATCCAATCTGTTTTTTGTTCTGGATGTTATTTTTCTGATTACATGCTTATTAATCAAAATAATTCCTTTGTTCAATATCAGGGCGCACACAATAATGAGCAGCGATATAAGCCACTCTTCCAACGAATTACCAAAATACATTTCTGAAAACATCTATCGCAATAAGTTTAATAATTAATAATAGTATTCATGCCTCAAATTTAATTTTCAATCCAGACCAAAGCCAACTGCATCACTTGGCATGCGCCAATCGCCCCGCGGCGAAAGATTGATAGAACCTACCTTCGGCCCATCGGGCATACACGAACGCTTGAACTGTTGTGCAAAAAATCGGCGAAGGAATACCTTCAACCATTTCACAATTACCTCATCCGTATAATCTCCATCGAATGCATTATTGGCCAGAAACCGTATTTTCTCCGGTGTAAATCCGAAACGAACAAAATAATAAAGAAAAAAATCATGCAGTTCGTAAGGGCCCACCAAATCTTCTGTTTTTTGAGCTATCTCTCCATTTTCGTCGGCAGGCAAAAGTTCAGGACTTACCGGAGTGTCGAGCACATCACGGAGAATAAGCTCCGTTTCACCTTCAAGCGTATGCGACACCCAGTCCACAAGATAACGAACAAGTGTTTTAGGAATACCGCTATTTACAGCATACATAGACATATGATCGCCATTGTAAGTAGCCCATCCCAAAGCCAGTTCAGATAAATCACCAGTACCAATCACAATTCCGTTGTGCTTGTTGGCAATATCCATGAGGATTTGGGTTCTTTCCCTCGCCTGTGTATTTTCGTAGGTCACATCGTGTAGCGACGCATCATGGCCAATGTCATTAAAATGCTGAATACATGCATCTTTTATAGATATTTCTTTTTGAGAAATGCCCAGAGACTTCATTAAATTCAATGCATTTGAATAAGTACGATCGGTAGTACCAAAACCCGGCATAGTGATGCCAATTATGCTTTTGCGGTCAATGCCAAGCTTATCGGCAGTTTTCACACACACCAACAAGGCAAGCGTGGAGTCCAAACCTCCCGAAATTCCCAACACGAGTGTTTCTGCTTTTGTATGTTGCCAACGTTTAGCCAAACCACCTACCTGAATCGAAAAAATCTCCTCACAACTCTCGTTTCGATGGGTCATGGCAGGCACAAAAGGATGTTTACCAAATTTGCGTTTTAATTCAAAATTAGCAAAATGAGCATCCTCGATATTTACAATTCTGTATTTCTTATCTGATTTTTCGTTGCTGAAATTTGTATTCCTCATCCTATCGGCCCTCAACCGTTCCACATCTATTTCGGAAATAACAAGTTGCGATTCTAACAAAAACCGTTCGGAAGAGGCAATCATTTTTCCATTTTCGGCAATAAGTCCGTTCCCGGCATATACCACATCGGTAGTGGATTCTCCAAAACCCGAAGAAGCGTACACATATCCCGAATTACAACGTGCCGATTGTTGTTCGATGAGCTGACACAAATAATGATGCTTGGCAATAAGTTCGTTGGTGGCCGAGAGATTAAAAATGATATCAGCTCCATGAACAGCATGTTGCGAACTTGGCGGAATAGGCACCCAAAGGTCCTCGCACAATTCGATAGCAAAGGAAAATTTACGATCTGAAAATAAAATATCGGTACCAAAAGGCACTTCCTCACCGCCGATTTTTACTGTAGTGATATCAGTAGATTTTGCTGAAGCAAACCAGCGTTTTTCGTAAAACTCATTGTTATTGGGCAGATTTGTTTTAGGCACAACTCCCAGAATGCGACCACCCTGCAACACTACAGCCACATTGAAAAGCTGGTTATCAACGCGTAAAGGCATACCCACAACAGTCACAGCTGTAAGCGAAAAAGTAGCCAATTGAAGTTCGGTCAACCTTTTTTCTGCATCCAGCAATAGTTTTTCCTGAAAAAACAAATCGGCACAGGTATAAGCTGTTACCGAAAGTTCGGGGAAACAAACCACCTGCACTTTTTCCTGTTCTGCATGTTGAAGCAATCCAACTATTTTTTCAACATTAAAAGCACAATCGGCCACTTTCAATTCAGGAATTGCGGCTGCAATTTTTACAAATCCCTTATTCATAGATAGTTTAATTTTATTCCTCTTTAATTATTCTCTGGTTTTTTTTGACAACAACATTACAGGCTTATTCGGCTTTTTCAAGTTTTTCCATATCACCCAAATAAATTTCGAGCGATTTAGCTGAAATTTGTATTTCCCAAACCGAAAGACCAAGCGATATAATGAGCAACAGCAAAGCTAACCCAAAAATATAGGCCGACAATATATGTGAGCCAATATAAATCAAGAACATAGTAGCTACACAAAGCAGCAAACTGGCCACACCAAACATTTGCATATTCTTGGTCAGATAAAGCCTTTTTTTCAGGTTCATAATCTGAGCATGCGTCATTGCCGAATGATCTTCCATATACCGATCCTTCAGTGTACGCACCAGTTGAGCATAGGACAAAAAACGATTGGTATAAGCCAATAAAATGAGCGAAACAGCCGAAAATAAAAAGGTTGGGGTGATAAGCGTCAGTTCTTCCATACAGTTAGTTTTTGTAAGTAAATACTATATTGCAATTGCAAAGATAATTAAACTTTGACAAAACTATTCCGAAAATCTACTAAGAGAAAACACCCGAATTGTGAACAATGCACAACCGGGTGTTTTTGATTTTTATTTTATAAGGAAAAAGAAATCAATTGAACTTTTCAGCATGTACCTGACCCACTTCTTTACGGGTATGTTCTTTGAATCCTTCTTTTTCGAGACACTCTATCATGCCCGCAACCATGCGTGGATTACCACAAAGGAAAACATGTGTATTTTCGGCAGTTGGTTTAAAACCCCACAGTTTTTCAACAGTTCCGTCTTCCCATATTTCCTGAATAAATTCAGTGCGACCCGACCATGGTGTAAACTCACGCTCAGGAATAGTAATAGTAGGAATATAGCGGAACTTAGGCGACAAACTCTGTAACAAATTTAACTCAGATGAATAACCCAAATCCCATGAATTGGAAGCACCGTGAATAACAAGAATATTACCTTTGCGATGCAATGCATCGGTACGCAACATACTCATATAAGGAGCCACTCCGGTGCCTGTGCCAATCAATACGATATTTTGATCCTCAGCAACCTGATCGAGCGTAAACATGCCCACAAATTTATTTCCCAACCAAATTTTGTCACCAATATTAAGGTTGAACAAACGTGGAGTCAAAGCACCTGAGTGAACAAGGGTAATGTAAAATTCAACGTAATCTTTCGACAAATTCGACGATGCAATAGAATAAGCCCTTTTAATCAATTTTTCCTGATCAGGCTCAACTGGCTCTTCAGTAGCTTCAGCACATTTTTCGCTTGTAGGTGGCAAACCAATGGCCACAAACTGTCCTGGTTTGAAATCTGGTAATTCCCAGCCCAGTGGAGCTATTCTGAACACTTTCATGATAGGCGAAACCTGTACAACCTGTTGTACAATAGCATTTAATTCTTCCATAAAATATTTTTTATATATGTTTTATTCTTTCTTCAAACGTTGAATTGACCCTGCATTCGAAACAGATTCAAAATGATTACAGACTGACTGACCAGATTTTTGAGCTACAAAGATACAAAATCTTCAGTACTCTTATATGCTGTTAAATGAAAAAATGAAAGATTCTTAACCAATGACTAAAAATCGGTTAAAGTTTCGATACAAATGAAATCTTCAATCCGGATTCGATCTAAAAACAGTGAAAATATTGTTTTCAAAATAACAACCTTAGCCATCAGAAGCTTATGTTCAACCTTCTCCGAAACGAAAAAATATTGAAACGAAGAATGTTTTTTTTATGTACATTTGCATTGAATAAATAAAACCTGACACCATCAGAATAATTCATTAATTCTCAAAAATCACCCTCACAATCATGATTGTTTGTATCGCCGAAAAACCAAGTGTAGCACGTGATATTGCCGAAATACTGGGCGCCAAAACCCGTAAAGAAGGATATATCGAAGGAAACGGATACCAGGTGACATGGACTTTCGGACATTTGTGCGGACTACTCGAACCCCATGAATATGCTCCGGAATGGAAACCATGGACGCTGAGTCAGTTGCCCATGATTCCGCAACGCTTTGGCATAAAAGTAATGAACGACAGCGGCATTCAAAAACAATTTAAAGTAATTGAAACATTAATGGCGGCGGCCGATGAGGTCATTAACTGTGGTGATGCCGGGCAGGAAGGCGAACTCATTCAGCGCTGGGTAATGCAAAAAGCATTGTGCAAATGTCCGGTAAAACGTTTGTGGATTTCATCGTTGACCGAAGAAGCCATACGCGAAGGGTTTGCCAGATTGCGCGACCAAAAAGAATTTCAACATCTTTACGAAGCCGGACTTTCGCGCGCCATCGGCGACTGGACGTTGGGTATGAATGCCACCCGGCTTTACACCCTGAAATACGGCAAAAACCGACAAATACTGTCCATCGGACGCGTGCAAACACCCACGCTGGCACTCATTGTAAACCGACAACTCGAAATAGAAAACTTCAAACCCGAAGCTTATTGGGAACTGAAAACCGTTTATCGCGACACCTTGTTTTCGGCTACAAAAGGACGGTTTTCGAGCGTAGAAGAAGGTACCGGTTTTTTGGAAACCGTAAAAACCGCCGATTTTTTCATCACCGAAATTGGCACTAAAAAAGGTACCGAATCAGCACCACGACTTTTCGACCTGACATCGTTGCAGGTGGAATGCAATAAGAAATTCGGCTTCTCGGCCGACGAAACTCTTAAAATTATTCAAAGTCTTTACGAAAAAAAAATAACTACTTATCCTCGCGTCGACACTACTTATCTGAGCGATGATATGTACCCTAAAATACCTGACATTCTGAAAGGAATAAAAGATTACGAGTTGATTACAAAGCCGCTTTTGGCAGGAAAATTACCAAAAACAAAAAAAGTTTTCGACAATGCCAAGGTCACCGACCACCACGCCATTATACCTACAGGCATACATCCTACTGCGTTAAACGACAACGAAAAACGGGTATTTGATCTCGTAGCCCGCCGCTTTATTGCCAACTTTTATCCCGAATGTAAAATTTCGACCACCACTGTTTTGGGCGAAGTTGACAAAGTGGAATTTAAAGTCACCGGGAAGCAAATCCTTGATCCGGGCTGGCGCGTGGTATTCGAAAAAACCAAAACAGAAGATGAAAAAGAAAGCGAAGAAGATGAAAAAACACTTCCACTTTTCGTGAAAGGCGAAAGCGGACCACATGCACCTACACTGGCCGAAAAATGGACTTCGCCTCCCAAGCCATACACCGAAGCCACATTGCTCCGCGCCATGGAAACGGCTGGAAAACTTGTGGACAACGACGAATTGCGCGACGCTCTGAAAGAAAACGGCATTGGTCGCCCTTCGACGCGCGCTGCTATTATCGAAACGCTTTTCAAACGGGAATACATTCGTAAGGAACGCAAAAACCTGATAGCCACCAACACAGGAATAGATTTGATATTGACAATTCAGGAAGAAATGCTGAAATCGGCTGAGTTGACAGGGCTCTGGGAAAAAAAACTGCGACAAGTGGAGCGGGGCGAATATCAGGCCAGCGACTTTCTGAACGAATTAAAGGAAATGGTTCGTCAAATTGTACTGAACGTGAAAAGCGACAACCGCTCGATTGACGAAATACGTGCATCGCACGAAAACAAAAACAATCCCGAAGGAAAAGCTTGTCCGTTGTGCGGCAAAGGCACAATTATAAAAGGAAACAACGCCTACGGCTGCAGCGAATGGAAAAACGGCTGCACATTCCGTCAGCCTTTCTGATAAAAAAATTGTTTGTTTATTATTGTTGCTTTGATATTTCAGACCGAATCGGGCAACAGAAAAAACAATCAGAGCCTGAGCAGTTTCTCTATTTTGGCTTTGATACTGATGTTTTCAATAAATCCTCCAAACTTATCGGCTCCGGGACCAAATGCAAAAACAGGAACAGGAATACCTGTATGTCCTTTGGTTGTAAATGCTGCATCAAAAGTACCCGCTTTGATATTTCCCGTGGGAAAAGTCAAACCTCCGGTTTCATGATCGGCAGTGATAATCACAAGCGTATTTCCATGTTTTTGTGCATAATCCAACACCCGCCCAACGGTTTCGTCAAAATCGAGCACCTCCTTAACTACCTGTGCTGCATCGTTATCATGGCTTGCCCAGTCGATTTGAGAACCTTCCACCATAAGGAAGAACCCTTTTTTGTTATTGTCGAGGATTTCAATGGCCGCCATGGTAGCATCCGGTAACATTTTTCCACGTTCAGGCATCGCAGGATTTTGGTCTTCGTAAAGCAAACCTGCCAGTTTTCCTGATTTTATTGCCTTCACATCATCTATTGTATACGCAACCTGATAATTTTTGGCTTTAAGTTCATCGATCAGGTTCCTGTTATCCGCTCTTTCTTCGAAATACTTACGGCCACCTCCAACGAAAACATCTATATCGGTTTTCAAATAATCGGTGGCAATTTCTTCGTACATATTCCGGTTGTTCACATGAGCAATAAACGAAGCCGGCGTGGCATGAGTAACAGCACAGGCTGATACAATTCCGGTTGCCAGACTGTTTTTTTCGGCCAGTTCAAGAATGGAATGAACAGCCACCGAGTCGGCATTCATACCTATCATTCCGTTTTTGGTTTTCACTCCACAGGCCAGAGCCGTGCCACCAGCCCCCGAATCGGTCGTAAAATGACTTGCTGAATAGGTTTTTACAAACCCAACATTTTTACAACGTTCGAGCTGAAGCTTGTTACCATTGGCCACCATGCCGGCATAAATCTGAGCCAGCCCCATGCCATCACCAATCAGCAGAACAACATTCTTAGGTTTTCCCTGAGCCAAAACCGTCAGTGAAAACAACATTACCGAGAGTGAAAGTACAAGTAACTTTTTCATGTGTATATAATTGATTTTTTAGTCAATAGAAGCACTTATGACAGAGCATTCGCAATTCCCTTTAATTCTTCACGAATACTTTTCAGACGTTCCACAAGCTGTTGTTGTTTTTCAACGGCATCCTTTTTCTGTCCAAGCCTACGTTTTGCACCTTCAAGCGTTAGTTTTTGCTCTTCAACCAAAAAAACGATTTTCTTAATCGTGGCAATATCCTCATTTGTATAAAAACGCGTTCCCTTGTCATTTCGCCGTGGTTTCAGCTGTTTAAATTCCTTCTCCCAAAACCTCAGGTTCGATTGGTTGATTTTAAACATTGCAGCCACTTCAGAGATAGAATAATATAGTTTTTCCACTGTTATAATTAATTAAAATAAATGCGCTGTTTTAAAATTTTATCAGTCACGTTTTCGCAAACAAATAAGAACGATGTTTAATGAAAGAACAAATAACCAAGTAAAATGGCCGAAACAATACCCACAAAATCGGCAAATAAGCCACAAGCCAATGCATAGCGCGTATTTTTAATACCCACTGATCCAAAATACACAGCGAGTATATAAAATGTAGTATCTGTCGATCCCTGAATGATGCACGAAAGCCGGCCCACAAATGAATCGGCACCGTTCAATGTCATGGCATCCACCATCATTCCACGTGCCCCACTTCCGCTCAAAGGTTTCATCAGGGCAGTAGGCAAAGCGCCCACAAAATCGGTATTCATACCTGTGAGTCCCACCAACCACGTAATTCCATCGGTAAGCATTGTCATCGCACCCGAAGCCCTGAAAATACCAATGGCAACAAGTATGGCAATAAGATAAGGAATAATGCCTACAGCCACATGAAACCCTTCTTTAGCGCCTTCGATAAACGATTCGTACACATTTACTTTCTTATACACCGCCATAGCAATAAAACCAACGATAATGCCGAACAAAAGGAAATTGGCTGTCAGCGAAGAATATTGCGCAATCTGGTCTTTTGAAAGTTGACTCAATAAAAAAATTACAGCAGCAATAAAAATAATCAATCCCGTAATCGTTCCCAATATTGTTTTATCCAGCAAATTTATTTTCTGATAAACAGCCACTGAGATGAGCCCTGTCAATGCAGCAATAAAGGTAGCAATCATGATTGGCAAAAAAACATCCGCCGGATTGGCCGCACCTAACTGAGCCCTGTAAACCATTATGCTGATAGGAATTAAACAAAGTCCGGCTGTATTCAGCACCAAAAACATAATCATTGGATTAGAGGCCGTTTCTTTGTCGGGATTTATCTCCTGCAATTCCTTCATCGCCTTGAGACCCATCGGAGTAGCCGCATTATCAAGTCCGAGCATATTAGCCGATACATTCATAAAAATACTGCCGAGCGCGGGATGATCTTTGGGTATATCGGGCAATATTTTAGTAAAAAACGGAGCCACAATCCGGGCAAAAATCTGGATAACACCTCCTTTTTCGCCCACTTTCATTATACCAAGCCACAGCGAGAGTACCCCTGTAAGCCCCAGCGAGATTTCGAAACCTGTTTTGGCCGAACCAAATGCTCCTTGAATTATATCTGTAAATATTTGTGTATTTCCATTGAAAATCAACTGAAAACAAGCTACAATAAATGCGACAAAAATGAATCCGATCCAGATATAGTTTAAAATCATTCGCTCTGCGTTTTAATTATTTGTTCAAGTTACAAAAATACATTTTTTTTGCTAATATCGTTTTCATTTGAAATGATTAATTCAGAGATAGCAACCGATCTACAAAAAATCCGCCGTTCGGGACTCCTCTCTGTTCATGCACATCAAAAAAAGTCCTGAAGAACAAAAAAATTGTTCTTCAGGACTTTTAAAATATACGTTTATTATTTTATCGGACTATTCTTTTTCCAATTGCAGCGTTTTGGTAGGCTGGTCGCAAACTTCGGTTGGACCATAATACTGAACCGGGCCGGGATAAACGTAGCTCGATTTTTCATCAGCCCATTCTTCGCGGTGAGCAGCAAAATATTTGAACGGAGCACCATCCAAACGTACCAAAGCCTTCTGAATTACCGGTTTCATTTTTCCGTGACGTTTTTCCATATTCATCATCATGGTAATAGGCACACCTCCTGCAACCCATTCAGCAGCAGGAGCCGTAAGGTTACGTACCGACGACATATAGCCGGTTTTGCCTTCCGAAATAAGTACCGAAGCAGTGTAACCCAATGAATAAGTGTAGTCTGCATCGAAATTAGAAGGAATGGCACAACGTCCTTCGTAACCAAAGAAGTGGTTGATGGCCGAGAATTTTCCTTTGAATGTTCCTTCGGCTTTCAGCATGGCAAGGCGTTTGGCCACCATTTCTATCAGCAATTTTTCCGTTTCGATCAACGACACCTGAACATTACCGTGAGGGTCACGATCCAAAGTCAACTGACGGGCAATGCCTTTAGGAAGATCGCGATATACCTGACTGCTTTCGGGGCTTAACAAACCTTTTACATACTGACGTTTTTCGTCGTCCGATTCAAGGCTATTGAAGTCATCGTTGTGAGCCAACAAATCGTTGAGTTCGGCAATAAGCTTTTTCATAGCCGGAATAAATTCGATCAATCCTTCAGGAATTAAAATTGTTCCGAAGTTCATGCCATGGCTTGCACGATGTACAATCACTTTTACAATATCTTCAACAACATCTCTCAATGTTAGATTTTTGGCTTCAACTTCTTCGGAAACAATACAAATGTTTGGTTGGCTTTGCAAAGCACATTCCAGTGTAATGTGCGAAGCCGAACGACCCATCAGACGAATAAAGTGCCAGTATTTTTTAGCCGAGTTAGCATCGCGCTGTATGTTACCAATTAATTCGGAATACACTTTACAAGCAGTATCGAAACCGAACGATGTTTCGATCATTTCGTTTTTAAGGTCACCATCAATTGTTTTCGGACAACCAATTACCTGAATACCTGTTTTCTTTTGCGAATAATATTCGGCCAGCACACAAGCATTTGTATTTGAATCGTCGCCACCAATAATTACAATGGCATTAATTCCCAACTGTTTGCAAATTTCAGCACCTTTTTCGTATTGCGCTTCTTCTTCGAGTTTTGTACGACCTGAGCCAATGATATCGAAACCTCCGGTATTGCGGTATTCATCCACAATTTCCTTCGTCAGTTCAATGTACTTGTGATCGACCAATCCGCTGGGACCACCCAGAAAACCGTACAATTTATTGTCCGGGTTCAATGCTTTCAATCCATCGAAAAGTCCTGAAATAACATTATGGCCACCGGGCGCTTGACCGCCGGAAAGGATAACACCTACGCCAACTGTTGGATTTTCTTTTTTATCACCGGCTTCGAAAGTAATCAAAGGCATTCCGTAAGTGTTTGGAAAAAGTGCTTTGATGTCGGCCTGATCAGCTACCGATTCAGTATTAACGCCCTCTTTCAATACAACATTGCCTTTCAGCGCAGCAGGCAATTTAGGTTGGTAGGCTGCACGCGCTATTTGCAATGGACTTTTAGTCATTGGTTTCATAATGAATTTTTATTTTATAATGGTTTGATATTCAACTGCATGATTTAACAATAAATCCCATGCAAAATTAATGAAAAAATTCAATAATACAAACTGTTCGTTTCACTTTCGGGCATTGAAGTCAACGCTTATGTCTCTATAAGCCATCATTAAACGTTGGAGACATATTATTATGCGAATCTGGGGTTGAAATTAATTCTATTCTGCTTACAGTAAATTATTTCCGGTAGGGAATGTATATCATTAGAAAATAGAACTCACCAAAAATCAGTTCCCCGTAGGGGATAAACAAAGATATAACATTAATGTCCTACGGACAAAAAAAACATTGATATGTATTTATTCTATTGATATTGAAGTCCTACGGACTATTCTCAACTCCTGATTCGCATTATTATGTGATTTAGACATAATGTTGAGTGATGAAGACATATTATTATGTGTCGGAGACATAATGTTATGTGTCGGAGACATAATGTTATATGTCGGAGACATAATGTTATGTGTCGGAGACATAATGTTGAGTGATCAAGACATATTATTATGTGTCGGAGACATAATGTTAGGTGATTCAGACTCGTCAATATGTCCCAAACATTCAACGTTATGACACAAGAACATAATAATATGTCCGCGACACTCAATGATTAGTGCCGGGGACATATCATCTCTTTCTAATGACCTTATTTAGTCACCTGAATAAACTCGATCGACCATGCATTGATCGTTGTTGCATTGCGGAGTACCGTAAGTTCGTCGCCTGCAGCGTTGGCAAATACATATTTTGCCTGCACCTGATAGTCTGTATTATTCACCCGGTAATAATCCTCATAATTGTACGATTTTACGATCGCATAATTTACATCATCCATCTGGAAAACCTGAGGATAGGTATTCGACGAATAATCCATCTTTATCAAACACCAAAGACTTCTGGCCGACTTGCTGTAATCTATAAATTCGAAACCATAGAACCCAGTTGATGAACCAGGGCGTTGAAGCTGACCAATAGGAGAAAGCCCATTGCTGTTCCAACCAGAACCGGATAAAGCCGTCGAGATTCTGTAAACATTTCCGGAAGCACTTACTAAATTTTCACCGTCGTTGACATACCAAAAGTAATCTACCGTTTCAAAAATATCAGCTTTTTCGGTACGGGTGTTACTATCGTACACATAGAAACCACTCGAAAGCTCAGTCTCAGAACCAATGATATAATCCTTACCGGGCACTTTCCTGATAACACAATCTTCGTAAACAGTCGAACCAACGCTAATACTACCTTTAGTCAAATCCAGCCAATATATATTTGTCCATTGTATATTATAATTGCCACCTTCGGTATAAGCGCACCAGTTATTGGCAGCAAACTCGATGTCAGCAAGAATTCCGTTCACTTCATACGTTTTTAAAACTTTACTGTTTATCAAATCGATATGGCTAATGAGTCCGCCATGCCCCACCAATGCATTGGCACCATCTTCCGACACTGACAGGCATGTAGGCGCTTTACTCAGAGCAATTGTATTTGCAATTGCTTTCGTTTTCAAATTATAGGCTATCAGCTTATCGGGTTGTGTGGTTACATAATACAGGATATCGGTATTTTTATCAAGGTAAGCATCCGCAATTTTTCCTTCCACAGCATGTACATTGGCGCTGTTGCTACCCGAACGTGCACGTATTATAAGCTCCTGCGAGGGTTTCTTCGAGTCATTTGTTTTCAATGTAACTTTCACTTCTGCCTGCCCCGCAGGAAGCAATGCCCTATTGCAAAGAAAATAAAGATTTATACTTGAATAATTAGTGAGCATCCCCGATGAATTGGATACACTTAGCCACTCGGGCATACCTTCGAGCGACCAGATCAAAAGACCATTGCCCTGGTTAGAAAAACTTATTGTTTTTGTTGTTTCAGTCCGTCCAAAATCAATTGTAGCATAGGAGGAATAAAAATTAAACGTTGGAGTACCCGCATCGACCGACACCGCAATAGTGACTTCAGGATTAGCCTTATCGTTTGTTATCAGCACAATCGACCCCACTAAATTACCTGATGTCAGGTTTTCGATACTAACTTTCAATGGCAACTGATACGTTCCGTTTTTAGGAATAATAGAGCCGGACGAATTTAATCTTTCAGTGTCAACTTCCAGCCAGTCGGGCATGCTCTCTATATTCCAAAAAAGAATACCCTCACCAGAATTCCGAATATTCAACACAGGCTCATTATAGCCTCCACCACTGATATTTAACACACTGCTCACGTTGATGATCGGATTTCCTTCAGTGATGTAACTTACCGGGATTAAAAAACTTCTGTCACCAGACACTACTTCAATTTTTTCCATATACACCCCTACCTTTTCAAAACCAGGATGAAGAATAGCCTTGCAGCGAATAGTGGCGATGCTATTGTTGAGCTGCCCCGATGGAGTACTGATTTGCAGCCATCCGGGAGATTTTACAATTTCAAATTCTGCATCACCCATCCCGGGGCAACTAAACTGATAATCGGACTCATCCCAGGTCGGAGAAATAATTATACCCGATTCACCCATAGGATTATTAACAGTTGTCAGGTTCTCGTTCAGAAACTCATTACTGCACGCAGAAACCGTCAACAGTAAAACAAAGGCTATATATCGATAAAAATTATTCATAATATGCATGATTTAAATAAGTTCGACTTACAAATGAAACTTCAATACAAGTCCATAATCAAAGCGTGATAAGTTCAGCGAATTGTCAAGCTTTTGGTTGGGTATACTTTCTGAATTTCTGCCCGAATCACGATATTCTAAATTCATTGTCGAAAGTTGCCCGTACAAAAAACTTCCGCCAACACCTACCGACAAATAGGGAAGCACAAGATATTCAACCGAACACCCTAACCGACCCCCTATTGTAAGTCCGTTGCCTAAAACATTATAACTACTTGTTGTATAAGAGGAAGAAGATGGGATATCCATCGAAAACTGCTCCTCGTTTCGATAAGACAACACACCGACCGATAACGTTTCGCTCAGTTTCAACTTGTGGTTCGGATCCAAAAACTGCTGAAACAACACAGAAGGACCTACATAATTTATATACTGGCGCGATTGTATGTTACCAACCATATAAATGGGATAAGTAGGATCAATTACCTGAAAACTATTGCCACTATAGCCAGAGCTAAAGAACGAATATTGTAACCCGAACCCGATAGAAGAAGTAAACAAATTATGGACACTTACACCCACACCAAGTCCTTTTTTAAGCTGTTCGTAAGCCTCGTTCATTTCTGAACTACCCACACTACCAAGCAACCAGGGCATATTAGATACACCGACCGAAAGCTCAAAAATAATCCTTTTTTCAGGAACAGTTCGCCGCCTTTCGACAATTTCTGATCGGTTAAGCTGCGTTTGCTTTGCGATTGTTTCTGTCTGACGGGAATAACTTACGACATCATCCAAAACAATTGATTTTCCGGTAATTTTAGTCCCGTCGGTCTGTTCGTAAAAAATCCGGGACGTATTCATTGTTACTATTTTACAAAAAATAGTATCACCTTTAGAAGTAATAATTTGATCTTGTGCTTTTAGCAAGAACACAAAAACTGAAAGGAAAAGACAAACGAAAATTTTTCTCATAGAATTAATATTAATTTATTGTTTGGGAATAAAGAGAATAGCCTGAAAGTATAATCAGAAACAAAAACACAAAGATACAATTATTTCTATATTTAACTATTAATCCTCTGTTAAATTTTAGATTTATAAAAAAACATTTGAAACCATTATCAAACCCTTAATAAATTCTCATTTTCTGAGTTCCCATGCACCCTTTTTCACAAATTTTCAAAATTTACAATTACTCCAAATTTGCATTTAACATGTTTTTAACTGAAATTATCTACGAAATGTTATTTATTTACATTAATTTTGTGGTTTTCAATGAAAGCCAAATCCTTTTCACTGTATTTTAGCTTCAAACAAGGAAGCAAGTGTATTTAGGAGACAAAAGAAAGAACTACACCCGTTGAATTAAAAATATAGCAGCAACCAACAGTCAGCTAAATTAATACATGCTACTGCCTGCCGTTAAAGTATTTTTATTTTTCAACAACGGGAATTGTATGTTTTTTACTGTCGTTTGTAGAATATTCATAATCTATTCGAAAACAAACCCTCCGGCAGCACTGATCAAAGCAAGCGGTATAAAGAAATGAATATTTTTCTTTAACTATACACAATAGACAATTGCAAAAATGAAACATTTTCTTACTGTTTATTTCACAATAATGACCTGTTTAGCGTTTTCGCAAACGCCGAACCGCACCGTCAATTTCACCAGCAATATTGCAGGTGCAGTTAAATTTACGTCCATAACTTCTGCACTATCAGGCGCATCATCAGGCACTATCATCTGGGTAGCAGCAGGCACCTATACTGAGAATGAACTTATTATCCCTGCCGGCGTAACGGTGATTGGCGGCTTCCCCCCAACGCAACCACTTACGAACAGCGCATTTATCCCGGGGTGGCCACAGTAGCACAACAATCGATACTCGATGGAAAATATAAGCATCGTTTAGCAACCGTTTCCGGCACTTTAGATGGATTTAAAATAACTAAAGGTTATGCCTTTTCAAATGGCACTTTGGGTGGAGGAGTACTCATAACTGGAGGAACCGTTCAAAATTGTATTTTGATAAACAATGTCGCATCTAATTTAACTCCTACTGACTCCACTAATATTCCGGGTGATTATGTAGCCAGTATTGGTGACATCTATTGCACAGATGGAACAATTCTCAGTCCAAAGTATAATCTTAATCTATCGACCGGAGAAATTGAAGCATCCTTGCCGGGAGGCATTCCAAATGGTAAGATTCCACAAGGCATTATCTGCAATATAGAAAGAGCTGCTACTTCAAGAAGAATTTATGTTATGGCTAAAGTTAGCACAAATGAGTTGAAATTCTGGTTCGATAGAGGGAATATCGGCAGTAATGAATGGCCTGATGCTGATTTAAATACTCCTGCCGCCGATGTTTTGACCGTTACAGACGCCTTAAAAGATTTTAGTGGGGCACAAAAGTCTGTGATTGAATACAATTACTATGACAACAAGATAAAAACTCTTCGCGTTCAATACCCATGGTATAGTAACAGTGCTTTCTATAGTGACGACAGGCCTTTGCATTACACTCTTAAATATAACACCCCTTTAGACACTCAAGGACTATGGTATTTACCTGCGGCAGGTGAATTGTATAAAATCTGGGAAGTCTACCCCCAGATGGATGCGTGTGCAAGGGATGTGCTGGGCTGGATCGGCACTGGCTCAACAATGTTTAAAAAAGGTTATTATTGGTCATCAACGGAGTATGATGCAACTAATGTTTGGATTTTAGATACAAATGGTTATCCATGGAGTGCTTGGGGTCTGATAAAAAGCACTAAATCCGGGGGTGGATATACAATACCCGTAACAACACTTACACTATCTACCGAATAATATTAGATGATTATGAGAAGGTTTATATTTTTATGTCTATTGGCATACAATTTATCCACTTTTGCTCAAACAGCTGAAGGGGGTGGAGCATTTCTGAATGGAGGAAAGTTAATAAATAGTATTATAAATAATAACTATGCGGTTAACGGATTTGGAGTTTCTGGTTCGAGTGGCGAGGTAACTAATTGCAATATTCGTGATAATTATTATCTGAATTCATCAATTGTAAAAGCGGGAGATTTGGTATTTGATGATGGATCGGTGTATACTCCTGTGTACGATAGTTTTGGTAATCTTATTTTTCCTTTGGAATATGGAGCCAACAATGTTATTGGTGTTTGTTTTTGGAGCAACGCTAATAATTATTTCAGATCGGGATATTACTGGGTTGTATCTGTAGAGGAAACATCAATGTCATGGGCGCCAGGTGTTCCTTACAACCCTATTGATGTAATTGGTCTTTATGATTTTAATGATCCTGCTACAGTGATTCTAGATTTTAATGGATTCGAAAACTCAAAGTTGATTGTTAACGATGTAAAACACTCCAGTATACTTACCACTTCGAATTGTGCTGCAAAGTATTGTTTGAATTATTCGCAGGGGGGAACATTAGTGACTTGGTTTTTGCCAGCTATGGGTCAGTTGAGAGAAATGGAAAAAGAACTTGGTACTCTGAATTCGTTGATGACCAAATTGGGTAAAACAAAATTAGCAGGGCGATATTGGTCTTCGGATGAAATAGCCTGGAATGATAAAAATGGTGCATGGACATATAATTTTCCTCAATCTAGTCAAGCCAGCGGAGTTAATAAAAAAGACATTCTAAAAGTTCGCCCAATTGCGCTTGTTTACAAAACCAATTAATTATGAAAAGCAATGAGATATTTGTATTGTAAATTGCTATTTATTTGCTTGTTACCTCAAGTTGTGCTGGCAGCAAATATTGTGGGTGGAGTTGCAGGTAAACTTACAGTAAAGAATTCTATCATATGTAATGATCTTAAATTCAAACAAATAGGCCCCAATGTAAGTATCTCTAACTCGGCAGTACGTGGTTCTACTCCGCCAACTGGAGTTGGAAATATGCTGCTTAACAACACAGGTTTTAAAGATCTTTTGGTGTCTCCGAGTGATACAATTTCGTATTATTTATCATCCACGTCCACTTTACGAAATGCCGGCACCAATGTTACCTTGCCTTCCAAAGACATCAACGGAAACGACCGTACTTACGACGGAACCGTAGACATAGGTGCTGTTGAATACTCAATGATAAGCAAAAACCCGGGTAGCAACTGGACTACAGCTTCCGACTGGAGAATTGGAAGGGTACCCACCATTGATGATATTGTAACCATTCGAACAGCAACTCAGGTAGCAACAACAAATGCTGTATGTAAGAAAATTTTAGCCATAGAAAGTGGCGCTTCGCTGACTGTAAATGCAGGAATGCAACTTGTTGTAAGCGAAACCATAACCAATACCGACGCTAATCGACTGATTGTAAAGTCATCTTCATCGGAGCCTAACGGTTCATTGTTTTTTCAGAACACATCAGCCAATCCTGTTTATGCAACTGTTGAAATGTTCAGTAAATCCAATTACGATTTATCGCGCCCGGCCAACAACAGATACAATTGGCAATTTTTCGGAATACCTGTAGAGGACATTCCTGCCAATCCGACCTTTTATGGAGCATACGTTCGTATCAGACTCGAAGAAGGTACCGATACCACCAAACATTGGGTATCGCTTACCAATTCTTCAATAGTTCGTCCATTCCTGGGTTACCAGATTTGCTATGCCACACCACGTAAAGTTTTGTTTTCGGGCAAATTAGTAAACCGGAATTACGATAGCGGACAGCTGCCAAAAAGTTCCGGTGCGGGAGTTTTGTATGCTGGTCAGCATTTATTAGCCAACCCATACACAGCTGCCATCGACATAAAAAAGATAGAATTTGGCAGCGGCATGGAAAAAACAGTTTACCTTTACAACACAGGATCATTTGATGACTGGAAAAAAAACACTTCAAAACAAGGTGGTTCCCCAGGGCAGTACTTTCAAATTCCACAAGATAAAGCAGGTGTTGATTTATTTTCCAGCCAGGTACCTTCAATGAGTTCTATGCTTGTACAGGTGCAGAGTACAGCACTCGATGCATCTGTGAAAATAAGTTACAATGCAGTAAAAATGCAGAACACTGAACCACAAAGGGTAAAAAGAGAAGGCGCAGAAACCTCAGAACACATCTATACCCGCATTGATTTGGAAAGTAAATCCTCCATCGACAGGCTCTGGGTTTTTGCTGACGAAAAATTATCGCGCAAATTTGACAATGGGCACGATGGCTACAAACAGCACATTTCGTCAATACCGCAAATTTACGCTATAGAGCAGGACGGAAACTATCAAATCAATTCGGTGGATGATTTGAATAATACGACAATCGCATTTCAGCCGGGCGAAGATACCGATTATCAACTTATATTCAACAATCACAATTTAGATAAAAGGTACTCAAAACTATTGCTTTTCGATTTAGCAAAAGAAAAGGTCATGGATGTTACCGCCAATGGTTCAGTTTATAATTTCACAGCCGATTCGAAATTGAATTCCATCGCCCGATTTAAACTGATTACTGAAAAGAAACAAACGCCGGATGTAGATCCATCGAAAGTCGGATTTTACACCGATAACAACAACCTGCACATCTACAATTACGGAAATACCGGCAATGTAATGATATACGATATCTCAGGACGATTGTTATTCAAAAGACATCTGTATCCAAATTGTATTGCCACAATAGCTTTGCAGAAACAAACCGTTTATATAGTGAAAACCATAATACCGGACGAAACAAGGTCGACAAAAATAATTATTGATTAAGGGAGGTTTTTATCCGGCACATAATTAAAAGTAAATAATTGCGAACCAAAAACTCTGTTTCGCTGAATTTATATTCAAAGGAACAAATCCTTCAATGCTATTTTTCAAACAATTACACAAGCCTGCAGTTATGCCCTTTGCCCATGCACCCCGGCTCGGCAACGCACGCCAACCTTACCACTTGCTGCTTGCCATATAAATCAGGATACAGGCAATCTATAGGATAATGATTTAATACAATCACATATTGCAGACATAGCACAATACTTCCAAAAATTTTAGTTACCTTTGCACCCGAATTTAAAAACAACTATACGTTGTGAGTAAATATCCGAATTTCACTGCTTTATATCAGCAGTATGCTTACCAAAATGGTACACGTTTTCATTAACGAATGAAATTATCGCCGGATGACTACTCTAAAACGTGTACTAAAAAACTAAAAATGACATTCAAAGAATTAAATTTGAAGGCTGATATATTATCGGCCATCGAAGAACTTGGATACGAGCAACCTATGCCCGTACAGGAAAAAACCATCCCTTTTATGCTGGAGCAAACAGCTGATTTAGTGGCATTAGCTCAAACCGGAACGGGTAAAACTGCAGCTTTCGGGCTACCGGTGCTGAACATAATTGACGCCAACCGCAAGCAAGTGCAGGCATTGGTATTGGCGCCAACCCGCGAATTGTGTATCCAGATTGCCAACGACCTGAAAGGTTACTCGAAAAACATGCGCGGCATGCGCATTGTCCCCGTTTATGGTGGCGAAGACATTCGTACACAGCTCCGTCAACTCGACACACCTCCTCAAATTATTGTTGCCACTCCCGGTCGGTTGATCGACCTGATAGAACGTGGTAAAATTGAGTTGGGCGCTATCGACTTTCTCGTATTGGACGAAGCCGACGAAATGCTTAACATGGGATTCAAGGAAGACATCGAAACCATCCTCGAACGTACTCCCGATAGCCGCCGCACCATGCTTTTCTCGGCAACAATGCCTAAGGAAATTGCAATGATTGCCCGTAAATACATGAAAAATTTCGAGGAAATTACTGTTGGCACTAAAAATTCAGGCTCTGAAAATGTAGAACATATTTATTATGTTTCGCAGGCTAAGCAACGCTATCTTGTACTGAAACGTATTGTGGATATGAATCCTGATATTTACGGGATTGTATTCTGCCGTACGCGTCAGGAAACAAAAGAAGTGGCCGACCATTTGATGCACGATGGCTATAACGCCGACGCACTGCATGGCGACCTTTCGCAGGCTCAGCGCGACACGGTAATGCAAAAATTCCGTATCCGTAACATTCAACTCTTAGTGGCAACCGATGTGGCCGCACGTGGATTGGATGTAAGCGATTTGACCCATGTGATCAACTATAATTTGCCCGATGATGTTGAAATATACACACACCGTAGCGGTCGTACCGGTCGCGCTAACAAAAAAGGTGTTTCCGTATCCATCATTCACTCAAAAGAAAAGTTCAAAATCAAAGACATTGAGCGCATGCTCAAAAAAAGCTTCGAGCAACAACAAATCCCTAACGGATTAGAAGTTTGTAAAAAGCAATTGTTCTTTTTGATTGACCGTATGCAAAATGTGGAAGTAAATGAAGAACAAATTCTTCCTTACATACCACAAATCATGAACCAGCTCAATGATCTGAGTAAAGAAGAAATTTTGAAACGTTTTGTTTCGTTAGAGTTCAACCGCTTCCTCGAATACTACAAAGATGCTGACGATTTAAATTATCGCGAAAGATCAAACAGAGATGACCGTGGCGAACGCGGACAGAGAGCTGAACGTGGAGAAAGAGGAGAACGTGGAGAAAGAGGAGAACGTGGCGCCAAATCAGGCAACCGTATTCGCCTCAAAATGAACATTGGAGAACGCGAAGGCATTGATCCTAAACGTTTTCTTGGAATTGTAAACGATGTAACCGGCGACAAATCAATCAGTATTGGCGCTATTGAAGTTACAAACAAGTTCACATTCTTTGATGTATTTGCCGATCAGGTAGAAAAAGTAGTAACCGCATTTGCCGGCGAATCGGATTATATTGTTTCAGAAGCCAAAGGAAGCAAATCCTTCGAAGGCGGCCGGAAACCCGAATACCGCACACGTAGCAATTCATCCGAATCACGCTCGGGAGGCTATCGTACAAGCGAAAGAAGTCCACGTTCTACTGAGACTTCCGGTGCCGGCGACAAGCCATGGCGCAACAGGGAACGTACCGATGAACGCGGAAGCCGCAGACCTTCGTCGTCTGCTGGCAAAGAACGCAAAAGCAGCACCTACCGGAAACGCTCTTAAAAAACAACTCAACAAACGGATCATGCCTGAATCATGATCCGTTTGTTTTTTATAAGCCCAAACAATGAAACAGGCATTTTTTTCTTGCGATTTAGGAATAAAAATACATCCGGCATTATCAAACAAAAGGCTGTTTTTCGATAAAAATGAATAAACTCTTTTTATGGGCCTTTACAACTCAATGACACACAGGACAATTACAAAACAACACAACAGATTTCGAAAAAATCTTTATAGTTCGATTAAATTGTATTATTTTTGCGCTTTAATATATTTTTACAAACACAGAAATAACGATCAAGAATACAGCCATTTCTATTCATAACCTTCATTCGAATCTGTTTTTTTACTTCCCATTTTGCTGATTTTTGATGTTTGAATTTCATTACAGGCACGCTTAGGCTGGCCTTTTATTTTTTTGATAACCGAAGACGTACATGTCCGAAACAGAAACTATATTAATAAATAAATTCAATTAATCAATTAAAAATCAACGTTTATGAGAAAAGCAATTTTCGCATTGATGCTGCTTGTGGCAATGTCGGCACAGGCTCAAACCAACCTGCAATTTCACTACGATTTCGGGAAAAACCGAAATTATGTAACCACCACCCTCGAAATGTTCAAACCCGACAAATGGGGAAACACCTTCTTCTTTGTGGATTTTGATTATAATATGGGTGAAAAAAACCACCCATCATCGGCTTACATGGAAATTGCCCGCTGCCTGAAATTCTGGAACGGACCACTTAGCCTCCATGTTGAATACAATGGTGGACTTGGCACATTCAATGCGGCTGATACCGAGTTAGCTTTTCCTATCAACAATGCTTATCTGATTGGACTTGACTACGGACTGAACAACGCCGATTTCAGCAAAACACTCAACATTAAAGCACTTTACAAACACATTGCCGGAAAACAAGAATCGGCTCAATTAACTGCCGTTTGGGGATTGCACTTTTTGAACCGCAAGGTAAGCTTCACCGGCTTTGCCGATTTATGGCTTGAAGACAATACCTTTGGTTTAAATAACACTACAAGTACAGTATTTATTACAGAGCCACAGCTCTGGTATAATTTTGGCGAACATTTCTCAGTAGGAACCGAAGTCGAAATCGCTACAAATTTTGCAGGTACCGAAGGCGTGAAAGTATGCCCAACTTTAGGAGCTAAATGGAATTTCTAACAGTAAAAAAAGTAAAATCATGTTCGAAAAATATTTTAAACTAAAAGAAAACGGCACAAATAAGCGCACTGAGGTTATTGCAGGGATTACCACCTTTTTGACAATGGCCTATATCCTTGCTGTTAATCCAAGCATATTGTCGGCTACAGGAATGGATGCCAACGCGTTATTCACTTCAACAGCCATCGCCGCCATTGCAGGCACATTAATAATGGCCTTATGGGCTAAACTTCCATTTGCGCTTGCCCCGGGAATGGGACTGAACGCATTTTTTGCCTTTTCGGTGGTACTGGGAATGGGATACTCGTGGCAATTTGCATTGACAGCTGTACTTATCGAAGGTATTATATTTATTTTACTTACCATTTTCAATGTGCGCGAAGCAATTGTAGATTCAATTCCTAAATCAGTGAAAACAGCCATTAGCGCAGGGATAGGACTTTTTATTGCTTTCATTGGTCTACAAAATGCAGGTATAGTTGTGAAAAACGATGCTACTTTGGTACACTTAGGCGATATTACAACCGGATCTGCGCTGTTGGCTATGATTGGATTAGTTGTTACTTCGGTATTGATTGTAAAAAAAATAAAAGGCGATTTGCTGATTGGTATTGTTTTAACTGCCCTGATCGGAATTCCTATGGGGATCACCCAAATCAATGGAGTAGTAAGCACTCCTCCTTCCATAACACCTATTTTCTTCCAGTTCGAGTTTACAAACATTCTTACATTTGATATGCTTATCGTAGTGTTTACATTTTTGTTTGTAGACATTTTTGATACACTCGGAACACTTGTAGGCGTATCGACAAAAGCCAATATGCTCGATAAAAACGGCAATGTACCCAACATTAAAAAGGCATTTATGGCCGATGCGCTGGGAACAACATTCGGAGCTATGCTGGGAACAAGCACAGTAACTACCTATGTAGAAAGTGCAGCCGGTGTTTCGGAAGGAGGACGTACAGGTATGACTTCGTTGATAACTGCTATCTGTTTTGCCGTTGCATTGTTCTTTGCCCCTGTATTTCTGGCAATTCCGGGAGCAGCAACAGCTCCGGCTCTTATTCTTGTAGGTTTATTTATGATCGCCCCTATCAAAGAACTTGATTTTAACGACTATTCTGAATCGATTCCGGCATTTATATGTATTTTGGCTATGCCACTTACATACAGTATTGCCGAAGGAATTACTTTGGGCGTATTAAGTTATGTATTCATCAACGCATTGGCAGGAAAATTCAAAAAACTATCCATTGGGATGTACATTCTCGCCATCCTGTTTATTTTGAAATATATATTTATCTAAAAATAATCATTTCTGAACATCACACAAAAAGCCTTCTGCCCACGGCAGAGGCTTTTTGTTTTTAAAGTCAAATTATTTATCTTTGCCATTATCAATAAGAGAAAAAAAAATGGAAACACCTACGCTGAACGAAGCAAAAAAGACATACAACGAACCCATGCATACCTGTGAGCACATTTTGAATCAAACAATGGTGCGGATGTTTGGGAGTGGCAGATCGGTGAACGCACATATAGAACGCCGGAAAAGCAAGTGCGATTACCTGCTGACGCAAGCACCTACTGCAGAACAAATAGCTGAAATAACGCGTAAAGTGAATGAAATTATACAACAAAATTTGCCGGTTACAGAAGAATTAATGAGCAAAAAAGAAGCGGCTAAAATCGTAGATTTATCAAAATTACCCGAAGAAGCTTCCGAAACCCTGCGCATAATCCGCGTGGGAGAATACGATGCCTGTGCCTGCATTGGTCAGCATGTTGACAACACCTCTAAACTCGGAACTTTCGAAATCATAAGTCATGATTTTGAAAATGGACGATGGCGAATCCGTTTTAAGCTCGTTTAGGAGAAAGAAAATAAAAAGCACCACTTCGCAATTGCGAAATGGTGCTTTTTTATTGAAATGAAAAACCTATCAAATAATCAGCATGGCATCGCCATACACTCCAAATCTGTAGTTTTCTTTCAAGGCCACATCGTATGCATTCATCACATGATCATAATCTCCAAAAGCAGCTGTAAGCATCAACAAGGTTGAATATGGCAGATGGAAATTTGTAATCATTGAATTAGCGACTGTAAAATCATAAGGAGGAAAAATGAATTTATTTGTCCAACCATCAAAGGTTTTAATTCTTCCTTCGGTTCCGGCTACAGTTTCAAGCGCACGCATAACTGTTACACCTATAGCACAAATATTTCGGCCTTCGTCGTGGGCTTTATTGATCGTATCCGCAGCTTCGGGCGTTACTGCCATTTGCTCCGAATCCATTTTATGTTTTGTAAGGTCCTCTACGTCTATCTCTCTGAAGTTACCCAAACTCATGTGCGAAGTAACAAAAGTACTTTCTATACCTTTAATTTCCATACGTTTCATTAGTTCGCGACTAAAGTGCATCCCTGCTGCCGGAGCAGATACCGCCCCCTCGTTTTTTGCAAAAATAGTCTGAAAACGGTCAGCATCATCAGCCTCTACTGCACGGGTTATATTGCGTGGAAGCGGGGTTTCGCCCAGGTTGAATAAGCTTTTTTTGAATTCTTCGTGGGTACCATCGAACAGAAAACGCAATGTACGTCCACGGGAAGTTGTATTGTCAATTACTTCTGCAACAACAGAGTCATCCTCTCCAAAATAGAGTTTATTTCCTATTCTTATTTTACGGGCAGGCTCCACAAGCACATCCCAAAGGCGCATATCATGATTTAATTCTCGCAACAGAAAAACTTCAATTTGAGCTCCTGTTTTTTCCTTATTTCCGTACAGACGGGCAGGAAAAACTTTCGTATCGTTGAATACAAACAAGTCATTTTCATTGTAGTACTCAAGTACATCTTTAAAAACGCGATGTTCTATTTCACCTGTTTTACGATGCAAAACCATTAAACGTGACTCGTCACGATGCTTTGACGGATACTGAGCGATAAGTTCGTCGGGCAATTTGAATTTAAACTTCGATAGTTTCATATTTTATTCTTTTGTGATGTTTCTTATTTTTTCACTTAACGAACCTACAAGGAGTTAGTTCGAAAAGACATTGAGTTTTAAAATATCAGGATGTTTGCAACAGAATATCCTCTTCTACAAAAAGAAGCATATCTTCAATTTCCTTACAGTCCTCAAGTTTCACATCTCCAATCCGGGTACGTTCCAAAGCTGTGAGATGAGCGCCGCTACCGAGCGCTAAACCAATATCCCGGGCTAGCGCCCGAATATATGTGCCTTTACTACAAACAACTCTGATTTTCAAAACGGGGAGCGAAAAATCGAGCACTTCAATTTCATCTATAACCAACAACTTAGGTTTTAGTTCAACATCCTGCCCTTCACGTGCATAATCGTAAGCTCTTTTTCCATCCACCTTTACCGCCGAATACACAGGTGGCGTTTGCCATATTTCACCTAAAAAGCCACTTATCACTTTATCGACAAGTTCTCTGTTGATATGTTGTGTCTCAAAAACTGCGTCCACCGGCAGTTCTAAATCAAACGATGGCGTAGTTGCTCCCAATTCCAATGTCGCAACATACTCTTTGGTCTGATACTGAAAACTTTCGATCAATTTGGTGGCTTTACCCGTACAAATAATCATTACACCAGTGGCCAACGGATCAAGAGTTCCTGCATGTCCAACCTTTAATTTCTTCACTTTCAACGTTCTTTGCAACTTCCAACGCAACTTGCTTACCAAATTAAACGATGTCCAATGCAAAGGTTTTTTGACGTAAAGAACTTCTCCTTCTATAAAATTCATTTTTTGTTATATATTGAAACACGCATCACTGCGGATTTATTTTTTTAGATAATACTTAAATCAATACCCATTGCCAGCAACACCAAAAGAAGTGCACCGACAACGATACGATAGTAGCCAAATGCCTTAAAACCATATTTTGTAAGAAAATCGATAAAAAACTTTATGGCAGCAATGGCCACTATAAAAGCCACAACATTACCAATAAGTAAAGTTATCAAATGGTCGGACAGTAAAGAAACCCCTGCCGGATCGGTTACTAATTTCATCAATTTGTAGCCCGAAGCTGCCGCCATAGTGGGAACTGCCAGAAAGAACGAAAATTCAGCCGCATTCTTCCGCGATAGTTTTGTTGTCATTCCACCCACAATGGTTGCCATCGAACGCGAAACTCCGGGGATCATTGCAATACATTGAAAAAAACCGATTTTCAACGCTCTCTTCCATGTCATTTCCTGATTTTCAATCGGTTTATTAAACCACTTGTCTACGAAAAGCATAAATACTCCACCAATCACCAACATAAGTGCTACTACGAAAACATTTTCGAGCATAGCATCAATATAGTCGCTGGCCAAAAAACCAATGATAGCGGCAGGAATAAAAGCAATGAATAATTTCCAGTAAAAATCGAAAGTCTGAAAAAAACGTTTCCAATAAAGTACTACCACCGAAAGAATAGCCCCAAACTGTATATTCACAGTAAATGCCTTCACAAACTCAGTACTTTCAATGTTCAACAGACTTTGTGCAATGATCATGTGCCCCGTTGAAGAAACCGGTAAAAACTCCGTCAAGCCCTCAACAATAGCAATTATAATCGCTTCTAAAATGCTCATTTTTATTTACTTTTCGGTTTGTACAGAATGGCAAAAATCATAAATATAAATCCAAAAAACGAAATCATTGGACCTACAGTTATTCTTCGTGTACTGAAAATGTCAGGGTTAAATTCCGTTACTGTTGCCGAACCTGTCATTAAAATAAACCCTAACACTATGATCGCAAAACCTACAGCAATAAGCAGAAAGTTTATTTTTCCTAATTTTAAATGCTTGTTATTTTCCATTTTATCTATCGTTCTTTTTTCTGTCTAATATCTTTCGTCTAATATCTTTTGTCTAATATCTTGTATCTTTTGTCTGAATATCTACACATAATACATGTCATGCGTTTTCATTTTCAGGTATCTGCCTACAGCAAAATAACTCGAAACCGTAGTAAGCACTACCCCTGATACGATTACTATGAGTGAAACCAAAATAATTGTAAGTGGGTTGAGCGCTAAACCTGTCAAACCAAATTCAATCATTATGTAATAAACCATACCGGCGAGCATTAGCAGCGAAATAAGCGAAGCAAATAACCCGTTCAGCATACCACTCAGCAAATAAGGCTTACGAATAAACCAATTGGTTGCACCCACCAGCTTCATCGTGTTGATAAGAAAACGGTTTGAATATACTCCTAATCGTACCGTATTGTTGATGAGCGCTACCGAAACGATGAGCAAAACAATAGCAAGCCCTAACAAAACAAGACTGGCTTTTTTTACATTCTCGTTCACAAGACTTACAATATCCTTTTGATAAGCAATCCGGTCGATATGTTCAAATGTATTCAACTTGGCTTCGATCACAGCCACACTGTCGGGAGTAGCATAACCGGCTTTAAGTTTCACTTCTATCGAGGCTTTGAGAGGATTGTAACCTAAAAAATCTTTCGGATCCTCACCTAAGGATTCGATATGGTCTTTCAAAGCATTCTCTTTCGAAACATAGGAGATGGATTTTGCAAAAGGAGCTGAAGTAAGATATTTCTCAATCCGTTGTTTGTACGAATTACTTATTTCATCATCCAACACGATGGAAAGATTAATATTCTCCTTCACATACACACTTACATCTCTTGCTACAAAGAGCAAAAGACAAATCAAACCAACCAAAAATAAAACCAACGACATACTTAAAGTTGAAGTCAAATGTATACTTCTGAACCTTTTCTTTGGCTTTTCCTGATTTTTTTTACTCATAAAATCTCTTTTGTCCTTTTTAATTTTTTTGCTGTTTCAACTTCTTAATCTGCAGCAGAGCGAAAACCAACAAGCTCAATACCAACAATACAGACGAAGTAAGCGCAATTATATTTCCGATACGATACGAAGCCGGCTCGAATTTAAACTCAATTTCATACTTTCCCGAACGCAATGGCATAGCACGCAACAAATAGTTCGCACGGATATAATCCATCTTTTTACCATCAACATAAGCATTCCAACCTTTGTCATAATAAATTTCGGAAAAAACAGCCATCTGGTCGGTTTTCGAATCGAAAGAGTAAACCAGGTGATTTGGCTTATAAGATATTAATGCAATATGAGCCGAACTGTCAGGCGTTAATTTTGCCTGCAATTGTGCTGCAAACGCTTTATCGACCACCATTTCATTTTTTGTATCAATCTGACCTACCAACATCATTTCTTCGTTGGCATCGGTCGCTACCTTCACGTTCTTTACAAACCAAACGTTTCCGTTGGCATAAGGGTTCACAAGCGGAGCAGCATCTTTGTTGTAAATTACATACTTCATATTCAACATGTTCAACACTCCTAACGAATCGAGTGTAGGAGTGATTTGCTCAAAGGTCTGCGCTTTACCAAACGCACCAAACAGTTGTCCTATTTCTCCTTCTATCTGCATATTGATAAGTTCCTGATAACGACGCAATTTAGCAGCATGATAACCACCAATATTTTTATGAAAATACGAAGGTTTTGCATCGTTAAATATATTCACCGAAGCATCGAGTACTCTGTATTCCGTTTTATCCTGAAGAATCATCTTGTCGGCATTCGAGGGCTCAATTAAAGTTTCAATCTTGCGTTTACGGGCAAAATTGTCATCGTTTAAGTAACGTTTGGCCACCGGCAACAAATCAGCCAAAAAGAGAATGCCGAAAAGAGAAATCATTAAACTGCTTTTCAGTTTATTGTTGGCATATAAAAATATTAAAAGCGTGGCAGCCAAAACAAATCCCAGCGAGCGAAGCGCATCCGAACGCAACAAAGCTTCGCGGTCGAGTGGTAAAGTTTCCTTCAGAAAACTGTAGTCACCTTGCAGCTGAACATCGCCGGGAGCTATAAAATTGCCCGAGAGCGATGGAATGATCGCGAACAACAGAGCAATTCCCCCTGTAATTCCGGCGCTGATGAGCAATGGCTTTATCAATTTCTTTTTATCTCGCTCAGAATTCAAAATCTCCTTCAACGCCAATACCGCAATAAGCGTAATACCGAAACCAGTAGCCACCAATGTCATCGAAACTGTACGGAACTTGTTGTAAAGCGGCACATAATCGATAAAAATATCGGTGAGCCACATAAAATTCCGGCCCCACGAAAGCATTAATGTAAGCAAAATCATTGGCACCAACCAAAACAATATCCTTTTTTCGATCAGAAAAAATCCTAATACAAAAAGTAAGATAACAACTGCACCTAAATAAACCGGCCCCGAAGTCCCCGGCTGATCGCCCCAGTAAAGCGGAAGCTGCATTTCCTTCATGAACTTATCTACATTCGGCACACCCATACTTTTTAATCTTTTTCCGGTTTCGCTATCTGCCGTCAAAAGACCACCACTCGCTCCTCCCTTAAAATCGGGTATCAACAAAGTCATCGTTTCATCCACTCCATAACTCCATTGGGTGATATAATCCTTATTTAAACCATGTTGCGAATTCTGAGCATCTATATTGAGTCCGTTCGATTTTCCACGCATCGTATATTGACTATACTCATAAGTAGTTATCAATGAGGTTGCATTCATCCCGAGTGCAATAATGGCGGCTACGAACACAAGCCCAGTGGATTGAAGAAATGATTTTATTTCCTTGTTTTTAATGCTGTAAATAAACTCGACAACACCGAAAAAAAGAAGGATAAAAAATGTGTAGTATAAAATCTGAACATGATTAGCTCTTACTGCCAGACTCAGAAAAATGGCCGTAATAAGACTACCAATTATTTTTTTGCTTCCAAAAGCCATAAAAACCCCTCCTATCAAAGGTGCCATATAGGCTATTGTAATGGCTTTTGAATTATGGCCGGCTGCAATTATTATGAAATTATAGGATGCAAACGAAAAAGCAATGGCGCCTACTATTGCCAGCCAGGGTTTCAGCCCAAAGGCCAACAGAAGAATATAAAATCCAATAAGATACAACATTAAATTATATACCGTATTGGGATACAAATGAATAATATCTTCTACATATTTAATCAGGTTGGCTGGTTGAGTCATCGAAATCTGGTAAGTTGGCATACCACCAAACATCGAATTGGTCCATAAAGTAACATCGTCATGTGATTTATTATAATCAATGGTCTCCTTGGCCATATACATCCAACTCTCCGTATCATGTCCGATCAATTGCTTTCCTTCCAAAACAGGTTTGAAATAAAACATTGAAATAATTGTAAACAACAGTATAGCTGCAATATGTGGAGTAAATCGGGTAATAATTGTTTTATTCATGGATAATTCTAATTTGAATAAGAGCAGTTTTTGGGAAAAATCATACAAAAGTACAACAATTATTCTCTATCAGTAGCTCATGGGCGGTTAAAAAAACGAAAATCATTTTCTCAAAGCACATATACTACAAAAGTGTGTCATATTTTCAACTTCATACTCATATTTACTCACTACAGATTCTATTTCTCAATAATGCATAAAACGTTTCGACATACCCATCTCCCCGAGGTTAGTCACATTTAGGTAGACCTACCATCTATACACTCAATAAGACATAACACTTTAATGCTATATACATTATTCTTTCCTCCGCGAGCATAGATTTAATTGCTATGAATATCAAAATTTCACAAGCTAAAGCATAAAAACAGAATCCCACCAAAATGCAAACAAAAGTAAAACAGAGATAATACGAAAAAATATTCAAAATAAATAGTACATATGTAGCAAAAATTCCATACTTTTGTAGCAATATATTTCGAAAGATAATAACGGCCTAACAGCTTAGCAAGTAACATTCTGTTTTAAAGACAATTGACTAGCAAAGCGAGTTTTTATTCGATTGAAATTATTACAAAACAACACTTTATTTAAATTTGGTTGCACATAAAATTTTTAGACCAAATTTATATTCTGAAGACTGATTTTATATCGCATGAAAAGGAAACAACAAGTTATTTTTATCTGGTCATTCATAATTATTGCAAGCTTTGTGTTAGCATTGCTTTATACACCACTTGGTGGCAATTTGCATTCAGCAGTAAATGCAGGCCATCAGAATTTCACCTCAGGGGTGTCGTTTGGTGGAAAAATAAGCAACTCACCACGCATCAAAGCATCGCAACCTTATATAAAAACAGAGGACGAAATTAAAAGCAACAACAATTACCCTAAATACGCTCAAAACATTAAGAGCAGCTCAAAAAGCTACAGTCAGGAAACAACAAGTTCATACGCCGTTTCTGGTAAAACAATAGCCGATACTCAAACACCTGCATCAAGCGGAAACTCAGGAACTTTATTTGCTGCTGCAAGTACGGGCAAAGGAAAAGGGTCAACATTAGAATCGGGAATTGCTTCAGCAAATCAGCCATTTTCTTCCGAGATTGAAAACTCAAGCGCTGTAATGCAAAGAGCAGATCAGGCCACCGGCGATTTGGTGGCCGATCCCGGAGGTGGCGATCCTGGTGCTCCAATTCCTGTTGGCGATGGAATTCCATTTTTGCTGATACTTGCCACATTATATTTCTTTTATTCGGCGAAGAAAAACAAACAAAAAAATTTGGCCGCAAAAACAACAGAACTTCAATAAGTAAAGCTGACGAAATTAATCGACAGCTTTTTTTTTGTAAAAAAAACACCATTACTCTTCGATACCAACTACAACAACAGGTGTTTTTACAATCGAATTTACAACGCAGACAAAAGCATTCTCTGTCAAAAAAAATATTCTTATAAATCATTGAATTTCAAATAGGAAATTTTATATCTTTGCATAATAAGAAAACGCTGAATTTTAATTATTCCGACTACAAGCACACAAATAATCAAAGCATTTAATTATTAATCAAATAGTTATAAAAGATATGCTTTGCAAGGACTAGGATACATTGATTTCAGACAAATATCTTGTAACATTTACAAAATGAGTCTTAATTAAGAGTAGCTGTAGAAGAATATGAATAAAAATTTTCACCTCAATCTGTTCAACAAAATGCCCGATGCTTATCTGGTAGTTGAAAATGGCAGATTCATCGATTGCAATGAATCTGCTCTACAACTATTAAAAACTAGCATCGACAAATTAAGGACACTTTCTCCGGCCTCTGTTTTCGAGATATTTAATCACATTGATCTTCAATCGGCGTTGAAGCCGGCACTAAGTCAATACGACACGCAATTTATTTCCACTCAAATGTACTTATCCAACGGTACATCAACGAATGTAAAAATCAGGCTAACCGTCATCAACGAAGAAGAAAAATGCATTCTTGTGCAGGTGGTTGTAGACCAAAATCCCGGCCTGATCCAGTCGGACAATAAACAAACAGTAACAGCAGTACAAAACGCCCAAGAACTCATCCACACAATTTTCGAACAATCACCCATGGGGATTGCATTGGTCAATTCGAAAAGTGGAAAAATACTTGAAGTTAATGATAAATTCTCAGCTATCATCGGACGAAGCCCTGAAGAACTAAAGCATATTGATTGGAAGTCGATTACACATCCCGAAGATTTTGAAGAAGATTTCAAAAATATGCTCAAACAAAACAACGATGAAATAAGCAATTACAGTTTGAACAAAAGATACATCAAGCCTGACAACACTGTGGTATGGGTACGAATGACAGTGACCTCATTCATGAACAACGAAAATAAACATACCTTACACCTGTGCATGATAGAAGACATATCAGAGCTAATGAAGGTTGAAGAAGCGCTTCGTGAGAGCGAACTCAATTTCAGACTTCTGTTCGAAAACGGACCTATAGCAATAGTTTACAATCAACTCATCTACAACGAGGCCCATCAGCCGGTTGATTTTATGTGTGTTGATGCAAATAAAACCTACAAAGAATATATCGGGATCGACCCTATAGGCCATAAAGCCAGCAATATGAGTATTACAACAAAAAGTAACACTCAGAAATGGATTAAGAGATTTAACAGAATAGCCAGCATCGGGAAACCACAACGATTTCAGGAATACATCGAAACGAGTGGCAGGTGGTATGACTGCACAGTTTTTCAGTACAAACAAGATCATTTTGTTACTGTACTTCTCGAGATTACAAAACAAAAACAAACCGAGATTAAACTCACCGAATCCCAGAATTTATATCATTCCTTTGTAGAACATCTTCCGGGTGCTGTTTTCCGAAAAGACAGAGAAGGTCGTTATATCTTCGTAAACAATAAATTCTGTGAAGTAAAAGGAATGACGCCCGAGCAAGTGATTGGCAAAACGCCCCGCGAACTTTCGGACTATGAAAAATCAATCAATAGCGAACGACTGAAGACCGGATTCAAGCAAAGCACTTTACTTGCAGGAGAGGATCATCACAAATATATTATGCGTACGGGTGAGCACATCGAAATTGAAGAGCTCTATATACATGCCGATGGCAGCAAACAGTACTTTCAGGTTGTAAAATCACCTGTTTTTGGTTTTGATGGTAAGATTATTGGCTCTCAGGGAATTCAGTTCGATATTACAGACCGTAAAAATGCCGAGTCGGCTTTGTTAGAGAACAACAACCGATTGGCACTGGCGATGAAAGTAGCCAACATGGCCTGGTGGGAAATGGACATCAGCTCCGGAAAGATATGGTTCGAAAAAAGAAAAGCCGAGATTCTCGGATATCCGCCTGAAAACTTTACTCATTACGACGACTTTATGAACCTTGTACATCCTGATGACTATCAGAAAACGATGGAAAAGATGCATGAACATTTATTGGGAGCAAAAGAAAAATACGAAGTTGAATACCGTATACGCGACATCAATAACAATTACAAGCATTTCTACGACATTGGCTCAATAACAAAAGTTGATGCTAACGGAAAGCCACTGATTGTCTCGGGACTAATACTTGACATTACTGAACGAAAACATGCGGAAGACGCCCTGTTAAAAAGCGAAATGTTTTTACGTACTTTTATCAACAATGCTCCTTTCCAGATATGGGCAAGGGATGACAAAAACATAGGTATCCTTGAGAACAACCATTTTGTCGAAAATTTCGGCTCTATCCTTGGAAAAAGTCTCTCGAACAATGAGTTCTTCAACGGAGAAATGGCAGAGAAATGGCAAAAGTACAATTCACGTGTATTGAACGGTGAAGTAATTGATGAGGAAGTGTCAATAACAACAAAAGATGGAACTAAAACCGAACAACAACAAATTATATTTCCTATCAGTGTAAGTGGTAAAATTATTGGAACAGCTGGCTTTATCATCGACATTACCGAACGTAAACTTGTGCAGGAAGCTTTGCGTGATTCGCAGGAACAACTGAAGAAATTTGCAGCTCATCTTCAGAATGTAAGAGAGGAAGAACGCATCCTCCTGGCCCGCGAAATTCACGACGAATTGGGACAGATCCTTGTTGCCATAAAAATAGATTTAGGAATGATGAAGCACAAAGCCATTGGCAATATGGATGATAAAAATAACATCGAGCTGAAATCATTATACGAACACTTGAACATGTTGGTGGACAACACTATCAAAACTTCGCGACGCATAATGACCGACCTTCGTCCCGAGTTACTTGATATTCTTGGATTAGTAGATGCTTTGCGCACCTACATAAATTCATTCCAGGAACGATATGCCATAGAATGTATTTTCGATAGCACAGTGCAGAATATTGATATCGACGACCAACGATCGGTGGCTATCTTTCGTATCATGCAGGAATCTCTTACAAATATTGCTAAGCATGCCATGGCGACTCAGATAAATATCAAACTTGGCATAAACGATAAACAACGCTTGTTTCTCGAAATAACTGACAATGGAAAAGGGTTTGATATCGACAAGAAAAGACAAAACGAATCCTACGGACTCATTGGAATGAAAGAAAGAGCTTACCTGCTGGATGGTGACTTCTCTGTAATAAGCTCACCCGGCACAGGAACGACTGTAAAAATAGAAATTGATTATCCCGAATAATTGCAATATCTTTGTTATTAAGTACAAAATGAACATTTAAATTCTGCCGGTATGAAAACTTCATTACTCTTGAGTTTACTGCAAAACATCGCAGTAATGGTGACGTTCACAATGTTGTACGATTATTTGTGGGCAAGAAACAAAAGATTCAGATCTCTGATTTTCAAAATCATTGCCGGATTTGTGATTGGACTTATTGGCGTAATACTTATACTTACGTCCTGGAATTTACAGGAAAGACTGATTTTTGATTCCCGTTCCATACTGCTTAGCATTTCAGGATTGTTTTTGGGACCCATCCCTACCATTATTGCAACAGTAATCACCGCATTGTATCGCATTTCGTTAGGAGGAGCAGGCCTTAATATGGGAGTTGCCGTAATTATTTTCTCTGGTCTCACCGGCATCCTGTGGGGGCATTTCAGACCTCACTGGCAAGAGAAAAGGATTATAGAGCTTTTATCGTTAGGATACGTAGTACATCTACTAATGATGGCATCGATTTTACTACTCCCTTACAATCTTCGGGAAATCGCATTTCATGACACATTCCTTCCGCTGATCACAATCTATCCGTTGGCTACTCTTATGCTTGGTTTGCTTATGATTCATAAGGATCAGAACTGGAAAAACAGACAAGCGCTCGACGACAGTGAAAAACGTTGGCATTTCGCTATCGATGGCTCCGGCGATGGTTTATGGGACTGGAATCCACAAACAAACGAAGTATTTTTTTCGAATCAACTAAAAAAAAACCTGGGCTACGAGGATGCCGAATTTCCAAATGATATCAACGAATGGAAAATACGCAGACACCCCGACGACGTGGAAAAGGTAGAAGAAACCATTGATATGTTTCTTAAGAATGAAATTTCTTTTTATACAATTGAGTATCGTTTGTTATGTAAAGACGGATCGTATAAATGGATACTCGACAGAGGAAAAATTATGAGTTGGGACAAGGACATGCATCCCATTCGTTGCATTGGAACCCACACTGACATCACACAGCGGAAAAATATTGAGCAGGCAATAAAAGAGAGCGAACAATACACCAACTCTATTCTTTCGGCTATTCCCGATTTAATATTTGTAATCGATAACAATAAAAACATCGTTGATTTTAAATCTGGAGAACAAAAAAATCTGATGCTCCCGGTAGATGAATTTATTAACAAAAACATTGCCGATGTATTGCCTCAGAAGGTTTTCTCGCTGGTTGAGAACAGTATCGATACAGTTTTTGAAAACAAAAAAACAAATCTGATAGAATACAAATTAAGAATCAATAAGGACTGGAACTTCTTTGAGTGCAATATGGTTCCTCTAAGCGAAACCAAGGTAATTGCCATGGTACGCAACATCACCCAACGAAAACAGATTGAAGAAACACTCGTTAGATCAGAAGAACAACTCAAGAGCTACGCTGCTCATTTACAAAACATACGAGAAGAAGAGCGTATCATTCTTGCCCGCGAAATACATGATGAATTAGGGCAAATACTTGTAGCCATAAAAATTAATCTTGGGCTTCTGAGCTTAAAAGCAAGTGACCATTTTGGGAAGAACACTTCAGCTGGATTTACAGCTCAGCTCGAACATCTTGCCGACTTGGTGGACAAAACAATTAAAACAACACGCAGAATCATGACCGATCTGCGTCCCGAAGTTTTGGATGTTTTAGGTATAAAAGATGCACTTAAGCAGCAGCTGACAAAATTTGCAGAAAGGAATGAACTAAAATGCACCTTCGAGGACAAAAGCTTCGTTTTTGAACTCGACCCACAGCAATCGTTGACGCTCTTTCGTATTTTGCAGGAATCGCTGACAAACATAGTAAAACATGCAAAAGCATCCGAAGTTAAAGTAAAGCTGCTACAAACCAACGACAGCCTGCAACTATCGATTACCGACAATGGCATTGGCTTTAATTCGCAAAGTGCTACAAAACTTGAGTCCTATGGACTTATTGGCATGAAAGAAAGGGCTTTCCTCATCAATGGAAACCTGAGTGTTACAAGCAAAAAAAATGCAGGAACCACAATAAAAATTGAAATACCCTACAACACTTCAACAAAAAAACAGAACAACAAGGAACAGTAATCTTTAAGATAGTACGATAAAAACCACTTAAGCATGGATCAAAAATCTTTACAGGGCAAGCTCAGCGACAACAACGGACCTGATTTTCAATTCGAAGATTTGTTTCAGGTGCACGAAATTCAGGAGATGCAAAATTCGTTTTCGGTAGCCACCGGCGTGGCTTCAATCATCACCCATCCTGATGGAAAACCAATTACAAGCTCATCAAATTTTTGCAGGCTTTGCAATGACATCATACGCAAAACCGAAAAAGGGCGTATCAACTGTATGAAATCTGATGCTCTCATCGGAGGACTTTCCGAAACAGGCTATACGATTAATTGTTGTTTAAGCGGTGGCCTGTGGGATGCAGGAGTACCAATAGTTGTAGGCGGAAAACATATAGCCAATTGGTTGATCGGTCAGGTGAGGAACGAAGCTCAGGATGATGTCAACATGCTGAAATACGCTGTTGAAATTGGCGCCAATGTGGAAGATTATAAAAACGCATTGTCCGAAATACCTGTAATGTCGAAAGAAAAGTTTAAACACACCACCGAACTTTTGAGCTTACTCACCAAACAGTTGTGCGAAAAAGCCTATGCCAATTATTTATTAAAACAAGAAGTAAAACAGCACAAAAAATCAATACAATTACTTGAAAACTCAGAATCTTCAGCAAGTATTACACTTCATTCTATTGGAGATGCCGTAATTGTTACCGACACAAACGGAGACATTACAAGAATGAATCTAATTGCGGAACAATTAAGCGGTTGGCAAATGTCCGAAGCTGTTGGGAAACCACTTTTCGATGTTTTGAGTATCATAAACACCGACACACAAACTGCTATCAACGATCTTGTAGATCAGGTAATGGCTATCGGAAAAATCGTTGAAATGAATGGTCTTATAAAACTGATTTCAAAAAGCGGAAACGAATTTATGATTTCAAGTAGCGCTGCACCTATAAAAAATACTGATGGTACAATTACAGGCGTAGTCATCGTCATTTCGGATATTACCAAAAAGGTAGAAACAGAAAACCGCCTTCGCGAATCCGAACGCATTAAATCAGTTGTGTTATCAAACCTTCCGGGCATAGCCTATCGTTGCCTTTTCAATAAGGAATGGACCATGGAATTTGTCTCCGAAGGTTGTTACAGTCTCACGGGCTACAAGGCTGAAGAGTTACTGTACAACAAAAAAATGTCGTACAACGACATCATTGCACCCGAATTTCGCGATCACTTGTGGCAATGCTGGGTTCATGCAGCACAAACTCACACACATATCACTGAGGAATATAAAATTATTACTGCCGATAATAAAGTAAAGTGGGTATGGGAACAAGGAATTCCTATTTACAATGAAGCCGGCGAAGTGGAAGCACTCGAAGGGCTCATCATTGATATTGACGAGCGCAAAACACTCGAAAAACGGCTGTTCGACGAACGCGCACTGTTGCGTACACTTATCGACAATATCCCTGATTCTATTTATGCAAAGGACGCACAACTCCGCCAAACACTTGCCAACAAAGCCGAAATAACTTTTGCCGGATTACAATCCGAAGATGAAATTATTGGCAAGACAGATTATGACCTATATCCACCGGAAGTGGCCGAAAGGTTTCTTAACGATGACCTCGAAGTAATGAATACGGGAAAAGCCCTTATCAACATAGAAGAAGTAATAATTGATAAAAACGGGAATAAACGCTGGCTACTCACCTCAAAAATTCCATTGCGCAACAACGATGAAGATATAACCGGCATTGTGGGTATTGGACGCGATATAACCATTCGCACACAAACACTTGAAAAGTTAAAAGAAAGCGAACAAAAATACAGAAATATCTTCGAAAATGTTCAGGATGTATTCTACCAAATGGATCTGACAGGAAAAATAATCGATATTAGTCCTTCGGTGCAATCATTTACAGGCTACGAAAGAGACCAAATGCTGGGCCAATCCTTGTTCGATTTGCTGTTCACACCAGTGGATAAGAACAAATTTATGACCCGACTTTTAAAATTCGGAACCCTCACCGATTTCGAATTCGAGATGATGATACAAAAGAACAAGAAAAAATATGTATCCATCAACACAACTATCATCAACGACGACAAAGGACTTCCTCATCATATCGACGGAACTATCAGAGACATTACTTTGCAAAAAACAACGGAGAGAGCGCTTCGCGAAAGCGAAACTAAATTCCGTAATTACATCGATTTTGCTCCTCATGCTGTATTTGTTTCGGACGAAACAGGCAAATACATTGAGGTAAATCAAGCGGCTACTTCCATAACGGGTTATACGAAAGAAGAATTGTATAGCATGGATCCTGTTGAAATGATCAAAGAAAAAAACCATGACAAGTTCAGAATGCATCTGCAACGTTGCAGAGAAAACGGAGTAGCCGCCGACGAATTTGAAGTGACCCGAAAAGATAATACACTTATTTACTGCAGTGTAGAATCCGTAAGATTATCGGAAGGCCGTACATTAGGCTTCGTAGCCGACATCACCAACCGCAAGCTGGCCGACGAAGCCCTGCGAAAAAGCGAAAGTCTCTATCGCTCCATTCTCGAAACTTCGCCCGATGTTATTGCCATTGTCGATCTCGAAGGTTATGTTCGCATGGTGTCGCCTATAGCCACTAAATTATACGGGGGACACTCGGATAATGACCTTATCGGACGTAATATCTTCGACATCATTGCACCGCACGAAAGACAAAAAGCAATAACAAATACCAATTTAATGTTCGACAAATACCTGGGCTCTGTTGAGTATCAGATTTCGAGATACGATGGTTCTATTTTCGATGCCGAAGTAAACGGTAATGTAATTTGGAGCGAAAACAACATTCCTACAGGTTTTATTTATATCATCCGCGACATCACCGAACGTAAAAAAGTAGCGCTATCGCTCCAGCAATCCAGAGAAGAACTTAAAAACTTTTCGACACATTTGCAAAATGTGCGCGAAGAGGAAAGAAAACTACTTGCCCGGGAAATTCACGACGACCTTGGACAGATACTTGTAGCCATTAAAATGGAACTGGGGATGTTGGGAATGAAAGTAAACAAAACACTGAAGAATGAACAGGAAATAGCCGGACAATTTAAGCGATTGAGCGGACTGGTAGACACCACTATTAAAACCACCCGACGCATCATGACCGGCCTCAGATCCGAAGAACTGGAGCTGCTCGGCATTGTGGAAGCGCTGCGCACTTTCATTCTCAATTTCGAAGCTTTGTACAATATTAAGTGTGAATTTATTACTGAAAACACTAACTTCGTTCTCGATCCTCAGCGTTCGGTTGCCGTATACCGAATTGTGCAGGAATCATTTTCGAACATAGCAAAACATGCACAAGCCAAACATGTAGTAGTGAAAATGAAAATGCTGAACAAACAGTTAAACATCGAAATTATCGATGATGGTGTTGGGTTTGATGTCAACAAGAAAGCAAAAGTGGATTCCTATGGGCACATCGGAATGCGCGAACGAACCTTGCTGCTGGATGGTAAAATCAACTTTAGAAGTGATTCTAAAAATGGGACTACAGTCTCCCTGACGCTTCCGATTGAATAAAATCAGTCTGTCAAAAATAATTAGCGTCAACACAGCTTAAAATCAAAATTATTTCTTAATTTTGACAAACAATTTATTATTGTGAACAATAGAAAGAAATAACGAATCTCAATTTATAAATAAAAACACGTATCCGGTAGCACTTTTATTTTCAGGAAGCTCAAAAACATGGATTCGCAATCGAATATCAATTAAGATATTAAATCAAAAACACACATTTTCGAGAACATATTTTCAAGATAGTTTGTTAATCCAGTAAATTGAAATTATTATGATAAGAGTATTTATTGTCGACGATCACGAAATTATACGTCAGGGATTAAAAATGATCCTTAAAGAAGCAGCCGACCTGGTAGTGGTGGGCGAAGCGCAGGATGGTATTGAAGCGCTCAGGAAAATCAAAAACACCGACTGTGATGTTATGTTACTCGATATGAATATGCCGGGCAGAAGCGGCATCGATCTCCTGGCCGATATCAAAGCGCTTAAACCAAAAATGCACATTCTGGTACTCAGTATTCATCCCGAAGATAAATTTGCACTCCGTACGCTTAAAGCCGGAGCATCCGGATACCTTTGTAAGGACACCGCTCTCGAAGAATTGGTAGTTGCCATTCGTAAAATTCATAGCAAGGGACGATACATCAGCAATACACTTGCCGAGCAGCTCGCTTTCAGTATCATCCCCGAAAACGAAACACCCGCTGCCAACCAACTGTCGAGCCGCGAAAACGAGATCCTGATTAAAATTGCATCTGGCGTGAAAGTAAAGGATATAGCCGAAGAACTTGGACTCAGCATCAGCACTGTATTTACCTATCGGTTGCGTATTTTCGAAAAACTAAACATCAAAAACAATGTGGAATTAACCCATTATGCCATCGAAAATAAATTGGTAGACTAGAATATTGTTTCGGGCTCCGGGATGCAGAGACTTGTTTGAGGATTTGAATATTTGAGAATTTGAAGTTTTGAATAGAGAATCAGTTCCGGGTTAGTTACAAATCTACTTATATTGAATTTATATTCAACACATATATAATAACAAATACTATTTATAAAAGAATGCAGCCTTGCAGGCAGAGCAAATAAAAAAGAATCTCCGGAGACCCGGGGATTCTTTTTTGTTATTAAGCCTTTCCACTTCCCGCTCCCTTCTCTTCAAAAGGAGAGGATAAAGGGTAAAAACGACCGCGACCAGCGTAAGAACGTGATGATTACAGATTTTTCGTATGAATATTTGATTTCACAATTAAAAATCTTTGAATTCCCATATTTTATTCCTACATTTACCGACAATTTAACTATCGAGCTGCTTTAGCGTCAGTATTCATTCTGAAATCCAGGCTACTTAGCAGTTCATTTACAAAATAAATTAATATGAACTTCAAAAAAATCAAATTGTGGGCACTTCTTCTCTGCGCGTCAGCACTAACAGGGATACAGGCCCAGTCACTTTTTGTATTCGGGAAAAATGGTACAAGAAGCGACTTTACACTTACAAGTCTAAGATCTATCACTTTCGTTGGTAGCGATTTAGTGCTGAACAAAAAAGATGGAAGCGCATCCGTTCCCTACTCCATTGCAGACTTACGATTTCTAAGTTTTTCGCAATTCACCGAAGTGACAAACCCCGGCAGCAACAAAAACGAAATCAGCATTTACCCCAACCCGGTAAGCGACATGCTGAACATTCGATACATTAGTAACAAGCCGAATGAAAAAATAAACATTGAAATACTGAGCATCGATGGTAAAATAATGTACAACCAGGCTTTCGACCTCAACAATAGCACACAATCCATTCATACAAATGCATGGTCGCGCGGCATCTACCTCCTGCGTTTCAACAACGGCAGCGAAGTAATCAGCAAAAAAATAATTAAAAACTAAATCATCACATCTATAGCATATATCTTTATGAAAAAAAATACTTTACTCCTTCTCATACTTGCTTTTACATCTGTAATGGCTTTTGCACAGGACACCCTGTATATCTACAAAGGTGGAGCCGTTGTTTCAAAACGCGCTGTAGCTCAAATCGACAGCATCACCTTTACAGCCCCATCACCCCTGGCAGGCACTTTTCAGGACATTGATGGCAACATATACCATACAGTGACCATTGGCACACAAACCTGGATGCTCGAAAACCTTAAAACTACAAAATTCAGAAACGGCGAAAGCATACCTAACGTCACCGACAACGCGGCCTGGGCCGGACTGACTTCTGCCGCCTGGTGCGATTATGACAACAGCGCTTCAAATGGCAATGTTTTTGGCCATCTTTACAACTGGTATGCTGCTACTGACAGTAGAAATATTGCCCCTGCGGGTTGGCATGTTCCAACTTTAGCAGAATGGGATATTCTAAAAGACTATTTAATTGCAAATGGGTATAATTTTGATGGAACAACAACAGGTAATAAATTTGCCAAATCACTTGCTTCAAATAATTATTGGAAGGTAAGTAGTGGCACAGGAGCTCCTGGAAATAATATGAATAACAATAATTCAAGTGGTTTCAATGGATTACCTGGAGGCGGAAGATATGGAACAAATGGTGCATTTTTCAGTCAAACAGAAGGAAGCTTCTTTTGGGTAAAAGAGGGAAATAGTAGTGATGAAGCTAATTACAGGGCTATGTTCTATGGTTATAATTTTTTCGAAAATTTTATTTCGTCTAAAAAAATAGGTTTTGCAATACGTTGCATTAAAAGTGATCTGCCAGAAATAACAACAACAGCAGCCAGCTCCATTACATCCACTTCAGTGGCAAGTGGTGGAAATATAACTTTTGATGGCAACGACCCTATCACCGCCAGAGGCATCTGCTGGAATACAACAGGAAATCCTACTATAGCTGATACAAAAACAACAGATGGAACTGGTAAAGGCATTTTCAATAGCTCCATCACAGGACTAACCCCCGGCACTACTTATTATATTTGCGCATATGCTACCAACAGTGTAGGCACCGCTTATGGCAATGTGATTACTTTTAAAACAACGGCAACAAAACCCACATTAACAACAGTGGCTGTTACCGAAATTACTGCAAACAGTGCTACAAGTGGAGGAAATATAAGTAACGATGGAGGCGCTACGGTTTTGGCAAGAGGTCTATGCTGGAGCACAAATCCAAATCCAACGACTGATAGTTTTAAAACAACAGATGGCGCCGGACCTGGTACATTTAGCAGTGCTTTGACAAACCTGGCATCTGGGACTATTTATTATGTAAGAGCCTATGCTACTAATAACATAGGCACATCCTATGGCAATGAAGTTTCATTCAGCACTCCTTCAGTCTACGCATCATTTATTTCAGATGCTTCGAAGTCTGTAGTGTCTACCAATACCTTTGTACATTTCAGAACAACAATTCCTTTTGTCAGTGATGAATCACAGGATTTCAATTTAACAGCAGACAACTCTATCGTTACTGATCTTGATAATTTAGTATTGGCAACTTCAACCAAGGATGGAATAGCAGAAAAGACCTTTGAAGGTTACGGGTTAGGCCTTCTCGGAACTGATTATACATTTGAATTCTCTCTTCCAACTTATGTTGGGTTGGACGGTATTACCAACCAGAATTCATTTGTAACTTTAAATGCTGCAACTAATGTATTGACAGTAAACCCAGGTCCATCTGCATATGATCGTAAGCCATTGGTTAAAGTACAACTTAAATCGATGACTGGAAATCTATTGGCAACAGCTTATATCAAATTTAAAATCATCGCTCTTTAAACTATCCAACAAATCAGAACACCAACCCCTCCGCTGCTCACCCTATTTTAATAGAACGAGTAAAGCGGAGGGGTTTTTCTTTTTACACTGTATCGTCCTGAAATTTGTTTACAGTTTTTTGTTGAATTATTAACAAACCCCTCCCTCTTCGGGTACTCCCAACCTCACCCCAAACCCTCTCCTTGAGGAAAGGGAGTAAGAAAAAGGGGAGATCACAGTCCGCGAGATTTAGAAAAACTTAATAGATTTAAATAAAACATGAAACCTTACTGATGGTATTATTTCTGATAAATCCAGCACTGCGATGTATGTCCCCTTTGTAAGGGGACGAGCGAAGCGGAGGGATTTGGCAAAATTAAAAACCAGGCACTTAGTCATTTCAAAAACTTTCGTATTTCATCCAAGGTACGTGTGGGATACTGAAAAACTTCAAAATTCTCGAATCGTAACACAGTAACACCTTCTGAATTTAAATAATCTGTTCGTTTTTTGTTATAAGTCTGACGATCTTCTGAAGAATGAACTTCGCCGTCCAGTTCAATGGCTAATTTATGTTTGTGGCAATAAAAATCGACGACATAATGTTGATGTTTATCTAATTTCAACAAACCCCTCCCCCTTCGGGTACTCCCCTTATAAAGGGGAGATCATAGTCCGCGAGATTTTGTACACTGTATTGATTTATTTAAATACCTGATACCTTCCAGAATAGTATTATTTTTGATAAATTTCGTACTGCGCAGATGTCCCCTTTCTAAGGGGACGAGCGAAGCGGAGGGGTTTGGCAAAATTAAAAACCAGGCACTTAGTCATTTCAAATACTTTCGTATTTCATCCAAGGTACGTGTGGGATACTGAAAAACTTCAAAATTCTCGAATCGTAACACAGTAACACCTTCTGAATTTAAATAATCTGTTCGTTTTTTGTTATAAGTCTGACGATCTTCTGAAGAATGAACTTCGCCGTCCAATTCGATCGCTAATTTGTGTTTGTGACAATAAAAATCGACGATATAATGACCTATACTAAATTGTCTGAGAAAACGTTCTCCATCCAATTGTTTGTTTTTTATCATCAACCATAAAGCCACTTCAGCAGCAG
>JAEAMG010000174.1_pt1 | contig 105844 bp, 89 predicted proteins | sample 8958741 | NCBI WGS metagenome assembly JAEAMG01 (sample SAMN16933256, study PRJNA681125) | bioreactor sludge metagenome | isolation source: anaerobic bioreactor treating anionic surfactant - SDBS | place: India: Bengaluru | collected 2019-02-28
TAGGTCGGATTAGGCCCTGCGGGCCGTAATCCGACAACATTGTTGGCGCTGGTGGCGGTGTCGGATTACGCGCGGAGCGCTAATCCGACCTACGCGACGCCCCCATATTTCACCGTCCCTGAACAAACGCCGTCACCGCGTCGACCAGCGCGGGCGCCAGCGGCAGCGCGGGATCGCCATACGACGGCATTTGCTGCGCCAAATCGCCACTGACCATTTTCAATACATGGTTCATGCCCGGCACAATCACCAGTCTGGCCGCCGGTGCGGCGGCCGACAAGGCCTGCGCATCGGCCACCGACACCTGCAAATCGGTCGCCCCCTGCAGTATCAATAGCGGCATGCGCAAGGCGCCAACCACCGCGCGCGGATCGACCTGCAGCGATGAAATCAGATACGGCTGCACCGAAGGCCGGTACAGCGCCAGCAAGGCTGGCGGCACGTCGCTTACCTGCTCGCCCCGCTTAAGCGCCAGCAGGATGCGCTCGTTTTGCGCATACAGCTCGGGCGGCAGACGCGGCTTCAATTGCACGCGCAGGATATCGTCGAGCGCGTTGCCCGCGCCGGCAATCAGCACACAGCCATCAAGCTGCGCTTTCTGGCAAGCCACCATCGCGATCAGCGCCCCCTCGCTATGCCCGGCCATCAGCACATTCGTAAAGCGCGGGTCGGCGCGCAACTGCCGCAACCACGCCGTGGCGTCATCGATATAGTCATCCAAGCGCAGGTCGGCTTCGCGCCGTCCCGCCGATGCACTGGCGCCGATCCCGCGCTTGTCATAGCGCAGCGTAGCGATGCCATTGCGCGCCAGCGCCTCGGCCAGCATGCGCAGCGCATTATTCTGGCCCGGCAACATGGCGCTATTGCCATTGCGATCAGTCGGACCGGAGCCCGCATGCAGCAGCACCACCGGCACTTTCCCCTGCCCATCCGGCAGCGACAAGGTGCCGTGCAGCACACCACCGTGCACTGCCAGCGTCGCCTCCTGTTCGCTACCGGCGGCATGCGCAGGCAAGGCCAGCATCATGACAACTACGCTGCATATCCATCGCATCATTGCTCTTCTCCCTGGGAACGAATGTCCAGCCGTTTGTACTGCAGCAGCGAGTACAGCACGGCCACCGGCACCCAGGCTATCGCTGGCACGAGCAGCAGCCATCCGGGCACGCCCGCCGCCAGCATAAAGAAGCCCAGCAGCCCACTACCCACCATCAACCTGGCCGCAAAACGGTGCGTTACATACCAGACCCGTTCGTTGGACAAGGTCCACGGCGTGCGGATGCCGAGGTAAAAATTGCGCCGCACCTTGCCCATGGGATTGCCAGCCAGGACCAGCATCACGAACAGCCCGGCCGGCACCGCGCGATCGATCGGCACCGCCATGCCGATGGCGCTGGCCAGCACCAGACACTGTACATACGCCAGCAGCAACAGCCCGACACCGAAGTTATAGTAGTAAGTCGCCTCGAAGGGCTCTACCTCATGGTGTCGCGGTGACAGCGACCGCAGCAGCAAGGCCAGCAGCATGATGAAAGCCATCAGCCCCGGCCCCAGTAGCCACAGCACCGCGCGCGGCGCATAGCCATCGGCCTCGCCGCGCCAGTTCCAGTGCACCGCCACCACCTCGGGCAACTGCGGCCAGGCATACACGATGGCAGCGCTGACGGCCGCAATCATCAGCAAGCCCAGGACGATAAAGCGCGCTTTCATCATTTGCTCTCCTTGTGGTCGGTATCGGTCAGGTCCAGCATCCAGGCCAGTACGTCCTGCAACACCGTGGTATTCAAGCCATACCAGATGGTCTGCCCTTCGCGCCGGCGCGTGATCAGATCCGCGTCGGCCAGCACGGCAAAATGGTGCGACATGGTCGGCTTGCTCACGTCGAACCGCGCGGCCAGGTCGCCGGCCGTCATTTCACCGGTCCGCAGCAGCCGCAGTATCTCGCGCCGCGCAGGATCGGCAATGGCCTTGAAGGCGCTGTTGGTGGCACTCATATTGAGACAAACATCTAATTAGACAATCATCTAAATATAGAGACAAGTGCGACGGAGGTCAAGCGATTTCCAGCGCCTGCCTCGTCCTTTCCCCTACTCCGGCAGCGAGTAATCGATATCGTAGAAATGCTGGCCATTCTCAATACGGATGGCCAGCGTGCCGCTGATGCCCGTCAGCTGCCCCGTGCCGGAATGCGGCACGATGACGATGGACAGCTGCTGTTTGCCGTCGGCCATGGTGCCGAAATGCTGCGCCACGAAGCTGCCCTGCCTGCCCTGCAGCACGCCCGTGATGGCTTCCATCGCGACATAGCCGGCCGCGCCTTGGGTGTCGGTCACGGCATTGAGCATTTCGCCCTTGGCCGTGGCGACCAGGTCGCCCGCATACACTTTGTCAAGCAGCACCCTTCCCAAGCTCGTGCGCCCAGCGCGCTGCGACGCCGTGGCCGGCGTCATGCTGATGCTAAAACTTCCCGTAGCGTGCGCGTGCATGCGATGATCTCCCTCTGTAGACGAGGCGGCACCGGCTGGCGCCACCGATAGACACCATGCGGCCAGCATCAGGCCCGACCAACTGTGTGATTTCATGATTCCCTTCCGATCAATGCGAGAGGGCCAGCTTAAGGCCGCGCGGGAGACAAATATTGGATAAAACCGACAGCACGATGAATCTGCTCGCCACGCGCGGCCAGGCGCCGAAAGGCATCATCGACCCGCAGGCGGCAGCGCGCCGCATACGCCTGGCAACCTATCCACCGGCTGCCGCGCTGGCGCCGTTTGTCGACTACTTCTGGGTGGTGGAATGGGACCGGCGGGGCCACGCGCCGGAGACGCAGCGCGTGCTGCCCTACCCGAACGCCCACCTGGTCTTCGACCTTGGGCGCACCGCCATTCATGGCGTGGTGCGCGGCGCCTTTGACAGGCCGTTGACCGGTGCGGGCAAAGTATTGGGCGTGCGTTTCGCGCCGGGCGGCCTGCGCCCGTTCATCACGCAGCCACTGTCGACCTTCACCGACACGACCATCGCGGCCGATGCGCTGCTCGGCATGCCGGCAGCGCAGGCCGAGGCACGGGTGCTAGGTGAGTCCGACGATCTGTCCATGGTGGAGCAGGCACAGGCACTGCTGCTGGCAAGGCTGCCACAGGTCGATGACGCCGCCCTGCTGGCCGCCAGGCTGACCGCGGCGGCGGCGGCCCACAACGGTCCGGCAAGCGTGGCGCAGCTGTGCGAAACCATGGCCATTGGCGAACGCAGGCTGCAGCGCCTGTTCGCCAACTACGTGGGCGTGCCGCCGAAATGGGTGATCCAGCGCTACCGCCTGCAGGAGGCGATCTGGCGCCTGGCCCAGCCCGACGCGCCCGACCTGGCCAGCCTGGCGCATGCACTGGGTTTTTTCGACCAGGCCCATTTCAGCCGCAGTTTTGCGGAACTGGTGGGCAGCACGCCGTTCGACTATCGCCGCTCGCAGCTGGCGACAGTCGCCTAAGAGCCTATCCCAGTAGGGAGCGTCTTCTGCTGGCAGCGCATCAGGAGCGCGGACAAGGCGTGAGGAGGACGCGTGGCGAGCCACGCAACGACGATCAACGCAGTCCCCGCTTCTGAGGGGCGCCAGCAGGGGATGTATTCATCTAATGGGATAGGCTCTAAGGCCAGACTGGCCGTCGCATGTGAAACAAGCTGTCCGGACCGATTTCAAAATAATCGGCCGGGCCGCCGCCGCGCAAGACAGGAGCAGCTGCGGCGGTGTCGTACACACCTTCCACGAGCAGATGGCGCGCGATATGCACGCCCACCACTTCCCCCAGTACCAGCCAGCTGCCGACGCCGTCCCCATTCAATCCTTGCAGCTCGATGATCTGCGTGCGCCGGCATTCGAAGGACACGGGACTCTCGGCCACGCGCGGCACCTTGACAATGCGCGAGGCAGCCGGCGTCAGGCCGGCGAGCGCGAATTCGTCGACCTCGGGCGGCGCCGGCGCGCAACTGATGTTCATCGCCTCGGCCAGCGGCCGCGTCGCCAGGTTCCACACGAATTCACCCGTCTGCTCGATATTGCGCAAGGTATCCTTGCGGCCGATGCTGGAAAAACCGATCAGCGGCGGCGTGTAATTGAACGCATTGAAAAAACTGTAGGGCGCCAGATTGAGCACGCCTGCGCTGCTGCGCGTGGCGATCCAGCCGATGGGACGCGGCCCCACGATGGCGTTGAAGGGATCATGCGGCAGGCCGTGGCCCTGCGCAGGTTCATAAAAGTGTATGGGATCAAGCACGCGCGTTCCTGAAGTCAAAAGAAGTCAAAGGCACCCGGGGATGGAATGCCTGGAACGACAGCTTACTGGAATAGCCGCCACCGCGCTGCCGGCGCGCCGGCGCCAGGCGTGCCCGCGCACAGACTACCAGCGCGACAATTGTATGGCACGCGGCACGCGGCCTCGCTTATGATGAGACAACTCAACCCTTATCATTGCGCTACCGCCCATGCATACCCTCACGCTGCACCAGAAAGTATTCTTGCTCCTCTTGAGCATCGTCACCATCGGCTTCGGCTGGATACTGGCGCCGTATGCGGGCGCCATCTTCTGGGGCGTCGTCCTGGCGATCCTGTTCGCGCCCGTGTACCGCTGGCTGCTGCGGAAAACCAGAGGCCGCGCCGGCCTGGCGTCGCTGCTGACCTTGCTGCTCATCGTCGTCATCGTGATCCTGCCGCTGTCGCTCATTTCCGTGTCGCTGGTGAACCAGGCGGCCAGCGTCGTGGAGATGGTACGTTCGGGCGAAATCACGGTCGGCATGTTCTTCAATAAAATCATGGCAGTACTGCCGCAATGGTCGATCAACTTGCTCGACCGCTTCCACCTGAGCAGCCTGGCCAGCCTGCAGGACAAGCTGGCCGAGGGCGCCACGCAGGTGAGCCAGGTGGTGGCGGTGAAAGCCATCAATGTTGGCCTGTACACCTTCGAATTCCTCACCAGCCTGTGCATCATGCTGTACCTGCTGTTTTTCCTCATGCGCGATGGCTCCACCCTGTCGGCCCGCATCAAGGGCGCCGTACCGCTGAGCCGCAAGTACAAGCAGCGCCTGTTCACCAATTTCACCACGGTGATCCGCGCCACCGTGAAGGGCAACATCCTCGTGGCGATCGCCCAGGGCGCCCTCGGCGGCCTGGCGTTCTGGTTCCTCGACGTGCCCGCACCCCTGCTGTGGGCAGTGCTGATGGCTTTCCTGTCACTGCTGCCAGCCGTCGGCGCCGCCCTCGTCTGGGCGCCCGTGGCCGTCTACTTCCTGGCCACGGGCGCCATCTGGCAAGGCGCAGGCCTGGCCGCTTTCGGCGTCTTCGTCATCGGCCTGGTCGACAACGTGCTGCGTCCCATCCTGGTCGGCAAGGACACCAAGATGCCCGACTACGTGGTGCTGCTGTCGACCGTGGGTGGCATGGCCCTGTTTGGCCTGAACGGCTTCGTCATCGGCCCCGTGGTGGCAGCCCTGTTCATCGCTTCGTGGGATCTGTTCGTCTCGGCCAGCGAATTCCAGGCCGAAGATTAGGGCGTGGCGGCCTGGAGTGACGGCTTGAGAACATCATCGCGCAGGCGCGTTTTTCAGTACCCTGGGGAGCACAATCCGCGTTCTGCCCGAAACCTGTTTACAGCGCTGTTGCGAATTTGCATACTGATGCCACCTTCACCACCGTGGGCGCGACACCGATGCGCATTGACCTTGCACGACAGGAGCATGATTTTTCTCTCGGCCAGCGTGCCCATGGCCCGTACATCGCCGCGATTATCCTGCTGCACCTGGCGCTGTTCTGGGCGGCTACGCGGCCCGCACACACCAGAATCGAGCACGATGACCGGGTCTGGCTGCAGCTGATGCCGCCACTGCCGCCAACAGGAGGGTTCATTCCACCCGCCGAGCCCAATCCGGCGCCGGCACGTCCGCCAGCCCTTCCATCGAGCGTGGCAAGCGTGTCGCCACCGAAGGAGGCGACGGCACCGCTGCAGGACCAGCCGCAAGACGATGCCCTGCCGGCAGAACCGGTGCCTGCCGCACCCAAGGCCGCCCCCCTCCCCCTGGCGCAACAGGCGCTGCAGGCAGCCGGCGCCATCGACCGCCAGTTGCGCGCAGAGCATCCGCAGGAGTTCGTGGCGCCGCCCGAGACGGCGCACACGCGCCTGGCGAAAGGCTTCGCGCAAGCGCATGCGGCGGTCAAGCCGAAGTGGTTCGAAGCGGCGCGTATCGAACTGTGGAGCGCACCAAACGATCCCAAGCGCATCTACCGCGTCATCACGGCGACCGGTGAATACTGCATCTATTTGCCGGACAAAGGCAACATGACGCTCAACCTCAGCGCGCGATCCGGCTACGCCGGTTTTGGCGAAGGGACCGCGGCGCCTTGTCCCATCCGGTTTTAATAGCGCTCGATAGCGGAAAAGCGCGCCGTTTCAGGCAAACACAGGGCGGAAAAAACTGCGCTCGTAGCTGACGATGCAGCGCGTCTCCTCCGCGTAGCGGAAGGCTGCCTGGCACTCGGCGTCCTGCATCGAGTCGCTGCGGTACTGTTCATACAGGGCCAGGCTGGGAAACGAGAACATGGCCAGCGCGACGTTGCTGGCGCCTTCGGACGGCAAAAAGTAGCCGTGGTGCTGGCCGCCGAAACGTTCGACCAGCGGTATCCACAGCTTGCCATAGGCTTCGAATTCCCGCAATTTATACGGGTCGATGATGTAGCGCAAATAACAGGTGATCATGCGGTTTCCTTGTGAAGGTTCAACTCCATCAGCATGCCAGCTTCCCACGAGCCGATGGCGGCCAGTGGCGAAGCAGGCAAGAAGTCCAGCGCGCAGGGGTAGATAAAATCTTCCTGCGCCAGCACGCCGAGACCGGGCCAGCCATAAAACAGCAGCTTGCCCTTGCCGATGCGTCCCAGCGCGCTGCCGTCGGGCAGCCAGCGCAAGGCGTTGCCCGTACCGCCGCCCGCCTCCACGGGCACCTTGGCCAGACAACTGCCGTCGGCCAGCGCGTACACGGACAGATACTGCGCACCGCCGGCGTGGTGCAGCACGGCCAGAGACTCCCCGTCCGGCGACGGCGCGCACGACATCAGGCCTGGCAGCGACAGCACCACGCGCCCGCCGCCGTCTTGCAAGGGCCAGTCCCACACACTGCAGTAGTCAAGCGGCTGCACCTGCCCCTCGTCCACCAATTTGACGCCGTGCTGGAGCAGCAAACGCCGCCCGCCATCGATGGCGTAGACTCCCCGCAGCATCTCGCCCGGATGCTCCTGCGTGAAAAGCGTCTCGCCCGTTTGCGCGTCGCGCATCCGCAGACGGCCATCCCAGCCGCCGTCGGCCAGATACCGGCCGCACGGCGACCATGCGGGACCGCAGCCTTCGCCATCCTTCTTGTTCTGCAAGTTCAGCAGCAACTGGCCCGCCTGCGCATCCACCACGGCGATCTGGCCCGTCGTGCTCTTGATGGCCAGCCGACTGCCATCGGACGAGAAGGCCATGTCCGACATGTGCGCGATGAATTTTCCGCGCCACAGCTTGGTTCGCGCCGCCACGCCCCACAGGACCAGGTCGCGGCCCAGCACGGCCAGGCGCGTGCCATCGGGCGAAAACCGTACACCGTAGCTGCAGCCCAGCTTCAGGGGCTTCGACCCTGCCGTCATGGGCGCGCCAGGCGGTACACCACGCTGTCGAGGTCATAGTGGCGTTCCATGCCCACGTATTGCATGCCCAGGCGCGTCATGACCTTGATCGAGGCGGCATTGTCCGGGTGCGCCACGGCCACCACTTCGGGCGCGCCGACGACGTCGAAGGCATGCGCGACGATCGCTTGCGCCGCTTCGCTGGCATAGCCCTTGCCCCAGCCAGAGCGCGCCAGGCGCCAGCCGATTTCATGCGGCTTGGCCTTGTCGCCGCCGATATGCTGCAAGCAGGCCAGTCCCACCAGCACCTCATCTTCGGTACGCATCAAGGCCCACCACGAATAGCCCCACTCGGCCCAGCGGCCCATGATGCGGGCAACGGCGGCGCGCGTGTGCTCTTCCGTCTCCGGCTGGCCCGCATTCAGGTAGGTCATCACTTCGGTATCCGAGTTCATGGCATGCATGGCGTCGTAATGCTGCTCGGTGACGGGTTCGAGGCGCAGCCGCGCCGTGTGCAAAATGGTCATGCCAGACTCCTTCAGACGAAAAAAAAGACGATACATGATCGTCTTTTTTTTGCAAGAGCGCACGCAATTACTTGCCTGCTTCGCCCTTCTTGATCCACGCCGCCAGCTGGTGCGGACGCAGGCCGTCATAGTCTTCGAACGGCTGATGGATCCACGGGTTGTGCGGCAGTTCGTCGAGGAAGTAGTCAGGACGCACGACGGAGCAGCCTTTCAGCCAGATCACGGCCGATTTGACTTCGGTCACGTCAGGGAAGTTTTCCTTCAGGTGACGCGTGACCTTGTCCAGCGTGACGCCCGAATCGGCTAGGTCGTCGACCAGCAGGATGCGGCCGGCCAGCGGGCCCTTGGTCATGGTCATGTACTTGGCGATATCGAGATCGCCGCGCACGGTGCCTGCGTCTTCACGGTAGGAGCTGGTCGACAGGATGGCCAGCGGCAAATCAAAAATGCGCGAGAACACGTCGCCGGGACGCACGCCGCCGCGCGCCAGGCACAGTACCTGGTCAAATTTCCAGCCCGATTCGTAGACCTTGAGCGCCAGGCGCTCGATCAGGCGGTGGTACTCTTCCCAGTTGACCCAGAGATGTTGATCGTTCGATTGTGGGGTAGTCATGATAGTGAAATCTTATTATTAGCGTGATTAAAAAAATCCGCCTTGCGGCGGATTGTGTCCAGCAGCTTACTCGAATGGGTGGCGCAGCACGATCGTTTCTTCACGATCGGGACCGGTCGAAACCATGTCCACCGGTACGCCGACCAGTTCTTCGATGCGCTTGATGTAAGCGCGCGCCGTCGCCGGCAGGGCCGCCAGCGATTTCGCGCCGACCGTGCTTTCCGTCCAGCCTGGCATTTCTTCGTACACCGGTACGCAACGTGCGGCTTCTTCAGCGCCCGATGGGAAGATGTCCGTGGCCACGCCGTCGATGGTGTAGCCGGTGCACAGTTTCAGCGTTTCGATACCGTCCAGTACGTCCAGTTTGGTCAGGCACATGCCCGTCACACCATTGATCTGCACGGAGCGGCGCAGCAAGGCGGCGTCAAACCAGCCGCAGCGGCGGGCACGGCCCGTCACGGTGCCGAATTCATGGCCGACTTGCGCCAGGTGGTGGCCCACGCCTGCATCCGTTGGCAGTTCCGAAGGGAACGGACCGGAACCGACGCGCGTCGTGTAAGCCTTGGTGATGCCCATGATGTAGTGCAGCATGCCTGGGCCGACACCCGAACCGGCGGCGGCATTGCCGGCCACGCAGTTCGACGAGGTGACGAACGGGTAGGTGCCGTGGTCGACGTCAAGCAGGGAACCCTGCGCGCCTTCGAACAGCAGGTTCGCGCCGGCCTTGTGCGCCTTGTACAGCGCGCTCGACACGTCGGTGACCATCGGACGCAGGCGCGGCACATAGGCCAGCGCGTCGTCGAGGGTCTTCTGATAGTCGACTTTCGGCGCCTTCAGGTAGTTTTCCAGCACGAAGTTGTGGTAATCGAGGTTTTCGGCCAGCTTTTCAGCGAAGCGCTTCTCGTTCAGCAGATCGGCGATACGGATCGCGCGGCGCGCCACTTTGTCTTCATAGGCCGGGCCGATGCCCTTGCCGGTGGTGCCGATCTTCGCATCGCCACGCTTGACTTCACGCGCCAGGTCGATCGCGGTGTGGTACGGCAGAATCACGGGCGCCGCGTCCGACACTTTCAGGCGCGAGGCGACTTCGACGCCGACAGCTTCGAGCTTGTCGATTTCGCGCAGCACGTCCGGCACGGAAACGACCACGCCGTTACCGATGTAGCAGGCGACGCCTGGACGCATGATGCCCGAAGGGATCAGTTGCAGCGCGGTTTTCACGCCGCCGATGACCAGCGTGTGGCCTGCATTGTGGCCGCCCTGAAAGCGCACCACACCTTGGGCGTGATCGGTCAACCAATCGACGATCTTGCCTTTACCCTCATCGCCCCATTGGGTGCCGATGACAACGACGTTCTTTGCCATAATTTTCTTTGACATCACTCAACCTAAGTTTTTAAGAATCCAGCTACTACCATTATCGGCAAGTACCAGCACGCGATCGCACTCGAACTCGTCTTGTTCATTACTGTGACCCGGCATACTCTGGATCACGACCTCGCCCGCCTTGCGCAACTCGGCGATTTTTTCCTTCAATTCTGGCGCGCTGCCCCACGGCGCGCGGATCGAATGCTTCCGTTCCGCGGTCGGCAACAGGCGCGCCAGTTCGCGCAAATCGAGCGAGAAGCCGGTCGCGGGACGAGCCCGGCCGAACGCTTCGCCGACGTGGTCATAACGGCCGCCGCGCGCAACCGCGTTCGGCAAGCCAGGTACATACAGCGCAAACATCGCGCCGCTTTCATATTGGTAGCCGCGCAGGTCGGCCAGGTCGATCGCCACTTCGGCACGACCCAGCGCAGATCCTGCCAGCGCGGCCAGCTCGGCCAGCGCCTTCAGCACGCCCGGCAACGGCGGCAGCACTTCGCGCGCACGCGCCAGCACGTCGATGTCGCCGTACAGGTTCGGCAAGGCCAGCAAAGCATCGCGCGTGACGGGATCGTAGGCGGCAGTCAGCGCACGCAGGCCCGGCGCATCTTTCGCACGCAGCAAGGTGTACAGCGCAGCCTCGTCGCGCACGGCAGCGGCGTCTTGCGCAATGATAGCGCGCAACAGACCGACGTGCGACAAATCCAGGCGGACCGCGTCGAAACCGGACAGTGCCAGCGAAGCGAGCGCCAGTTCCTGGATCTCGGCATCGGCTTCCAGGCCGGCGTGGCCATAGATTTCGGCGCCGATCTGCAGCGGTTCGCGGGTGGCATGCAGACCCGACGGACGGGTATGCAGCACGCTGCCGGCGTAGCACAGGCGGGTCACGGTGGCACGGTTCAGCAGGTGCGCGTCGATGCGCGCCACTTGCGTCGTCATGTCGGCACGCAGGCCGAGCATGCGGCCCGACAGCTGGTCGACCAGTTTAAAGGTGCGCAGGTCGGTATCCTTGCCAGCGCCGGTCATCAGCGATTCCAGATACTCGAGCAGCGGCGGCATCACCAGTTCATATCCGTACAGACGGAAATTATCCAGCATGAGGCGGCGCAGCTCTTCGATCTTGCGCGCTTCCGACGGCAGAACATCGGCAATATTTTCGGGCAAAAGCCAATTCGGCATGAGGGAGCGAGATACGGAAGAAAGTTGAAAAAATGCATCATGCGAGGCAGCGGCGAGCGCGCCAGGCAAGAGGCCGAACCTGATATTTTACGCGAAAACACGGGCCTTTAGGGACAAGTTCTCCGAATAGCTGCCACACAGCCCTAAAAACACCGCATTTTACGCCTTCCCGCAACAGCCTGGGCGCAGCAAAAAAACGGGGCCGGCATTGACGCCGGCCCCGCTGCTGCTGCACCCGTCCTTGCGGCCAGGCGCAGTCTCGATGCTGCCTTACTTCTTGGATGGAGCGGCCGTGCCGTTACCCTTGAAGTACTTGAAGAAATCCGAACTCGGATCGACCACCATCACGTCGCCCTTGTCCTTGAACGTGGCGCGATAGGCTTCCAGGCTACGGTAAAACTTGTAGAACTCCGGATTCTTGCCAAACGCTTCCGCATACACCTGCGACGCCTTGGCATCGCCCTCGCCGCGGATCTTCTCGGCTTCGCGATACGCTTCGGCCAGGATCACCGTGCGCTGCTTGTCGGCGTCGGCGCGGATTTTCTCGGAGTCGGCCGAACCGGTGGAACGCAGCTCATTGGCCACGCGCACGCGCTCGGACTTCATGCGCTCGTACACGGAGTTGTTGATCTGCTCGACGTAATCGACGCGTTTCAGGCGCACATCGACGATGCCCACGCCGATAGCCTCGGCCTCGGCCGCCACCTTGGCCTTGATCGCCTGCATCACCTTGCCACGCTCGCCCGAGATCACTTCGCGCACGGTGCGCTTGGTGATTTCATCGTTCAGGGCGGCCTTGACGATTTGCGACATGCGGTTGCGGGCGCGGCTTTCATCGCCGCCGAAGCTGCGGAAATAGGTCTTCGGATTGACGATGCGCCACTTCACATACGCGTCAACGAGGATGTTCTTCTTCTCGGCCGTGATGAAGCGCTCCGGCTCCGGCGTGTCGAGCGTCAGGATGCGCTTGTCCAGGTAGATAACGTTCTGGAACGGCGGCGGCAGCTTGAAGTACAAGCCAGGTTCGCTGATCACGTCCTTGACCTCACCAAGGGCGAAGACGATGGCGTATTTACGCTGATCGACGACAAACACGGTCGAGGACAAGAGCATGATCGCGATAAAGCCCGCGATCAGGGCGGCAACGATACGGTTCATTAGCGGCTCTCCCGTTCACGCGAAGAGCGGCTGTCGCGGCGCTGATTGACTTCTACTGTCGGCATGGCTTCCTGTGGCAAAACGGTGTTGGCTGCGGGTGTCGCGGCAGCACGGGCGGCGGCAGCGGCAGCATCGGTGGCAGCCGTCTGGGCGATCAGCTTGTCGAGCGGCAGATACAGCAGATTGCTGCCCGTCTTGGCATCAACCATGACCTTGCTGGCACTGCTGAACACTTGCTGCATCGTTTCCAGGTACATGCGGTCGCGCGTGACGGCCGGCGCCTTCTGGTACTCGACCAGCACCTGCTTGAAGCGCGACGCATTACCTTCGGAGTTCTCGGTCACCATGGCCCGGTAAGCCTCGGCTTCCTGCACCAGGCGGAATGCTGCGCCGCGTGCTTTTGGAATGACGTCATTGGCGTAGGCCTGGCCTTCATTCTTCTGGCGCTCACGGTCCTGGCCTGCCTTGACGGCATCGTCGAAGGCGGCTTGCACCTGCTCCGGCGGCTGCACCGCCTGCATCGTCACGTTGTTAATCAACACGCCAGCCTTGTAACCTTCAAGAATCTGCTGCATCAATTTCTGCGTATCGAAGGCCACTTTTTCACGGCCTTCATACAGCACGAAGTCCATCTTGCTGCGGCCGACGACTTCGCGGATCGCCGTCTCGGCGACCTGGCGCAAGGTGTCTTCCTGGTCGCGCAGGCTGAACAGCCATTCCACGGGATCTTTCAGCGTGTACTGCACCGCGAACTGGATATCGATGATGTTTTCATCGTCCGTCAGCATCAGCGACTCGCTGGCCTGCTTGTTGCGCAGCGACGTGCGATAACCGACTTCCACCGTGCGCACTTGCGACACGTTGACGGTTTCATCGGTCTGGAACGGATAAGGCCAGCGCCAGTTGAGACCGGCCGGCGCCGTGCGCGTGTATTGGCCAAACGTCAGCACCACGCCGCTCTGGCCCTCTTGCACGATGAAGGCGCCGCTGGCGAGCCAGATGAAGACGGCGATCACGCCGACCACGCCGGCGGTGATGCCGGCGCCCTTCATGTCGGGACGCGGGCCGCTGCCACCGCCGTTGTTATTGCCGCCGTTGTCGGGACGGTTCTTCTGTCCGAAAAAGGCGTTCAGGCGCTGATTGAAATCGCGCCACAACTGATCGAGGTCCGGCGGACCTTCGCCGGGCTTTTTGCCTTCTTGGGCTTTCTTGCCGTCGTCCTTGCGATTGCCCCAGCGGGGATCGTTCAGGGACAACTTCAAGCCTGTTTTTTTGAGTAGGGAGACAAGCATAACTATCGTGTTCCGACTTGGGAGTGGGTGGAAATCCTATCGTCCTCGCCAGGCTCTTCGTCCTGGTCCGGGGCGGCGCCATCGTGCTGGTCGTACTGACCGTCCAACTGACCTTCCTGCGGTACTGCGTCGTTCTGATACAGGTGTGCCGAACCAGGCGCCTTCCTGGCCATTTCGACTATCGCATCGCGCAGCAGGTCGAGCCCGCTGCCCTTCTGCGCACTCACGAAGACGCGACTGATCGTAGCATATTCGTCGCGCTCCACCGAAGGCTCCAGCCCGGCCGCGTCGATCTTGTTCCACACGAGGATTTGTGGAATGTGATCGGCGCCGATCTCTTTCAAGACCAGGTTGACCTGCTCGATCTGCTCCATGCGTACCGGCGACGCGGCGTCGACGACATGCAGCAGCAAATCGGCATGAATGGTTTCTTCGAGCGTGGCGCGGAATGCGGCCACCAGCTGATGCGGCAATTCGCGCACGAAGCCGACCGTGTCCGAGATCACCACATTGCCCACTTCCTGGCCCAGGTAAACCCGGCGCGAGGTGGTGTCGAGCGTGGCGAACAACTGGTCGGCAACATACACGCCGGCCTTGGTCACGGCATTGAACAGGGTCGACTTGCCGGCATTGGTATAGCCGACCAGGGACACCGAGAATGTGTGATTGCGGCCGCGCGCGCGGCGCTGCGTTTCGCGCTGCTTGTGCAGCTTTTCCAGGCGCGCGCGCAAGGCCTTGACACGGTCGCCGATCAGCCGGCGGTCGGTCTCGAGCTGCGTCTCGCCGGGACCGCGCAAGCCGATACCGCCCTTTTGCCGCTCAAGGTGGGTCCAGCCGCGGATCAGGCGCGTGGCCAGATGCTGCAGCTGGGCCAGTTCGACTTGCAGCTTGCCCTCGTGGCTCTTGGCGCGCTGCGCAAAGATGTCGAGGATCAGGCTGGTACGGTCGAGCACCCGCACATTCAGGCGCTTTTCCAGATTGCGCTGCTGGGCAGGTGAGAGGGCGTGATTGAAGATGACGATTTCCAGGCCATCGTTGACGACGACGTCGCCAATTTCATCGGCCTTGCCGCTGCCGACGAAATACGCGGAATCGGGACTGGAACGCTTGGCGGTAATGGTGGAAATCGGGTCCGCGCCAGCCGAGCGCGACAACAGCATGAGTTCTTCCATGCTGGCGTCGAAGTCGCTGTGACCGAAGTCAACCCCGACTAGTACGGCGCGCATGATGGCATCAGACAAGTTGCGGCGGACGCCGACGCCGATGCAAACGCATCAGCGCCGCTGGCGCGGACGGAGGCGATGGAGGGTGAAAGGCGCTGGGCCTTCAAGCTCAACGCTTTACTCCGCTTCAGATTCAATATTGAGATTGACGGCACGGGCCGGCACCACTGTCGAGATGGCATGCTTGTACACCATCTGTGTCACCGTATTGCGCAGCAATACGACATATTGATCAAACGATTCGATATGGCCCTGCAATTTAATGCCGTTGACCAGGTAGATCGAGACAGGAACATGCTCTTTGCGTAATGCATTGAGGAATGGGTCTTGTAACAGTTGCCCTTTGTTGCTCATAACAGCTCCGTTGTTTATGTTGTTGTGTAAGAATTGGAGGCGACTCGCTTGATTTCAAGTGCTCTCACACCTTTCAAAGAAAGAAAGATGCGTCATAGCTACTGTAACCTGTTTTCGCGATCGCTGTCGCGCATGGCGCATTAACACTTTATTATTTCCGTGCAAACAGCCATGAATGGTTGTCGGCGCCGCATTATCTCTGCGGCGCCTTAATATGCACTTAATCCAGCGATGAACTCATTACTTGCTCGGCGTGCGTGCAAACGGGTTTTTACCCGTGCGCAGTTCAATGCGCAGCGGCGTGCCAACCAGCGCAAACGTATCGCGGAAATGTTTTTCCAGATAGCGTTTGTACGGATCGCCGACGGCGTCGAGCGCATTGCCGTGAATGACGATCACCGGCGGGTTCATGCCGCCCTGGTGGGCGTAGCGCAGCTTCGGACGGATCGAACCCTTGCGGCGCGGCTCCTGCTTCTCCACGGCCTCGATCAGGGCGCGCGTCAGCTTCGGCGTCGACAGGTCGCACATGGCGGCTGCATACGCGGCGTTGAGCGACTTCATCAATGGACCGATGTTGGTGCCCTTCAGCGCCGAAATGAAATGCATCTGCGCGAACGACAGGAAATCGAGCTTGCGGTCGATATCGATCTTGATCTCGTCGCGTTCGTGCGATTGCAAGCCATCCCATTTGTTCACGGCCACCACCAGCGCGCGGCCCGATTCCAGGATGAAGCCGGCGATATGCGCGTCTTGCTCGGAAATATCCTGCTGCGCGTCGAGCATCAGCACGACCACGTTGGCTTCGGAAATCGATTGCAGGGTTTTCACTACCGAGAATTTCTCGATCGCTTCAAACACCTTGCCACGGCGGCGGATACCGGCCGTGTCGATCAGCGTGTATTGCTGGCCATCGCGCTCGAACGGAATCTCGATCGAGTCGCGCGTCGTGCCCGGCATGTCGAACGCGATCACGCGCTCTTCGCCCAGCAGCGTGTTGATCAAGGTCGACTTGCCCACGTTCGGACGGCCGACGAGGGCGATCTTGATGCCGCGGTCGGTCTTTTCCAGCTCTTCAGGCTCATCCGGACGCTGCGCGAACGCCAGGTCCAGCATCACTTCGACGAGGTCGTTGACGCCGTCGCCGTGCGCCGACGAAATCGCATACGGATCGCCCATGCCCAATTCATAGAATTCGGACACGACGGCCGTATAGCGCATGCCTTCGCTTTTGTTCACCACCAGCAAGACGGGGCGACCGCTCTTGCGCAGGAAGTCAACGATGGTCTTGTCATGCGGGGTCAGGCCTTGACGGCCGTCCACGATGAAGACCACCACGTCGGCCTCGGCCACGGCCTGCTTGGTCTGCAGTGCCATCTGGTGCATGATGCCTTCCTTGGCGACGGGTTCGAAACCACCCGTATCGATGACCAGGAAGGGACGTTCGCCGACACGGCCTTCGCCATAGTGACGATCGCGCGTCAACCCAGGCAAATCCGCCACCAGCGCATCGCGCGAGCGGGTCAGACGATTGAATAAAGTCGATTTCCCAACATTGGGTCGACCTACTAGTGCAATTACCGGCTTCATTGTATTACTCGACCGCGAGAGCGGTCACTGTCCCTGATTGGGTTTGAAAAATCAAATTCGAACCGGCAACAACGGGAGCCGAAACAATCGGGCTTCCATCGGTGCTGACACGACCTATTAATGCGCCATCTTCCCGTGACAGGAAGTGGATATAACCTTGATAGTCACCGACGGCGACGCTGCGGCCGAAAGAGGCCGGCGTCGACAGGCGGCGGCGCGCCAGCGCCTCATTCTTCCAGGCGCTCTGACCGCCTTCGCGGCTGAACGCCACCACGGCGCCCTGGGCGTCGGCGGCAAACACGAAACGCTGATCGACGGCCACGCCCACATCGGACGAGATCGGCTTGGTCCAGCGCGGCACGCCCGTAGCGGCATCGAAACAGCCCGCCTTGCCCTGATACGTGACGGCGCACACCTCACCCTCGAACACCACCGGCGTGCCGGCGATGTCGGAGACGCGCTCCAGTTCGGTAGCGCCGCGCGGTTCGCTGACGACGATCTCCCAGCGTACCACACCGGTGGCCGCCGTCAGTGCCAGCAGCTTGCCGCCCGGTTGGGCCACGTAGACATTCGCGCCGCCCAGCACCATGCCCGGCGCATTGCGCAGGGTCAGTGCCGGCGTGGCGCGCTGCACCGTCCACTTGCGCTCGCCCGTCTTGGCATCGAAGCCGACGATGCGGTTATCCACGCTGCGCACCACGACCACGCCCTGCCCCACGACGGGTGCCGTCAATACTTCGCTGGACGCCTGTGCCTTCCACAACTGCTTGCCATCGGCGTCAAACGCCAGCACGGCGCCCTTGGCGGCGCCCACGGCCACCACGCTGCCATCGCTACCGGCGCTCGACGTGATGTCGCTGCCGGCCTTGACGCGCCAGGTTTCACGGCCGCTGGCCGCATCCAGGCGCGCCAGCGCGCCATCGGCATTGACCACGTACAGGCTGTTGCCGGCCAGCGCAGGCGTAAACGCGTACACGCCGGCCTTGCCGATCGAATACTTCCAGGCGTCGCGCACGGCAATGCTCGATTTTAACTCGACCAGCTTGGCCGGTTCGACTTTCGGGTCTTTCGAGGCGAACGGGTTCCAGGACGAGCAACCTGCCATCAGGGCCAACAGACTTGCAGCTACCAGCTTTTCAGTGACACGCATAAGTGTTATCCAACCTTTTTCTTGTACTTGTAAGGGCAAGGCAGGCGGCGGGTACGCCGCGCAGCAAAACCATCAGTGTTCCTGTCAGGCGGCGGCCTTGTCAGCCTTGGCCTTGTCTTCCGGTACCGTGCCGCCAATCGCTTCCAGTTTGACCTGGATCAGTTGACGGCCTGGATTGTTCTTGTCCGTCGCGGCTATCGCGGCCAGGTAGGCCGTGCGTGCATCGGCCAGCTTGTTTTGCGCCACCAGAATGTCGCCCTTGCGGTCGGCCACGGCACCGGCAAATTGCGCCACGGAAGCCGTCGCCAGCACTTTCAACGCTTCATCGTAGGCTTTTTCGTCCAGCAAGACACCGGCCAGGCGCAGCTTGGCGATGACCTTGTACTCTTCCGTGCCATGCTCGGCTACCCATTGCAGCTGGGTCTTGGCCGTTTTCAGGTCATTCGCGTCGAACGCCACCTTGGCCGCGGCCAGGGCGCTCATCTGCGCATATGCCGTGCCGCTGAAGCGCGACTGCATGTCGCCGGCCGCGCGCATCACCTTGGCCGTGTCCTTGGCGGCGATGGCGTTTTGCAGTTCGTCGTACAGCTGGCCCGCTTGCGCAGCCTGCGTGCGCTGGTAGTACTGCCAGCCAGCCCAGCCGCTATAGCCTGCCAGCGCCACGATCAGGACCCAGGAGGTCAGATTGCCATTGCGCTGCCACCAGGCCTTCAGGGTTGCCAGTTGTTCTTGTTCTTCGTGATCGTATGCCATGTGTCGTCAGTTTTAATGAGTAGTTGATCGAGGGTAGTACGGTCTTACTTCAAATCAATGGTGGTGATGCACATGGCCGCCAGGACCGTGGTCGTGGCCGCAATCGTGGTCGCCGATGATCTGGTCCACCACGTAATCGACGACATCGTCGAACGGTACCGTGCTCTGCTGCGCGCCGGCATCGGCTTCGCGCATGGCTTTCACCGTGGCGACATTGTTGGCGATTTCATCGTCGCCCATGATCACGGCAAACGCCGCGCCGCTGGCATCGGCCTTTTTCATTTGCGTCTTGAAGCTGCCGCCGCCGTTGCTCGCTGCGCAATGTAGCACAACGTCGAGGCCCGCATCGCGAATCCGCTCGGCCAGCACGAACGCTTGCAAGCCTGCCTGCTCGCCCTGGTGCACCAGGTACACGTCGCACTGGGCCGGCGCTTCCGGTTCAGCCGCATCCTTCATCAGCAGCACCAGGCGTTCGACGCCCATGCCGAAACCGACGGCTGGCGTCGATTTGCCACCGAACATTTCCACCATGCCGTCGTAGCGGCCACCGGCGCACACCGTGCCTTGCGCGCCCAGCTTGTCGCTGACCCACTCGAACACCGTGCGGTTGTAGTAATCGAGGCCGCGCACCAGGCGTGGATTGATGGTGAACGGGATATTGTTGTGGTTCAAGATCTTCTGCACGCCATGGAAGTGCGCCAGCGATTCCTCGCCCAGGTAATCGAGCAGTTTCGGCGCGCCATTGACCAGGTCCTGCATGGCAGGATTCTTGGTGTCGAGGATGCGCAGCGGATTGCTGTGCAGGCGGCGCTTGGCTTCTTCGTCCAGCAGCTCGCTGTGGCTTTCCAGGTAGGTGATCAGGTCGGCGCGGTGGCGCAGACGCTCGGCCGCGTCGCCGATCGAGTTCAATTCCAGACGGATGCCTTCCAGGCCCAGGTCATCCCACAGACGGCGCGACAGCATGATGATCTCGGCGTCGATATCAGGCCCCGTAAAACCGATGGCTTCCACGCCGAACTGGTGGAACTGGCGATAGCGGCCCTTTTGCGGGCGCTCGTGGCGGAACATCTGGCCCTTGTACCACAGGCGTTTCGGGCCTTCGTAGACGAGGTTGTGTTCGACCACGGCGCGCACCACGCCGGCCGTGCCTTCAGGACGCAGGGTCAGGTTGTCGCCGTTCATCGAATCGGTGAACGAGTACATTTCCTTTTCCACGATATCGGTCACGGCGCCGATGGCGCGCGCGAACAATTTCGTTTCTTCCACGATCGGCGTGCGGATCTGCTGGAAGCCATAGCTTTGCAGCACGGATTGCGCCGTATTTTCAAACAATTCCCACAGCGGGGCGTCGGCGGGCAGCACGTCATTCATGCCTTTGACGGCGGTGATTTTATCGAGCTTTTTATTTTCGGACATAGTGTTCTCTTTAACTTGATTGTCGGATTACGCGCGTAGCGCTAATCCGACTTACGCTGCTGCGCCATAATGGCTTTTAACATAATTGAGGACGATGTCCTGGAATTCCTCGACGATGCGTTCGCCGCGCAGGGTGACGACTTTTTCGCCGTCGACAAACACGGGCGCGGCCGGCGACTCGCCCGTGCCGGGCAGGCTGATGCCGATGTTCGCATGCTTCGATTCACCGGGGCCGTTGACGATGCAGCCCATGACGGCCACATTCATCGCTTCCACGCCCGGATACGATTTTTTCCATTCCGGCATCTGCTCGCGCAGATACGTCTGGATGTTGTCGGCCAGCTCCTGGAAGGTGGTCGATGTGGTGCGGCCACAGCCCGGACAGGCAATCACCATCGGCGCGAACTTGCGCAAGCCCATGGTTTGCAAAATTTCCTGGCCGACGATGACTTCGCGCGTGCGGTCGCCGCCCGGCTCTGGCGTGAGCGAGATGCGGATGGTGTCGCCGATGCCTTCCTGCAGCAGCACGGACAGCGCTGCGGTGGACGCCACGATACCCTTGCTGCCCATGCCCGCTTCCGTCAGGCCCAGGTGCAGCGGATAGTCGCAGCGCTGGGCCAGTTCGCGGTACACGGCGATCAGGTCTTGCACGCCCGAGACCTTGCACGACAGGATGATCTTGTCGCGGCCCAGGCCCAGCTCTTCGGCGCGCACGGCATTTTCAATCGCCGACGTCACCAGCGCTTCATACATGACGGCTTGCGCCGGCCACGGGTCGCTGCGGCCCGCGTTTTCGTCCATGATGCGCGCCAGCAAGGCTTGATCGAGGCTGCCCCAGTTCACGCCGATGCGCACCGGCTTGTCGTACTTGCAAGCCGCTTCGATCATTTGCGCAAATTGCGTGTCGCGCTTGGCGCCCTTGCCCACATTGCCCGGATTGATGCGGTACTTCGACAGCGCGCGCGCGCAATCGGGGTAATCGTTGAGCAGGGTATGGCCGTTATAGTGAAAATCGCCCACCAGCGGCACGTCGATGTCCATCTTGTCGAGCTGCTCGCGGATATACGGCACGGCGGCCGCCGCTTCCGGACGGTCCACCGTCAGGCGCACCAGTTCCGAACCGGCACGCGCCAGTTCCTTGATCTGGATCGCCGTGCCGATGGCGTCGGCCGTATCCGTGTTCGTCATCGACTGCACCACCACGGGGGCGTCGCCGCCCACCCAGATCTGGCGCTGGCCGTGCGCGATCAGCACCTTGCGGCTGTCGCGGCGGCCGGAAGGACCGGAGCCGATCGCTGTTTTCGAGGTAGCCATAATATTATCTTCTGAGTTTGCTTGAACGGTTACTGCAACTATTTGATGCTGACACGGGAAATTGTGCCACCGGCAACGGTCGGCAGATCCAGTTTGGTACCGCGCAAGGTTGCCTGTACGACACCCGGTTTGCCCACCACCAGAGTGGCCGGTCCCGTGATATCGAACGTTTCCGTGCTGCCCGCCTTGACCATGCGCGAAATCAGCGGCGTGCTGCCTGGGCGGCGGATTTCCACCCAGGAATCCTGCTCCACCTTCAACACCAGCGTATTCGCGCCCACGGCAGCGGCGGCGGCCGGCGCGACGGCAGCCGTTGTCGCTGGCGTCGTCGCCGGAGCAGCTGCTGGCGGCACGGCGGCGGCCGGCGCCGAAGCGACGTTGGTGGCAGGTGCGCCCGTCTGCGTATCGTTGCCTGGCGGCGGCGGTACGGAAATCAGGGGCACGGACGGCGTCTGCACGGGCGTCAACTCCTGGCCCGGCTTGATCAGGGTCGTTTCCACGGGGCCCACGTCCGCATGCGCGGTTTCTTTCTCGGCGTGCGAGGACACCAGGCTGGCGGGTACATAGCCGAGCTTGTAAGCGCCAAAGGCGGCGGCCACGACGACGGCCACGGCGCCGGCGATCCAGAGGGGAGTCTGGTTCGACGAGCGCTGCGTCATCGACGGGAAGCGCGATTCGGAAAACGTGGCGGAAATTTCACGCCGCACGGGCGCGGCCGGGTCTTGCGCCGGCGCCGGATGGACTTCGATCATGGCCACCAGCGGCGCCGCGTCGAGACGCACCACCTTGGCGTAGGCGCGCACGAAACCGCGCACCACGGCCAGGTTCGGCAACGCCGCCATGTCGCCAGCTTCCAGCGCGATCACCTGGCGTGGCGCCAGCTTGAGCTGGTCGGCCACTTGCTCCACCGGCCAGCCCAGCGCTTCACGCTGCGCCTTCAACTGTGCGCCTGCCAACGCAAGATTGCCCTGGGGCTGCTGCTGAGGCGTTTCTGCCCACTCTGAATTCATTGGTATCCCTGTCTCACTCATCAAACGCCCCATTTTGATAAGCAGCATATTCGGGGGAGCCGGAATGGTGGTTGCGCAAATGCGCCCCCAGGCCAGCTTCCGCACCCGCATCCCCGAGCTTATGCTGCACCTTGATCCCGAGCCACAGCACATCGGCCGTCTGGCTCTCCATTGTCGCTACTTTACCGAGCCGCTCAAGGTAATGAGCCGCCTGCCGGTAGTCTTGCTGTTGGTAATACACGCGCACCAGGCCGGCATACGTGATGGCCACGCCAGGTGCGATGCGCTCCGCCTTGAGCCAGTAGCTGGCGGCGCGCGGGTAATCTTGCATGATCAGGCTGCACGCCGCCGCATTATGCAGCGCCAGTTCAGGCGTGTCATAGGCAACATCTTGCAATGCAGCATCAAAATACGCCAACGACTGCGCCGCGCGCCCGGTCTGGCACAGAAACAGGCCATAATTATTGCTCAACTCGGGATTGTGGGGCGCGAGGCGCAATGCGTAAAGAAAATCTTTTTCGGCAGCCACAGGTTGGCGCAGGGCAGCAAAAATCAGGGCGCGCATGCCGCGCACCTGGGCGTTCTCCGGTACCAGCTGCACCGCCTGCTCTGCCTCGGCCAAGGCCACCACAAACTGGTCTTGCATATAATAGGCGCTGGCCAGCTGCAAGCGCAAGGCGGCGCGCTGTTCGACAGATGCGGCTTGCTCCTTGTCCGCGGTGGAAGCACAGCCGGCCAGCAACACACCCAGGCTGAGAACAGCTGCGGCAAGTGCGCCAGGATAAGCCATGCTTCCCCGCATCAGGAGCGGATCTCCACGATCTTGCCGAAATTGGCGCCGAATTTTTGCTGATACTCGGTCATTTTCTCCATGCGTTCCTGCACCCGCGTGCGATCCTTGACTTCGCCGGCCAGCTGGCCGCAGGCCGCATCGATATCGTCGCCGCGCGTCTTGCGCACGGTGGTGATGATGCCGCCATCCATCAGCACCTGGGCAAAGGCCTTGATGCGCGGGTTTTTCGAGCGGAACAGGCCCGACTCGGGGAAAGGATTGAACGGGATCAGGTTGAACTTGCAATTCACGCCGAACTCGCGGTCTTGCACCAGCGCCAGCAGTTCGTGCGCGTGCTCGTCGCTGTCGTTGACGCCATCGAGCATGCAGTATTCAAACGTGATGAAGTCGCGCGGGGCGAATTCCAGGTAGCGCTTGCAGGCCGCCATCAATTCCTTCAGCGGGTATTTCTTGTTCAGTGGAATCAAACCATCGCGCAAAGCGTCGTTCGAGGCGTGCAGCGAGACGGCCAGGGCCACCGGCACTTCCTGCGACAGCTTGTCCATCATCGGTACGACGCCCGAGGTCGACAGGGTCACGCGGCGGCGCGACAGGCCGTAGGCGTTGTCGTCGAGCATCAATTTCAGGGCCGTGACGGTCGGTTCAAAGTTCAGCAGGGGCTCGCCCATGCCCATCATCACCACGTTGGTGATCTGGCGCTCGCCTTTCGGGCCCGGTTCGATGCCCTTGGTGCGGCGCAATTCAAATTCCGCCATCCACAGCTGGCCGATGATTTCGCCAACGCTGAGGTTGCGGTTGAAGCCCTGCTTGCCCGTCGAGCAGAAGCGGCAGTTCACGGCGCAGCCGGCCTGGGTCGAGATACACAGGGTGCCGCGGTTTTCTTCCGGAATGAACACGGTTTCCACGGCATTGCCATTGCCCACGTCGACCAGCCACTTGCGCGTGCCGTCCGTCGACGTGTGGTCGCTGATGATGGCCGGGGCGCGCACTTCGGCGCGCGTGGCCAGCTTGTCGCGCAGCGACTTGGCCAGGTCCGTCATGGCGTCGAAATCGGAAGCGCCGAACTGGTGTATCCAACGTTGCAATTGTTTCGCACGAAACGGTTTCTCTCCCAACTCGGCGCAGTAGGCGATGAGTTGCGCGGGATCGAGGTCCAGCAAGTTGGTGAGGGTCGTCGTATTCATGATCTTGTCTATTCTAAAAATCCGTCCCCGCGCGCATCCGGAGCAAAAACTCCACAGCGCAGCGGGAACAGGGGGTGATAAGTTATTTCACAGATAACGCCAGGAAATAACGTTATCTAAGGCAATTAAGCCTTCAGTTCTGGGAAGAAGTAAGCGATTTCCACTTTAGCAGCTTCGACAGCGTCGGAACCGTGTACGGCGTTGGCGTCGATCGAATCGGCGAAATCGGCGCGGATCGTGCCTTTTTCTGCTTTCTTCGGATCGGTCGCGCCCATCAGGTCACGGTGGGCCAGAACGGCGTTTTCGCCTTCCAGGGCCTGGATCATGACGGGACCGGAAACCATGAAGTCGACCAGATCTTTGAAGAAGCCGCGTTCTTTGTGTGCTGCGTAGAAACCTTCAGCTTGTTCGCGCGACAGTTGGGTCATGCGTGCTGCAACGATTTTCAGGCCAGCGTTTTCAAAACGGGTGTAAATTTGACCGATGACGTTTTTTGCAACTGCGTCTGGTTTGATGATCGACAGGGTGCGTTCGATTGCCATGTGTGAAAACTCCAATAAAAAGTAAGGTTTAAAACGGTAAATTGATAACTCAATCAACCTTTGATTTTACCATACTCCACCCCATATCACCCAGACAGGCAGGTGGGCATCTTCCGCCCCCGCCTGAGTTTAATTAAATCTTAAGCTGGTTTTTTTGTAAAAACCGGGGTCCATGCTATCCTTGGGCAAAGTAGTAATTTGAATTGACAACACGGAGGCACTATGAATCAGAACATGCAACGCACCTTTGACCTGTCGGGGGGCATGCAGCAAGTCCGCCATCAGGTCTTGCGCAACACTTACTGGCTGCTGGCACTGTCCATGATACCGACCGTGCTGGGCGCCTTCATCGGCGTGCAAATGCACTTGCCGATGCTGACCGGCGGCATGGGTTTCATCATCTTCATGGCCGTCGCATTCGGCTTCATGTACGCGATTGAGAAAACCAAGAACTCGGGCCTCGGCGTTGCCGTCCTGCTGGGCTTCACCTTCTTCATGGGCCTGATGCTCACGCCTATCCTGACGCGCACGCTCGGCTACTCGAACGGCGGCATGCTGATCATGACGGCATTCGGCGGCACGGCCACCATCCTGGCCGTGATGGCGACGATCGCCACGGTATCGAAGCGCGACTTCTCGGCCATGGGCAAATGGCTGTTCGCCGGCGTGATCGTGCTGATCCTGGCATCGGTGGCGAACATCTTCCTGGGCCTGTCGGCACTGTCGATCGTGATCTCCATGGTCGCCATCGCCATCTTCTCGGCCTACATCCTGTATGACGTGCAGCAAATCATCAACGGCGGCGAGACCAACTACATCTCGGCCACCCTGCGCATCTACCTGGACGTGTACAACATCTTCACCAGCCTGCTCTCTTTGTTGGGCTTCGCTGGCGGCAGCCGCGACTAAGCGCTAGCGCAAGAACGCCCAAGGCGGCGTTGCAGTGCCTCGCCGTACCAGTCGTACTGTCTTCGGCACCGCGCCTTGCCCTGAACGTTTTATGCACTGCGATGAAAAAGAAAAAAGCCGACCCTCGGGTCGGCTTTTTTACGTCTGCAGCATCTACTTGCTCTTCTCCGCCACCTCGCGCAGGCAGGCGCGGGCGCGGTCCAGGGTCGGGTTGTCGCGCTGGGCAGCATACACGGCGTAGGCGGAATGCGAGAATTCGGGCGCGTCGCGCACGCGGTACAAGAGGCCCGCATCGAGATAAGGTTGCGCGCTGCCGATGCGAAAGTAACTGGCGCCGCCCACTTCCAGCAGGTACACGAGGGCCAGCGGCCCCAGCGAAATCGACACGGGCGGGCTGCTCAGCTCCGGGTACGTCGCCTGGTGGTTGGCCGCGAAGCTGGGTCCCCAGTCCACATACACATACGTATCGGCATGCATCTGCCCATCGGCGCGCGTGGTGACCATCACCAGTTTTTCCTCGGCCAGCAATTCGCTGGCCAGGCCCGGGCGCTGCGGCGGGTTGTACAGCACGGCCAGGTCGAGCGAGCCGTCGTGCACGGCGTCGAGCAGGCGCGCGGGACTGTCGACTTCCGCGCGCAAGGCGATCTCGGGGCAGTCGCGGCTCATGCGTATGAGCCAGTCACCGAGCAGCGGCTGCCACAGGCTCAATTCGCAGCCGATGCTGACGGCGTCGTCGCGCCCCGGCGGCAAGGCCACCTGGTGACGCGCCCGCTCCCACACCTGCACCATGGTGGCCGCATGGCGCATGAAGCGCTCGCCGGCCGACGTCAGACGCGCGCCCGCCTTGTTGCGCACGAATAGCTGGCGCCCCAGCTGCTGCTCCAGCGTGCGGATGCGGGCGCTGACGGCCGTTTGCGTCACATGCATGCGCTCGGCCGCCATGATGAAACTGCCGCAGGAAGCCACTTCGAGGAAGGTACGCGCTTGATTGATATCCATCAAGCCATGATATCAGCTGCCGCGCATCTCAACTGACACGCTCGTAGCCGCCCAGCACGCCCTGCTTCGACAAGACCCATTGCCACAGCTGCAAGTCGCGCGCGCGGAAGGCTCCGGCGCAAGACAGCAAGTAATACGACCACATACGGTGGAAGCGCTCGCCCAGCTGGGCGGAAAAGCGCGGCCACGCCTGCTCGAAATTGGCGTGCCAGGCCATCAGGGTCTGGTCGTAGTCGGCGCCGAAGTTGTGCAGGTCTTCGGCCACAAACAGATCATCGATGGCGTCGCCGATTTGCCCGAGCGACGGCAAGTCGCCGTTCGGGAAGATGTATTTGTCGATCCACGGGTCGCACGCGGATTGGCGCTTGTTCTTGCCGATCGTGTGCAGCAGGAACAGGCCGTCGTCTTCCAGGCAGCGGTGCGCCACCTCCATGAAGGTGCGGTGGTTCTTGTGTCCCACGTGCTCGAACATGCCGATGCTGACGATGCGATCGAATTTTTCATCGGTATCGCGGTAATCCTGCAGGCGGAAATCCAGCTTGTCCCCGCCCGGCATGCCGCGCGCATACGCGACCTGCTCTTGCGAGATGGTCACGCCCACGCACTGCACCTGATATTTTTCCGCCGCATAACGCATGAAACTGCCCCAGCCGCAGCCGATGTCGAGCACGCGCATGCCCGGTTCCAGCCTGAGCTTGCGGCAGATCAGATCGAGCTTGGCTTCCTGCGCCTCGGCCAGATTGGCCGCATCCTTCCAGTAGCCGCAGGTATAGGTCATGCGCGCATCGAGCATGGCCGCATAGAAGGCATTGCCCAGGTCATAGTGTTCCTTGCCCACCATCCACGCGCGGCGCTCCGTCTGCAGGTTGAACAGGCGCGCAGTCAGCGCGTGGAAGACCAGGCGCATCGGGCGCACGTCGTCGGCCACCCTGGCGCGCAACAGATGACAAAAGAATTCGTCGAGCTGGCTCGCATCCCAGTCGCCATCCATGTACGCTTCGCCCAGGCCCAGGTTGCCGCTGGCGAAAGCCCGTTCCGGCACACCCGGTTTGCGCAGCTGCATGTCCCAGGCGGCGCGCCCATTCAGGTGGATGCCGGCCCTGGCCAGCAATTCGGCCGCTTCGCGCGTCAGCCGCGTGTCGAGCTGGAGTCCGGCACTACCGGCCTGTGCTTGTTGCAACTGCATTGCTGCTTGTGTCGTTTGCTGCGTGTTCATGCCCTGCCGCCTCCAGATGGTTGTGGGTGCTGGTGCGCCGGCACGTCTACTCAGAGGCCCGGCGGCGCAGCAGCGATAAAATTATCTACCCCTCATCCGCATCTGGATAATGAAACATCATGATCATTCATATCAAAATAATTGCCGCAAAATGATTTGAATAAATTATTTTGTGGAAATATCTTATACAAGATACCTACCGTAGCATGAAAAAAGCTGCCTGTACGGCGGCTGTTCGCGGCAAGTTCGCACCATCCGCATCACGATTAAAAGTCGTGATTCGACGGATACTTGCTGTAAAAATCGTTTTCCCATTTGAAGTTGGTAAACGCCACGGTGAGGGAAATATCGAGCGCTTCGACAAAATGCCAGCAGCCGACGGGCAAAAACAGGATTTCGCCCGGCGCCAGCACGCATTCGCGCACCTGCACGTCGGCCATCAGCGGGTAGCGCTGCAGGTCGATGACGCGCCCGTCGACGGGGGTAAAACAGTGGCGCTGGTTGTACACGCGCGCCACCTCGCAGGCGGCCATGATGCGCAGCCGCTTGCGCCCTTTTACCTGTGCCATGAAGTTGTTCGTCAGGTCGTGGTGGAACGGCGTCACGGTGCCAGCCGGGCCGAACCATAAAAAGCCCATGGGACCGCCCTCCTGCTTCAGGTATTCGGGCAGCTGGCCGATATCGTCCCACAGCTCGCGCAGTGCCTGCCGGTTTTGCGAATTGTTGTTCGCCGTCATATAGAAATCGTTGGTCGTGCCGCTGCTCTCGACCAGGCTGGCGTATTCGCCAAAGGCCATCTTGCGCTTGTGCGCCACGCTGTTCATTTCGTACTGGGCGTCCGCTTCGCGGCCGAACTGCACTTCCACTTCGCGCTGTGCATAGTGTTCGCGAAAATAGGCCGGACTCCATTTTCGGAGCGCCGGCCAGTCATCGAGCATGCCGGTGATGATCACGGGCTGGTTGGTGGCGTAATACTCGTCGAGGAATTGCTGCGCGGACAGCTTGTCGCGGCGGGGTATCTCGGGCGAACGCAACTGATTCAGCTTGCGCTGGATGTCGATCACCCAGTCGCGCTTGGCCAGCCGGTTCGACAGGCGCACGGCGCCGGCAAGATACGGGCTGTGCAACGCCAGTTCGATTTCGCGGCGCGCCAGGGGCTCCGCGATGCCGGCCTGTTGCAGCACCGGCATCAGCGCCGACGGATGACTGCCCAGCATGAGGTTTTCCGCGATCCAGCTGCGCCACTCGCGGCTCAGCTCCTGTTCCAGCTGCTTTGCTCCCAATGTCGATACGGCTGCCATTATCTGTCTCCTTTTTATATGCATCAGCGGCCGGACAGCATGCACCGTCCGGCCGCGCCCTACCCTAACGACGCATTACCGTACTTTCCACACCTCCGTCGCCAGCACGCCGTTGGCATCGCCATCAAGCTCCCACGAGAACGCGCCGCGCAAGCCCTGGTCCTTCACGTACTTGACCTTGGTGCCGATGACGGTCGGATCGTCATAGCTCCACCACTGGCCACCCGCGCCCGTGTACAGGTACAGCTGCTTGGTCACGGGATGGTAGTAGCGCGTGCCGGTCTTGGCGACGAGGATTTTATAGTCCTCGATGCCCGACTCGTAGGTGCCCGGCGCCGTGCCCGTGGCCGCCTGATACAGGCCATCGCCGTTCGGTCCCGGCGCCACGCCCGTCCAGCCGCGGCCATAGAACGGTATGCCCAGCAGCAGCTTGTCGCGCGGCACGCCGGCGGCAATCATGTATTGCACCGCCTTGTCGCCCACGTATTCGCGCGCCATGCCTGTCGACGGATCGGCAGGGTCGGCAAACAGCTGGGCATTGAAGTTGGTGCTCGTTTCCCAGCCGCCGTGGAAGTCGTAGGTCATCAGGTTGATCCAATCCATGTACTGCGAGTACAGGGCCGGTTCCGTGTTGTCGATCTTGTCCTTGCCGGCACCGACGGCCGCCGTCAACAGGTAGCGCTTGCCGTTGGCGGCACCGAGCGCATCGAGCTGGCTGCGAAATTCCGCCATCAGCAAGGTGAAGTTGCGCTTGTCGTTGGGGCTGACCGTGTTGTATGGCTGGCCGCCGCCGACCGGGTATTCCCAGTCGATGTCGATGCCGTCAAAAATATTCGCCGCCGCCCCCGCGCCACCGCGACCGCCCTGCACCGGCAAGTTGCCCTTGATGTAGATATCGATGCAGGAACGCACCATCTGCTTGCGCAGCGCATCGGTGGCCGAACCGACAGAGAAGTTCTTCGACCAGCTCCAGCCGCCCAGCGAGATGAACAATTTGAGGTTCGGGTGCGCCGCCTTGAGCTTTCTCAACTGCAGGAAGTTGCCCGACAGGGGAGCGTCCCACGGGATGGCCTGGCCATCGACGGTGCGCTTCGGCGTGCGGATGTAGTCGGCCTCGGCATCGCCGCCCGTGCCCGCGTCCGGCGAATTCGGGTTCGTCGCGCCCGGCTCCGTCTTGGTGATCATGGCGCATTCATAGCCGCCGTTTTTCGGATAAATGTTGCCGAAAGCGTAGTTGATGAAGGTCAGCTTGTCGGCCACGCCGCTGGAATGCACATTCGCCACTTCATAGTCGCGGCCATACACGCCCCACTGCGCGAAATAGGAGCCGACTTCGCGGCCGGTTGGCGTTGGCGTTGGCGTTGGCGTTGGTGTCGGGGTAGGAGTTGGCGTCGGAGTGGGCGTCGGAGTGGGCGTTGGCGTCGGTGTCGGCGTGGTGCTACAGATCTCCTGGCTGGTCCATGGCTTGCCCGTGCCGGCGGCGCCGCTGCTGGTCGACGGGTTGTCGCCCTGCGTCCAGTAGTTGGCGCGGTAATTCGTGCCCGCATGGCTGACGGTGGCGCCCGCGCTGTAGGCCGTGCCCGCCACCCATGCCAGCGCGCACGTGCCGCCAGTTGGCGTCGGGGTCGGGGTGGGTGTCGGGTTCGGCGTTGGCACCGGTGTCGGGGTGGGAGTAGGCGTTGGGGTGGGAGTCGGGGTGGGCGTTGGCGTGGTGCCGCCATCGCAGGTGCCGCCGGCGCTCCACAGGCTAGGCGTGGAAACGGGATTCCAACCGGAACCCACGTGATCGGTCTGCGTCACCAGGGCCGTGTAATTGGCGCCCAGGTAAGTGACCACCGTGCCGGCGTTATACGTGCCACCCTCTTGCCACGGCACGCAGGCGACTACCGTGCTGGCGGCCAGCAATTGCGAGCCGCCCGGTGCGCTGGCATCGCCGCCACCGCCGCATGCCGCCAGCACGCCACCGCTGGCCAGACATACCATCATGTTCCTGATTGTTTTTTTGAGGATTAAATTTTCCACGCTGTCTCCTGTTCAGGTTTGCGGAAATACCACTCTGCTTCGATGTAAAGCTACCCTGTGATCTTGTTTTTCTGCAGTTGCAAGAACAGCATGCTGCTGAAAAAATAGGCGGTCAAGTGGTTTTGAAGTGGCATCGAAGTGAGCAATACCACTCCGTGCAGAAAGCGCAGCGGCTTATGCGAACGGCGTGTTGTCCTACTGGACAATCAAAAAACGGCATAGGGAGGATGAAAAAAGACGCTGGACCGGGAAAAGACAGACCAGTTTTATAATACGCTGTAACTGGTATTGGGGGAGCTTGCTGTGCCATTGCATACAGCGGCGGCGGGTGCCTGCCTGGCCACCCGCCGTGTCAGGCAGACTTATTGAGGCAAATCAAATACCGCCATCGATTCGACATGCGAAGTGTGCGGGAACATGTTCACCACGCCCGCCTTGCTCAGCACATAGCCCGCTTCCAGCGCCAGGATGCCGGCGTCGCGCGCCAGGGTCGACGGGCTGCACGAGACGTACACGATGCGCTTCGGCAGCAGGTCGGGACGCACTTGCGACAGACCGACCAGCGCCTGACACAGGGCCATGGCGCCATCGCGCGGCGGGTCGACCAGGATGCGGTCAAACTTGCCCAGCGCGATCAGGTCGTCCGTCGTCACTTCGAACAGGTTGCGCGTCGAGAACGAGGTTTTTTCCGCCAGGCCATTGGCCAGCGCGTTTTCCAGCGCCCGCTCCGTCAGCGTGGTACTGCCTTCGATGCCCACCACTGCGCTGCCTTGCGTGGCCAGCGGCAAGGTGAAATTGCCCAGGCCGCAGAACAGGTCAGCCACGCGGTCGGTCGGCTGCACTTCCAGCAAACGCAGGGCTTTCGACACCAGCACGCGGTTGATGTGGTGGTTCACCTGCGTGAAATCGACTGGCTTGAACGGCATCTTGACGCCGAATTCCGGCAGCAGGTAGTGCAACTGCTTGTCCAGCGGATAGAACGGCACGGCTGTTTCCGGCCCTTTCACCTGCAGCCACCATTGCACGCCGTATTCGTCGGCAAAGGCCTTCAATTTCGTTTCGTCGTCCGCCGTCAATGGCGCCATGATGCGCAGCACCATCGCGGTGACGTCTTCGCCCACGGCCAGCTCGATCTGCGGCATCTGGTCGAAGATCGACAGCGAAGCAATCAGTCCACGCAGCGGCAGCAGCATGGCGGAGATGTGCGGTGGCAAGATTTCGCAGCTATCCATGTCGGCAACGAAAGCCGATTTCTTTTCATGGAAGCCCACCAGCACGGCATCCTTTTTCTTGACGTGGCGCACGGACAGGCGCGCGCGGTAACGGTAGCCCCACGTCGGGCCATACATGGGGCGCATGATACTTTGCGGACGCACCTTGCCGATATGCCACAAGTTATCTTCCAGCACGCGCTGCTTGATCGCCACCTGCGCCGACGGTTCCAGGTGCTGCATCGAGCAGCCGCCGCAGTTATCGAAATGCTTGCACTTGGGCGTCACGCGCATCGACGATTCGCGGTGCAGCACCGTCATGCGGGCCATTTCCCAGTTTTTCTTCTTCTTGTACGTCACAAAGCTGACGCGCTCGCCCGGCAACGCGCCTTCGACAAACACGACCTTGCCCGGCGAGCCGTCTTCGTTCTCAATATGGCCAACGCCACGGGCGTCCATGTCGAGCGATTTGATTTCGATGATATTTTCTTGCATAGCGATCAATAGGTAAGAGTGGGCCAGGACGCAGGGCCGCGCTGGAACTTGAAAGAATGGGGGAAAGGTCTGGCGCCGCGAGCGGGGCGTATGATAGCAGATGCGGCCCAGCTTAAGTCTGCGACGCAGCTGCGCCAATTCAGCATGCCTGAGAAAATGCGCAGGGCAAGGCGCGTGGCCGAAGACAGTACGCTAGTACGGCGAGGCCATGCAACGCCGCCATGTGCGTTTTATCGGGCGTCTTACAATAACGAGTCGCGCACCACGCCGCGTGCCGCCATGGCGCGTTTGAGTTTAATCAGCGCTTCCTGCTGGATCTGGCGCACGCGCTCGCGCGTCACGCCCATTTCATCGGCCAGGGTTTCCAGCGTGGCCGGATCGTCGTTGTCCAGACCGAAACGGCGCATGATGACCACGCGCTGCTTGTCGGGCAACTTGGTCAGCCAGTCGCGCACCAGCACCGTCATTTCATGCTGTTCCGCGCGCGCATCGGGACTGTCTTCGCTGGCGCCCGGCAGCATGTCCATCAGCGACGATTGCGGATCGTTGTCGAGCGGCGCATCGAGCGAGGTCGCGTGCTCGGACAAGGCCAGGATATCTTGCACCTCTTCCACGGGACGGCCCACCAGGTGGGCGATGTCTTCCGCAGTGGCATCCTTGCCATCGTGGTGCTGGGCTTCCAGGTGGTACTTGCCGCGCAAAATCTGGTTCAGTTCGCGCACCATGTGCACGGGCAGGCGCACCGTGCGCGCCTGGTTCATGATGGCGCGCTCGATGCTCTGGCGTATCCACCAGGTGGCATACGTGGAAAAACGGAACCCGCGTTCGGGTTCGAACTTGTCGATGGCGCGCATCAGGCCGATGTTGCCCTCCTCGATCATGTCGAGCAAGACCACGCCGCGATTGATGTAATGCTTGGCGATCGACACGACCAGGCGCAGGTTGTGCTCGATCATGGTTTGCCGGGCTTCGAAATTGCCCTGCTTGGCCAGCGTGGCGTAATGCACCTCTTGCGCCGCCGTCAGCAATGGCCGCGTGCCGATCTGGTTCAGGTAGTGCTGCGTGGTATCGGTCGACAGTTCGGCCGCCAGCACTTTTTTCAGTTCATCGACACTTTCGACCAGCACGCTGACGCTGGCCACCTCGCCGCCCTCGCCCGCGTCGACGACGTCAATGGCGTCGAGTTCGCCGGCATCGTCCGTCACGACTTCGTCTGCCCCGTCTTCCGGCAGTTCCGGCTCATCGTCCAGCTGATCGTGCGGCGCGTGTGTCATTGCTTTACCTAACGGTTAGGCAGGAATTTCGAAGGGTCGACAGGCTTGCCCTGCTGGCGAATTTCAAAGTGCAGCTTCACGCGGTCGGCATCGGAATCGCCCATTTCGGCGATGGCCTGGCCTTTGTTGACGTTCTGCCCTTCCTTCACCAGGATGCTGCGGTTATGCGCATATGCCGACAACAGACTATTACTGTGCTTCACGATGACAAGATTACCATAACCACGGATTCCGCTCCCGGCATACATGACTTTTCCCGCACCGGCCGCCACCACCTGCTGGCCCGCCTTGCCGGCGATATCGACGCCCTTGTTCTTGCCTTCGTCGAAAGTGCCGATGACCTTGCCTTCGGAAGGCCACATCCAGCTGATCTTCTCATCGCCAGGCGCCGCTGCTGCAGGCGCTGCCGCAGCGGCCGCCGGTGCGGCGGCGACAACTGCTGCCGGTGCTGGCGCAGGCTTGACGTCGGCACTGCCGCCATCGGCACGCAACTCGGCCAGGGTGGCGTCGGAATACGCGCGCTTTTCGCCGCGCGGCCCGGTTTTCTTCGGCACGACGGGCGCGGCCGGCTTGATTTCCGTCACCGGCGGCATGACGATGGCCGATGTTTGCGCGCCGCCCGTGTCGCCGTTCGGCGGCAGCACGCGCAATACCTGGTCGACCTTGATGTCGTTCGGGTTGCTCAAGTCATTCCAGGCCACCAGGTCGCGGTAATTCTGGCCGTGTTCCAGGGCGATGCGCAACAGGGTGTCACCGCGCTTGACCGTGTAATAGGCCGGGTCGCGGTCGCGCGGATCGCTGGCGGCGGCGCTGCTGCTCGATGGATGGCGCTCCACGACGGGTGCCTGGACACCCGTGGTGCCGCAACCGCTCAACAGCGCGGCCAAGGTGATACTACATAGAAGTATGTTACTTTTCTTAATCATTCGCATGTAATTGTATGTCCTGCTTGCTAGCTGATCCGGGGATCATATGGTGCCCGGGCGCAAAGGTACGAAATGGCAGTCTTCCAGGGTCTGGCTGGTCCATTCCATTTTCCCCACCCGGGTAATGAGTTGTAAGTGTTGCAATTTAGCCCCCACCGGCGCAACCAGACGCCCGCCGGGCGCCAGCTGCTCCAGCAGGGCTTGCGGGACTTCCAGGCCGGCTGCGGCAAGGATAATCCCGTCGAAGGGCGCCGCCTGCGGCAAGCCAAGCATACCATCTCCGTACTGCAAGCGCAGATTTGACACGCGCAGCGGACGCAGATTGGCCTTCGCCAGCTCGTGCAGGGGCCGGATGCGCTCGATCGAATACACCTCTTTCGCCACCAGCGACAGCACCGTCGCCTGGTAACCGCAGCCCGTGCCGATCTCCAGCACGCGCTGCAAGTTGCCGCCCTGGCGCATCACTTCGATCATGCGTGCCACGATATACGGCTGCGAAATGGTCTGATGATGGCCGATGGGCAAGGAAGCGTCGATATACGCCTGCGATGCCAGCGCCTCGTCCATGAACAGATGGCGCGGCACGGCTTGCATGGCGTCGAGCACCACCTGGTCCTTGACGCCCTGTTTCGCGATGCGCGCCACCATGGCCCGGCGTACTGCCTCCGACACCAGCGGATTTTGCCGTGGCGGCGACAGCACCGCCGGCTGCGCCCGCTCATTGGCGATGGCCTGGGCCCGCGACGGCGCGATGGGCAGCGTGGCAGCGTGGTACGGCGCGCCTCCCCTGGCCGCATTTTGCGCCGCATTTTGCGTCGCCGTCTGCGGCGTGGCAATGCGCGACTGCGCCAGCGACTGCCCCCCGCCCGGCCTGACGGGCTTGCCGGCCAGCGAATCGAGGGTAAGGGGGAAGGTACGCGGCTTGTCAGTCATAGTGAGCGGTCATGCCAGGCCTTGTGCCAGTGCATCGAGTTGGGTGGTATGGGTCAGGTCGATCTGCAGCGGCGTGATCGAGACTTGTCCATGTTCAACGGCGTAAAAATCCGTGCCCGGCCCGCCTTCCTTGGCGGCGCCAGCGGGGCCGATCCAGAAGATTTCACGGCCACGGGGATCGAGGGCGCGGATCACGGGCTCGGCCGAATGGCGCTTGCCCAGCCGCGTGGCCGCCAGGCCTTGCAGTTGTTCGTATGGAATGGCGGGGATGTTCACATTCAGCAAATACGGTTTCTGCAGGGCGTCAAACTGGCGCTCGACGATTTCCCGCGCCACGCGGGCGGCCGCGTCCAGGTTGGCCCAGCCAAACTGCGACTGGGAAAAGGCGATGGCGGGAATGCCGAACAGATAGCCTTCCGTGGCGGCTGCCACGGTGCCCGAATACAGGGTGTCGTCGCCCATGTTGGGACCGTTGTTGATGCCGGAGACCACCAGGTCGGGGCGCTCGATGAGCATGCCCGTCAGCGCCACGTGCACGCAGTCGGTGGGCGTGCCGTTGACAAAATAAAAGCCGTTGGCCGCCTTGTGCACGGACAGGGGCCGGTCCAGGGACAGCGAATTGGACGCGCCCGAACGATTGCTGTCGGGCGCCACCACGACGATTTCCGCAATGGGCGCGAGCGCGTCGGCCAGGGCCGCCAGGCCTGGCGCCAGGTAACCGTCGTCGTTACTGATAAGAATTCTCATAACGAGATTTTACCTGAAGCAATGCCAACACTGCGCGTGCCACGCGCCGAATGGCAGCATTATTTATGCCGCCGCGCTGACATGGCGCAAGGCGTCAGCGCGGCTCGATGCCCGCTTCCGATAACGCCCCTTCCAGCGCCTGTACTTCATCCTCCTGCAGGGCCAGCAAGGCATTCAGATCGCCTTGCAATTTATACATTCTTTTCAGCTGCGCCATGCCGCGCCTGCGCAGCTTGCCCGGCACGCCCGGGCGCAGGAGACAGGACTTCAAATGGTCGGCCAGTTCGCCCGCCTGCGCATACTGTTCGCGCTCTATCATGCCTTGCAACATCGAGATCATGCTGGCCAGGGCGTCCGGCTCGGCCACGTCCTGCCCGCTGGCGCGGCCGGCCAGGATGGTTTGCTGCAAATGCCGGGCGCCGTCCAGCACGCTGTCCGCATGCCCCGTGACGGGCGCATTCAGCAACCGGTCGCTGCCGCTGAGCACCGCGTCCTCCAGCAGGCGCGCCGCCTCGCTGTCGCCCTGCTGCTGCAGGGTCCCGGCCAATTGCTTCTTGCTGTGCAAGGTATCAAGGTGGTCTTCGCCCAGCAGGCGCGCATGCACTTCCAGCACCTGCTCCTGCACGCTGCGCGCCGCATCGAGCTCGCCACGCCGCAGCAGCGCCTCGGCCAGCTTGCGCTGGCTCATCAGGGTTTCAGGATGGTCGAGCCCGTGCGTGCGCTCGCGCGCCGCCACCTGGTCTTCGTGCAGCTGGCGCGCGCCAGCCCAGTCGCCCTGCCCGGCCACGATATCGGCCAGCAAGTCGCGCGTGGCCAGGGTGGCCGCATGGTCGCTGCCCAGGCGCCGCTCCTGCACCTGCAGCACGGCAGCGAGCAGGCGCCGCGCGCCTTCCAGGTCGCCTGCGCGCCCCAGGGCCTGCGCCAGGGCCAGCTTGCTGCGCAAGGTGTCGCCATGCTCGGCGCCAAACAGGCGTTCGCGCGCCGCTACCACCGTGCCCAGCACTTGCTGCGCCTGCGCCAGCCGGCCCATGCGCAGCAAGGTGGCGGCGCGGCCATCCATCGCTTCCAGGGTCAGCGGATGCTCGCCGCCCAGCTGGCGCACATAGCTTGCGAGCACGGTATCCTGCAGCAGCAGCGCCGCCGCCAGTTCGCCCTGCAGCAACAGGGTTTGCGCCAGGCAGGCCCGGGCGGCCAGGGTGTCGGGATGCTCGCTGCCCAGCACGCGCTCGCGCACGTCGAGCACGTCCTCTTCCAGAAAGCGGGCTTCATCGAGCTTGCCCAACTGGCGCAGCAGGCGCGCCATGCCGCTCTTGCACGCCAGGCTGTCGGGATGTTCCTCGCCCAGCAGGCGTACGCGGATCTCGACGCTCTGGCGAAAGGCATCGAGCGCCTGCGCGCTGCGCTCCTCCTTGCGGTACAGCTCGCCCAAGCGGGCCAGGTCGCGCGCCAGCGGCAGGGCCACGGCGCGGCCCGGTTCGAGCAACAGGGCCTGGCGCGCTTCACTGATGGCGCCCAGCAAGGCGATTTCACGGCTCGATTGCCAGGGAAAGTAGCCGCCCGTCAGCCAGTGCAAAAAGGCTTCGAAGGTGCGCGTGAGGGAAAAGCGGTCGCCGCCCTGGTCGATGCGCACGGCCAGCTGCTCGCCATAGGCAAAGGTTTTCGTCTGCTGCAGCTGGACTTCGTCGAAATAGCTGTCGAGGGCAATCTGCGACAAACCGTAGGAAGTGCGCAGCAGGCGCTCGAACAGGGGCTGGAAGCCGGCGATGCCCTTGTGCGCGTCGCCGCGGCGCCACTCGGCGCGCTGCGCCCCATCGCCCATTTCTATACGCGAGGGCAAGGGGTAGACGAGCAGCGGACGCTGTTCATCTTCATGGCTGCGGCGGTACTCGATGGCCCGCGTGACGAGCGCGTCGACGCCTTCCAGGCTTTGCCGGTTCGGCGTGAAGACCACCACCAGCTTTTTCGGCAGCAAGGTGGTGCAGATGCCGGCGCTGTCCGTGCGGCCCGTGCGCGAATCGACCAGCACGTAGCGGAAATGCTGGGCCAGGGTATCGGCGAAGCAGCGGAACAGGGCCGGGCAGGTGTCGAACAGCTGATCCCAGCGCATCTGCGCCAGGCGTTCGCTGTAGCTGGCATCGAAACGGCCCGCGCGCATCAGGTACAGCGGGCTGCCCTGATCGACGCGCACCACGTATTGCTGCCAGTCGATGGCGTCGAGTACGCGTTGCGCCAGTGCCGCATCGTCGCGGCCGACATCTTCGCGCCCCCTGGCCTGCCCGCCGCCGCGCGCCCCCGCCGTTTCCAGGCTGATGCGCTCGAGCTGCTGGCGGCACGCCTCGAAGAACTCGAGCACGCCCGGCCGTTCCTCGTGCTGCTCGAAATAATGGTGCAGGCCCGGCGCTTCCATGTCCCAGTCCAGCATCAGCACGGGCACGCTGGCGTTTTCACGGCGCGCCAGCAGGACCGCGATGTTCGACAGGGCCATGGTGCGGCCGGTACCGCCCTTGTAGGAATAGAAGGTGACGACTTCGCCAGGGGCGCTCAAAGGCGGCAGGGAGAGGCGTTGGCATTCCATGACAGGACCTTTTACGTGATTAACGCGGAAAGTGGGGAGTCGGAATGGCGCGCCATTCCGGTGGAATAGCGGGCAACACGAAACGGCTGCAATCGTGGCCGGGCGGTGTCGACCGCTTGAGCAAGTGGTAATGCGTGGCGATGCGCTGCACGATGCGGTCGATGTCGGGCAGGTATTGCGGATTCGACTTCAGGTCGCCGCTGGCCAGCGTATAGCCGGAGAAATCGACGTACAACCCCGACTCCGTGATTTGCGGCGGCAAGCCGTCCGGATGGCGCGTCATGATGATAGGGATGATCAGGTGGCTGGGCAGCGCATACCAGGCGCGCCGCTCCTGTTCGATTAGTTGCATGGCAGCAAATTCACGCCGCGTATAGCCGTGTGCTTCATATTTGGGCGTGTACAGCACGATCATGCAGACGCTCTGGCACATGGCGCGCGCTACGCGCAGGTCGATATCGTCGCCACCGCCCAGCTGCTCGCTGTCGATGAACAGCACTTCTTCACGGTCGAGGTGAGGTTCCAGATAGCAAGCCAGCGCCTCGATGAGATCATTCTTGAACTTGTTCATGAACGCATATTGGCCGTGTGCATAGCTCAAGAAACAGCCGTAGCGGATCTCCATGGCATCCCCCTGTTCCCCGTGCGGCCCTGCCAACGCCGCGCCTTCATCCTGCAAGGCATGAGCTCACTGTAGACCGCCCGGCAACAGCTCAGTTTGCGCTGGCGCAAAGATGTGTCTGGCGTCCTGGACATTCGTAACAATGCCAGAAACTGGCACGATCACACCCATTTCTGGCATGCCCGGCGCGCAGGCAAGCGCCGCACAGGATGCGCTAGTGGCTTGATAACAAAGGGAAATAAGCCGGCGCGCAACTGGCGCCGGCAATGAAGACTTAAGCGCCCTTGGCGGGCAGGTTGCGGAAGAACTCCACCACTTCGTTGGTGTCGCGCGTGCGCTTGAACGGTGGCAGGCTTTGCCAGATGCGCTTGCCGTACGGCTTGGAAATGAGGCGCGGATCGCAGATCATCAGCACGCCGCGGTCGCCCTCGTCACGGATCAGCCGGCCTGCACCCTGCTTCAGGTTGATGATGGCTTCCGGCAGCGAATGGTGCATGAAGCCGTTCTTGCCCTGTTTTTCCATCACTTCGATGCGCGCGGCCAGCACGGGATCGTCGGGCGGCGCGAACGGCAGCTTGTCGATGATCACCAGAGAGAGCGCATCGCCGCGCACGTCGACGCCTTCCCAGAAGCTCTGGCTGCCGATCAGCACGCCATTCCCGGCGGCGCGGAACTGGTCCAGCAATTCCGTGCGGCCCTTGTCGCCCTGCACGAACAGGGGGTAGTTCAGGCCCCGCTGCTTGAATTCGTCGGCCAGGCGCTCGGCCGCGCGCTTGACGGCGCGCAAGGTGGTGCACAGGAAGAAGGTGCGCCCGCCCGCCGCCTCGATGATGGGCAAGGCGCAGTCGATGACGGCATCCGTGTAGCCCAGCGAGTTCGGTTGCGGCAGGTTTTGCGGCACGAACAGCAAGCCCTGCTGGCCATAGTCGAAGGGGCTCGGCCAGGTGTGCGACGGTTCGCCCGTCAAGCCCATCTGTTCCGAAAAATGCTTGAAATCGTTCTTCACGGCCAGGGTGGCGGACGTGAAAATCCAGCTGCGCGGCGTGCCTTCGCGCTGGTTGTTGAAGATCGGGGCGATCGACAATGGTGTTTTATGCAACTGCAGGGAGCTGGAAAACGCCTCCACCCAGAACACGGCTTCTTCGCCGGCCGCGACCTTGGCCTTCGGATCGAACTTCCAGCCGCTCAGCTGCTGCGCCAGCTCGACGCCGCGCACTCTGCACTGCTCCAGCGTTTCCGCCCGTTCCGCCTGGGTTTCCAGCACGGCCACCATGCCGTCAAGCTCATCCTTGAGCGTGTCCAGCGCGGGGAAAAAGTCGCTCGACGGGGCGATTTGCGGCAGCGACAGGCGCACGATATCCTGCGGGAAGGTCAATCGCAGGTCGCGCGCCGCCTTTTCCACCACCGTCACCGTCTTGGCCCAGTCGATGCCGCGCGCGTGCGCCAGGCCCTCGGCCAGCACGTCGCGGCACAGTTCCAGGATTTGCGAGGTCGACACCGTGTTACCGAAGAACAAAGTGGCCGTATCGGGCAACTGGTGCGCCTCATCGAAGATGATGGTGTTGGCCGACGGCAGCAATTCCGCCACGCCCGTGTCCTTCAGGGCCACGTCGGCGAAGAACAAGTGATGGTTGACCACCACCACGTCGGCCTGCTGGGCTTCCTTGCGGGCCTTCATGACGAAGCAATCCTGGTAATACTGGCACTCGGCGCCCATGCAGGTGTCGCGCGTGGACGTCACCAGGTTCCAGATCATGGCGTTTTCCGGCACCTTGGCCAGTTCCGCCTTGTCGCCGGAACTGGTCATCTTGATGAAGCGCGAGATTTCGCGCAAATGCCCCACGTCGTCGCGCGAGGTCATGCGCCCGTTTTGCAGCGTGCGTTCCAGGTGATAGTGGCAGACGTAGTTCGAGCGGCCCTTCAGCAGTGCCACGGAGACCGGTGCCTGCAGCGCGGCGCGCACGGTGGGGATATCGCGCAGGAACAATTGGTCCTGCAAGTTCTTCGTGCCGGTAGACACGATGGTCTTGCCGCCCCACATCAGGGCCGGCACCAGGTAAGCGAAGGTTTTACCCGTGCCCGTGCCCGCCTCGGCGATCAGGGTGGTCTGGCTGTCGATGGCGTGGGCGATGGCCTTGGCCATTTCCGTTTGCGAACGGCGCGGCTTGTAGCTGCCCACGGCGGGACCGAGCGGGCCGCCCGCGCCGAACAGGCGCTCGATGTCGGCATCGTGCTTGCCAGGGGCCGCCTGGGGTTCGGCTGGCAGACTGGCGTGCAAATCGGCAGGCTGGCCATCTGGGTTTACAGGCAATAAATTGTGGTCGGTCAAAATATACTTAAGTGAAGGCTGGACTGGACGCTACTGGCGCCCCTCAGGCGGGAACGTCGGGCACCAACTGCATTTTCAGCAAGGTGATGTGATCCTTCAATTGCAATTTGCGCTTTTTCAGGCGGCGCAGCTGCAGCTCGTCATGGTGACCATCGAGTATCAGCAACTCGATGACGGCATCGAGGTCGCGGTGCTCCACGTTGAGTTCAATCAGGCGCCGCTCTATTTGCTGTGCATCGCTCATGTGTTGCGTTCCAGGCAGTGTTGGTAACAGGCGCGCGCAACGTACGCAGGCAGCCATTGACGCCGGCATCACCGGCAAGTGCGTAGTTTAACCTGCCGCGCGCCTTAGGGCACGCCATTTCCGGCATGCCCCGCGCACGGCAGTCTTAATTGACCGGCGGCACAGGCACAGCAGCCGCTGGCGTGCTGGCAGCAGATGCGGCCGCCTTGGCAGCCTTGGCCTGCGCCTCGGCCTGGCGCTCGGCCAGGCGTTGCGCCACGCGTTTCTGGCGCGCCACGGCGTCAGCCTGCTTGCGCGCATAGTCTGCCTCGCGGGCCGCGCGGCGCGGCGCTTCGGCGGCTGCGGCAGCGGCTTGCTTCGCCAGCTTCGCCGCTTGCGCAGCCTCGCGCTCGGCAAGGCTCTTGCCTTCCGGCTTGGGCGGCGCCGGCTCGGGCGTGACCACTTTCACGGGTTTGGGCATGGCCGCAGTGCGCTGCTCGGCGTCCAGGCGCGCATCTTCCTGCGTCCTGGCCAGATCGATATCGCGCAGGCGCACGGATTCGGCCCGCTTGAAGTAATTCGCTTCCGCGTCGACGGCGCGCAGGCGCACGAGGATCAGGCGGCGCTTTTCCTTGGCCTGATCCAGGCAGTTATTCACGAAAAACTTGTCGTAGCACTCCAGTTCGCGCGCGGCAAACTCATTTTCGGCCGCCTCGCGCTCGCTGGCTGACTGCTTCAGCTTGGCGTCCGCTTCTTCCACCGACAAGGTCGCGGGCACCTGCGGTGCCCCAACCTCATCCAATGCTGCGGCACCCTGGTGTGCGCAGGCGGACAATGCCAGGGCCAGGCCCAGCGCCGCACCCAGCTTGTATAGTGTATTTGCCATGATGTTCATTATCCCTGCCTCAAACGATCGCGTCGGCCGCGCCGCGCTGTTCTTTTTCCATGTATTCGCGCGATTGCATCTCGATGATACGCGAAACGGTACGGTGAAACTCGTTGGCCAGCATGCCGTTCGTGTACAGCTGCTCTGGCGCCACTTCGGCCGACATGATCAGCTTGACCTTTTGATCATAAAACACGTCGATCAGCCAGGTAAAGCGGCGCGCTTCGGACGACTGCGCCGCCGACATGGCCGGGATGCCGGACAATATCACCGTATGAAAGCGGCTGGCGATTTCCAGGTAATCATTTTGCGAGCGGGGTCCGCCACACAGGGTGGCGAAATCGAACCAGATGATGCCGCCGGCGCGGCGCAGGCAATGGATTTCGCGGCTCTCGATGCGGATGTGCGCATCTTCATCGGCCGTCTCGGCGATGCGCGTGTAGGCATCGCGCAGGGCCTTGTCGGTGGCGGCGCCCAGCGGCGTGTAGTAACTTTCCACCTGTTCCAGCGCGCGGCCGCGGTAATCGACGCCCGCGTCGACGTTCATCACGTCGAGCTTGTCCTTCAGCAGCGCGATGGTCGGCAGCATGCGGTCGCGGTGCAGGCCGTCCGGATACAGCAGGTCGGGATCGTAATTCGAGGTCATGATGAAGGACACGCCATTGGCGAACAGGGCCGACAGCAAGTTGTACAGGATCATCGCGTCGGCGATGTCCGAGACGTGGAATTCATCGAAGCAGATCAGGCGGTATTTTTTGGCGATACGCTTGGCCACTTCGTCGAGCGGGTCGGCCACGCCTTTCAATTCGTCGAGTTGCTGGTGCACACCGCGCATGAATTCATGAAAGTGCAAGCGCGTCTTGCGCACCACGGGCACGACCGAGTAAAAACTGTCCATCAGGAACGATTTGCCGCGCCCCACGCCACCCCACATGTACACGCCTTTCGGCACGGCAGGACGGTTCAGCAGGCGCTTGAAGGTACTCGAGCGCTGGCCCTTGTAGGCCACCCACTCGTCATAGCACAGTTGCAGGCGGTCGACCGCGCGCCGCTGGGCGGCATCGGCCTTGAAATCGCGCTTCTGCAACGCGTGCTGGTAAAACTCTTCAACGTTCATGGGATTCGATTCAACAGGGATTCTTGACATAGCGCAAACGGGCCGGCAAGGCAGAAACTGCTTTGCCGGCCCGCTGCGAAGTACCGTAGCGCTTAGAAGTTCAGCGTACGCTTATCGACGGCCAGTGCCGCTTCCTTGGTCGCTTCCGACAAGGATGGATGCGCGTGGCAGATGCGCGCGATGTCTTCGGCCGAGGCCTTGAATTCCATCGCCACGACGGCTTCGGAAATCAGTTCGGAGGCCATCGGGCCGACGATGTGCACGCCGAGGATTTCATCGGTGGTCGCATCGGCCAGGAATTTCACCATGCCCGAGGTGTCGCCCAGCGCGCGCGCACGGCCATTGGCCATGAACGGGAAGGTGCCGGCCTTGTAGGCGATGCCTTCGGCCTTCAGGGTTTGCTCGGTCTTGCCGACCCACGCGATTTCCGGCGAGGTGTAGATCACCCAGGGAATCGTGTTGAAGTTGGTGTGACCATGCTGGCCGGCGATACGCTCGGCCACGGCAACGCCTTCTTCTTCCGCCTTGTGCGCCAGCATCGGGCCGCGCACGACGTCGCCCACTGCCCAGACGTTCGGCAGGTTGGTCTTGCAGTCGCCGTCGACGGCGATGAAGCCGCGTTCGTCGAGCTGCAGGCCGACCTTGTCGGCACCCAGACCATTCGTGTTCGGCGTACGGCCGATCGAGATGATCAGTTTGTCGAACACGGCTTTTTGCGCTTCGCCCTTGGCGTCCACGAATTCCACGGTGACGTCTTTCTTGCCTGGCGTGATCGCGCCGATCTTGCAACCGAGGTTGATCTTCAAGCCTTGCTTGATGAACAGCTTCGACGCTTCCTTGGCGATCTGCTCGTCGACGGCGCCCAGGAAGACCGGCAGGCCTTCGAGCACGGTGACGTCGGAACCCAGGCGGCGCCAGACGCTGCCCATTTCCAGACCGATCACGCCGGCACCGATGACGCCCAGCTTGGCTGGAACGGCGTCGATGGTCAGTGCGCCCGTGTTCGACAGGATCAGTTTCTCGTCGAATGGTGCGCCCGGCAATTCGCGTGCGTTCGAACCCGTGGCGATGACCACATGCTTGGCCGCCAGGGTTTCGTTGGCTGCGCCCGTCACGCTGATGTCATACGTGCCAGCGGCGGCGGCAGCGAAAGCGGCGCGGCCGTGGAAGAAGGCGATCTTGTTCTTCTTGAACAGGTACAGGATGCCGTCGTTGTTTTGCTTGACGACGGTGTCTTTGCGCTTGAGCATCTGGCCCAGGTTCAGCTTCAGGCCGGCGACGTCGATGCCGTGCTCGGCGAAGCTGTGGCCCGCGTGTTCAAAATGCTCGGACGATTGCAGCAGCGCTTTCGACGGAATGCAGCCGACGTTGGTGCAGGTACCGCCAGGTGCGGCGCCGCCCTTGGCGTTCGACCACTCGTCGACGCAAGCGACGGAAAAGCCCAGCTGCGCTGCGCGGATGGCGGCGATGTAGCCGCCAGGGCCCGCACCGATGACCACTACGTCAAATTGTTTAGTACTCATGTTTTGTTATTCCAATCTCTTCGTCTGGTACGAAAATCCACAATAGAAGGTAAATCACCACGCCGAAGCCGAAGGTCAATGTAAACAGGACGAAAACCAGGCGCCAGATCCACGCTTCCATGCCGGAAGCGCGGCCCAGGCCGCCACAGACGCCACCGAGCCAGCGGTCGTTGCGCGAACGGCGCAGGCGGTTGAATTCCTGCACCAGGTCGTTCGACGGACCGGAGTCGGAGGGACTGTCCGATTTGTCCAGGTTGATATTGCTCAGGAGCTTGGCTTTCGCTTGCGCGAATTCCGCGTCGCTCAGGGCACCTGCCAGGTGCAACTCGTGCAGACGCTTGATTTCTTCAGAGACGTTCATGGGAATCCTCTTTCATTGAGATCAGCCAGCTGCGTCTTCTGGCAAGGGGTATCAGCTACATTGCCCCGGCGACGACGCCGGGGGACTACGGTGCTTACAGGTCCAGCAACAGGCGTGCAGGATCTTCCAGCGCTTCTTTCATCGCCACCAGGCCCAGGACGGCTTCGCGGCCGTCGATGATGCGGTGGTCGTAGGACATGGCCAGGTAGTTCATCGGACGCACCACGATCTGGCCGTTTTCGACCACGGCGCGGTCCTTGGTCGCATGCACGCCCAGGATGGCCGATTGTGGTGGGTTGATGATCGGGGTCGACAGCATGGAGCCGAAGGTGCCGCCGTTCGAGATCGAGAACGTGCCGCCCGTCAGGTCGTCCAGGGTCAGCTTGCCTTCCTTGGCTTTCGCACCGAATTCACCGATTTTTTTCTCGATGTCGGCGATCGACAGCTGGTCCGCATTGCGGATGATAGGCACGACCAGGCCACGTGGCGAACCGACAGCGATGCCGATGTCGAAGTAGCCGTGGTACAGGATGTCGTTGCCGTCAACGGAAGCGTTGATGATCGGGTATTTTTTCAGCGCGGCGACGGCGGCCTTGACGAAGAAGGACATGAAGCCCAGTTTGACGCCGTGCTCTTTCTCGAACTTGTCCTTGTACTTGTTGCGCAGGTCGATGACCGGCTGCATGTTCACTTCATTGAACGTCGTCAGGATGGCGTTCGTCGATTGCGATTGCAGCAGGCGCTCGGCGATACGTGCGCGCAGGCGGCTCATCGGCACGCGCTCTTCCGGACGGTCGCCCAGGCTGGCGATGGTCGGCGTGGCGACTTGCTGCAGCGCTGGCTTGGCAGCGGCTGGCGCCAGTGGCGCGACAGCTGGCTTGGCGGAAGCGGCCAGGGCGTCGCCCTTGGTCACGCGGCCGTCTTTGCCGGAACCGGCGACGTCGCCAGCGGACAGGCCTTTTTCGGACAGGATCTTGGCAGCGGCAGGCATGGCGACATCGCCTTTGGTCGCAGCGGCTGGTGCCGACGCGTTAGCGGTGTCTTGCGCGGCGGCAGCCAGGGCTGGCGCAGGCACGGCCGACACTTCCATCGGGCTGACCTTGGCCGAGCCGTCGGTATCGATGATGGCGATGACTTCGCCGGCGACGACGGTGGCGCCGTCAGCCTTGATGATCTGCACGATCACGCCAGCGGCAGGCGCCGGCAGTTCCAGCACCACTTTATCGGTTTCGATATCGATCATGTTTTCGTCGCGCGCGACTGGCTCGCCGACTTTCTTGTGCCATGCCAGCAGGGTCGCTTCTGCAACCGATTCCGACAACTGGGGAACTTTGACTTCGATTTGTGCCATGTAAAACTCCGTTTATTTTGTTATTGCGGCGCCGCCCCTGCGTAGCAAGGGCGGCGCTCCGTCATGATGTATGCGAGCAGGCGCCATGCATACACATGGCGCCCCTTACCCTGCCACTTACTTGGTCAGGATAAAACCCTTCAGCTTCGAGAATGCCGTTTCCAGCAGATCTTTTTGCTGGGCGTAGTGCTTGTCATAGTAACCGACAGCAGGCGACGCCGAAGCAGGACGGCCGGCGTAAGCCAGACGCTGACCCGATTCCAGGCCTTCGAAGATGTTGTGCTGGATCTGGAACCAGGCGCCCTGGTTTTGCGGCTCGTCCTGGGCCCATACGACTTCGACCAGGTTCGGGAACTTCTTCAGTTCAGCAGCGAACGACTTGTGCGGGAACGGATACAGCTGTTCCAGGCGCACGATGGCCGTGTCGGTCTGGCCGCGTGTCTTGCGTGCGTTGACCAGGTCGTAGTAGACCTTGCCCGAGCAGGCGACGACGCGCTTGACTTTCTTGGCATCGATTTTGTCGTCGACTTCGCCGATGACGGTCTGGAAACCACCCTTGGACAGGTCGGTCAGCGGCGAACCGGCATCCTTGTTGCGCAACAGCGACTTCGGCGTCAGGATGACCAGCGGCTTGCGGAACTGGCGCACCATCTGGCGGCGCAGCAAATGGAAGATCTGCGCAGCCGTCGTCGGCTGCACCACTTGCATGTTGTTGTCTGCGCACAGCTGCAGGAAACGCTCCGGACGCGCGGACGAGTGCTCAGGACCCTGGCCTTCGTAACCATGCGGCAGCATCATGACCAGGCCCGAAGCGCGGCCCCACTTCACTTCGCCGGAGCTGATGAATTGGTCGATCACCACTTGCGCGCCGTTGGCGAAGTCGCCGAACTGGGCTTCCCAGATCGTCAGGGTGTTCGGTTCAGCGGTCGAGTAGCCGTATTCGAAGGCCAGTACGGCTTCTTCGGACAGCACCGAGTCGATGACGGTGAACGGCGCCTGGTTGTCCGAGACGTTTTGCAGCGGAATGTAGGTACCTGCATCCCAACGCTCGCGGTTTTGATCATGCAAGACGGCGTGGCGGTGCACGAAGGTGCCGCGGCCGGCGTCCTGGCCCGTCAGGCGGATGGCGTAGCCGGACGATACCAGCGAAGCGTAGGCCAGGTGTTCGCCCATGCCCCAGTCCAGGTTCATTTCGCCACGGCCCATGGTGCCACGGTCGCCCAGTACTTTTTCAACCAGCGAGTGGACCTTGAAGTCTTCCGGCACGCTGGTGATGCGGCTGGCCAGGCGTTTCAGTTCCGTCATCGGCACGGCGGTGTCGGCCGAATCGGTCCATTTCTTGTTCAGGAACGGCAGCCAGTCGACGGCGTACTTGTTCTTGAAGTTCGAGATGACAGGATCGACGGTATGCTTGCCGGCGTCCATGGCGTCGCGGAAAGCGGCCACCATCTTGTCGCCGCCATCGGCAGGGATCACGCCTTGTGCTACCAGCTTGTCCGCGTACAGCTTGCGGGTGCCTGGATGCTGGCCGATCTTCTTGTACATCAGTGGCTGCGTCAGTGCCGGCGTATCTTGCTCGTTGTGGCCAAGCTTACGGTAGCAGATGATGTCGAGGACGATGTCCTTCTTGAATTCCATGCGGTAGTCGAGCGCGATTTGCGTCGCCAGCACCACGGCTTCAGGATCATCGGCATTGATGTGCAGGACCGGTGCTTCGATCATCTTGACGACGTCCGAGCAGTACAGGGTCGAGCGTGCATCGCGCGGGTCCGAGGTGGTGAAACCGATCTGGTTGTTGATCACGATATGCACCGTGCCGCCCGTATGGTAGCCACGGGTTTGCGCCAGATTCAGCGTTTCCATGACCACGCCCTGGCCGGCGAAAGCGGCATCGCCGTGCACCAGGATAGGCAGCACTTGCGCGCCCTGCGCATCGCCGCGGCGATCCATGCGGGCCTTGACGGAACCTTCGACCACAGGGTTGACGATTTCCAGGTGCGACGGGTTGAACGCCAGCGACAGGTGGACCGGGCCGCCTGCGGTGGAGATGTCCGACGAGAAGCCTTGATGGTACTTCACGTCGCCGGCAGGCAGGTCGTCGCCATGCTTGCCTTCGAATTCTTCGAACAGTTCCTGTGGCGCCTTGCCCAGAGTGTTCACCAGTACGTTCAGGCGGCCGCGGTGGGCCATGCCGATAACGATTTCCTGCACGCCTTTTTCGCCGGCGCGCTGGATGGTTTCATCCATCGAGGCGATGAAGGTTTCGCCGCCTTCCAGGGAGAAGCGCTTCTGGCCCACGTAACGGGTGTGCAGATAGCGTTCCAGGCCTTCAGCCGCGGTCAGGCGGTCGAGGATGTGGATTTTTTTCTCTGGGGTGAAATTCGGGGTGGAGCGGATCGATTCCAGCTTCTCTTGCAACCAGCGCTTTTCGGCCGGATCGGAGATGTACATGAATTCGGCACCGATCGAACGCGTGTAGGTGTCGCGCAGATAGTTGAGCAGATCGCGCAGGGTGGCGGTCTCGGGGCCAAAATAGGTATTGCTGATGTTGAACACGGTGTCCATGTCCGCGTCGGTGAAACCGTAGAAGCTCGGCTCGAGCTCAGGGATCATCGGGCGTTCCTGGCGTTGCAGTGGATCCAGATTGGCCCAGTGCGAACCGAGGTAGCGGTAAGCGGCGATCAGTTGCGTTGCAGCAACACGCTTGCGGCCCATTTCAGCATCGAAGGAAGCGGTCACTGTACGGATCGGACCTGCTTTTGCGCGCTCGGCGAACGAGGCGACGACGGAGGCATGCGCCACGTCAGGCTTGTTGCTGCCATCGACTGCAGGCACATGCTGCATGGCGTCGAAATAGGCGCGCCAGTTGTCCGGTACCGAACCTGGGTTATTGAGATACGCTTCGTACAGATCTTCCACGTACGGAGCATTCCCACCGAACAGGTAGGAGTTGGACGTAAATTGTTGCATCATATTGCTCACCTTTCTTCGCGCTTCGCGAGATTAGCGGGTTAATCTAACCTTCCGCGACACGGCCTGACCGGTTAGCGGATTGCACATCAAGTTGTGGGGAAGGGCTTTTTTCTTGCGCCAGCATTCTGCATACCGTCATTTAGAATAGCACGCAGTATTGTAACGCAACAACTGCAAGTTGAATTTATTTGGCAAGCAAATGTAAGCTTGGTGCTTGATTTTCCCGGGCTTGCCAGCCTGTTACTGTTGTGCTTCCGGCACTTTCACGCCCGCGCTGGCGTGCCGCTTGCGCCCGACTGGTCTGCCAGATGACGGCGCCGCCGCGATGGCCGCCAGCCAATCGGCATCGCCGGCAAACCAGTCCACCAGGAAGTCGAGCATGGTGCGCAGCAGCGGCGACATGTGCTGGCGCGAGGTATAGATGCCGTAGATGCCCATATCCTGCGGCTGATAGGCGGGCAACAGTTCCACCAGTTGCCCGCTGGCGATCAGCGGCGCGGCCGAATAGCGCGGCTGCATGGCGATGCCGGCCCCCGCCACCGTCGCCACCAGCAGCACCAGCGATTCATTTGCCGACAGGCGGCCGCTGACGGGGACAGTGAGCGCTTCCCCGTCGTGCGTGAACTGCCATAAGCTCTTGCCGAAATACGTATAGGTCAGGCAGTTATGCAGGGCCAGATCCTCCGCCCGGCGCGGCGTGCCGTGCGCCGCCAGGTACGATGGTGCAGCGCACACCACCGAGGCGCAACTGGCCAGCTGGCGCGCGATCAGGTTCGGTTCGAGCGCGTTCGTGATGCGGATCGCCAGGTCGATGCGCTGCTCCACCAGGTTGACGGCGCGGTTCTCCATCTGCAGGTCGACAGCAGCGCGCGGGTAGCGCCGCAGGTAAGCGGTCACTGCGCCAGCGAGCGCCGTCTGCGCCAGCGATTGCGAGCAAGTAATGCGCAGCAAGCCGTGCGGCGTGTCGATTCCCCCGGGCGAGGCAACGGCCATGGCGCCGGCCACTTCCAGCATCTGGCGGCAGCGCGCCAGGGTCGCTTCGCCCGCATCCGTCAGGCTCAAACGACGCGTGGTGCGATGCAGCAGACGCGCCCCCGCCCACTGCTCCATCTCGGCCAGGTAGCGCGTCACCATGGCACGCGACATAGCGAGCGCCTCGCTGGCAGCCACCATGCTGCCGCGTTCGGCAATGGCGACAAATACTTGTGCGGCGGTGATGCGGTCCATGCGGATACTCCCTTAATTCATCCGATCCATGCAACTAAGTATTGCAATCTACCCTATTTGTCGCATTTGGTCGAAAGGATAATATGCAGCAAGAGTATCGAATAGCGAAAGAATCCTATGCTGGCACGCGCCACCCTTCCTTACCGCACGCTGGAAACCTTCCAACTGGACGTGCTGGGCTGCGCACCCTCCACCTCAATACTGTTGAGCGGCGTGGCGGATGCCATCCTGATCAACGCCCAGTTCCTGCGCAACGATGCGACGCAGTTAGCGCACACCATCGCCGCCAGCGGCAAGCGCCTGACCACCATCTATATCAGTGCGGCCGAACCGCAAGCCTATTTCGGCCTGGGCGTATTGCAGCAAGCCTTTCCGCAAGCCCACATCCTCGCCAGCGGCGCCACGGTCGAGGCGATCCGCCGCCAGGCCGGTGCCAGGGTCGCCCACTGGGGCGGCATCCTGAAGCACAATGCGCCGCGCCGCATCGTCATGCCCCAGCCCTATGAGGGCGACAGCCTGCAACTGGAGGGCCGGCACATTGCCTTGCGCCAGCTGGAAGCGGCATTCAACTGACACCCCGCGTCTTACAAGGCAGCCAGGTAGCGTTCATACGCTTGCGCGCTGCGCGCCAGCCGCTCGGCATAGCCCACCTCCTTCGGCCCGTCTTCCGCGCCATAAAAGGCAAAGAAGCGGCGCTTGTCGGCGCCGATATACGCCAGGGTGACATCAAACGGCGCCAGCAGCTGCGCCAGGGTGACGCTCCACTTGCCTTGCGGCGTGAAGTCCTGCTGCCGGATGCCGGCCGTGACGGCCAGCGCCACCTTGCGGCCCTGGAAGGCATCGCCGCCCGTGCCGTAAGCCCAGCCATACGCCAGCACCTCATCGAGCCACTGCTTCATCATGGGCGGACAGTTAAACCAGTACACGGGGAACTGCAGGACCACATTGGCGTGCGCCTCCACCAGCGCCTGTTCGCGCGCCACATCGATTTTTCCTTCCGGATAAGCCTGGTACACATCATGAATGGTGTAACGGTCAGGATACTGCGCCAGTTCCTGCAGCCAGCGCTTGTTGGCCACCGACGTGGCGAGCGAGGGATGGAAGACGATTACGAGGGTTTTCATCATGCTGCTCTCCTGAAGTGAAATGGATGCACCGGCCCCACACTCTCAGGAAAGCAGGCAAGCCGGTACCCTGCCCCGTGGCGCGCAGCATGTGGCCGCGCGCCTGCAAAGACAGAAATAGCATAGCCATACCGGGTACTTTTCACAAGTACGCACATTGACTGCTCATACAGGAAGAAAGGTAAGTAATCTGGCGATGAACAGCCCCTCGGGCATGCACATGCGGGTCAGACTGGCTGGTGCCGCTCGCCCCACTCGCACAAGGTATGCAGCACGGGGATCAGCGAGGCGCCCTTGCTGGACAGCGAGTATTCAACCTTGGGCGGCACTTGCGGATACTCCTTGCGGACGATCAGCGCATCGGCCTCCAGCTCCTTCAGCACGACACTGAGGGTCTTGAAGGCGATGCCGCCGAGATGGCGCTTGAGTTCGTTGTGCCGCAGCACCGTATTTTCCGCCAGCGCGTACAGGATCAGCATCTTGTATTTGCCACCGATCAGCGACAAGGTGTAGCCAAATGCCGTATCGCCGAGGGCCACGCCGCCGGGGGCGCAGGTTTCTTCATTCATCGCGTTGTGCTTCCTGTTGATCCAGGGGCTGAGCATAACAGCCCGGCATAAAAAAACGGGCCGAAGCCCGTTTTTGTTTGCTCGATACCGCTCTGGATTAACGCTTGTCCAGTGGCAGTACTTCGCGCGTCGTCGAACCGACGAACAGCTGGCGCGGACGGCCGATTTTTTGCTCTGGGTCGGCGATCATTTCGTTCCACTGGGCGATCCAGCCGATCGTACGGGCCATAGCGAAGATACCGGTGAACAGCGACACCGGGATGCCCAGCGCCGATTGCACGATGCCCGAGTAGAAGTCGACGTTCGGATACAGTTTGCGCGATACGAAGTAGTCGTCGTTCAGTGCAATCTTTTCCAGTTCCATCGCCAGCTTGAACAGCGGATCGTCTTGCAGACCCAGTTCTTGCAGCACTTCGTAGCAGGTTTCACGCATCAGCTTGGCGCGTGGATCGAAGTTCTTGTACACGCGGTGGCCAAAGCCCATCAGCTTGACGCCGGAGTTCTTGTCCTTGACCTGCTCGATGAAGGCAGGGATGTTCTCGACGGTGCCGATTTCTTTCAGCATGTTGAGTGCCGCTTCGTTGGCGCCGCCGTGGGCAGGGCCCCACAGGCAGGCGATACCGGCAGCGATACAGGCGAACGGGTTGGCGCCCGACGAACCGGCCAGACGGACGGTCGAAGTCGATGCGTTTTGCTCGTGGTCCGCGTGCAGGATCAGGATGCGGTCCAGAGCGCGCACCAGCACGTCGTTAACCTTGTACTCTTCGCACGGATTGGCGAACATCATGTGCATGAAGTTGGCGCTGTACGACAGGTCGTTGCGTGGGTACACGAACGGCTGGCCGACCGAGTACTTGTAGGTCATGGCGACCAGGGTTGGCATCTTGGCGATCAGGCGGATGGCCGACACTTCGCGGTGATGCGGGTCGTTGATGTCCAGCGAATCGTGGTAGAACGATGCCAGCGCGCCGACGGTGCCCACCAGGACCGACATCGGATGCGCGTCGCGGCGGAAGCCACGGAAGAAGAATTGCATCTGTTCGTGCACCATCGTGTGCTTGGTGACGGTGTCGACGAACTTGGCTTTCTGTGCCGCGTTCGGCAGTTCGCCGTTCAGCAGCAGGTAGCACGATTCCATGAAGTCGGCGTTGACGGCCAACTGTTCGATCGGGTAACCACGGTACAGCAGCTCGCCCTTGTCGCCGTCGATGTAGGTGATCGACGAGTTGCAGGCGGCCGTCGACATAAAGCCTGGGTCGTAGGTGAACTTGCCGCTACCGGCGTACAGTTTGCGGATGTCGATGACGTCCGGGCCAACCGTGCCTTTGTAGATTGGAAATTCAAGCGATGGGCTGCCATCGGAGAACGACAGGGTAGCTTTTGTGTCAGAGATATTCATGGGCTCTTCCTTCTCGGGAGTGAGTCGAAATAAAAAATCAAAAATTCTGGCTGCAATTCGCACCGCACTCGGCAGTGCTACAGCGCGCCACTCGCACCGTTTGCAATATATCGCCCAGGCGTCTAGGCAATGCGCAGTCGTTGCAGCAGTGCGCGCACATGCGGCAGATCGACTTCGCCTTCCGGCTCTTTACGGGCCAGTACCAGATCCATTAACGCATTGTCCGATAAATCCAGCAAACGCGTCAGCGCGTCAACTTCTTCATCGGTCAATTCGGTTTCATACGCATCGAGAAAACGGGTCAGGATAATGTCGTTTTCCAGCAAGCCACGGCGTGAACGCCAGCGCAGGCGGGCGCGGTTGGCCGGGTCGGCCTGATGCGAGGACAAAATTGATTCTGTCATTTGGTTTACCACTTTACGTACTGCTTTGCAGGCGCCGCCTGCAGGCAAGAGAGGATACCCTCTTCCCGCAAACGGCGCCCGGCGGATGCGATCAGACGAATCAGATCGCGCGGCGGACCATCAATTCCTTGATCTTGCCGATCGCCTTGTTCGGGTTCAAGCCTTTCGGGCAAACGTCGACGCAGTTCATGATCGAATGGCAGCGGAACAGGCGGTACGGGTCTTCCAGGTTGTCCAGACGCGCGCCGGTGGCTTCGTCGCGCGAATCGGCGATGAAGCGGTAGGCTTGCAGCAGGCCGGCCGGGCCGACGAATTTGTCCGGATTCCACCAGAACGACGGGCACGACGTGGAGCAGCATGCGCACAGGATGCACTCGTACAGGCCATCGAGTTCTTCGCGCTGTTCCGGCGACTGCAGGCGTTCTTTTTCAGGCGGGATCGAATCGTTGATCAGGAACGGCTTGATCGAATCGTACTGCTTGAAAAATTGCGTCATGTCGACGATCAGATCGCGGATGACCGGCAAACCTGGCAACGGACGCAGCACGATAGGCTCCGACAGTTCGTTCAGGTTGGTGGTGCATGCCAGGCCGTTCTTGCCGTTGATGTTCATCGCGTCCGAACCGCACACGCCTTCACGGCACGAGCGGCGCAGGGCCAGCGAGTCATCGACGTCCGCCTTGATGCGCTGCAGTGCGTCGAGCAGCATCTTGTCGGTGTCTTTCAGTTCGACCGTCAGGTCTTGCATGTACGGCTTGGCATCCTGGTCAGGATCGTAGCGGTAGATTTTGAATTTGAGAGTGCGTGCCATGGTATAGCCTTAGAAAGTACGTGGTTTCGGTTTGAAGGTATCAACCGTCAGCGGCTTGGTCACGACTGGCTTGTATGCCAGTCGGTTGCCTTCCGAATACCACAGAGTGTGCTTCATCCAGTTGTCGTCGTCACGCTGTGGATAGTCGTCCTGGGCGTGGGCGCCGCGCGATTCCTTGCGCGCCGCTGCCGAAACGATGGTCGCTTTCGCCGTTTCGATCAGATTGTCCAGTTCCAGCGCTTCCACGCGGGCCGTGTTGAAGACCATCGATTTATCCTTGAAGGAGACGTGCTTGCGGCGCTCGTCGAGCTTCATGATTTCTTCGACGCCCTTGTTCAGCATCTCGTCGGTACGGAATACGCCGCAGTACTTCTGCATCGTTGCGCGAATGTCGTTCGCCACGCCCTGCACGGTTTCCGTGCCGGTCGAGTTTTCCAGGCGCGCCAGGCGGCCCATGGCAAATTCGGCAGCGTCGGCTGGCAAAGGCTTGTTTTCCTTGGCTTTCAGGCCGCTATTGACGATGTGGTTGCCGGCCGCGCGGCCGAAGACCACCAGGTCGAGCAGCGAGTTCGTGCCCAGGCGGTTGGCGCCGTGCACCGACACGCAGGCGCATTCGCCGATCGCGTACAGGCCGTTGACGACTTTCGCCGAATTGTCCGGACCGGTCGGGGTGACGACCTGGCCGTGGATGTTCGTCGGGATACCGCCCATCTGGTAGTGAATCGTCGGCACGACAGGAATCGGTTCCTTGGTGGCGTCGACGTTGGCGAACTTGTGGCCGATTTCCAGGATCGACGGCAGGCGCTTGGCGATGGTGTCGGCGCCGATATGACGCAGATCCAGCATCACGTGGTCCTTGTTCGGACCGCAGCCGCGGCCTTCCTTGATTTCCTGGTCCATCGAACGCGAGACGAAATCGCGCGGTGCCAGATCCTTCAGGGTCGGCGCATAGCGCTCCATGAAGCGTTCGCCTTCGCTATTGATCAGGATGCCGCCTTCGCCGCGCACGCCTTCGGTGATCAAGACGCCCGCGCCGGCCACGCCGGTCGGGTGGAACTGCCAGAATTCCATGTCTTGCAGCGGCAGGCCGGCACGTGCCGCCATGCCCATGCCGTCGCCGGTGTTGATGAAGGCATTCGTCGAGGCGGCGAAGATACGGCCTGCGCCGCCCGTTGCCATGACCGTCGTCTTTGCTTCCAGGATCATGCATTCGCCGGTTTCCATTTCCAGCGCCACAACACCGATCACGTCGCCTTCGGCGTCACGGATCAGGTCGAGTGCCATCCATTCGACGAAGAAGTGCGTACGGGCGCGCACGTTGCGCTGGTACAGCGTGTGCAACAGGGCGTGACCGGTACGGTCGGCTGCCGCGCAAGCGCGCTGCACCGGCTTTTCGCCGAAGTGGGCCGTGTGGCCGCCGAATGGACGCTGATAGATGGTGCCGTCAGGGTTGCGGTCGAATGGCATGCCGAAGTGTTCCAGTTCGTACACGACTTTCGGTGCTTCGCGGCACATGAATTCGATGGCATCCTGGTCGCCCAGATAGTCGCCACCCTTGACGGTGTCGAACATGTGCCAGAACCAGTTATCTTCGGCCATGTTGCCGAGCGAGGCGCCGATACCGCCCTGCGCCGCCACGGTGTGCGAGCGGGTCGGGAAAACTTTCGACAGGACTGCGACGTTCAGACCGGCTTCAGCCAGTTGCAACGACGCGCGCATGCCGGAACCGCCGGCGCCAACGATGACCGCATCAAAGCGGCGGGTAGGAATTGCAGATTTATATGCTGCCACGATTACACACTCCAGAGTATCTGCACCGTCCAAGCGGCACAAGCGATCAACCACAGCATGGTGGCAATTTGCAGCGTCAGACGGAGGCCAGCGCTTTTCACGTAGTCCATCCAGATGTCGCGTACGCCAACCCATGCGTGGTAAAACAGGGCGACGAAAGTCACCAGGCTGAACAATTTAAACCACTGCTGCGCGAACAAACCGGCCCAGCCTTCATAGCTGAAGTTGCTGCCGGTGAGAAAGGAAATCAGCAGGATGGCCACATAAGCCACCATGACGATGGCGGTGACGCGTTGCGCCAGCCAGTCGCGCAAGCCGTAATGGGCACCGACGACGAGGCGTTTCGGTCCGATGTTATTGTCTGCCATTAAAATACTCCAAACAGTTTCAAAGCGACCAATGCCGTCAACACCACGCTCACGACCAGTACGGACGTGGCGGTCTTGCGTGCCGAATCTTTTTCGATAGCAACGTGCACATCCATGAACAGGTGGCGGATGCCGGCGCAGAAGTGGTGCAGGAAGGCCCAGACCAAAGCCAGGGTGATCAGCTTGACGAACCAGTGCGAGGCGATGCCCTGGAAGTAAGCGTAGGACATTTCGGAACGCAAGCTCAGTTCCAGCATGTACAGGATGCAGGGCAGCAGGGCGAACATGATGAAACCGCTGATGCGATGCAGGATCGAGACGATGGCGCCGACGGCCATGCGGTAGTTCGACAATTCGGTAACATGAATGTTACGGAATTCCGGCCGTTCTTTTTTTGGTACTTCTCTTACGGCTTCAGACATAACAAAAACCTCCCCTTGATAACTAAATATTGAAGCGAAGCCGCGATTTTCGCCGATTTTCGCAACCCACACCAATATCTATTGTTGCATATAACCAAAATGGTTTTTTACTACAAAATATCGCGCTACTTTCCGTAGTTCACGTAATTTAATTACAGAATCGCCGGCAAAGCACGGCCCGCCGGAGCGGGCCATGCTTTAGCTGCGCTTTCTGTTGTCTCCGCTGCCCGCCTTGCGGCAGGCATCTTGCAAGCGATGCACTTCAGCCTTGCTGCTTGTCCGGGTACCCGCAGGCGCCCCGCCGCTTCAGCTGAGTTCATTCTGATAATGATGGCGACTGGTCAGATACAAGCCGCGGCGCAGTTCGACCGGCTTGTCACCATAGGTAAACGACACGCGCTCGGAACTGAGCAAGGGCGTGCCGAGGTCAATATTTAACAATTGCGCGGCGCCCGCGTCGGCACACACGGCGCGGATCTGCTCGGACGCACGGATCATGCGCGTGCCAAATTCCGTTTCGAACAGGCCGTACATGGGGCCTTTGTATTCCACCAGGCGCTCGGCCGTCAGACCCTTGAAGATCAGGCCGGGCAGCCACAGCTCCTCGACGATGGTCGGCACGCCGTCGAAATACTGCACGCGCTTGATGAAGATGACGGCATCGCCGGACTTCAGATCCATCAGGCGCGCCACGTCGGCCGGCGCGCGCACGCGCTTGACTTCGATAAATTTACTTTCGGGATAATGCGGCACGCCTTCGTCCGGCACCAGGCGCAGGAAGCGGAAATGCGCGCGCGCCTCATGGTGCGTGGAAACGAAAGTGCCCTTGCCCTGGCGGCGCATGACGAGGTTCTCGGCGGCCAGCTCATCGATGGCCTTGCGCACCGTGCCCTGGCTGACCTTGAAGCGCCCTGCCAGCTCGACTTCGCTGGGAATGAGCTCGCCCGGCTTCCACTCGCCCGATTGCAGGCTCTGCGTAATGAGCGCCTTGATCTGCTGATACAGGGGACTGAAGGTGGGTGAAGCGCTGGCGACGGGCATCGCCGTAGTGGTATTGCTGCTGGCCACCGCGGTGACGGGCGTGCTGGCCGCTGCGGCGACGGGCGTGGCCGCAGTGCCCGCGGTCGGACTGACCGCCCCGCTTGCAGCAGTGGCATTGTTGGTCAGATTGGACGAGGCGGGATTCATAGTCCGACATTTCAACACAAATCACTGCCCGCGTCCAGTAAAACACTCGCAGTTATCTGTCTTATATAAGACATAAGATATGATTGACAGATACAGATCGGAGGCCTAAACTGCCCTCGATAAAACTTCTGAGCCAGCGTTTTATGTTGTCGGCCAGCCACTCTGGCCTCGTGCAGCACGAGCGTGACGGCAGCGTACACCAGCAATTCGGTGGCGCGTGCCGGTTTTGGTATCATTATAGTTTTTCCGGATAAGCGTAAGCCCAGCTTCAAGCCCGTTTTCTTTCCCACTTTGGAGATTCATCATGGCTAAAACCCCAATGCGTGTTGCAGTGACCGGCGCCGCCGGCCAGATCGGCTACGCCCTGTTGTTCCGCATCGCCAATGGCGACATGCTCGGCAAAGACCAGCCTGTCATCTTGCAACTGCTTGAAATCCCGGACGAAAAAGCCCAGAAGGCGCTCAAGGGCGTGATGATGGAAATCGACGACTGCGCCTTCCCGCTGCTGACGGAAATGACCGCCCACTCCGATCCACTGACCGCATTCAAGGATGCCGACGTGGCCGTACTGGTTGGCGCGCGTCCACGCGGCCCAGGCATGGAACGCAAGGACCTGCTGGAAGCGAACGCGCAGATCTTCACGGTACAAGGCAAGGCGCTCGACGCCGTCGCTTCGCGCAATGTCAAAGTCCTGGTGGTCGGCAACCCTGCCAATACCAACGCTTACATCGCCATGAAATCGGCACCGTCGCTGCCAGCGAAAAACTTCACCGCCATGCTGCGCCTGGACCACAACCGCGCGCTGTCGCAAGTTGCTGCCAAGACCGGCACCGCCGTCAAGGATATCGAGAAGCTGACCGTCTGGGGCAACCACTCGCCAACCATGTACGCCGACTACCGTTTCGCCACCGTCAACGGCAAGGCCGTCAAGGACCTGATCAACGACCAGGAATGGAATGCCAACACCTTCCTGCCTACCGTCGGCAAGCGCGGCGCGGCCATCATCGAAGCGCGTGGCCTGTCGTCGGCAGCGTCGGCAGCGAACGCAGCCATCGACCACATCCACGACTGGATGCTGGGCACGGCTGGCAAATGGACCACCATGGGCGTACCTTCCGATGGCTCGTATGGCATCCCTGAAGGCACCGTGTTCGGCTTCCCGGTCACCACCGACAACGGTGAGTACACCATCGTTCAAGGTCTGGAAATCGATGCATTCTCGCAAGAGCGCATCAACCTGACCCTGAAAGAACTGACCGAAGAGCGCGAAGGCGTGAAACACCTGCTGGCATAAATCCAGTATTGGCGGCGCGGCCTGAGCGCCGCCCGCCAAGAAGGCCGCCCCGCGAGATTCGCGGCGCGGCTGTTTTATCAAGTAGTTTTTACCTGCAGAAATGCCTTAAGCATGCACCCTTCCGAGGTTTTATTCCAAGGCAAACGCCAGCCGCTGTTGCTCGCCGCTTGCGACCACTACGCCGGCTCTGAAAAGCTGATGCGTAAATCGATTGCTTTGCAACAAGAGCTTGGGCCCCTGTTCGACATCACGTTCGACTGCGAAGACGGCGCCAGCGCCGGCAATGAAGAGTCGCACGCCCACATGATCGCCTGCCTGCTGGCCAGCGACGAGAACCAGTTCAACCGCATCGGCGTGCGCGTGCACGACGTCGACAGCCCGTTTTTCGCGCGCGACGTGGAAATCATCTGCGCCGCCGCGGCCCGCCTGGCCTACATCGCCGTGCCCAAGGTGGGCGGCGTGCAAGATGCCATGCTGGCCATCGACCTGATCAACCTGCACGCGCGCCGCGCCGGCCGCGACAACCTGCCCGTGCATATACTGATCGAGACGCACGGCGCACTGCGTGACGCCTACGCCATCGCCGCCCTGCCCCAGGTCGAATGCCTGTCCTTCGGCATCATGGATTTCGTTTCAGCCCATTACGGCGCCATTCCCGCCGCCGCCATGCGCACGCCGGGCCAGTTTACGCACCCGCTGGTGGTGCGCGCCAAGCTCGAAGTGGCGGCCGCCTGCCACGCGCACGGCAAGGTGCCGTCGCATAACGTGACGACGGACGTGCGCGATTCGGCCGTGGTGGCGAATGACGCCCAGCGCGCAACGGCCGAGTTCGGCTACACGCGCATGTGGAGCATCCACCCGGACCAGATCAAGCCCATCATCAAGGCCTTTACGCCGCGCCTGTCCGAAGTCAACGAGGCCAGCAACATCCTCAATGAAGCGCTGCGCGCCAACTGGGGGCCGATTGCGCAAAATGGCCGCTTGCATGACCGCGCCAGCTACCGATATTATTGGACCGTTTTACAACGCGCCAAACTGGCGGGCCTGGGCCTGCCCGAGGCGGCCGCTGCATTACTCAACGCCCCCTCTTCCAGCACCACTGAAAACTGACAGGAATTACACGATGTCCCTCTCCAAATTAGCCATTGCCTGCAGCGTCGCGCTGGGCGCCATGACCCTCACGCTGGCGCCAGCCAGCTTCGCCGCCACGGCAGAGGCAAATCCGAAGGCAGTCAAGGCCAAGCCAAAGGCCAAGACCACCAAGGCAAAAGCTGCCGTCAAGGAAGCCCATCCGCTCGCCATGTCGGTCGCCGACAAGGAAGAAGCCGATGAACCGAACACCGCAGGCTCGGCCTCCACCGATTTCAATTGTGAACTTGGTAATAAAATTACCATCTACACCAATGCTACTGACGACAAACACATCGCCCTGCGCTGGAAGAAGCGCCTGCATCGCCTGAGCCGCGTTGGCACCACCACCGGCGCCAACCGCTTCGAAAACCGCTTGTACGGCCTGGTCTGGATCGGCATCCCGGCCAAAGGCATGCTGCTCGATTCCAAGCAGGGCCGCCAGCTGGCCAATGAATGCAAGGATGCGGAGCAAGCCAAGCCGGCGGCAGTGCTGGAAGCGGCGCCTTCGCTGGGCGTCTTGCCAGTCACTGGCGGCTGATGTGCGTAGCAAGGGCCTCTTCGGGGGCTCAGTCATGTTTTGTAATTTGAATCATCAATAAATAGACGATACCCAACAAGGAGAGGTCATGTCCCGCAACACTCTGAACACGCTCAAGGACTTTAATATTTCGGATAGCAAGAAGGGCAAGCTGTATTCCCTGCCGGCACTGGAAAAAAGCCTGGGCATCAATGTCTCCCGCCTGCCAGTGTCGATTCGCATCGTGCTCGAATCGGTATTGCGCAACTGCGACGGCAAAAAAGTCACCGAAGAACACGTCAAGCAATTGGCGAGCTGGGGCCCGACCGCCGAGCGCACCGACGAGATCCCGTTCGTAGTGGCCCGCGTCGTGCTGCAAGACTTCACCGGCGTTCCCCTGCTGGCCGACCTGGCAGCGATGCGCAACGTGGCCGCCAAGATGGGTATCAACGCCAAGAAGATCGAACCGCTGGTGCCGGTCGACCTGGTGGTCGACCACTCGGTGACCATCGATCACTACCGCGAAAAGAAAGCGCTGGACCTGAACATGAAACTGGAATTCTCGCGTAACAACGAGCGTTACCAGTTCATGAAATGGGGCATGCAGGCATTCGACACCTTCGGCGTCGTGCCACCAGGCTTCGGCATCGTCCACCAGGTCAACCTGGAATACCTGGCACGCGGCGTGCACCACGCAGGCAAGAAAGCCGGCGACGTGTACTACCCTGACACCCTGGTCGGCACCGACTCGCACACCACCATGATCAACGGCATCGGCGTGGTCGGCTGGGGCGTGGGCGGCATCGAGGCGGAAGCGGGCATGCTGGGCCAACCGGTCTACTTCCTGACGCCTGACGTCATCGGCGTGAACCTGACCGGCGCGCTGCGCGAAGGCTGCACCGCCACCGATCTGGTACTGACCATCACCGAATTGCTGCGCAAAGAGAAAGTCGTCGGCAAGTTCGTCGAATTCTTCGGCGAAGGCACCGAATCGCTGACCCTGACGGACCGCGCGACGATCGCCAACATGGCACCGGAATACGGCGCGACCATGGGCTTCTTCCCGGTCGACGACGCGACCATCGATTACTTCAAGGGCACCGGCCGCAGCAAGGCTGAAATCGCCGCGTTCGAAAGCTACTTCAAGGCGCAAAACCTGTACGGCATTCCAAAAGCGGGCGACATCGACTACACCCGCGTGGTGGAACTGAACCTAGCCACGGTCGCCCCGTCGCTGGCCGGCCCGAAACGCCCGCAAGACCGTATCGAAATCGGCAACGTCAAGGCGAACTTCGCCGAACTGTTCGCCAAGCCAACCACGGAAAACGGCTTCAACAAGAATCCGGCCGACCTGAACGCCGTGTACGAAACGACGAATGGCGTGAAAGTGTCGAACGGCGACGTGCTGATCGCCGCGATCACCTCGTGCACCAACACCTCGAACCCGAGCGTGATGCTGGCTGCCGGCCTGCTGGCCAAGAAAGCCGTCGAAGCCGGCCTGAAAGTCGCGCCACACATCAAGACTTCGCTGGCTCCCGGCTCGCGCGTCGTCACCGAGTACCTGACGGCTGCCGGCTTGCTGCCGTACCTGGAAAAACTGGGCTTCGGCGTGACCGCCTACGGCTGCACCACCTGTATCGGCAATGCCGGCGACCTGACGCCTGAGCTGAACGCCGCCATTGCCACGCACGACATCGTCGCCTCGGCCGTGCTGTCGGGTAACCGCAACTTCGAAGCGCGTATTCACCCGAACATCCGCTCGAACTTCCTGGCCTCGCCACCGCTGGTCGTCGCCTACGCCATCGCCGGCAACATGACGCGCGACCTGATGACCGAACCTGTCGGCAAGGGCAAGGGCGGCAAGGACGTCTACCTGGGCGACATCTGGCCGACCTCGGCTGAAGTGTCGGCCATGATGAAGTTCGCCATGAACGCCAAGGTGTTCAAGGACAACTACGCAGACGTCAAGGGCGCGCCAGGCAAGCTGTGGGAAAAAGTCACCACCGTCTCCGGTCAAGTCTACAACTGGCCGAAATCGACCTACATCGCGGAACCACCGTTCTTCGACAACTTCTCGATGACGCCAGCGGCAGTGGCCACCGGCATCGAAGGCGCGCGCGCACTGGGCGTGTTCGGCGATTCCATCACCACCGACCACATCTCGCCAGCCGGCTCGATCCAGGAAAACGGTCCTGCAGGCAAATGGCTGAAGGAAAACGGCGTCCTGAAAGCGGATTTCAACTCCTACGGCTCGCGTCGCGGTAACCATGAAATCATGATGCGCGGCACGTTTGCCAACGTGCGTATCAAAAACCGCATGATCCCTGCCAAGGCAGACGGTTCGGCGGTCGAAGGCGGCATCACGATCCACCAGCCTTCCGGCGAAGAAATGTCGATCTACGACGCAGCGATGAAATATGTTGCTGAAGGTACGCCAACCATGGTCTTCGGCGGCGAAGAGTACGGTACGGGCTCGTCGCGCGACTGGGCAGCCAAAGGTACGCAACTGCTGGGCGTGAAAGCCGTGATCACCCGTTCGTTCGAGCGTATTCACCGCTCGAACCTGGTGGGCATGGGCGTGCTGCCGCTGCAATTCATCGGCGACGACAGCGTGCAAACCCTGGGCATCACCGGCAATGAAACCTTCGACCTGAAAGGCCTCGAAGGCGAAATCAAGCCACAGCAACTGGCTACCCTGGTGATCCACCGCGCCGACGGCACCAGCGTCGACGTGAAAGTGCTGCTGCGCATCGATACGCCGATCGAAGTCGATTACTACAAGCATGGCGGTATCCTGCCATTCGTATTGCGTCAACTGCTGGCCGAGTAATCAGCCCAGCCGTGAGGCAAGATAAAGCGCCGGTTCCGACCGGCGCTTTTTTTTCGTCCTGCTGCCCCGTTTTTACTTGAATTTTCGACTATTGGCATGATCTAAGAACAGCTTACGTATTGCGTGCGGCCGAATCCTCTACAATACGGTTATAAGGGTTTATCATTGTTTGACTGATCCATTTTTTTCACTTTCCGAGACTCTTATCCCGCTATGCGTCGTCCTTCCAAAGATTCATCCCATAAACTGACTGCCGACAGCCAGCGCCTGGTCACCTTTGCCCAGGCGATCGTACAGGCAGCCAGCCGTCTCGAAGAGCGGTCCTGGGAACACAGCCTGGATACGCAGCTCCAGAAATTACTCAAAACCGGCCACCAGGACACCATCGACAACACCCTGGGCAGCCTGTTCAAGGAAGACTTGAACGCCTACGACGTGCTGATGGACTGCGTTGAAGCCGTCAGCGAATCGACCCTCATCACGCACGAAGACGTGCGCTACGACGCTCTGCTGGTGGCCGTACCCATCCTCGCGTGGACGCGCTTTTCCATCGCTTCCGGCCCGATGGCCGGCGATGCGCACGGCGTATTGTCCGCGCATTTCGCCGCCCACCTGCTGGCCGATGGCACGAAGATGGCCATGGCGCCGACCCTGTACTCGATCGACCAGCTGCCGCGCAGCCACGTCGAGACCTATGTCAAGACGCAGAAGCTGGCACTGGCCGCGCTGAAAGGCACGGCCGTCAAGCCCTCAAGCAAAGAGGCGGAAACGGCGCCCTTCCTGGCCGACACGCGCTACCTGCTGGTGGCCGTGGTGGCCCCAAGCGGCGCACCATTGTTCCGCTGGCAGACGCCGGCCAGCCAGCTCGACTTCATCGCCGAGCGCAGTGCCGCCCTGGAACAATGGCGCGAGCAGGCGACGCCGACCATCGCCCGCCTGCTGCCCGGCTGCGGCCTGGAACTGCTGCTGCCGGAAGCGTACTACGTGGCCTGCCGCGAAGCGGACAAGCTGATACGCCCCGTCTCCGTGCGCGCCGCCGTGCACTACCTGACGCACACGCTGGCCATCGAGCCGTCGGAACTGCGCGCCGTCATCGCCGGCTTCGGCGAAGAAGCTGCCGATAGCCAGGTGGACGAGTACCGCATCGCCTTCACCCTGCGCCAGGCGCCGGACGTCATCTACGGCATCGTCTGGCCACTGTATGGCCAGGAAGACGAGGATGGCACGCCGATCGAAGGCCTGATCCAGGTCGGCATCGCCGCGCTGGACAAGCAAAAGACGCCCGTCGATGAAATCATCGAGCACCTGAACGCCGCCGGCGTGACGCAGATCAAGCGCCACGCGGAACGTTTTGTCGGCGAATACTGCGACGATTGCGGCGCGCCTTTGTTTGCCGACCCCGTCGGTGAGCTGGCGCATGCGGAAATGCCGGAAGATACGCCGCAGGGTACCGAGCATTTCCACTGATGCTGTAACGGTGTTGTCGGATTACGCCGTACCGGCTAAGCCGACCTACGATGCCGGTACGGGCTGTAGGTCGGATTAGCGCGCAGCGCGTCATCCGACAACGCCACCAGCGCATGCAAAAAAAAGGCGGAACCGAGGTTCCGCCTTTTTCATTGCAACGTCATTTAAAACACCATCACCACTGTGAAAACGGGTGGCGGATCAGGTTCGCATTGTAGTAGCGCGCATCGCCCGACACTTCCACTCCGATCCACTCGGGTTTCTCAAAGGGCTGGTCTTCCGAGGCCAGTTCGATCTCGGCCACCACCAGGCCGGCATTGGCGCCGAGGAACTCGTCGACTTCCCACACCATGCCCGCGTGCTCGATGCGGTGGCGGACTTTTTCGATCAGCGGCTGTTCGCACAGGCCGTCGAGCAATTCGGCGGCGTCGGCCAGCGGAATCGGATACTCCCACTCGCCGCGCGTCGCGCCCACGTTCGCGCCCTTGATGGTCAGCATCGCCTGTTCGCCTTCGATGCGCACGCGCACCACGCGCTCGCGCGCGGACGACAGATAGCCCTGGCGCAGCAGCACCGCCTGGCCCAGGCCGCGCCAGGCATCGCCGGCAAGCAGGAATTTACGCTCGATTTCGACGCCCATGATCAACGCCGTTCAATCCAGCGACAGCAGGATAGGCTGCAGCATGGCTGCACCCAGGGCCGCGCTGCGCGCGCCGTTCCAGCCTACGCTAGGGTCCGGCAAATCGGCGTTTTCCTTGAATGGCATTTCCAGGGTCAGCGCCAGGCAGCCGAAGTGGTGGCCGATGTATTTCGACGCCAGGGTCAGCATGTCCGACTTGTACTTGCTGGCCGCGTAGCCGAACTTGTCCTGGAAGTCAGGGCTGGCCTGCTTGTAGCGCTCGATGAAGGCTTTCTGGTGCGCCGCTTGCGCCGGCGTGAAGTTTTCCAGCATTTCGTTGCCGGCCACGAAGTTGTACGGCAAGGCTTCATCGCCGTGGATGTCGAAGAACATGTCGACGCCCGTTTCGTGGATCTTGTTTTTCACGCACAGCACTTCCGGGCTGGACGCCAGCGATGGCGTCATCCATTCGCGGTTCAGGTTGGCGCCGGCCGCATTCGTGCGCAGGTTGCCGCGGATGGAACCGTCCGGATTCATGTTCGGCACGATGTGGAACACGGCGCGCTGCAACAGCTTGCGCGCGATCGGGTTGGCGTCGTCGAGCAGCGAGTCGATCAAGCCTTCGACAAACCATTCAGCCATCGATTCGCCCGGATGCTGGCGCGCGATGACCCATATTTTCTTTTCCGCCTGCGGGTTGCCGATGGTGACCATATTCATGTCGCGGCCGTCGACCGTGCTGCCCAGGTCGGACACGCGCGCCAGCGGATGCTCGGCCACTTCACCCAGCAGGCGCAAATGGCGTTCCCACGAATACGGTTCGAAATAGGCGTAGTACACGCTGTCGAGCTCCGGCGTATGCGAAATCGTCATGACCTGGCCATCGAATGCGGTCGGCACGCGGAACCAGTTTTCGCTGTCGTAGCTGGCCACGGCCTGGTAGTCTTCATAGCCGGCCGGATACGTGGCCTGGCCCGCGTTCAGGATGCGCAGCGTACATGCCTGGTCCCGCGCGCCCTGCAGGCGGAAATGGAACCACTGATGGATGTCGGCGTGGCTATCCTTGCGCAAGTTCAGGTCGATGGCGCCGGCACTGGTGGCGCTTACCACCTCGATGGCGCCCGAGTCGAAGTTCTGGCTGATTTTAATGGTCATGTGATGATCCCGTCCAAATGTAAGAGTTCCGGCGTCGCCTCGTGGGCTGGCGCCGTCGCGCTAAAAACGCAGTGTAAGCTATCCCGCTATTTTCCGCCCTTTGGCGCCGTTCGCAAAGCCTGGGAGGGCGATTTATGCACCAATCCGGGGCATCCATGGCAAAGCGCCGGGCAAAAGGGCGAAAAATCGGTGCTCTGTCGCCTGGACCGGACAAAAAACTGAATTGTAACAATGCCAGACACATTGGCAGCCCGTCGCCATCCTATAATTCGTGCTTTCATTGAGTCGCCAGGAAAGAGTCGTGGACAAGAAGTTGACCAATATTCAGGAAAGAAAATTACGCGAAGCCCAGGCGCGGCGCGAGCACATCATCGACGTCGTGAAAGACCTCATCAAGAAGGGTGGCGCACGCGGCGTCTCCATCCGCAAGGTGGCCGAGGCGGCCGGTTTTTCCACCACCGTCGTGTACGCCCTGTTCCGCGACAAAGCCACCCTGATCGCCCAGGCCATGGACAAGGACTTGCTGGAACTGGTGCGCGCCATGCGTGCCGCCTGCGCCAACAGCATGGACCCCTGGGAACGCATCAGCCTGGTCGGCCGCGCCTACATCGATTACGGTTTCCAGCATCCCGACGAATATTCGCTGATCTTCATGGAATTGCGCCCGCATGCGGAAATCGACGCCGTCGAAGTGGAACATGGCAATATCGAGCAGGATCCTTACGCCTACGCACTGCACCTGTTCGGCGAACTGGCACAGGCGGGCCAGGTGCGCCAGGACGAGCCGGCACTGCATACGATGACGCAAATCTTCTGGCAATCGCTGCACGGCCTCGTGTCGCTGCGCATCGTCATGGATGCGGGCGACCCATGGACACCCCACCCGGAAATGCATGCACATATCGACGACTTGCTGGCCGTCGTCACGCAAGGCATCCGCCTGCGCTTTGCGCCGGCTGCCTGACAACACCATTTGACACCGACGTAAAACAGGGCAGGCGCGGTACTGCACCGCCCTGCCCTGTCTTGAGGTTAATGAAGCTTACTGCGCTGCCAGCATGCTCTGCGTTTCCTGGTAGCGCGTATGCCACGACAGCGCCTGCTCCAAAAGGTGCGGCGTATGGCCGCCACGCTGGCAGGCCGCGTCAAAATACGCGCGCAATTGATCGCGGTAATCGGGATGCGTGCAGCGCTCGATGATCAACGGCGCCCGTTCGCGCGGCGCCAGGCCACGCAAGTCCGCATAGCCCCATTCCGTCACCAGCACGTCGACGTCATGTTCCGTATGGTCCACATGCGAGACCATCGGCACGACGCTGGAAATGCGTCCGCCCTTGGCCGCCGATTTCGACACGAACATCGATACTTGCCCGTTGCGCGCAAAGTCGCCCGAGCCGCCGATGCCGTTCATCATGTGCGTGCCGCACACGTGGGTGGAATTGACGTTGCCGTAGATATCGAACTCGAGTGCCGTGTTCAGGGCGATGATGCCGAGGCGGCGCACGATTTCCGGGTGGTTGCTGATCTCTTGCGGGCGCAGCACGATTTTTGAGCGGTAATGGTCGATATTATCCATCAGCTTTTGATGCACGGCGGCCGACAGGGTGATCGACGAGGCCGAGGCAAACGCCAGCTGGCCCGAATCGAGCAGCTCGATGGCGCTGTCCTGCAGCACCTCCGAATACATCGTCATGTTCTGGAAGGGCGAGCCGATCAGGCCGTGCAGCACGGCATTGGCGATGGTGCCGATGCCCGCCTGCAGGGGCAGCAATTCCGGGCCCATGCGCCCGGCCGCCACTTCACCTTCGAGGAAGGCGATCACGTGGCCGGCAATCGCCTGCGTTTCCGCGTCGGGCGGCAAGGCGTTCGACGGGCTGTCGGGGCTGTCCGTGATGACGATGGCGGCGATGCGGGCCGGGTCGATGGCGATGGCCGTGCTGCCCAGGCGCTGGTCGACGCGCGTGAGGGGTATCGGTTCGCGCCCCGGCAAGGCCTGGGGCACATAGATGTCGTGCAAGCCTTCCAGCGCCAGCGGCGTGGACAGGTTGATTTCGATGATGACCTGCGTTGCCTGCTGGGCGAAGGCGGCGGAGTTGCCCACTGACATGGTCGGGATGATGGCGCCGGCGGCCGTGATGGCCGTCGCTTCGATGACGGCGATGTCGACGGCGGCCAGGTTACCCGAACGCAACTGCTCGGCTGTTTCCGACAGATGCTGGTCGATGAACATGACTTCACCGTTGTTGATCTTGCCGCGCAGCACAGGGTCGACCTGGAACGGCATGCGGCGCGCCAGCACGCCCGCTTCGGCCATCAGGCCGTCGCTGCCATTGCCCAGCGAAGCGCCCGTGATCAGGGTCAGGCTCAACGGGTCTTGCAGGGCGCGCTCGGCCAGCGCGCGCGGCAGGGCCTTCGCGTCGCCGGCACGGGTGAACCCGCTCATGCCGACACGCATGCCGTTGTGGAACAATTTGGCTGCCTCATCGGCGCTCATGATTTTGCTGAGCAAGCCTGGGTGGCGGATACGGTCCTCGTACATCGTGATGCTCCTGATATTCTTAATATTCTCAAACTGGATGGCTGTCATACACCAACCCCATAAGTGGATTCAGTATAAAATCCCGCTTACATGCATGGCATGAATTAATTTCGCCAAACCCAGTCGATATTTTCATGCTTCGCCGAGGCGAGCCCCATCTTGGATATCCGTTCCCTGCGCTATTTTGTCGAAACCGTGCGCCTGTCGAGCTTTACGCAGGCGGCAGAATCGCTGCACCTGACCCAGTCGACCATCAGCAAAATGGTGCGCCAGCTGGAAGAGGAAGTGGGCGCCCAGCTGCTGGTGCGCGACGGGCGCAAGCTGACGCTCACCGACACGGGCCGCATCGTCTACCAGCACGGCCAGGAAATGCTGGCGAACATGCGCCAGCTGACGCTGGAAGTGCGCGACACCCAGGCCTTGCAGCGCGGCAGCCTGACGGTCGGCATCCCGCCCATGATCAATGTGCTGTTCACGCCCGTCTTGAAGGCCTTCCGCGCGCGCCACCCGAACATCAGCCTGACCCTGCAGGAAGACACGGGCCAGCAAATCGAGCGCAAGGTGGCGGCCGGCGAGCTGGAAATCGGCATGACGGTGCTGCCGGCGGACCCGGAACTGGACCTCGTGGCCGTGGAAGTGGCCAGCTACCCGATCTGGGCCCTGGCCGAACCGGGCACGTTCCAGAAAAACCGCACGACCTTGCCCTTCAAGGCGCTGGCCGAGCTGCCGCTGGTGTTGTTAAAGGATGATTTCGCCCTCACGCGCAGCCTGCGCCAGCATTTCGCGCAGGCGGGCTTCACGCCGACCATCGCGGCGCAGAGCGGCCAGTGGGACTGGCTGGTGGCGATGGCCTCGGCCGGCCTGGGCGTGGCCCTGCTGCCCGAGCCGTTCATCCACCGCCTGGCCGGCGAACCCCTGGAGGCGGTGCGCCTCGTCGAACCGGAAGTGGCGTGGCAGGTGGCGCATGTCTGGAGCGGACGCTATCTGTCGCACGCGGCGCGCGCCTGGCTCGAGGTGTGCCAGGACGTGCTGGGCACGCAGTTCGCGCACTGACGTAAAAAAGGGTGGCCGAGGCCACCCTTTATATTCATAACGCTACCTTGCTTACTTGGCGTCGTCGTTGTACATGCTGGCGTATTTCCAGCCGAAGTACAGAATAAACGTGTAGCACAGGGCCGGCACGAGGAAGGACAGCTGCAGGTTGATGTGGTCGGCCAGGAAGCCCTGGATGAACGGCACGATGGCGCCGCCGACGATGGCCATGCACAGAATGCCCGAACCTTGTCCCGTTTGCGCACCCAGCTTGTTCAGGGCCATGCTGAAGATGGTCGGGAACATGATGGAGTTGAACAGGCCGACGGCGATCAATGCCCACATGGCCGTGTGACCACTGGAGAACACGGCGACGAGGATCAGCGCGATGACGATGGCGGCATTGAAGGCCAGGGTCTTGCCCGGGCTGACGTAGCGCATCACGGCAAAGCCGACGAAGCGGCCCAGCATGGCGCCACCCCAGTAATAGCTGACGAAATAGGCGGCATCGGCGTGGCTGAGGCCAGCGATATGGCTCTCGCCGAGGAAGTTGATCAGGAAGCTGCCGATGCTGACTTCACCGCCCACGTACAGGAAGATGGCCAGCGCGCCCAGCACCAGGTGGCGGTGCGACCAGATCGAGACCTTGTGGCCATCCTGCGCCAGGGCGGCCGCATCGTCGGCATGCGAAATCTTCGGCAATTTTGCCAGCGCGAACAGCACGGCCAGGATCACCAGGGTAGCGGCCAGCACCAGGTACGGACCTTGCACGGAAGCGGCTTCCTTGGCGCGGTAGGCCAGTTGCTCGGCGGCCGGCAGCAAGTCGAACTGCTGCACCGTCAGCACGGTGCCGGACAAGATCAGCATGCCGCCCAAGGCTGGCGCCACGGTGGTGCCCAGCGCGTTGAAGGCCTGCGTCAGGGTCAGACGGCTCGACGCCGTCTGCGGGTCGCCCAGTTCCGTCACGTAGGGATTGGCCGCCACCTGCAGCACGGTGATGCCGGCCGCCAGGATGAAGAAGGACAGGAGGAACAGCGCATAGCTGCCGGTGGATGCCGGGTAGAACATGGCGCAGCCGGCGGCCGCGATCAGCAAGCCGGCGACGACGCCGCGCTGGTAGCCGATTTTCTTGATCAGCATGCCGGCCGGCAGCGAGACGATGGCGTAGGCGCCAAAGAAGCAGAACTGCACCAGCATCGCCTGGACATAGGTCAGGGTGTAGATCGAGCGCAGATGGGGAATCAGCACATCATTGAGCGAGGTCAGCAGTCCCCACATGAAAAACAGCACCGTGACAATGATCAGGGCGCCTGTATTGTTTTGCGTGCCGGCCTGTGCGCGCGATGCGCCCAGGCCCTGCTTTACGTGTTCCATACTTTCTCCATTGTTCTATCCAAGAATGTCGTGCCCTGCCCTGGCCCATCGCTTGCGTGGGCACCGCCAGACAGCGGCAGCGCTCGTGTTTGAAAGCAACATCTTCGCAAGGCCGAGCGCGTAGTAAAACTACCTTGCTGCGGCCGCATTATGCCCGAAAGGCCCCGGATTGCGCAGATTTCCCATCAGTTATTTGATAATTGAATAGCTGACATTCGAAATCAAAAGTAGCCTTATAACTTGAAACCGCTATACTTATATTGCAGTGCAGCACAACGCGGCACGCCACTCAAAGGAGTCTGCCATGTCTACCGCATTTACTTACCACACCACGCAAAACAGCAATATCATCGCCACCCTGGTGCACGCCGCCAAGCGTGTCGGTGCCTGGCTGAACCACAGCAGCGACCGCCGCGAACGTGCTTACGAAGAAGCCTACCTGGCCGAATCGACCGACCGTTACGACCTGGAATACCGCATGCGCGAACTGGCGCGCGCCAACCCGCAGCCTAGCTGGATGAGCGGCCTGAGCCGTTAAGAGTAGCGCCGTATCCGGCCACGCATCGCAGCCCATCATCGGCTGTTGCAATATCCATAGCGCCATCCTGCTCGCCTTGCGCTTGAGCACAGGATGGGCTATACAGGCGCAATGAAAACGCCCATTACCATCCTCGCCATCGCCGGCAGCCTGCGCGCCGCCTCGCTGAACACCGCCCTGCTGCACGCCATCGCCCGGCTTGCCCCAGCGGACTATGCCATCCGCATCTATCCGGGACTGGGAGAATTACCCCTCTTCAATCCCGACCTCGACGCCGACAGCCTGCCGGCCGTGACGGGCCTGCGCGACGCCATCCTGGCGGCCGACGTGCTGCTGCTGGCCAGCCCCGAATACGCGCATGGCGTGAGCGGCCCGATGAAGAACGCGCTGGACTGGATGGTGGGAAATGAATCATTCATCGACAAGCCGCTGGTGCTGCTGAACGCCTCGCCGCGCGCCACGCATGCGCAGGCGGCCCTGCGCGAAACGGTGCGCACCATGTCGGCGCGCCTGATCGACGAGGCCTGCATCAGCCTGCCTTTGCTGGGGTCGGGTCTCGATGCCGACGGCATCGCTGCGGACCCGGCATTGCGCCGGGCCATCTTGGATATGCTGCAGTGCATCAGGTCATTTTCATGACCTTCTGCACGTTTCGCTATCAGTTCATCTAGTTTTACTACGTACTTCTACGGAACGCTCAGTGCGGAATCATGCCGGTGAAAACGTAGGCCTGCAGCATGGTGATGATGCCGATGATCACGGCAAACAACAGGCTGTGCTTCAAGGTAAAGCGGAACAGGTCCGATTCCTTGCCCACCAGGCCCGTTGCGGCGCAGGCGACGGCGATCGATTGGGGCGAAATCATCTTCGCCGTCACGCCGCCCGTCGTATTGGCCGCCACCAGCAAGGTGTCGGACACGCCGATCTGGTGCGCCGTGGTGTTTTGCAAGGAGCAGAACAAGGCGTTCGAGGAGGTGTCGGAACCCGTCAGGAAGACGCCCAGCCAGCCGAGGAATGGCGAGAAGAACGGGAAGGCGGCGCCGCTGCCGGCCAGCAGCAGGGCCAGGGTGGACGACATGCCCGAGTAATTGGCGACGAAGGCAAACGCCAGCACCAGGCCGATCGACAGCACGGGACGGCGCAATTCCACCACGGTTTCCACGAAGGCCTTGATGCCATCGCGCGGCTTCATGCGCAGCATCAGCATCGACAGCACGGCCGTCAGCAAGATCGCCGTGCCCACGGCCGACAGCAGGTCCAGCTTGAACACGGCGTCATACGCCTTCGGCACGGTCACGATGGGCATGCTCTTGATCACCAGCTGGTCCAGGTACGGCACGTGGATCTTGATGACCAGGCTCGATAGCGCACCGCCGGCGGCAAACAGCGCCTTGAAGCCGGGCAGGCTCCACACGGTGACGATGGCCGTCAACAGGCCGAATGGCGCCCAGGCGCGCATGGTCTGCGCCGTCGTATACGGCGAGGCGGCGCGGCTGCCGCTGCCACGCACATCCGCCTTGCCCGCGCCACCGCCAAAACCGGACAGCGCAGCCGTGCCGCCGCCGACCGCTTGGGCCACTTTCGCATTCTTCGGTTGCCACACTTTCAGGAACAGGGTCAGCGACACCAGGCTGACGAGGGCCGAGGTGATGTCCGGCAGTTCAGGGCCGATATGGTTGGACGTGAAGTACTGGGTGACGGCAAAGCTCAAACCCGTCACCAGCGCGGCCGGCCATACTTCACGCACGCCGCGGAAACCATCCATCATGAACACCAGCCAGAACGGCACCAGCAGCGACAGCAGCGGCAACTGGCGGCCCGCCATGGCGCCGATCAGGAACGGGTCGATGCCCGTCACCTGGCCCGCCACGATGATGGGGATGCCCATGGCGCCAAAGGCCACGGGCGCCGTGTTGGCGATCAGGCACAGGCCCGCCGCGTACAACGGGTTGAAGCCCAGGCCCACCAGCAGCGCCGAGGTGATGGCCACGGGCGCGCCGAAACCGGCCGCCCCTTCCAGGAAGGCGCCGAAGGCAAAGCCGATCAGCAGCACCTGCAGGCGCTGGTCGTCCGTGACCGACAGCACGGAGGCGCGGATGATGTCGATCTGCCCCGTCTTGACGACAATTTTATACAGGAAGACGGCCGTGACGATGATCCAGGCGATCGGCCACAAGCCGTAGGCGAAGCCATAGCCGGCTGCCGCCAGCGCCTGCGGCACGGGCATGCCGTAGGCGAAAATCGCCACGGCCAGCGCCAGCGCCAGGGTGACGGCGGCCGCCACGTGGCCCTTGATGCGCAGCGCCGCCAGGGCGATGAAGAAGAAGATGATGGGAACGGCTGCCGCCAGTGACGACAGCCACAAGCTGCCGAGCGGGGTGTAAAGTTGGGTCCAGGTTTGCATGTCGGGTCTCCTCCGGTGGATGCGGGTTAAGTGAAAAAACGGCTTTTGATGTAATTGTGTGTAGCGTGTTTTTTGCGGTGCTTCGGTGCTGCCGGGCCGGGCTATTCTTTCTGCCCGCGCGCATTGAGCAGGTCGGCCAGGCTGCGCGGCGCCGGCGTCAACGGCTTGCGGTGCTGCGTCCAGCCCAGTTGCGCGCGCGGCGTCAGCAGCCGCAGCCGCGTGGCGGCCCAGCGGAACAAACGGTAGCTGGCAGGGCGCGCAAAGGCGCCGCTCCAGAAACGCCAGATCAGACTTTCGCCGCGGCTGAACTTGGCGCCCTGGCCGCGCAACGGATGCGTCACTTCCTCATGCGGATTGCGGTTGGCCTCCGTGCGCAGGCGTACCAGCAGCTGCAGAATCGGGATGCGCACGGGGCACACCTCGCCGCAGGCGCCGCACAGGCTCGACGCCGTGGCCAGGTCGGCCGTCGCGTCCAGCCCCAGCAAGTGGGGCGAAATGATCTTGCCGATTGGCCCCGGATACGTGGTGCCGTAGGCGTGGCCGCCGATGCGCGTGTAGACGGGACAGTGGTTCATGCAGGCGCCGCAGCGTATGCATTGCAGGGTGGCGCGCAGCTGCTCGTCCGCGTAGGCCTGGCTGCGGCCGTTGTCGAGCAAGACCAGGTGCACTTCACGCGGCCCATCCTGTTCACCTTCGCGGCGCGGGCCGGAAATCAGGTTGAAATAGGTGGTGATGGCTTGCCCTGTGGCCGAGCGCGTCAGGAGGCTCGCCAGCGGCACGATGTGTTCGAGCTTGGCCACCACCTTTTCCATGCCCATGATGGCGATGTGGACCTCCGGCACGGACGTGGTCAGGCGGCCATTGCCCTCGTTTTCCACCAGCCACAGGGTGCCCGTGTCGGCCGCCGCGAAGTTCACGCCCGACAGGCCGATGTCGGCCTCGACGAAGGCCTGGCGCAGCGCGCGCCGCCCTGTCTGAATCAGGCTGTCGACATCTTCCGTGTAGGGCGCATCGGGAATATGCTCGGCGAACAGGCCGGCGATGTCCGCCTTGGTCTTGTGTATCGCCGGCATGACGATGTGCGACGGCTTCTCGCCGGCCAGCTGCACGATGTACTCGCCCATGTCCGACTCCAGGCAGGTCATGCCGCGCGCTTCCAGGTAGTGATTGAGCTCGATCTCCTCGCTGGCCATCGACTTGCCCTTGATGAAGCGCGTCGCCTGGTTGCGCTGCGCAATGGCGTGAATGATGGCGTTGGCCTGCTCGCCATCCTCGGCCCAGTGCACCTGCACGCCGGCCGCCGTCAGCTTGTCTTCCAGCTGCACCAGCAGGTCGGGCAGGCGCGCCAGCGCGTGCTGGCGCACGGCTTCGCCGATATCGCGCAGGCGTTCCAGCTCGTCGCCGTCGGGGAACTGGGCGCTGCGCTTGTCCTGTAAAAAATCCATGGCGCCGCGAAAGCTCTGGCGCAGCTTCGGATCGTCCAGCGCGGCGCGCGCGCGCGCGTGGAAGTCTGCCGGTTTGACGAATTGCAAGGGCTTGGCGTTCATGGCTGGCCTCCTTCATGGGCTGACAGATCATCGATGATCAGCACCCACAGCCAGCGCGGGCCGTGCGCGCCATAGGCGAGGGTCTGCTGGATATCGGAGGTTTTCGAGGGGCCCGACACCAGCACCAGGTTGGCCGGCATACCGTCGGCCCAGCGCTCGGCGCGCGCCGCCGCATGCAAGTCCGCGTGCAGCGTGCTGGTATAAACAAGGCAAATGTGCAGCGGTGGCGCCAGCGACACCGTGCGCGGCGCGGCCGCGTCGGGCGCGATGACCAGGGTGCCCGTGGCGGCGATGCCGGAACGCGCGACGGTAAAACCCGCGTCGACGCTGTCGAACAATTCGCCCTTCCACTGCGCCAGCGGACGGTCAAAAGACAGCGTTTCCACGCCAGCGGGCAAGGCGGCGCGCAAGGCCTGCCCTTCCACGCTGGCGCTATCGATCAGCAGGCGGCGCACGCCGTGTACACCGAGGCGCTGCGCCAGCAGGGCGGGCCAGGCGTCCACGCTGACGCAGTCGACCTGCGCGTGCGAAGCGCGCAGCGCTGCCTGCATGGCGTCGAGCTGCTGGCGCGGCGACTGCGGCGCTGCGGCACGGCGCGCCTGGTAATGGCTGTCGATGGCCGTATCGATGGTCTCCACCGCTGCGGGCGCTGAGGGTGCGGCGGCGCGCAGCCGTCCCAGCATGCGTTCGCGGGCAGTCAATGCCGTACTCATGCCGCACCTCCCGTGCGGCGCCACAAGAAGCTGGCCAGGTGCTCGACGGGCAGCGGCGCACCCTGGTGCTGCGCTGCATGGCCGATATTGAGCAGGCAGCCGCAGTCGGCCGAGACGAGCCGGTCGCAGCCCGTGGCGCAGGCCGAGGCGATCTTGTCGCTGACCATGGCACCGGAAATGTCCGGGTGTTTCAATGAAAACGTGCCGCCGAAGCCGCAGCATTCCGATTCGCGCTGGTGCTCGATGCGCGTCACGCCGGGCAAGGCGTCGACCAGCGCCACACCATGCAGGCGCGTGCCCATTTCGCGGCGCGCGCCGCACGAGGTATGCAGCACCACGTTTTCCTCCGCCTGCCCGGGGGCGGCCAGGCCGGCCAGGTCGAGTTTCAGTACGCAGACGAGAAATTCGCTCAGTTCATACACGCGTTCGGCCAGCTCCAGCGCCTTGGGACCGGCCACGGGGTCGTCCTGGAACAGCTGCGGCCAGTGGTGGCGCATCATGCCGGCACAGGAGCCGGACGGCACGATCACGGGCCACGGTTGCGCAAACAGGTCGAGCTGGGCACGTGCCACGGCACGCGCCTGCTCCGGGTTGCCGCTGCTGTAGGCAGGCTGGCCGCAGCAGCTCTGGCCGCGCGGGTAATGCACCAGCAAGCCTTCCCGCTCCAGCAGACGCACCGCGTCGAGCCCGGCCTCCGGCACGAACAGGTCGACCAGGCAGGTGGCGAACAGATACACCTGGAGCGGTGCGGGCGGATATTGGCGTGGTGCATGACGCGGTGCGTGACTTGGCTGGCGCGGGCCTGGCTGCGGGTCTGGCTGCATGACTATGTCTCCCCGGCGCTCTGTGTGTTGCTGCGGCGCCGCTGTGTGTTGTTAAGAATGACTGGTTCACGCATAATTCCAGCTTCTTCGAGCCACTTCAAATTGCTCGGACCACTTGAAAACAACAAACGAGACAACAGCGATGGCGACAGGCATGCAAACGCGGGGCAGGGTCGAAACGGTGATGCGCAGGCTGGAGACGGCCCTGCTGGACGGCAGCTTGCCGGCGGGCGCGCAATTGCCGGCCGAACGCCTGCTGGCGTTGCAATATGGGGTCTCGCGCAATACCGTGCGCGAAGCGGTGCAGCGGCTGGCGGCGCGCGGGCTGGTGCGCAGCCGGCGCGGTGCCGGTGTCTTTGTGACGGATCAGTTACGCACCGGCATGGCTTCGCCGTGGAGCCAGCTGGTGGCCGACCACCCCGCCCTGCGCGACGACATCCTGGAATTTCGCCGCGTGCTGGAAGGGGCGACGGCCTATTTTGCGGCGCAACGGGCCAGCACGGACGAGCGCACGCAGATCATGGCGCTGCTGACCGAGCTGGAACAGGCGCGCGCCAGCGACGACAAGCACGGCGAAGCGCAGGCCGATGCACGGCTGCACGAAGTCATCGCACAAGCATCGCACAACACCATGTTTTTACACTTGCACACCAGCATCATCGGCATGCTGCGCGAACATATCACCCTCAATGGCACGGGCTTGCGCCAGCAGGACGAGGCCACCTCGCTGCAACTGCTGTCGCAGCACCGCACCCTGTGCGAGGCCATCTGCGCCAGCCAGCCCGAGGAAGCGCGCACGGCCATGCAAAGCCACATCGATTTCGTGCGCACGCGCGTCACCAGCGACGAATAGGGCTACTGGTAGGACCAATCTGCACGGCAGCACATCGGGAGATGTCTACGCGTCATGCCTTGTCGCAGGCCCGGGCCAAAATGAGCTCCCGATACGCCATCCGACAGGTTTCCATGCATTTGCACCATGCCACTGACGCTATCCGCGGGCCTGCGCCGCATTCCTTGCTGGCCCTGCATGCCGGCGCCAGCGCCGTCTTTGCCGTCGCCCTGTTGCCGCCGGCTGGCTGGCCGCTGGCCCTGGCCGGCTGCCTGCTCATCCTGTCCATGCTGGTGCGGACCCTGCGCGCACCCGCCACACAACTTGGCCGCACCGCCTCCGGCAGCGCGCTGCTGGCGCTGGACCTGGTCGTCTTCCTGCTCTGCTATGCGCTGCGCGAAAGCGATGCCGACTGGCACGCGACTGCCTTTTGCACCCTGCTCGCCGCGCCGTATGCCGGCATCACGCGGCGCATGTCGGGCGGCGCCGGCCTGGCCATCGTGGCCAGCCTGGCCTGGCTGGGCTTGCAGGATGATATCCAGGCCAGCAATGCGGCGACCTTGCTGGTTTTTAATCTGGCTGGCATCTGTGCCTGCCATAGCCAGCAGCGCCAGCGCCGCGCGCACGTCCGGCAACATGCAGTCCTCGCCGAGCAGGCCGTGCGCGACCACCTGACCGGCTGCTACAACCGCCGCTACCTCGATGAGCACTTGCTGGGTGCCGAACTTGCCCGCTCAAAACGCCATGGCCTGTGCCTGACGGCCATCCTGTGCGATCTCGACCATTTCAAGCGCATCAACGACGCCCACGGCCATGCCGCTGGCGATGACGTGCTGCGTACCTTTGCCACCCTGCTCGGCAACGCCACGCGCCATGGCATCGACAGCGTGGTGCGCCACGGCGGCGAGGAGTTCCTGCTGATCCTGCCGGAAACGGACCTGGCTGGCGGCGTGCGCCTGGCCGAACGCTTGCGCGCCGGCCTGCTGCAGCACATCGGGACGACGGCCAGTTTCGGCGTGGCCTGCATCGCGTTTGCGCCTGACGGCCAGACGTGCGGCCCTGCTGCCCTGGTCGCCGCTGCCGACAGCCTGCTGTACCAGGCCAAGCACGCGGGGCGCAATTGCGTCAGGGCAGCCATGCTGGACGCCCTGTAATTGCTATCGAATCAATGTTACCATTCGTTAACTTGTGTACTTATCAGTACACATCCTGCCACTGAAGAGAACGGAACCACCATGTCTGAACACGCGCCCCGCCCTTCCACCATCATGCGTCAATGGCAAATGTTGCGCCTGATACCGCAGGCGCCACGCACCATCACCGTCGCCGCATTACACGACAAGCTCAAGGCCATCGACTTTGCCATCGGCATCCGCACGATCCAGCGCGATTTGCTCGACCTGGCCGAAATTTTCCCACTGACCAATCCAGCCGACAGCAAGCCGTTTGGCTGGTGCTGGATGGAAAATGCGGCGCGCATGGACATGCCTGGGCTGTCGACGCCTGCCGCGCTGACCCTGGCGCTGATGGAACAGCACCTGCGCCATGCGCTGCCGCCATCCACCCTGGACAGCATGCAGCCGTATTTCAGTGCGGCCCGCCAGACCCTGAACGCGGCCAGCGAGCGTGCCAGCGCGTCCGCCTGGCTGGGCAAGATACGCGTCATCGCCCCCATGCAGCGGCTACTGGCGCCCGACATCGACGAAGCTTGCCAGCGCACCGTGTATGAAGCGCTGATGCAGAACCGCCAGCTCAAGCTGAGCTACAAGAAGCGCGACAACGACAAGCTCGTCAGCTATGACGCCGTCCATCCGCTGGCCATCGTGCAGCGCGGCCAGTTGCTCTACCTGGTATGCCTGTTCGCCGACTACAACGACGTGCGCACGCTGGTCCTGCACCGCGTGCAGCAGGCGGAAATGCTTTATCTGTCCGCGCGCGTGCAGCCAGACTTCGACATCGATGCATATATTGCTTCGGGCGCCATGGGCATCCGCGAGGGCGAACCGCTGGTGCTGGAAGCCGTGTTTGCCCGTCGCAGCGGCGAGCACCTGTACGAGACGCCACTGAGCGCGGACCAGCAATTGCAGGAACGCGCCGATGGCTCGCTGCACCTGACCGCCACCGTGCCCAGCACGCGCGAACTGCAATGGTGGTTGCTGGGCCTGGGCGATGGCGTGGAAGTGCTGGCACCTGCCGCCCTGCGCGAACAGATGAAAAGCACCATCGCCAGCATGGCCAGCCGCTACGCCGCCTGACGATGGACCCCGGCGGCGGCAAAAAACTGCTACCATCGCGCGCCGCCCCTTACTTCGCCCTCGCATGACCGTCCTCGCCCACACGCATCCGCTGGTACTCCAGCTGGAAAACGACTTGCTGCCCCTGTTCCGCGCCGCCCTGCCGCCACTCGCGGCCGCCGCGCCGCAGGTGCTCGCCTCCGTGTTCGCCTTTTCCAGCGGTACGGCCAGCGCCTTCGAGGATTATCATTTCGGCATTTCCTGCCTGCTCGCAGACGTGTCCGAAGTGCCCGAGGATGCCCCGGAAGAAGTCGCCCTGCTGGTCAGTGTCACGGGACTCGACGCCAGCGCCCGACTGAGCGCACAGGTCGTCTGGGGCCAGCCATCGGGTTTGCTGGAAGCGCACGCCGAGTTCCACGCGGGCGACCTGCCTGCCCTGCATGCGGCCCTGCCCGGCCTGCTGGCCAGCCTGCAACAGGCAGCCAGCCGCGGCGCGCCCGCAATATGACAGGCGCATGAAAAAGTGACAGGAAACAACAACTTACGATTTCCGTAGCGCAACTTTGTTGACTTCCACAAGCCCTACCCCCTATCCTTTCAGTTACGTTTGGTGAGAATGTGTGCATGTTGCTGTGAACATGCAGACGGCGTCGCCTTGCTTGCGCAAAGTCCATTCCGCATTTATTTATCGCAACCATCAGGGCAACGTGCCTGGACGGCCGCTGCCAGCAAATACGGAGCCGACTGCCATGCCATCGAACCGCCTTTTTCCTGCAACATCCTTGCTGGGCTGTGTCTTCCTGCTCGCCGCCCTGCCCGTGCAGGCGCAGACCACGGAGAGCACTGCCGCCACCTTCAGCGCCAATGCCAGCCTCACCTCACAATACATTTCGCGCGGCTTTCGCCAGACCTGGGGCAAACCCGCGCTGCAAGCGGGTGCCGACTACGCGCACCCGAGCGGCTGGTCGCTGGGGACCTGGGCGTCCACCGTCAGCGACCGCTATATCGAGGATGCAACCGTCGAATGGGACCTGTACGGCGGCTACAGCGGCACGCTGGGCGAGCTGGGCTACAGCGTCCTGGCGTATTACTACAAGTATCCGGGCGCTGTCTACCGCGCCACAGGCGTCAAGTACGACTATGGCGAACTGTCGCTGGGCCTGAGCTACAAGATGCTGTACGCCAAGTACAACCATACCGTCACGCCGGACTTCTTTGGCATCACGAATGCGCGCGGCACGGGCTACCTGGACGTGGGCGCGAATGTCGACCTGGGCAATGCCTGGACCTTGAATCTGCACGCCGGCAATGGCCGGGTGGCGGGTAGCGGCAATGCGATATGGAACTGGCGCGACGCCAAGGTCGGCGTCACCAGGGCCTTCGATGGCGGCTGGAGCCTGAGTGGCGCCGTGACGCGCGCCTGGGGCGCCACCGATGCCTACGATCATTACACGCTGGGCATCCCGAATGCGGCGGGCCAGTTCGACACCTCGAACCCCGCCGCGACGACCTTCGTGCTGGCCATCAGCAAGACGTTCTAGGCGCGCTACCCGCGACGCCAGAGACACCGATTTCCTCTCTACCAAGGAACAGCCTCATGCAACTCTCACTGAACAGCAAAATCTGCGTCGCCGCCACCGCGCTCGCCATCCTCAGCCTCGGCGTCACGGCGGCGGTGATCGGCTACAAGAGCAGCGCCAGCGCCGAAGCGGCCGCACTGGAACTGGCGCGCACATCGGCACGCGAAGTATCGGGCGCCTTGCAGGCACGCATCGCCAGCAACCTGGCCAGCGTCAGCAGCCTGGCCGGCGCCATGCGCGGCACCAAAAGCGCCAGCCTGCCCCTGCAGCGCGAGCAGATCAATGAACTGACCAAGGCCACCCTGAACAGTTCGGAAGACTTGCTGGGCGCTGCCGTGACGTGGGAGCCGAACGCGCTCGACGGCAAGGATGCGGAATTTGCCAACCAGAAGCCGTACTACGACGCCAGCGGCCGCTTCATGCCCTACTGGACGCGGGGCGCCGGCGGCAAGCTGCAAGTCGAACCCATCGTCTTCGACCCGAAGCCGGGCGCCAACGACTGGTATGACGTACCCAAGCGCACCGGCAAGACCTACTTTACGGAACCGTATGTCTACCCCGTCGATGGCAAGGATGTGCTGATGGCTTCGCTGGTGGCGCCCATCATGATCGACGGCGGCTTCAAGGGCGCGGCCAGCGCCGACTTCATGCTCACGCGCCTGGCGAAAATCCTGGCCGGCCTGAAAGTGATCGAGGGCGGCAAACTGGCCCTGATCTCGAACGGTGGCCTGTACGCCAGCCATCCCACACCTGAACGGCTGGGCAAGAAGGCCGACGACGTGCCGGCTGCCGGCCTGGAAAAGGTACGCCAGGGCCAGCCGTATGAATACGAGGATGGCCAGGGCTACATCCATTTGCTGCAGCCGCTGCAGATCCACCCCGATATCGCGCCATGGAGCGTGGAACTGAATTTCCCGAAAAGCGTGGCCATCGCCTCGGCGCGCGACCTGATGCTCTACACCCTGATCGTCGCCCTGCTGTGCGCGGCCGCCACGGCCGGCATTTTGATCCTCGTCGTCAACCAGTTGACGCGACCGCTGCGCACCCTGGGCCGCACCATGACGGACCTGTCCAGTGGCGACGCCGACCTGCGCGTGAAGCTGGAAGTCAAGGGCACCGACGAGCTGGCCGTCATCGGCAAGGGCTTCAACGCCTTCGTGGAAAAGATCCACGCCGTGCTGCTGCAAGTGCAAGCGAGCGCCGACAACGTGGCCCGTGCCAGCGCGGAAATTGCGCAAGGCAATAACGACCTGTCGGCGCGCACGGAACAGCAAGCCAGTTCACTGGAAGAGACGGCCGCCTCGGTGGAAGAGCTGACTGGCACGGTGAAGGAAAACGCCGACCATGCACGCCAGGCCAATCAACTGGCCGCTTCCGCGTCGAGCGTGGCACAGAAGAGCGGCGAAGTGGTTGGCAAAGTCATCGCAACCATGACCTCGATCAATGACTCGTCGAACAAGATCGTCGACATCATCAGCGTTATCGATGGCATCGCCTTCCAGACGAATATCCTGGCGCTGAACGCAGCCGTGGAAGCGGCGCGCGCGGGCGAACAGGGACGCGGCTTCGCCGTCGTTGCCACGGAAGTGCGCAACCTGGCGCAACGCTCGGCGGCGGCGGCCAAGGAAATCAAGCTGCTGATCGACGATTCCGTGGGCAAGGTGGCCGCCGGCAGCAAACTCGTCGACGAAGCGGGCGCCACCATGGAGCAGGTGGTCGACAGCGTGCGCAAGGTCACCGCCATCATGGCCGACATCAGCGTCGCCACCACCGAGCAAAGCGACGGCATCGCCCAGGTAAACCAGGCGCTGGCGCAGATGGATGGCGTGACGCAACAGAACGCGGCCCTGGTCGAGGAAGCAGCAGCCGCTGCCGAAAGCCTGCAAGACCAGGCCAGCCATCTGGCCCAGGTAGTGAGCGTGTTCAAGCTGGGCGAGCAGGTGCGCCAGACGGCGCCGGCAGCAAGCGTGGCCCCCCCGCGCGCCGCGCCGCCAACAACACCGGCGCCCGCCAAGCGCCTGAGCGTCGCCAAGCCGCAGGCAACGCCGCGCGCGGCCGCCAAGGCACCGGCCGGCGATGACTGGGAAGAGTTTTAAGCCTGCCAGCCTGCCGGCCTGCCGGCAGCGAGTTGCTCTTGATTTAAATCAAGTCACCAATAGATTCGGTGAGAATTGAACCCCATTCGTCCTCCTATAATCATGCCGCGTTGATGGCACGCACCGCTGCCGGATGAAAAAGGAAGATGCATGAAAAAACTATTGGCAGTATTGGCCGGCTCGGCTGCGGCACTCCTGGCCGGCTGCGGTGGCGGTGGCGGTACGACACAGCAACTCGCTGGCGATTCCGGCAGCGCCTCGCCACTGGCCGCGTATATCGGCACCTGGCAGTCGGCCTGCGACCATCACGACCGTCAATCGCTGGTCATCGCGTTCAAGAGCGATGGCAGCGGTTCGCTGGAACTGACACCAACCGGCGAAACCTACTTCAAGGCCGATTGCTCCGGCCCCGTGGTCGCGACAGACAGCATCAGCGCGAAGATCACCGGCAAGCCGGACGGCACCGCCGACATGCTGATCAAGCTGGCGGAAAACGCCGCCGCAACGAGCTTGCGCGTCGACAAGATCACCTCGTCGGCCCCGGCCTATACCTTCCAGCGGACCGGTACCACCGTGAAATATGTACTGCGCGAAAACAAGCAGCAGTGGTGCGTCGACGTGGACAATGGCGAATCGTGCCTGTGGGACGAAGGCATGCAAGCTGCACAAAGCATCCCCGGCGGCCTGTCCTTGCGCGGCAACGACCTGTACACGGTGATGCTGGACACGGAAAAGGGCGTGTACGTGCTGGACATGCACTACGTGAAAAAATAAGCGCTGGATCTGCTGCGGGGCCGCCCGGCCCTGCAGCTTGCCGCAGCCGCGCCATAGACTTGAGGCCGTTAGCGAGTGTATGTGCAGAATCGAACATACATTGCGAAAACAGAAAGCTATGCTGTTGAAAAACAGGAGCTTGCCATGTCGTTTAACGCCTTTCCCCTGCCGTCCAACACTGCGCTGGCCGCCCTGCTGCAGCCACAGGACAGCGCTTTCCACCCGATCGACGGCTTGCGGCGTTTGCGCGACGCGGGACTCGACCAATTACCCCTGCCCGGTCACGGCGCCACCCTGCAGCGCTGGCAAATGCTGGCCGCCATCGCCGCCATCGACCTTTCCCTGCTCAAGCTGTACGAGGGCCATACCGATGCACTGGCCATCCTGGCGGAAATCGACGGTACCGGCGTCCCGGCCGGCAGCAGCTGGGGCGTGTGGTGCGCAGAAATGCCGGGCGCGCGGGTACAGTTGCAGCAGGCGGCCGATGGGCGCCATGTACTCGAGGGCCGCAAGGCCTGGTGCTCCGGGGCAAATGGACTCAGCCATGCCTTGATCAGCTGCTGGAATGAGGACGGCCAGGCTTGCCTGGCCAGCGTGGCGCTGTCGCAGCCCGGTGTGCGCGTCACGGATGAAGGCTGGCAAGCGGTCGGCATGCTCGCCTGCGCCAGCGTCGACGTGACCTTTTCCGGCGCGCGGGCCTTTCCCGTGGGCGCTCCGGGCGCCTACCTGGAGCGCCCCGGCTTCTGGCATGGCGGCGCTGGCATCGCGGCCGCCTGGTATGGCGCGGCCTGCGCCGTCGCCAGCCACCTGCATGCGCGCGCGCAGCATGCCGCGCCCGATCCCGTGCGCCTGGCGCAACTGGGGCAGATCGACTGCGCGCTGCGCGCCGCCGGCGCCCTGCTGCGCGAAGGCGCCGCCGACATCGACCGGCACCCGCAAAGCGATGCCATGGCCCTGGCGCTGCGCCTGCGCCTGACGGTGGAAGACGCCGCCACCCAAGTCCTGCACCTGGCGACGCGTGCGCTGGGCGCCGGCCCCCTGTGCCGCGATGCCCGCTTCGCGCGCCTGGCGGCCGACCTGCCCGTCTTCCTGCGCCAGAGCCATGCGGAACGCGACCAGGCCGTGCTGGGCGGCATCGTCGCCGGCGCCGAAGACCATCCGTGGGCGCTCTGACATGCTGGCCCAATCCGATAGGCAAGCGCTCCGCATCGAAGGCAGCGGCACGCCGGACCAGGTGTGGCTATCCTGGCCGGGACTGAACGACATCCCCGCCATCAGCGCGAACGCCCTGGTGCCGCCAGGCATACGCGCCGTCATCGTCGCGCCCCATCCCGACGATGAAATCCTCGCCTGCGGCGGCTTGCTGCAACTGCTGGCGGCGCAGGGCAGCCAATTGCTGTTGATCGCCGTCACCGATGGCGACGCCAGCCACCCGGACTCGCCCCTCTGGCCGCAGGAACGCCTGCGCCAGGTGCGTCCGCAAGAATCCGCGCAGGCGCTGGCCACGCTGGGACTGGCGTCGCCCGCATGGCTGCGCCTGCACCTGCCCGATGGCGGCGTGGCCGGCATGACGCCGCAACTGCGCGCCACACTCGCAGCGCAGCTGCGCCCCGGCGACAGGGTCTTCACCACCTGGCGCCTGGACGGCCATCCGGACCATGAAGCATGCGGCCGGGCCTGCGCTGCGGCCTGCGCGGCCAGCGGCGCCACCCTGGTGGAAATGCCCGTCTGGGGCTGGCACTGGGCCGCGCCGGGCGACACGCGCGTGCCGTGGCACCGCGCGCGCCGCCTGCCCTTGCCGGTCCCCATCCTGCAGCGCAAGCGCGCGGCCCTGCGCTGCTTCGCCAGCCAGATGCAAGACGACCCGTCGACGGGGCGCCCCGCCATCGTCGCCGGCGACGCCTTGCAGCGCCTGCTACATGCCTGGGAGGTGTATTTTCTATGAACCCATCATCCACACCGGACGACCGGCGCGGCAGCTATTTCGAACAGCTGTACCGCCAGGATAGCGATCCGTGGCGGGTGCGCCAGCGCTGGTACGAGGAGAGAAAGCGCGCCCTGCTGCTGGCCAGCCTGCCGCAGCGGCGCTACCGCCACGCCTATGAACCGGGCTGCGGCAATGGCGAGCTGACGGCCGAGCTGGCGCGGCGCTGCGAGCGTGTGCTGGCGGCCGACCTCTCGGCCGAAGCGCTGGGGCTGGCGCAGCAGCGCCTGCTCGACGCGGGGTGCGGCGGCAACGTCAGCCTCGCGCAGCACCGGCTGCCGCAGGACTGGCCACGCATCCTGCCCGGCGCCGACAAGTTCGACCTGATCGTACTGAGCGAGATCGCCTATTACCTGTCGGTGCAAGAGCTGGCGCGCGTGGTCGAACACAGCATCGCCAGCCTGGCGCCGGGCGGCAGCATCGTCCTGTGCCACTGGCGCGCGCCGTTCGCGCAGCGCATCGTCTCGACCGTGCGCATACATGCGGCCTTCCAGGACGCGCCCGGCCTGCACCGCGTGCTGCGGCACGAAGAAACCGACTTCCTGCTGGGGATCTGGTCGAACGATGCGCGCTCGGTGGCGCAGCGCGAGGGCTTCGCATGATCGGCGTGGTGGTGCCCGTGCATAACGAGGAAGCGTGCCTGGACGCCTGCCTGGAAGCGTTGCGCCTTGCCGCCACCTGTCCCTTGCTGCATGGCGAGGCGGTGTGCATCGTCGTCGTGCTCGATGCCTGCAGCGACCAGTCGCAGCGCATCGTGCTGGCGCATGCCATGCAGGCGGACCTGCGCTGGCGTCTCGACTGCATAGCCATCAATGCGCAGAACGTGGGCACCGCGCGCGCCGCCGGCGCGCAGCAGCTGCTGCAGCGCGGTGCCCGCTGGCTGGCCTTTACGGATGCGGATACGCGCGTGTCGCCCTCCTGGCTGAGCACCCAGCTGAGCCTGGAGGCCGATGCCGTCTGCGGCACGGTGGCGGTGGACGACTGGTCGCCGCACGGGCCCAGTGCCGCTGCGCTGCGCCAGCACTTCGCCCAGACCTACACCGATGCCGACGGCCACCGCCACATCCATGGCGCCAACTTCGGCGTGCGCGCCAGCGCCTACCTGCGCGCCGGCGGCTTTGCCCCATTGGCCTGCAGCGAGGACGTGGCCATGGTCGCCGCGCTGCAAGAATGCGGTGCGCACATCGCCTGGAGCGCCGCACCGCGCGTCACCACCAGCGCCCGCCGCCATGCCAGGGCACGGGGCGGCTTTGGCGATACCTTGCTGCAGGTGGTGGAGGCGATGGCAGGGCAGACGGCAACCTGCACTCTCGCCAGGCTGCCAGAGCATCAAGGATAAGGGATCATGCGCTTGCCTGCTCCGCGCGGCCCGCCTCGTCCTCCAGCTTTTGCCGCCGCGCCTCCTGCTCCGCCTCATCCTTCTCCACGAGCTGTTCACGCAGACGTACCCTTACCTCTGCCCAGGCCACTCCAACCTTGGACGACACCGCTAAACTGGCAAATAGCAGGATCACCAACGGCAAGAGGCTAAAGGCATATGTCAGCAGCCCATCCTTCAAATCAATCACTTTCAGTTTGGAAACGCCCTCATCCAGCGCATTGGCCTTCGCACTTGCAGCGGGTAAATCGAGTAATTTTATCTGCACGATAATTCCATCGATATTTTTCGTGACTTCTTCCCCCGTATCCTGCATTACATTTTTATACAGCGCAGCTATTTCTTGAGTGATGGTGTCACAACTCTTTTTCAACTGCGGGCGTGACAAGCAATACTCAGGAGGAAGATGCTCCTTGAAAATAGCCGAGGCGGCGTTGAGATAATGGCTCCGCTCATTTCCTGCCAATTTATCCAGGCTCAAGCCGATCTGATAGTAGGGTCCGATGAATACGATGAGGGCAAACGCGGCCATGACCTCGGCGCGAAATTTCATTCTGGCGACAAACACATTGCGTTCCGTGCCCTGCTTGGCAAGCACCTCGTCACGCTTGCGAAATGAATGAATAATTGTCCCCGCGACCACTAGCAGGCACGCTACAACGTAAAAATACCTGAGCCAGATCGCTTTGGCAGCCAAGGGAAATAGAAGAAAAACCACGCCCGGAATGACCACCACGAGCCCTGCGACAATCAGAGCGCGGTTCCAATTAATTTGTTTGTACATTTTCACTTTACAAAGACAAGACCAAGATACGGGATACGCCGGAGTACCGGCGCAACTGATGAGAAATATTACCAAATAGAAATTATATTGAGGCAAATTTGATGTCAAGCGAAAATCGCTATTCACTAAAAATTGAGCAACGGCAGCAAAAAATATCACCCGCACAGCATCGTCGAAGCAAGCAGCACTCGCTGTGCCGGCGGCACGCAGAACCGAACCGTGCGTCTGTCCATGCGCGCCGCCTTTGCTGCTTGACTAGCGCCTGTTACATCGCTTCCTTCAGCCCCGGCGCAAACTCGGCGCCGTGCTTGACCTGCGCGGTGGATGCCTTCAGGGTCGCGCCGATCGGCTCGGCGCGGCCAGCCAGGCATTGCCCCAGGAAGTTTTCCGTCACCGCATTGAAAGCGATGTTGTTCACGGGGCGGGCAAAGCCATGGCCCTCGTCGGGGAACAGCACATACGTGACGGGGATATTCTTCGCCGCCATGGCCGCCACGATCTGGTCCGATTCAGCCACGTTGACGCGCGGGTCGTTCGCCCCCTGGCCGATCAACAGCGGCCGCTGGATATTCTGCGCAAAATTCAGCGGCGAGCGCTCCTTCAGCAGCGCGCGGCCGTCTTCCGTGGTCGGGTCACCCATGCGCTTGTAGAACTGCTGCTTGCCCGCTTCCCAATACGGCGGAATCGTTTGCAGCAGGGTAAACAGGTTCGACGGGCCGACGATATCGACGCCGCAGGCGAACGTGGTCGGCGTGAATGCCATGCCGGCCAGCGTGGCGTAGCCACCATACGAGCCACCCATGATGGCCACCTTGTCGGCGCTGGTCACGCCACTCTTCACTGCCCATTGCACCGCGTCGAGCAAGTCATCATGCATCTTGCGGCCCCACTGCAGGTCGCCGGCCGAGATGAATTGCTTGCCGAAGCCCGTCGAGCCACGGTAATTCACCGACAGCACCGCGTAGCCGCGGTTGGCCAGCCACTGGTGGTAGCCGTTGTAGCCATAGGTATCGCGCGCCCATGGCCCGCCGTGCACCAGCAGCACCATCGGCACCACCTGCGATGGCACGCCGCCGGCGCTCGCCTTCGATGCGTGCGGCAAGGTCAGGTAAGAGACCAGGGTCAGGCCGTCGCGAGCCTTGATTTCCTGTGGGTACATGGGCACCAGCGGCGCGCCCTCCAGTTCAGGGCGCGTCACGTACAGCTGCGTCAGCTTCCTGGTCTTGCGCTCATACAGCCAGCTCGATGCCGGCGCCGTGACGGCGTCGACGCCCACCAGCCACTTGTCGTCGGCTTCCGTGCGCGACGTCACGTTGAACTGGCCCTTGACATGCTTCTTCAGGAAGGCCAGGTCGGCCTTCAGGTCGTCCGTCAGCGGCAGGTATTCCTGCTGCAGATAGTCGACGGAATAGGCTTGCACCTTGCCCGTGCGCGTGTCGTACAGGGCGTCAGAAATGTCGGCGCGCGGATCCTGCGCCACCAGCGAGGTCTTGCCGCTGGCGACATCCTGCGCCAGCAGCGCCGAGGTATTGCGGCCGCGCGAGTCGGTCCAGTACAAGGTCTTGCCATCGACCGTAAACGCCAGCGGCGCCGTGGTCTGCGAGTCTTCCAGGCCCACCTCGGTCAGCGGCGTGCTCTCGACCTTGCCATCCGTCATGCGGAAATACTGCATGCCGCCATCGGCGCGCGCCTTGCTGGCGATACGCAGCTTGAGCTGCTCATCGGCCAGGTAGCCGCCATAGCCATCGTTCTGCTGCACCAGGGTCAGCTTGCCGCTGGCCAGGTCCAGGCTGTACACGTCATGCCAGCGCGCATCGCGGTTATTGATGCCCACCAGGATACGGTCCTTGACCTTGCTGCTGATCTGGACGATCCGCACGCGGGTCTTCTCGAACGGCGTGTAACTGACCTGCTTGCCGCTCACGACATTCACGCCATACAGCAGGAAGTTTTCATCGCCACCCTTGTCCTGGATGAACAGCAGGGTCTTGGAATCGGGTGACCAGAAGCTGCTGCGGATGGGACGCACCTTCTCTTGCGTCAGCGGACGCGCCTGCGCCAGGTCGCTGGCCGGCGCCACCCACACATTGAGCACGCCATCGCGCGGCGCGATCCACGACAGCCACTTGCCATCCGGGCTGATGCGCCCGCCGGACTTGCTGGGATTGCCAAAGATCTTCGCCCGCTCGATCAGCGGCGGGTGATCGACAGGGGCTTGGGCGTGCGCCGGCAGCGCGGCGGCAAACAACAGGGCAGGCAGGGCATAGCGAATCATGGACACCTCATGGTTGTTGGATGAAGGGAAACATCACACGTGCACGTGCCAGCAAATCATAGGCGAAAGCCGTGTTGCCAGGTTGATTACAGCGACAGGGGACGGAAATCGGGGGATAGAAGGCTGAAAACGAAGGATGGCAGGTCCGTCAAGTCACTGACACGAGCGCGGCCAGGGGGTTACTTAGAGCCTATTCCAGTAGATGAATACATCCCCTGCTGGGATAGGCTCTTAGCAAACGCCGCCAGCCTCGCTTGTCAGTGCCGGATGCCGCGTCGTTCGCGCGCCATCGCAGTGGGCTCTGCGGCGAGCACCTTGGCCTGCCAGCGGCGCGAGAAACCTCGCCGGGACTGGCTGATGCCCCCGAGCGCATTCTGCCCGGTTTCCTGGGCACAGTGGTCCAGGGCCTGGCGCAGCATCGTATCGACGCTGGTCAGGGAAACCTGATATTCGTCCGCGACTTCCTGGCGCGTCCTTTCGTCGATCCTCAGGGCAAGCAGAACAGAACGGTGCCGGTACGGCATGCGCTGCATCGCGCGCTCGACAGCGGCCAAGTCGGAACGGGCCAAGGCAATCAGGTCCGGACCGGGGGCCGGGTCAGTCAGATGCTCGATTGCAGCGTCATCGTCGTACTGCGCAGAGCGCTTGCCGCGCAGCTGGTCCATCGCGACGTTGCAAGCCACCCGGTAGACATAGGCGTTGGGGTTTTGCACAAACACGGGGGCGCTCATGCCCGCCAATCTTAGCCAGGCGTCGTGCAGACAGTCGCTGGCCAGGTCGGGACAACCGAGATTGCGCAACAATTGGCGGTGCAGGCGGGCGTAGTTCGCCGCCAGGAAATCGCCCAGCACAATGCCTTGGCCGTGCTCGCTGAATGGCTGTGCTGCGAACTCATCGGCAATATGGGACGCCTTCAGGCCATCCAGGGTACTCGGATTCATGACGGGTGTGCCTCGGTATTCGGCTGCAAGAATGGGGGGAAACGGGATCACAGGCACTGCGGGTGCATGGCCTTCCCCTGCCTGTTCCCTGCACGGGCAGGAAACAGGCGAGGAAACAGGTGGATAACATCGCTGCATGCCACCCACCTGCCTAGCGGTCCTGCTGCAACTCGCGCCGTTGCTCGGGACTCAAGCGTGCCAGCTGCCTGGCGTCAAAGTCGCGGCCAACACCAACGAACTGCACCGGACTGGCAGCGTCGTAGGGAACGCCGTGCGACGACTGCAGCCCGGCCCGGGGTGGCGGCGCTGCTTCACCCTCGCCCTCCATCGGCTCGTTGCCAAAGCCGATCAAGCGCACCGTGAAAATCGACGGCAGGTTCTGACGCGCCGTGCTGCGCTCGCGCTGCAGGACGTCCTGCGCAGCGGCCGTTGCCTGCGACGCCGCCGCACTGGCATTGCTCAATGCGCCGACATTCACCGCCGCAACGCTCGGCATGCCCATAGCCGCCCCCTTGACGGCGATGTTGGCCGCGTTGACCACTTGCAGCGCCGCCAGGTTCACATTGCCCGACACGCGGATGCCCGCTTCGCCTGCGTCGATGGTGCCCAGCGGCGCGATCAGGTCGATGTCGCCGGCCGGCACTTCCGGAATCGGCGCCAGCGTGGCGATACCGGCGCCCGTGCTCGGCACGCTGGACGACAGCGTCACATTGCCCCACTGGTCGTAGACACGCTTGGGCGGCGTGTAGACCACCGTGGTCTTCGAGCCCCGCCCCGCGTTGATGTCGCCTGCGGCCGACCAGCCCAGGATGGCGCCGCCGAAGGTGGTCATGATGCGGCTCTGGCCCAGCAGGATGCTGCCCTGCGAATAGATCGCGATGTCGCCCGCACCCTGGGTGATCACGCCGGCCGTGGACGGTGGCGCCGCGCCTTCGATACCGTAGGTCTGAGCGCCGCCCGGGGTGAGCATCTGGATGTCGCCACCGAAATCGGTATGCACGCCCGCGCCACCGAACATGCTGATGTCGCCCTTGTACGCGAGGGGGGTGCCGGCCACATTCTTGTCCGGGAACAGCGCGGCGATGGCCGCGCGGCCACGCACATAACTGCCCTGGCGCACGCCGCCGTCCTGGTTGTACTCGCGGCCGGCGGCCTTGAGTTCGGCGAAGTACACGTCACGAGCGAATACTCGCTGCTGCTCTGCCGGCAGCGCCGCGTAGTAGGTGCGCGCCTGTTCACTGTTGCCGACGAAGCCGAAGCGTTCGGCCAGCCAGGTGAGCAGTTCGTTTTCATAGGTTCTGGCGACCTTGCCGCCCTGGAGCGACAGTGGTTCGCCCGCCTGTACCACCTTGGCTGGGTCGAGATAGCCCTCGACGAAGCGCCGGTAGTCCGTGCCGTTGGCACCCGCGCCCGCCTGCATCACGATGCTGGCGCCCGGGCGCTTGTCCCCGGAGGCCACGGCACCGAGGCTGGTGACGCCGACCTTGTCGTCCATGCGAATGTCGCGGCCCGCCGTCAGTTCCAGGGTGCCGGGTCCTGCGACATTGAAGCCGCTGTAGATGATGTCGCGACCCGCGCTGACGACGGAGATGTCGGTGGGATTGTTGTGCACGAACAGGTTGCCGGCAATGTTGTACGTCGCGTCTCCGCTGCCGCCGCTGGCGCCGCTCAGCAGCGTACCGCTGCTGACGATGTCGCGCCCGGCCAGCATCCAGACCGGGCCGGCGCCTTCATGGAAGGTCTTTCCGAAACGCGGGTCATACATGCTGTTGAAGGTGATCGAACGTCCACTGTTGACCCCCATCAGATCACCGCCCAGCGCATAGAAGCGCGCGGGTTCCAGCGCATCGCCCCAAGACAGGCTCGCGGTATTGGGCCCGAAGGCGAACAGCGGCGTGCCGCCCTGGCCGGCCATGCTGCCATCGCTGGTAACATTGCCGCTGCCCGCGATCGGCGTACCGCTGGCAAAAGCCTGGAAGGCAGGCTTCAAAATGCTCGCCAGCGACTCCGGCGCCGCACTGGAACGACTGACGGCCAGATCACCGCCGTAGATCGAGCCCCCGGCCAGCAATTCCAGTTGACCGGTGGCCGACGGCGCCAGCACCAGTGCGCCGTGCGTGGGCAAGGTGCTGGGGTCAGCGCCCGCAGCGCGGCCGTAGTACAGGTTGCCGCTGGCCGCGACCGCGCGCAGTGTCGCGGGATAGACCATCGCCAGGTCGGTTGCCGCAGCCTCATCGTTCAACGGCGTGAGGTTGCCCCCCAGTGACAACAAGTCCACCGCCGTGCGCCCGGTCCAAAGGCTGAACCAGCTTTGTCCCACACCGCTGACGCCATCGGCGCTCACATACAGCGAGCCATTCTTCTGCTCTGCGCGCCCGGGGTCGGCCACCTCCTGCACCACCAGATCCCCGCGGGTGACCAGGCTGAAGGTGGCGTCCCCGGCAAGCAGGCTCAGCCCTCCCTTCGCCCACGCCGTCGCGGCAGTGTATGGATCGACGGGGCGGACTTCGCCTGGATTCATCTCCGTGCTGCGGGTGCCGTAGCGCAAGGTCAGACTTCCCACGGCCCCGCCGCTCAACTGCACATGCCCGCGCACATTGGCCAGTACACCGTTGATCTGGAAGCGGCCGATCTCGCTGCCGGGGTTCACTGCGCCGCCAACCCGCAGGTTCAGGTCGCCGCCACCGGTCAGTTGCAGGCTGCCATCAGCGGCGACCCGTCCACTGCCGCCGACCGCCAGCACCAGCCCCTGGCTGCGCGCGTTGGTCGCCGAGGCCGTGTGGCTCTCCGCCAGAGGCCGGATGATGCCAGCGTCGCCGCCGACATCCACATCCAGGTTGCCCCCGCCCAGCGTGCCGAAGCCGGTGAAGCCGACCAGTTGGTCGGCGCCGCCCGACAGGGCTGCGGCATAGGAACCAAAGTTGATCCACCAGGCGGTGGCTTGCGCATCACTGCCGCTCAGTCCGTTGCCCTGACGCCACAACCAGTTGCCGACGTTGGCCGAATCGTGGCCGCGGTCGTTGCTGACGGGGCGTCCCGACGAGCCTCGCGAGACATTGACGATGTTGCCGGTCAAGTTGCCGCCGGCCTTCAGCAGCAGGTTCCCGCCCTGGTCCGGATACCAGGCACGGGCAAGGCTGCCTGAGGCTTGCAGTGCTTGCGGAAGGTTGTACGGATCGCCAGAGAAGGTGCCGGCGGAAGAACTGCCGGCGGTATAGACGCCAAACAGCGAGTCCATGCCCAGATCGCCTGCGGCCAGAAGGTCGAGGTCGGCCGCGCCGGTGCGGATCACGCTGAAGCGGGTGCTGCCACCCACCACCTTTTTGGGGCCGGACACTGCGGAGTGGCTGTCGGCCAGACGCAAGTCACCGGACTGCGGATCAGGCTGCAGCAGGCGGCTGTCGGCCGCCCCGGTATCGGCACCAGCCACCAGGCGCATGGCCCAGGACTGTGCGCCTTCGGCCAGCATGGGCGCCACGGCCCAGAGCTGCCCCTGGCGGCCCGCGTTCTCGACGCGCAACTTCACCGACGTCGCACCGCCCGCCAACTTGACGTTGGTGCCAGACGGCAGCAGCGCGCCACGGGGCAGCGCCTTGTTGCCATTGAGGATCACGGTGGCCGTGGTGCCCAGGTTGCCGGGTAATGGCACGCCCTTGGGCCAGACCATGGCCTTCACCCGCGTGAGACTGCCCAGCAGGGTGCCGGCGTCCAGGGTGCTGTTGGTCGGCAGGGTCACGCTCTGGCTCAGCAAGGTGCCCGCAGGAAACAGAACATTGCCCGAGGGGTCCCGTACTGCGGCCGCCAGCACCGTGCCAGCGGGTATTTCCAAGGCCTCGGTCAGAGTTGCCGCGACCGGCAGCCGCGTGCCGGCGATCAGGTTGCGGGCCTTGATCGGCAGGTCGAAGTTGAGTGTGGTGCCCGCCGGAAACGTGGTGCCGTCGGCCAGGGTCACGCCGCTGCCCGGCACCACCATGGTGCCGCCGGTGTGGTCAACGCCGGAGCGCAGCACCCAGCCATTGTCATCGGCAGTCGGTGGCGGCGGCGCAAAGCCGTCGTTGATGCTGCCGTGGATGGTCAGGTCGCCGCCGGCGCGCAGGGTCAGGCGACCGGCCTCCCCCGAACCGCGGACGTTGTCGATTTGCTCGTTGTGCGGGTTGACGCTGGCGTAGCGGTAGCCCGACAGATCCAGGTCGCCCGCTACCACGATATCACCACCCGGATTGGTCACGGCATTGCTCACGATCTCGACGCCGGGACGCAGATGAAAGGCATCGGCAAAGGCCGGATTGCGCAGGCCGGCCAGCTTGCCGGTCATGAGACTGGCGCGCTCTGTTGCTGCGTTGATGAAGTCATCACTGTCGTCGTGCTTGGCCTTGAACCAGGCCTGGGTGATCTCCTGGTAGGGCCGCCCGCTGGCAGTCGCCGTGCTGACCAGCGGCGCATCGTCGTAGCGTTGCATGCCGTTGACCGCGATGGAGCGTGCGCCGCGGATGTCGAGCACGCCGCGCGCGTCGATGGCGATGTCGCCGTAGACCGCCGCATCGCCGGCATCGTTCAAATCCGGCAGGCCGTTCGCGCCAAGGCGCGGCGCCGAGAGTTCGAGCGTGCCGCGCGCGCGGCCGTCGTTCAGCCCCGCTGCGCTGCCCACGGCCACACCGGTGCCGTGACGCAGGTCGATGCGCACGCCGTCAGCCAGCGCCAGTTGACCCGTGCCGGAACTCAGGTCGACGATGGCGCGGTTGGGTGCATCGATGATTTTGCCGTAGCTGTCCACGCGCAACTGGCTGCCATGGGCGTCCAGCACGGCGCTGCCGTCCAGCGTCAGGCCATGCTTGCCGGCCAGCGTGATGCTGCCGACCCGTGCGCCGCTGGCATCCACCAGACCCGTGACCCGCAGGCTGCCGTTATCCACCGACACGTTGATGCTGCTGGCCTTGAGTCCGTCAGCGATGCGCAGGTCGCCCTGCTTGAGCTGGAAGCTGCGGGCGCCGTAGACCTGGCCCTGGTTCAGTCGCTCGTTGAGGGCCGCGAACTGGTCGCTCAGGGCGCCACTGGCACCCAGGCGCTGGGCCTGGATCTCCACCGCACCGGCCAGGTAAGGCACCAGGGTGCCGCCGGCATCGTAGTCACCGCTGCTGCCGGCCAGGATCTTGCCGGACAGATCAACCGTGCCGGCAGCGCCGTCCACGGCCACCACCCACAGCTTGCCGGCCTGGTTGTGCTGCGCCGACAGGTCGATGCTCGAACCCGCCGCCTGCAATACGTTGCCCGCGCGGCTGTCCAGCCGCACCTCGCCACCCGCGCTGTACTTGCTAAGATCGTTGAAGGCGATGGCGCGGCCGGACACATCGACCGATGCCGCGTCGGTCAACACCACGTCGCCCCGCGCGCCGAGCGTGAGCTTGCCGCTGGGCAGCACCACGGCGCTGGCCAGGCGAATGCTGTCACCCTGCAGCGACAGCTCCGCGCCCAGGCCATCGGCCTTGCCGGCGGGGCCAGCCGAAGCGGCGACATCGATGGCACGGCCTGCGGTAATGCGGTTCACCGAGCCGGCCTCGCCCGTCATCAGCGGAGTCAGGATGCTCAGGTTGCCGCCGCTGTAGGCATAGCCCTTGAGGGCGTCGTACGCGCCCTGGCTCTGGTAGACCGAGAGGCTGCCCTTGTGGTTGGCGGTGATGCGTTCGCTCGCCGACAGCTTGACGTCGGCAAATCCCAAGGCCAGGCGGTCGAAGGTCTTGATGGTGCTGGGCTGGGAAAACTCTCCGTAGCCGAACTCGATGCGCTCGGCGTTGATGTTCAGCCGCCCGCCGCCAGTGCCGGCGCCACCCGCCACCACCGCGGAGGCCGGCGTCACGGCGCCCTGCCAGATCAGGTTGGCGGTGCGGATGGTCGCCACCTCACCGGCCCCGCCGTCACCATAGATCGCCGGGGTGGAAAGCATCAGCTTGCTCAGCAGGGACTTGCCGGTCACCGCGTCGTAAGTGTCCAGCGCGGCGGTGCCGTAGAAATTGAAGCTGTCCCGCGCCGAGAGTTGCAAGGTTTCCAGGGCCGGCGCGCCGAACTGCGTGTCGCCGCGCAGCAGGCGGTCCAGCACGGGCTGAGTGAGGGTCAGGCCGGTGGGCAGGCGCTTGCCGGCCGCTGCGGCGGCGAGCGCCTCCGCGCTGCCGACGTTGATGCTGGACAGGCCCAGGTTGAGGTGGCGGGTTCCATAGCGCACTTCATCGCCCATTGCCAGGGTCTTGTCGGTCATGGCAACGATGCTGCCCTCGGAATACAGGGCGGTCTGCCCACTGCACGGCTCGCTGCTGCACACGCCCAGGCGGATGCCGCCACTGGCTTGCACGTTCGTCGGGCTGGTCACGTTGAGCAAGCCGTTGGACACGGCCAGCATGTTGCCCACCTGGTAGACAAAGCCATCTCGTGCGTCATAGCTGGCCTTGCCACGGCCGATGGTGTTGATCGACGCCCCCTGTTCCACGATGACCGCGCCCGACGCGCCCTTGCTCATCATGAACACCTCCGGTGCCGCCAACTGTGCTCCTGCGCGCAAGATCATGGAGCCGTCGCTGGCGTTGACGCCCTGGGCCTGCGTGATGACGTTGCCGGTCTGTCCGTACTGGAGCGAGGTCATGCCGCCGATCATCAGCCGTGCGGCACCGATGCCGTTGAGGCTGTCGGCATTCACGCTGACGCCGCTGAAACCATCAGTAGCGGACTTGCCTGCAGCCACCACTTCGATGCCGCCGTTATCCATGTTCAGCAGTGCGACGCTGCCAGCGTAGCCGCCGGCCGCAGCATCGAAGCGACCGATGCCCTCGAAGAAGAAGGCGCCCGCGCCGGCGCCCGGTCGCAGCGACAGTTGCAGGGTTCTGGCATCGATCGGCAGCATCGCCCGAGGCACGCCCAGTCTCGCCGCGTCCGCGATGGCGAACTGCGCATACCCGGTTTCGTTGTACTGGGAGTAACTGCGCAAGGTGTCGGCTGACGTCAGCGTCACCTGGCGCGCCGTGCTGTCGCTGATGCCGGTATGGGCAGTGGATAAACGCCCGGCGGTAGACCAGGAACCATTGCGCAGCGCCTGCGCCGGGCCGTTGCTTGCGGGTCCGGCCAGGCCGTTGATTTCAACCCGGAAAGCCCCCGGCATCAAGGCGAAAGTGGACGGCATCAGGGTATAAGTTCCCGCTGCCAGCCCTGGCACCCCGGCGCCGATGCTGATCTGCCGGCCAACCATCGGGTCTGCCGCGCCCCCCTCGGGCGCCACCGGCGCATAAGCGGCTTGCACGCCAGGCACCACGGCATAGACCGGGTTGGTGCCCAGTCCCGGCAAGACGAAGCCGCCGTTAACGCCGGTCTGAAGCAAAGGGTGGTAGCGGGCGTCGGTGGAGCCGCCACGCCCGGAAATGAATCCGGCTCCCAGTAACTCGCCCCCACCGGACAGATCCACCACGGCGCCCGGTTGCACCAGCAACGACCGACCGCCCAGGATCATGCCGGCTTCCAGTCGGCCGAAGGGCATCCCCCCCTGGCCGAGCCATGTCACTGTCTGGCCGTCGTAAGTGTAGACCTGACCATCGAGCGTGCCGCCGTAAGGTATCACCAGGCCCTTGCCGCTCACCGATGTCAGACTGCCGGGCAACAGTTCGACGTCGCTGGTGCCGAGGGCGCCGATCTCGATCATTCCCAGTGGCGCGCGCACCACCCCGCCCTGCGCGATGTTCGGGCCGGCCAGTTGCAGGCGGCCGAAGGCGGAGTAAGGCACTGCTGCGTCGCCATCGCCAGTGCGGCCGATGGTCAGCGTGCGCGTCCGGTCGTAGTTGTAGAAGTCGTCGGACACACCGTCCAGGTAGCCCGCCAGCACCCTGGCACCGACGGCCGTCGCCGGATACAGCTGCGCCGCCCGCAGGGTCAGGTCGCCCTTGGTCATCAACTGGGTGCTGATACCCGTGGCGACCGCGTTCGCGCTGGCCCCGGCGAGGAAGCGCAAGTCGCCCGCGCTGGTCAATTGCACGCCGTCGTAACCGCGACGCTCGACGCTCATAGAACTGCCATCGACCTGCGGCAAGTTGCCCTTGGTACCGAACAGCACATTGCCGCGCACATCGATCAGATTGCCGCTGGCCTCGAATACCGCCTCGGTCTCCCGTTGCGACATCGTTGGTACCTCCAGCACCGGACGCAGCCATGGGTCGCGGTTGGGTTCCGGCGCGGCAAGAATGCCCGCCAGCAGCAGATGCGGCGCGGAGAGACGGACCCGCGAATTGATGGCGGCTGTCTCGCTCAGGTTGAAGGCGCCGCTGTACAGGCGCAGGCTCTGGCCCATGTTCAGCGCCACATCGCCGTCAAAGCTCAGCAAGCCGTTACTCAGCAGGGCCAGGTTGTCGAAACCGCCTGCGCTGACCTGATCCACCCCGAGCCGGCCGTGGCCGTATTCGAGGCTGGCGGCGGCGGCATCGGCCGTGTCCGCGAGCATGCTGCCCTGGCGCACCTGGCCGAGCTGCAGTTCGCGCACTTTGGTGACGCGGTCGGTAACCGACGTCCGGATGTAGTACGGGCTTTCCAGGGCCACGGACAGCTTGCCGCCGGCGGCACCGGCGCCCCCGGCCCGGGCCGTGAAGCTGCCGTCCAGGTACAAGCCATTGTTGGACGCCAGACTGATGCTGCCGCCGTTGCTGGCCACCTGCACCCGGCCCTGGCCCGGAATGTCCAGCGCCGCGTGGGCGCCGGAAGCTTCGAGGCGTGCGCCCTCGCGCACCACCACGAACAGGTCGCCAGCGCTGGCAATGCCGCTCTCCGGATCGATCCCGCCGCCGATGATGATGGTGCCACCGTCGCGGACCTGGCCATAGCTGCGGCCCCGGTTGTCCAGCGCGCTCACGGCGCGAGACGCCACATCGATCAGCGCCTCGTCTCCGATCCAGATCGAGCGGCCGTGGCCGACCGCCTTGTCCGTCTCGGAACCGGCTGCCGCCAGGTTCCCCAGACTCACGCTGCCGCCCCACGCATGGAGCGCGCCGTCCATCGTGAGCTGGCCGACACTGCGCACATCGATGGACTGGCCAGGGTCGACACTGAGCACAGCACCTTTTCCGATCACGGCCTGCACCGCCTGCAGTTCATCGGCAGAGGTGCCTGCCGTACCGGCCTGCAGCGACAGGCTCGCACCCTTGCGTTGCGTGAGCAGGGCCTTGACAGCGTCTTCCTGGTACAGCGGCGGCGTCCACAGTTCCAGCGCGTCGGACGGTTGACTGCCGGCGGCGGCGTCCTGCGCATACGTGCCGAAGCGGGCCAGCGGCATCCTCACGTCGATCTGCGCGCCCTCGGCCACAGCAAGGCCATGGTTGCCGATGAGCGCATAGCGAGCGAAGCCTTTGTTGAAGAAATCCGCGCCGAGCATCAGCGTGTCGGCCAGCGCCGCACCCGAGGTATTGCCGATGGCGATGCGACCCGTCTGCAGCGTGAGCGTGCCGCCGCCGTCCACGCCATGGCCGAGCAGCACGGCGCCACCGAGCCGCACCTGGCCATCGCCAGTGTTGAAGCCGTCCGCTTCGAGGGTGATGCTGCCGCCTTTGCCTCCTTGCTGCTTCGCCTTGGCCAGCAGTGCCGCGCCGGAAGACACGTCGAGCGTACTGCCTTCGCCCAACACCACGTCGCCAGTACTGCGCAGCAATACCCTGCCGCCGTCACGGAACGCCAATCCACGCGTGTCGGCCAGATCCTTCAGCTGGTTGCTCCACAGGCCGCTGGTGTCCACCTTGATGCCTTCGGCCACGGTGACACCGGCGTTCACGCCAGTTGCAGCGTCCAGGCTCATGTCTTCGATACGCGCGTTGCCGCTGACTTGCTTGAGCACATTGCCCAGCCTGATGGTGCCGCTGTGCGCGGTCAGGTCGGCAGTCACATCCACGACCGGGGCGTACAGCACGATCTCGCCGCCCGACCCAACTTGCAGATCGCTGTTGACCGCGATCTTGCCCTTCGCCGCGATCTTGATGGCTCCCATCGCGTAGCCATTGAGCTGCGCCGTGTCGAGCACCAGCGTGCCCTGCCTCTGCGTCGGGAGGGCCGTTGTGAGGTCCAGTTCCGCCGCAATGCGTTCCTGCGTATCCTTGAGCTCAACCTCATGCATGACTGCACCCAAACTGTGGCTCAACAGACCAGTGCTCTTGTCGAACATCGGCAAGTGCTGCCCGATGATGAGCTGGCCGCGTCGCGCCACTGCGCCGTGCGACTGGTTGTAGCCGTCCAGCTCAGCTTGGGCAGCCTGCGTCTGGCGCACGCCCTGAAAGGCTATACTGGTGATGTCGCCTTCGAGTACTGCGGCGTTGGTGGCGATCACCAGCGTGCCGGCATCGCGCCCCACCGTGTAGCCGTTTTCCAACTTTCTTTGCGATGCGATCAGCGGGTTATAGAAATGCTCCGTGACCTGCCAGCGCTCGTGATCCGACTCGTAGCCCTTGTAGATGCCTTTGTAGAGCAGATCACCGGGCGCCTTGTTCACGTCATACAGCCGCCCATCGCTCCCCTTGAGCCACGTCTGATTGATGAAACCGCTCTGCACATTCAGCGTGCCGCCGGACAGATTGATGT